>Ga0070741_10019055_pt1 | contig 11010 bp, 10 predicted proteins | sample Coa_R1_4_FD_66440 | JGI IMG/M metagenome (GOLD analysis project Ga0070741, IMG submission 66440) | Surface soil microbial communities from Centralia Pennsylvania, which are recovering from an underground coalmine fire - Coalmine... | ecosystem: Environmental > Terrestrial > Soil > Unclassified ...
GCGCGCGATGCGAACGGAGTGCCGCAGGGATTCGTCAAAGTCATGCGTGACCAGACCGAACGCAAGGAAACCGATGCCCGCCTGCAAGAGGCATTGCGGTCGGCGCGCCAACTGCGCGCGCAGGCCGAAGGCGCCAATCGCACCAAGGACGAGTTCATTTCCACGGTCAGTCATGAGCTGCGGACGCCACTCAACACCATTCGCCTGTGGTCGCGGATGCTCATGAGCGGCAAGATCGCGACCGCGCAGGTCATCGAAGGCGGCAGAATGATCGATCGCGCCGCACTGGCGCAACAGCAGCTGATCGATGATCTGCTCGACGTGTCCCGCATGGCCAGCGGTCAACTGCGCCTCGCGATGCGCGATACGCAGCTGATCGATTCAGTTGAAATGGCCGTCGAGTCCATTCGGCCGCTCGCCGAGGGACGGCGCATCGATCTCACCAAGGACTTGAGCGAGGATGTCGGAATCGTCCACGTCGATCCGGATCGCATCCAACAAGTCGTCTGGAATCTTCTGGCCAACGCGGTCAAGTTCACTCCGGAAGGCGGGCGTGTGCACGTGCGCATGGCCCGGGTGGACGGGACTGTTGAAATCGAAGTGAGCGATACGGGCATCGGGATCAGCCCGGACTTCCTGCCGCACGTTTTCGACCGTTTCAGGCAGGCCGACCAGGGCGCGACGCGCCGCTTCACCGGACTCGGACTCGGATTGTCCATCGCAAAGCAACTCGTCGAGCTTCAGCATGGCACCATCACGGTACACAGCGAGGGTCAGGGCCGAGGCGCGACCTTCACCGTTTACCTACCTCTCGAAAAACGAGCTAGCTCGTCGGAATCGGTGCTGGATGATCGTGGCCATGACCTCACGAGCCTGCGGGGTGCGCAGGTGTTGTTGATCGAAGATGACGCGACCGCGCGCGGCGCAACGGAGGCTCTGCTCCAACAGCACGGAGCGAAGGTACGCTCCGTTGATTCTGCGGCGCGGGCCAGGGAGGTCCTGGCGGAGTGGCACCCCGATGCCATCGTAGCGGACATTGGGATGCCCCGAGAGGACGGTTACACCTTCCTCGAGGGCCGACGCCGATTGGAGCAAGAGCAAGCTCTGCCTCGCATACCGGCTATCGCCGTGACGGCGTTCGCGCGACCGGAAGATCGGGATCGGGCCCTTGCGGCGGGCTTTGACCATCACCTGGCCAAACCGCTCGATGGCGAAGAGCTCGTTGCCGTGCTGAGCCGGTTCGTTGACTGACCGCTGTCGGCGCTCTAGGAATGGTCTCCGGACGCCGCGAAAGCGCGCGCGTGTTCGATGAATGCGCGCAGCTTCGGTGAGACCTGCTTTCGGTTCGGGAAGTAGAGAAACACACCGAGAGTAGTCGGTGCGTACTTGGCGAGCACTTCTTCGAGACGCCCCGCTGTCACGTGCTCCCGCGCGATCGGCTCAGGCACCTGCGCTAGCGCCGCGCCTGCGAGTGCGGCGTCGAGCATGCTCGGATAATCGTGCACGATCAGCGGACCCGACACCACCACATCGATGGAGCGACCGCTGTCCTTTATTCGCCAACTTGCCAGTTCCCCACTGGAGCGGCGCATGCGAACGCACGCGTGGGATGAAAGGTCGGCCGGCACGCGCGGTCGCCCGGCACGTGCCAGATAACTCGGACTGGCGACGACAATGATGCGGAAGGACGACGTAAGGCGAACCGCGACCATGTCCGATGCTATGAACTCGCCGAGCCGAATGCCCGCGTCAAAACCGTCCGTGGCGAGATCGACCAGTTCCGCGCTTGCTGCGATCTCGACCGAGACATCGGGGTAGGCCGCGCAAAAAGACGCTAGTAGCGGTCGTAGCAGAACCGGAACCACCGCGCGCGGGACCGCGAGCCGAAGAAGACCTGACGGTTTCGAGGCAAGATCGCTTGCCGCGTTGCTGGCAGCGATGATCTCCTGAAATGCCGGTCGTGCGCGCTCTAGAAAGCGCTGACCGGCTTCAGTCAATCCGACGCTGCGTGTGGTGCGCGTGAACAACGCGGTGCCCACCCGCGCTTCGAGCGCCCGCACCGCCTGGCTCACGGCGGACGGCGTTACGCCCAGATCCGCCGCCGCCGCACGAAAACCACGCCGCTCGGCGACGCGCAGGAACGCCTCGACCCCATCAAGCGAGCCGCGCTGAATTGTGTATCGCTGCTTCACAGTGCGTGCAGATTAGCCCGGTTTATCGAACAAGGCCATCCGCGTAGGGTACACGCCGTTGCACGCGAGAGGAGCGTCACGTCATGACCCGACCCAAGATTCTCGTTACCGGCGCCACCGGAAGAACTGGCGCCGTGGTCGTTACGGAACTACTCAAGGCTGGCTATCCCGTGCGTGCGCTGGTGCGACGTGACGATGCGCGCGCCGCTGCGCTGCGCGACCGCGGGGTCGACATTGCAGTGGCCGACATGACCGACGCCGAACGCGTGGCGCTGGCAATGCGCGGCGTACAGCGCGCCTATTGGCTGCCGCCGTACGATGCCGAGATGCTGACCGGGGCGGCCGTGTTCGCGATCGCCGCGCGGGAAGCACGACTCGAAGCGATCGTGAGTCTCAGCCAATGGCTTGCGAGCCCTACGCATCCGGCATTCCTGACGCGTCAGCATTGGCTCGCCGACCAGATTTTCGCCACCCTGCCGGACATCGCCTTGACACTTGTAACTCCCGGGTTATTCGCCGATGCCCCGTATCTCGCGACCATGGGCATGATCTCGCATCTGGGCGTGATGCCGTGGCTGTTCGGGGATAGCCTGACGGCGCCACCGTCGGTCAATGACATCGGTTGCGTCGCGGCCGCGGCGCTGATGGACCCTCAACGGCATGCTGGCCGCACGTATCGGCCGACCGGACCCGTCCTGCTCTCCGGCGGCGATATGGCCGCCATTCTTTCGCGTGTCTTCGGGCGCAAAGTGCGACTTGTGCCGACACCGCTCTGGACGTTTCTGAAGGGCGCGCATCTCGACGGACATCCGACGGCATTGCTGAGCTGCATGGAACACTACGTCGAAGAACATCGGCGCGGCGCGTTCGCGATCGGCGCGCCCAACGACGACGTGGCGCACGTCACCGGCCGGCCAGCCGAGTCGTTCGAATCGGTCGCGCGCCGACTTGCGGCCTTGCCTGAGAACCGCCCGAGCCGAACACGCTCGTTGCTGGAGTTCGCACGGTTCCTGGCGCTCCCGTTCACACGCGGACCGAACACTCGCCGCTATTTGCGCGGCCTGCAGATCGTCGCGCCCGCAGCGCCGCAGTACATCGGCGAATCCGCAGTGTGGAGCCGCGAGCACGGCATCGGGGAGACCGACACTGCAGCAACCGCTACCACGGTAGCGCCGCTCTCAAAGCGGCGCACGGCGGGCAGACTCGATTCCGCGGGCCTGGCTGAAGCCCGACAGTGAATCTCCAGAGGAGTTGATCTCATGACCGACACATCTCAGTCTCAGACCCAACCTTCCACCTCGACGACAACAGGTGTCTTTGCGCTCTTGAAAGCAAAGCCCGGCGTGACCCGCGAGCGGGTCATGGCCATCATGCCCGCCGAGATCCGCGCGACGGTGCAACTCTATCTAGCGGGGAAAATCCGCGAATGGTACACGCGCGAAGACGGCAAGGGAGCCGTTTTCCTCCTGAACACGGTCGATGCGGCCGAGGCGAAATCCATCATGGAGTCGCTGCCGCTCGGAAAAGAAGACCTGATGGAACACGAGTACATTCCAGTCGGCCCGTTGCTGCCGTTACGTCTGCTCCTGGGGAGCCCGTCGGCGAAGCAATAGCTCAGCGCCGTTTGATCTTCTCGTCCGGCCGCAAACCCGAGACGACCTCGATGTTGACCCCATCGGAGATACCCGTCTTGATCTCGCGCTTGACGAAAGTCTGCGGCGCGGTTTCAACCTCGACGAAAGTGGCATTGTCCTCGATGATCAAATCGCCTTCATTGATGGCCAGCGCATTCTCCCGCCGGTCGAGAACGATGTCGGCATTGGCGCTGTAGTTGGATCGCAGGAACAGATCGCTCCGCAGCTTCACGGCGGCCCGAATGGTGAACTTGATCGTGCCTTGGTCGGTAACGCCTTTGGGCGCGATATATTCCAGGCGCGCCGTGAAGGGCTTGCCCTCCAGGGCGCCCACGTTCAGCACCAACTCCATGCCCTCGCGCAGTTTCCCGACTTCCGACTCATCCACCAGCCCCTCGAAGATCATATCCTTCATATCGGCCAAGGTGGCGAGACTGGTACCCGACTGAAACGTGCTGGTCTCGACGATGAACGCACCTTCCTTGTTCGGCACATCGAGCACCATACCGTCGATGGTGGCCGGAATCAGGTTGGACACCTTGTCGGAATTGCGGGTACTGCCCGTTTTCAACAGCAACAAGGAGTCTTGCGCGGCATCCACCGCCTCCTTCTGTACATCGTAGTTCATGGAATACTGGTTGTACTGGGACTCGGATATCAGCCCCTGCGCGGCCAGCTTCTTGTATCGCTCCAGATCCAACGCCTGGTTGCGCAGGTTGATCCTGGCGGTCTCCAGTTGTGCTTCCGCCGAGCTGAGACTCAGCATGTTGGGTCGCAGCGAGATCCGGGCGATGATATCGCCCTTCTTCACCGTCTGCCCTGCCGTCACGAACAACTTGTCCACTACGCCCGACACCTGCGACTTCACCTCGATTTCCCGCCGCGGAATGACCTTGCCGATCGCCACTGTCTTTCTGACGATGGTCATTCTTGCAGGAGAATCGAGTTGATAGACGACGGTTACCTGGTGCGACTTCCTGTAAAGAAAGACGAGAGTGCCGACGAACACCAGGGCAATCAGGCCTAGCACGAAGAACCAGAGGACTCGCTTCATTTTCCTTCTTGCCCTGTCATCGCGAAAAAGTGCGCCAGCGCCGCTACTCCTCCTGGAGTGCGACGATCGGATTCACGGCGGCCGCTCGGGCGGCCGGCATCAAGGACGCCAGCACGCCTGAAATCATCAGTACTCCCAAAGCCGCCATCGCGGTTCTGAAATCCAACTCCGGACGGCCGAAAAAGCCCGCGGAACCTCCGCCAGCATCCAGTGCTTGCGCGACGACCTGGAGCAGGAGGGCTCCGACGACCAGCCCGGTGTAGCCCGCGACCGCCGTAATGAACACCGACTCCTGGACGATCATGGCTACGATGGACGCAGGCGTCGCGCCCAAGGCCTTGCGAATCCCGATCTCCCGGGTTCTTTCCTTGACCACGATCAACATGATGTTACCCACACCAATGGCGCCCGCGAGGATCGTGCCGATGGCAACCACCCAGCTGAAGCCCCTCGTCCCCGCGAAAAGCCCTTGAACCTTTTCGTATTCGTTCTGCAGATTGAAACTGCTGAATACTCCCTTGTCATCCGGGTTCACGCGTTTGCTCTTGGCGAGATAGCGCTTCACGTCCTCCTCGACCACGCGCGCCGACACCCCGGGTTTCGGCAACACCACGAGATTTCCCACCCAACCAACCTGGTTGAACGCGTAGCGCAAGGTGTCATTCGGAAGATAGATCCTCTCCTCCTCCTGTTGCTCATTGCCGCGCGATGCCGACCGGAAGACACCGATCACCTCGAAGCTGATGCCGTTGATGGTGAGGTCGGCACGCAGTACCGGTTCGTCCTTGCGGAATAGCTGACTGCGTACCCGCTCACCGATCAGGGCCACTTTGCGTCTGAGCTGTTCGTCGAATGCATCGAAGCTGCGCCCTTCGACGATGCGCATGCTCTGCAGATCCTCGATGCCGGCGAAGCCGCCCTGGACGGAAAACGCACCGTTCTTGGATTTGTGGACGGTATAGGGAGCGCTGCCCCCCCAGAGGCCCACGGAGTTCTGACCCTTGACCAGGCCGACGCTGGGGACATTTTTGCGGATGGCCTCGAGATCACCCGCCTGCAACTGGATCTGCCGTCCTGTCGGTAATCCCTGATAGGGCAACTGGGTCACGCCCTGCGTCCAGATGAAAACGGAGTTCGGCACCCGGGGAAAGCCGTCCTGCACGCCATTCTCCAGCCCTCTGCCGGCCCCCAACAGGACCGTCAGCATGAAGATGCCCCAGAAGACCCCGAAGGCCGTCAGTGTGGTGCGCAGCTTGTGTTGCTTCAGGGTGTTGAAGATCTCCTGCCATTTTTCGACATCCACGAGCATGATGGCGTGCCGGCGCTATTGCGCGCGCATCGCTTCGGTCGGCGTGATCCGGGCGGCCCGCAACGCGGGCGCCAGCCCAGCAAGGACGCCGACTCCGACCAGCAGAGCGATCGCGGTGACGGCAATCCGGAAATCGACCTCCGGGTTGAGGAAATAGGGCATTTTCACGCCCGCGCTGCGCAATCCGAACGAGATCAGCTCCAACAGAGCCACCCCGAGCACCAATCCCACATATCCCGCGATCCCCGTCACCAGCGTGGATTCCAGAAGCAACGTGCTCACGATGCTGAACGGGGTGGCCCCGAGCGCCTTGCGGATGCCGATCTCACGAGTGCGTTCTTTGACCGTAATGATCATGATGTTGCTGATTCCAACAATGCCGGCTGCCAGGGTTCCCAGGCCCACGAACCAGATGAAGACATTGATGCCGATGAACAGGCCGTTGACGCTCCTGGCGGGCACCGCCATGTTGAATGAATTGACGCCGCGCCGGTCATCGGGCGCCACGCCATGGCGACGCTTGGTCAATTCAACTACTTTCTTTTCCAGCTCGAGACCGTCGACACCCGCTTCGGGGCGCAGCCAGATGGCGTCGACGCGGTCGCCGCCACCGAAGATCTTCTGATAGGAGGTTTGTGGAATGAACACACGCTCGGAGTTACGCCCCTGGTTGCTTTTGTCGTAGAAAACGCCGACCACCTTCATCACGACGTCTTTCACGCGAATATCCTTCCCCACCGGATCGTTACCGGCAGGAAACAGGCGCTCGGCCACCGTGGTGCCGATCACGGCGACTTTGCGGATTTCGCCCACGTCCAGCGGATCCACTCGACGGCCGAAATTGAAGGGAATGTCTTCCTTGAGTCTGAAATATTCATCCGGAATACCCCGGATGTCGGCATTGCTGTTCCGGCCCGCGTAGGTGATCGTGCCGCTGCCCAGGGAGCGCTCCGGCGAGATGAGACGAATGCCCCGGATTTGACGGCTGATGGCCTGCACGTCGCGCTCGTCCAGTTGGATACGCCGCCCCACCCCCAGACCGTGGTAGGCCATACTGGTATCACCGGCGGACACCACGATGAAATCCAGCACATCCGATCCGAAATCGTCCATGATCCCGTGCTGCATCCCCCGTCCGAAACCGAGCAGAAGAATCAGCATGAAGACGCCCCAGAAGACGCCGAAAGCGGTCAACAGCGTGCGCAACTTGTTCTGACGCACCGTGAAAAGGATCTCCTGCAGCCCGTCAAGCATGCTGCTCCGCCTCGCCCTGGAGCGCTGGCCGCGCATGGCTCTGCGTAGCCGGCACGACGAGGCCGTCCTTCAGGAAGATCTGGCGTTGAGTCTGATCGGCGATATCCTGCTCGTGAGTCACGATGACGAAGGTGTTGCCCCGTTGGTGGATCTCTTTGACCAGGGCCATGATTTCCTGGCTGGTTTGACTGTCGAGCGCACCCGTTGGTTCATCCGCCAGAATCACCTTGGGCTGGGTGATCAGAGCGCGGGCGATGGCGACCCGCTGTTTCTGGCCGCCTGACAATTGATTGGGCAGAAAGGACTTGCGTTCGGACAAGCCCACCATGTCGAGATACCGCTCCGCGCGATGGTTGCGCTCCTTGCGGCCGATCCCCTGATAGTAAAGCGGCAGCGCGACGTTTTCCGCGGCGGTCTTGAAAGGCAGCAGGTTGAAGGATTGAAAGACAAATCCCAGCAACCGGTTGCGCAGCCGCGCGGCCTGCGCCTCCTTCAGGCTGCGTATTTCCTGGTCCGCCAGGTGGTAACTGCCCCGGTCATACCCGTCGAGGATGCCGAGGATATTCAATAGAGTCGATTTCCCGGAGCCGGAGGATCCCATCACGGACACCAGCTCGCCCGCACGGATGTGCAGATCGACACCCTTCAGGACATGCAGCGACTGCTCACCCGAGCGGTAGAACTTGTGGAGATTCTGCAGTTTGATCATATCCACTACGATCAGCGACACGGGCGATGCCCTAGCCTATCAAAAGGCCAAAGCGTCCTGCCTGCGAAACAGAGCAGCTCGCCGCCTTTTACAATCTGAGCGTGCTTCTTTGAAAAGAGTTTCATGAACGCGAGCGACGTAGGGCGCGCTCCGGCGGCCATGAAATTTTGGCGCTGAGGGTTATCCGAATTGGATATGGCGCGCCGCAAGGACAGCAGTGCAGCGCATGGCCCCATTCATTGACTGGGGCTCGTGAGCCAACATCTCCTGCTATCCTGTCTTCCGTAAGCCTCGCAACCAACGATCTGGAACCAATCGCATGAGTCACCCGTCGCGGCGCGATGTCTTCAAAGCGGTTTTTGCGGGAGCGGCCGCCACTCAATTCTCAGGCCGGGAGGTCTCGGCCAACCCTGGACAGCCCCATCCGCCGACCTTCGCGGCCGCGTTTGGCCCGGAAGGCCAGCGCAAAGCCGATCTCGGTGATGGACGGTTCGTGAACCCGATCGTTGCCGGCGACCACCCGGATCCCACCGTCCTCAAGGACGGTGACGATTACTACATGACATTCTCGTCCTTCTTTTCCTATCCGGGCGCGGTCATCTGGCACTCCCGTGATCTGGTGAACTGGGCGCCCATTGGGCCCGCCCTGAGGCAACCCCTCGGCTCGGTCTGGGCAATGGATCTCGTCAAACACCAGGGCCGCTACTATCTTTATATTCCCGCCAACCCCGGCGGCGTCAGCTCGATTTTCGTCACCCACGCCACCGATATCCGCGGTCCCTGGAGCGATCCTATCGATCTGAAAATAACCGGGTGCATCGACCCGGGACACGCCGTGGATGAACACGGCAAGCGGTGGCTCTTTGTTGCCGGAATCAAGCGCATCGGGCTGACGGACGATGGGCTCTCGACAGTGGGCCCCCTGGAGCAGGTCTATAGCCCCTGGCACTATCCGGCCGATTGGGTGGTCGAGACGTTCGCCCCCGAGGGACCGAAAATCTTCCGGCGCGGCGATTGGTTCTATCTGGTCACCGCAGTCGGCGGCACGGCCGGTCCACCCACCAGTCACATGGTGACCGTCGCGCGGTCACGATCGCTTCATGGTCAGTGGGAGAATTGTCCTCACAATCCCATCGTTCACACCCGGAGTGCCGATGAGCCGTGGTGGTCGCGCGGCCACGCCACCGTCGTGGAAGGGCCGGGTGGAGATTGGTGGATGATCTATCATGGCTATGAGAACGGGTTTCGAACGCTCGGTCGGCAAACACTGCTCGAGCCTATCGAGTGGACGAGCGACGGTTGGTTCCATGCGAAAGGCGGCACATTGTCGACACCCTTGGCCAAACCACGCGGTGGACGCCCGAGCCCCGCAGGGTTCGCCCTTTCCGATGATTTCTCCACCAACAAGTTCGGAGCTCAATGGAGTTTCTTCAATCCCGAGCCGGACGAATCGGCGCGCGCGCGTTATGAGAACGGTAGCCTGGTCATCAAAGCGAAAGGCTCGTCGGTCGCCGACAGCTCGCCACTCACCGTTATCGTCGGCGACCGGAGTTACGAAGCGGTCGTCACCCTGCAAATACCCGCAGGAGCCCAAGCCGGACTCGTCCTGTTTTACAACCAGCGTGGCTTCTGCGGCATCGGGTTCGACACCGAACAGATGTTCACCTACAACTACGGCGAGGTGCAGCCCTGGATGGGGCAGAAGATGCACACCGACACGGTGCACATCAAGGTGACGAACCGATCCAACGTTGTGACCTTTCACTACTCCCATGATGGAAAAGATTGGACCCAGCATCCCTGGCAGATGGAAGTATCCGGATATCACCACAACGTCTTTGGCGGCTTTCTCAGTCTGAAGGTGGGGATCTACTGCGCGGGTGCCGGAGAGGTCGTGGTCAGAAGATTCAGTTACCGGGGACTCGCGTGAGCGCGGTATTGCTAAGTCGTTGATATTTAGGCACTTCCTGGGATCACCCAAGCCACCGTTCTCGCTGGACTTGGCGCGAGAACCTCGCGCCCCGGCTAGGCGCATTTGACCGCTCGGCACCATTGCTGCTGAGATAGGCTCAAGCGCGAAGAATTGAGAGCCCTCACCCATGACTACGGCAGAGAAGATCCTAGCGGAAGTGCGGACATTGCCCGAGGCGCAAGCACGGGAGGTGTTGGATTTTGTCGCTTTTTTGAAATCCCGCCTACAGCGCAACAAGCCTAGCCAAAGAGACGGGAGCGCATTCGATCGCTTCGGCGCGGTTTACGAAGGCCATTTCAATCGCGACGAGCTGTATGACCGCAAAGTCCTTCGTTGACACCAACGTCGTTCTGTACACCATCGGCAAGGACGCTCGCAAAGCGGACATCGCGCGCGAGCTCATCGCCGCGCAACCCACGATAAGCACTCAGGTTGTCAACGAAAGCATCAGCGTCTGCCTGCGCAAACTCTCATTCACACGAGAGAAAGCCTACGCATTCGGGCGCACAGTCATGGACCAGACCGAAGTATTGCCATTGGACGAAGCAACCCTCGATCGGGCTGCGGCGGTGGCAGTCCGGCATCAGCTTTCGCATTGGGACGCGCTCATTGTCGCATCAGCGCTGCTTGCCGGCTGCGACACGCTTTACAGCGAAGACCTGCAGCATGGGCAGGTTTTCGATGAGCAATTGAACGTGGTGAATCCGTTCCTTGATATGTAGAGATCCGACGGTCTCCCGACCTCTTCAGATTCCCATGCGCACCGGTAGAAGGAGGCTCACGATGAGTCTGGGTGCAGAGGATATTAAGGCGTTGGTCGAAACGGAGATTGACCGCGCGTCATCACCGCACGCGGCAGAGCTGATGCGGAAACTACTGGTTCCGC
>Ga0070741_10019056_pt1 | contig 11010 bp, 26 predicted proteins | sample Coa_R1_4_FD_66440 | JGI IMG/M metagenome (GOLD analysis project Ga0070741, IMG submission 66440) | Surface soil microbial communities from Centralia Pennsylvania, which are recovering from an underground coalmine fire - Coalmine... | ecosystem: Environmental > Terrestrial > Soil > Unclassified ...
GGCATGGCACACCTCACCCACACGAGCATGGACGCATTCGACGCACTAGACCCTCCGTGCGACGAATGGCCAGCGCCTAGCCGGGAATGATTCGGCGCTAGCGAACGTTGACCAGACCTGGCTAGGCCTGATCCTAGACCGGTCTAGGCCAAAGATCACCCTTTCGGGGGATGCGCAGCGTCTGGCCAGGCTCTAAGTTAGGCCCAGTTCACGAAGACCTCACGGCCCCGCACAGCGGAGAGGCGGCAGATACGCGCCGAAGTGACCACCCCGGAATCCACCGCCGGATGCGCCGCTCGTGCAAAGCGGACGCGGACGGTAGGAGAGGTACAGCGAGCGCTGACGGGGGACGCTGACGCCGAAACGAACGGTGCGCGATCCCCCCGAGTCATCGCCAACGGCCGAACCGGGGCGCGAGAGATTGGCGACCGTGAGCGCTTCACCCGGAGCGCTGACGCTGACCAATCCCGCCACGCTGGAGGTATCCGAAGTGAACGAGAACGAGCTAACCCAGCGCTCAATCGAACTTGAGAACGAGATCGCTGCGCGCATCGTGACAACGCTGCCGCCGAGCGAGCGGCATAACCTCGTGAAGCGGCTGGCGCATCGGTTCGGCTGGGAAGTAGCCGAGTCGGATCTCTACGCAGCCGCTCGCGAGCTGGGCATCGACTTGAACGCTAGCTAGCCCCTAGCCGCACTGCCCTTGTCCCACGCGGAACGACCTGGCCGCGTGGGCATGGGGGAGCGCGCTTAGCGCCCGACCTGACCTCTCCCGCCAATCCATCCCGCGCGACCTAGCGCGGTTCCCGCCACGGAGGTACACGATGACGCACGAAAGTGCGCTGCCGTCCCTGCTCGATTGGTACTCGGCAGCTGACGAATCGCAGAAGGATCGCGGTCGGCGATGGTATGCCCAGGCCCGCCGCGAGTGTCGCAAGATCGCGCGCGAGTCCGGCTACAGCTACAGGCAGGTAGCGGCCGTGCTCGCGATCACCTCGCCCGACGCGCAGCTGTCGACCAATGTTCGGTGGACGCGCGAAACGTGCCTCAGCGGCGGCCAGACGGCGGGGCGCTACCCGACTGATCAGCTGCCCAAGGTGCGCGCGGCGCTCGCCGATACGCGCAATCCCGGGCAGTTCGCCACAGGCCCCAAGGTGAACGCGTTCTATCGCGCGATCATCGGCGACGAAGACTGCCTCGTGGTCGACCGCTGGGCATCGTTCGCAGCGGGTGGCCCGAAGGATCGCACGCCGCGCGCGAAGGAGCGCCGCATCATCGCGGACGCGTATCGCGCAGCTGCCGCATTCACGGGCGAATCCGTGCGCGACTTCCAGGCCATCGTTTGGATCGCGTGCCGCGAGTCGACCACCGTCGTCCGCAACGGACGCGAAGTCTCCCGCCGTCTCGCCGACATCGTCTGACCTCTCCCGCCAACCTCGGAGGTACCGAAGTGACACGCCACACGCTTCACATCCCGGAGCAGTTGAACGACGGCACGCCAGTCGCGCCCGAGTACCTGGAGACTGTCGAATCCCGCCTCATCGACCTCGGCGGGGGATTCACTCTCACGCACGGCATCGGCGCATGGCGCAGCGATGACGGCACGATCTACCGCGAGCCCGTGCGCCTGTATCACGTCGACACTGCCGACGACGTGAGGATCGCGCTCGCCGACCTAGCCGAGCGTGTCAGTTCCGTGCTCGACCAGGAAGCGGTCTACGTGACCGAGCAGGACATCACCACTTCCCTCGTCTACGCGTAAGCGTCGCACTGCGACGAACCGCGAAACACGCTGTAGCCCTGCGATCCCTGCCCATTTCGGCCGGGATCGGAGCGCTAAGCGACGCACTGCGACGCATCGCGCGCCACTCCCGCCACATCTCTCCCGCCAAGGAGGTACCACGATGACCGTTCACCTCGTCGCGCCGAATGGCCGTAGCGCGACCGTCTTTGTCCCGGGCGCAACGTCCGAGGCCAACGCAATCCGCGCGGCGCAGGTCGGCACTGGCCGCGACTGGCACGCCGCCTGGGTGCTGCCGGGGGACGCACGATGACCGCGGCCATCCTGCTCCCGCTCGTGGGCGCGCTCTATCTCTGGATCGCGCTCCGATGATCACGGACGAGGCATACGACCGCCGCGAGGCGCTGGGCCAGGGCGTCGAAGAGTACGACCCCGAGCCCGACTGGACCTTCGACCCCGAGCCCGCGCGGTGCCCGCTCGACGGCGGGGACGGCGTGCTACTCGGCACGCTCGGACGCCTGACGCACTACCGCTGCCGCTCGTGCGGCATCGACTTCAACGTGAGGGAGGACGCATGACTGATCCGAGCACCATCGCGCAGAAGATCGCAGACCTGATCGAGAAGGCACCCGCGGGCGGCATCTTCCACGATGCCAACGTGTCATCCGTGGTCGCAGGGCGCGGTGCGTACTTCGTCGCGATCCTGCGCGACGGCACCGAGGTGACCGTCCGCGTGAGCACGCCCGGCCTGGGCTAGACGCTGCACTGAGCGCCGTTCGCGCGGCGCTCTACGGAACGTCAATCCCGCCACCCCTAGGAGGTACGAAGTGAACCGCAAGGACGCATTCGCGGCGCTGCTGGCGCAGTACCAGCAGGCCCCGACCGACTACGACGAGGACACGGAGGAGGATCCGCGCCCGTACTTCAGCGGCGAGAAGGAGCTGGCCCCGTGGGTCTGCGTGACCGTGAACTACAGCTCGCACGGGTACGCGAAGTACTTCTTCCTGCCGACGTTCGCCACCTCGAAGGAGGCCGCCGAGCGCGCTGTCGAGTACGTGCAGGACGATCTGTTCGAGGAGCTGCCCGTGGCCGTCGTGAACCTGGACGACGGCACGACGTTCGAGCCTGAGTGGTCGCTCGTGCCCTGGGCGAAGGTCGTGAAGGCCGCTGCGCTGGGGGACGACGCGCCCGACTACATCGACCACGCGCTGGAGGGATGATGCCCTCGTCCCGTTACGTCCTGCTCGTGGACATCGAAAGCGAGTGGCCGGATGTCTTCGGCCCATTCTTCACGCGCGAGGGCGCGCAGGTGATCGCGGCAGCACTGCTGGAGGATCCCCGCGTCCAGCGCGTCGAAGTGCAGGAGTCGTTCTACAGCGTGCGCGAGTACTTCACGCTGCTCGACGAGTTGACCGAGCCGGAGGAGGTGTAGATGGACACCGCGCTACTCATCGCTGCCCTGCTCGTTTCGCCGCTGATCGCGCTCGCCGTGATCGTCGGCGTGCTGTTCCCGCTCACGTGATCCCGCCACAAGGAGGCACTCGCATGACCAAGCTGAAGGACATCAAGTACACGGGCCACCACAACATCGGCCCGCTTCACATCGCCGCGGACATCGCCGTGATCGCGACCGTGGCCGGCGCAATGGGCGCATTCATCCTGCTCGTCGTGCTCGCGTTCGTCGCGCTGCTCGTGGTCATGAGCTGACCGCTGGCACGAATCGCGCGCCGATTCGGCACTACCTGTTGAACGCAGCCTCGCGGGGCTGCGTGGAGTAGCGATCCCGCTCCTGTGGCGGGAGGCGGTGACGCGCTGCTCCACGGAGTCCCGCCACTGGTGCGCTCCGTACCAATCCACCCCTCTCCCGCCAAGGAGGTACCGAAGTGACAACGCAGGACGTGCGCGACAAGGCGCACATCGAGGCGCTCGCGAACGAGCTGGGCGCACACCTGATCTACGACGCAACGAACACGGGCGGCAACGACGGGCCGCGCGCACAGATCGAGCTGCGCGAGGTGCACCTGCGGCCGAGCGTTGTCGACTACTGGGCGGCGCTTCACGAGCTGGGGCACATCGCCACGACCGAACTGGACGCGCGCAAGATCGCCTACCAGTACGGCCTGCTCGGTGTGCAGACCGTGATCGACGAGGCGCGCGCGTGGCAGTGGGCGCTCGACAACGCGAACCGTCCGCCGGACGCCGCGGCGAAGGCCGACATCGCGATCAGCATGGCGTCCTACTTCTACTCGCACGCGACGATCCCGGTGGCCGACCCAACGGTCGCGCACCTGATCCGCCTCGTCGGGCCGAATCCGGCCATCGACGAGAACCTGGACGAGTACTCCCGGCCGTACCGCGACGTCGCACACGACATCTGGACTCGCGCGAACGCGCTAGCTGGTGCGGTATGAGCCACGACTGCGCATCCTGCCCTGATCACGAGTGCGACCTGCTCGTGATCGGCGCAGGCCCGGCAGGACTCGCCGCTGCGATCAACGCCGCGAGCGAGGGGCTGCGCGTCATCGTCCTGGAGCGCTCGCACGACGTGGGCGGCCAGGCGAGCACGAGCAGCCGCATCGAGAACTACCTCGGCTTTCCCACCGGCCTGACCGGCGCGGAGCTGGCAGAGGCGTCGCACGAGCAGGCGGTCCGCTTCGGCGCAGACATCCACCTCGGCTCCGAGGTGATCGACCTGCGCTGCGAGGGTGACCACCACCGCGCGATGTGCGCCAACGGCAAGACGTACACCTGCACCACGATCCTGGTCACCGCCGGGGTCACCTATCGGCGCTTGGAGGTTCCGGGCGCTGACTCACTCATCGGGCGCGGCGTCTTCTACGGCGCTTCACCGACCCAGGTCAGTGAATACGCAGGCAAGCGCGTCTTCGTCGTCGGCGGTGCGAACAGTGCCGGCCAGGCCGCACTGTTCCTCGCGCAGCACGGGGCGCGGGTCGACGTACTGACCCGCTCCCCACTCGTCAAGTCGATGTCGACGTACCTGCTCGACCGGCTCGTCAAGGCCGAGCAGGACATCACGGTGCACACGGGGGCGCGCGTCGCCGCCGTGCACGGGACGAAGGCGCACGGCATCGACCACGTGACGGTGGCCGACGAGGCCGCAGTGATCACGCACGAGGCCGCGGCACTGTTCGTCTTCATCGGAGCGGAGCCCCGCACGGACTGGGCACCCACGCTCGCGAAGGACGCCAAGGGCTTCATCCTGACCGGCCCGGACGCGGTCGACGCCGTGCCGTACCCGGAGCACACCCCGCTCTACCTGGAGACGAGTGAGCCCGGCGTGTTCGCTGCGGGCGACATCCGCTCCGGCTCGGTCAAGCGCGTGTCGGCTGCGGCCGGCGAGGGCGCGATGGCCGTGCAGTTCATCCACCGCTACCTGGAAGCACATCCCGCCAAGGAGGCATCCCATGCGTGACAAGCGAAGCGTGTGGGCGTCGACAGGGCCACAGCCCACGCCCGCGACGCCGGACGATCCCATCGAGGAGCTGCGCAGCGCGCTCGACGATCCGCGCTGGACGCAAGAGCTGTACCTGATTGGCGCTGCCGTCGTGGCGCTCGCTGACCGGCTGGGGGCGCACCATGCCTGACTTCCGTGCAACGCATCACTGGCTGCGCGGGTACTCCGACGCGCTGTTCGGCAAGCCCGAGCAGCCGCAGGATCCCGCGTACGCCGCCACGTACTCGCGCGGCTACACGTCGGGCCTGAAGCAGCGGGCGAACATCTGATGGCCGGCGTCGCGTACCTCGTCCTCACCGACAAGGAACTGGCCCGCCTGATCCGCTGGTCGAATCGCGTCGAGCCGGAACACTGGACGGCGCTCGACAGCGAGATCCTGTTTCGGATCAGCAAGGCGAACGCATCGCTCAAGTGCGCGAGGCGCGGCGATGCGTGACCACACGTACGCCATCGAAGGCGACGACGTGCTCGTGGCCGAGGCCGACTCGCTGGCCGGCGCGGTGCTCGCCGCCAAGACGAACCTGTACGAGGGCCGCGAAGGTCCGCTCACGATCTACAAGGACGGCGTCGCCGTCGAAACCTGGAGCATGAGCCCGCAGGGGCCTCGTGTCTCCGCTCCCGCCAAGGAGGTCGCGTGATCAAGACCGACGGCAAGCCCACCATCGCGTGGGCACCCGAGCCCGTACCGCCGAAGCCGCCGACGAAGGCGAAAGCTCAGTGCGGCTGAGGAAGTTCTACTGCCCGAGCCACGGCCTGCTGGGGACGTTCTCGTCCAACGCGACCGTGATCTGCGGCGAGCGCGTCAGGGTCAAGCCCGGCGTGACTCGCCGCTGCAACAGGACGGCGCAGATCGGTGCGCCGAAGGGGTCGCCATCCCGTGCGGGGGCGGCGGCCTCGTAGTACTGAAGTGACGAGCTGAATAGGGGGATGGCCCCGCGGAATGAGGCCCGCGGGTGTGCCCTGCTCAGCGAGGGTCTGTTGGGACAGCTGGGGGGAGGTGCGCGCAACCTGACCTGTAAGACGCGCACCGCGCTCCAGTGCAGCGGTCGTACGCGTTCGTAGCGGCGGCCGGGTGCGTTGAAGTCTCCCGCCAAGAGAGGGCACTACGAGTTTCCCCGTGCGTCAGCGCGTACCCGCGTTGGCGTGCGGGGGCGTGCCCGTGCGCGCAGACAGCAAAGCCCCGGACGTTCGCTTCATGGCGAGCGCTCCGGGGCTTTTTCTTTGCCCGAAAACGGGCCTAGAGCCGCTGCTGCGCCTTGCGTCGCTCGGGCCTGGCCTCGACCGGCTGCGCGAACGGCAGGATCCGCTGGACCTCCTCGTCCGTCAGGTCCGCTCGCATGTCTTCCTTCGCGGGGTCGTTGAAGATGATCTTGATACGCGCCCCGGTGCCGCGAGGAATCTCGTCCCCGGATGCGTCGCTGCGTCTGACCTGGACTAGCGCCACGGCGTAGCTCCTTCCTGTTTGGGGGAAGCCGGCAAGGTACCACAAGTCCTAGTTCACCGGCTGACGAGTCCTATCCAGAACGGGCTGGCACAAAACCTGCCCGGATTCGGCACTACCTGTTGCTGGCCCACTGCGGGCCAGGAATGCGTCGCACTGCGACGCCTGTCAATCCCGCCAATGGAGGTGCAAATGGCCGATCAGAAGGCCAAAAAGCGTCGCAGGACGACGGTGCCGCGACGCACCGACTTCACCGTCAAGTCCCAGCTCCTGGGCAAGCTCGGCCCCGGCGGCTACGGCCGCCTGCTCCAGCGCCTGGAGGCCCAGGCCCCGAAGGAGGGGGCGTGAACCCCGGGCTCGCGGTGCTCCTGTTCGTGGTGGCCGCCGCGGTCGACGTCCTGTGGGTCGCGTACACGCTCGCCGTCACGAAGCGGCACGCGGTGCTCGCGGCGAACGCCGGGGTCGCGATCTACCTGCTCGGCGCGGTCGGAACGGTCACGTACGTGCATCGGCCCCTGTACCTGCTCCCGCTCGTGACGGGCTCGTGGTGGGGCACGTTCTTCTCGCTCAAGTGGGTGCGTCGTGAAGACTGACGACGTCCGCCTCCTCACGCTCGCGCGCAGCCTGGCGCAGGTTGCCCACGACGGGCAGACGCGCAAGGGCTCGGGCGACCCGTACTTCACGCACGTCGAGCGCGTGGCCCAGCGCGCCGGCCAGGCCATGGGAGTGCGGGCGGCCATCGTCGGCTACCTGCACGACGTCGTCGAGGACACGCTCGTCGACTGGCGCACGCTGGCCCAGCTGTTCCCGCACGCCATCGTCCAGGACGTCAAGGCGCTCACGCGCAACCCGGGCCTGAAGCTCGGCTACCCGATGCACCCGCTGCCGGGGAACCCGTGGGACGAGGGCATCGTGGGCGAGACGTACGCGCAGTTCATCCAGCGCACCGTCGACACGGGCTCGGACATCGCGCTTCAGGTGAAGCTCGCCGACCTGCACGACAACATGAGCGACGTCCCCGAGGAGCTGCGCGGGATCGAGGCCCGGTACATCAAGGCCGACGCCATGATCCGCGCCGAGCTGAAGCGTCGCGGCAAGACGCCCATCGGCACGTACTGCGAGGTCGCGTGAGCGTCATCGTCCGCGGCTACCGCTTCGGCAGTGACGACTGGGAGCAGCTCGACGAGCTGATCGAGGCCGAGGCCGGCGACCTGAACCGCGACGAGTGGGACGCGTTGGAGTTGAGCCGCAAGCTGCAAGAGCTGGCCGACCCGAACAGCCTGGGTCGACGCACGAGCAACCTGCTGCTCGCCTACGACGGGGACCGCCTGGCCGGATTCGTCGCACTGCGACGGCACTACGGCGACCGGCACGACCACATCGCGGACCTGCGCCTGCACGTCAGACGCGAGTACCGCTCGAACGGCGTCGGGGCGAAGCTGCTCCGGCGTGCGCTCTGGTGGGCCGACCGCAACAACATCACGCGCGTCGTGGCCACTCCGTACCTCGATCCGAACAGGCCGCCGCTCGCCTGGGTGTCGAAGCCCGTCGACTTCTTCGAGCAGCACGGCTTCGACCTGGAGGGCGTGCAGTACAAGGCTGCGCGCCTACTGGACGGCACGTACACCGACGTCGCGCTCATGGCGCGCGTCATCTAACCCGCCAAGGAGGACACATGGAAGTCCCGATGCTCGGGCAGCCGAAGGGCGAGCCCGTCACCACCGAGCACGAGATCTTCGTCGAGATCGCCGACGCACTGAAGGAGCTGATCCTGCGCACGGAGATCCTCGCGCAACGCCTCGCGATCCTCGCCACGGGCCACTCGGCCATCGTGAGCGCACTGATCGAGGCCGGCATCGTGAACGTCGACAGCGACGACGCTGAGAGTGATGCAGGTCAGAACACCGAAGCGTAGAGCTGAGCCACACCGCTCGTACGAGGACGACGGCCAGCTGGTCGACGTCAGTGGCAGCTACGTCGGACCGACGAACGACCGCGCTCCGCATCGCAAGGTGGCGAAGCCGTTCCCGTTCGGCTTTGGCGTGCACGCCGCGCCAGAGTGTGCCAAAGCGCCAGTAGGAACGAATCGAAGGAAGTCCCGCTAGGGACTTCCCTTCCTATTAGTAAAGAAGTAGTACGGCCGCGAGTGTGAAGCGAGCGCTTGCGGCCAGAGGCCGCGCGCCGCAGGTTCACTCTCGCACCCACAGGGAGCCGGGGTCGAACTGACCATCAGCTCCGCGCCGCCGAGCCGTGGCACAAATCCGGCCCGGATTCGGCACTTTTAGTGCGAGGGGCTTTTTCGCGCCGCATCGGCCGAAGCCCATCTCCGACAACACCTCACCAGGAGGTCTCTCCCGCCAATGGCAGTCGTCAGGCTGCCCGCAGTCGACCCCGCAGAAGTGCGGAAGGCCGCGGGCTTCTCACCGCGCGGCACGTGGTTCTCACCACGCCAGCTGCGCCCGGCCGCGTTCAAGGCCATGCAGGGCCAGCCGTCCCCCGAGGACGGTCAGATCCTCTCCTTCCAGGGTCGCTCATGACCGCCGCCAACAGTGCGGCCCTCGCGAGCATCTGGCTGACCGACTACAAGCCCACCGTCAGCTACGTCAAGCGCGTGCTGCGTGACCCCGCGCTCGCGGAGGACATCGCGATGCAGGCGTTCGTGAAGCTCGGCGAACGGATGGAGCAGCGCCTCGTGCTGCAACCGCGCGAGCTGCTTCGTCAGATCACGCACGGTCTGGTCACCGACACCGTTCGCCTGAAGGATCGCCGCCCGCTCCCCTCCTCGTTCGACGAGGAGGCCTCCGAGCAGGACAGCTTCGGAGCCGGGGGCTATCTCGCAACGGACAACACCTTCCCGGTCGAGTTCGACGCGGCTGTTCGCGACATGCCCGCCGAGCTGCGGGACGTCTACATCCTCACCGAGCTGCGCGGCGTCTCCAAAGAAGAGGCCGCCGACTTGCTCGGGATCTCACGGCGCACTGCCTACCGGCGTGCCGCCGAAGCAACCACCTCGATCAGAAAGGAGCTGGCCGCGTGAGGCAGGCCAACGGGCGCGTCATCAAGCTCGTCAGGCGCGACCGCCACCGGTGCTCCCCGCCGGGGTGGCGCGAGAGGCGCACGCTCAGCATCGACTTCGGTTCTGTATGGGAGTGCGGCGTGTGCCAAACGCAGTGGAAGTGGGACTACAACTACGCCGGAGCAGGGTGGTCGCAGACGTGAGCCTGCTCCCCTTCGACCTGACAGAGGTCGTGCACGAGGAGCTGGCCAGGCAGCGGAGGCCGAACGACTTCCTGCTGCACGCCAGCTCCCACATCGACGGACCGCTGCGCCACACGCAACTCGACGTGGCCGGCGCACCGAAGGTGAAGTCCGAGCTGCTCTCCGAGATCACGCTGTTCACGGGGACGATGTGGCACGAGTGGCTGCACAACACGCTGCGGCGACTCGGCGTGCCCTACATGGCCGAGGTGAACCTGACCCCCTGGCTCCCCGAGGGCTGGGCGGGGACGGCCGACGCCGTCGTCTGGAACCCGGACCTGAAGGGCTTCGTGCTGATCGACTTCAAGACGCAGAAGGGCGAGGGCATGCGCTACATCGCCACGGGCGGCGCGAAGGAGCCGCACAAGCTGCAGGCGTCCGCGTACTGGCACGCGCTGAAGAAGATGGGCATTCCGCTCGTGAAGCAGATCGGCGTGTTCTACCTCCCGAAGAACGATGTGCGCGGCAAGGACGCCGTCATCGAACCGATCCTCGCGGACTTCGAGCCGTACCCGGCGAAGGAGCTGCACAAGGTGATGGCAGAGCGCCGCGAGCGCGTGAAGGAGTACCGCGAGTCGCTCCCTCCTACGCTCCGTGATCCAGACCCGCTCTTTCGAGGACCGCTGCAGGACTGGGTCACGGACGCGTTGGCACCGCCGAGCGAGCGCGAGCAGCGCGTGTACTTCGACCGCAAGACCGGCACGTACGACTTGAAGCTCGTGCCGCACTGGTCGACGTCGTACTGCCCGTTCCCGAACGAGCTGTGTGACTGCAGCGAACAGGGGACGACGAAGATCGGACTGTTCGACACTGACGGGACGTACTACCCGCGGACGGGCTACGAGGACATCGAGCCCACCGTGTTCCCGTCGTAAGTTCGGTTCCACCGAGACGCGCGAACTGCTCACGCGCTCCCGAGCAGGGGGTAGGTGGAACCGTTCACCGTACGAGCTGAGTAGCGGGGCGCTGGAAAGGGGACGTTCGACACGTCGGCCCCGCCGTGCGCTGGGCAGCACGCGCACGAACTGCCCACTCAGCTCGCACGCTTGCGCGCTGAAGCGATCCCGGCCTGCGAAGCGGGCTGTTCGGGGAATA
>Ga0070741_10019057_pt1 | contig 11009 bp, 10 predicted proteins | sample Coa_R1_4_FD_66440 | JGI IMG/M metagenome (GOLD analysis project Ga0070741, IMG submission 66440) | Surface soil microbial communities from Centralia Pennsylvania, which are recovering from an underground coalmine fire - Coalmine... | ecosystem: Environmental > Terrestrial > Soil > Unclassified ...
TTTCAGATGGAAGCGGCAAAACACATAACGGGGAAACAAAGGCGTCTGAAGCTCTTTCCATCGATCGGACCAGCGCCTCACGGATGTGCACATGGGAAGAAACTCTTCGAATCCCTTGCCCCGCAGCGCGTTCGCTGCGGCCTTTTCATGCCTGGGCTTCACCTGCAAAGCAAACCAATTCCGATCTGGAACAGTCTCCGACGAATGCATATTCACCATGGGATGCCGCTCAGCCGCAGACGCGCTACCGCGATCTGAGTCCCAGGAAAAGAGGACTTACGTTGAGCTTTTTTGCTGGGGTATTCGCAGTTATAGGGCAGAACTATACGTATGTCAAGCATCAAAACTTCCGCGCCGCGCAAGGACGCCGGCCAAATCCGCCTGTTTTCGGCATGAGCAGTAATACAATGACCCTGAAAGGCTTAGCGAACTTCCGCGACAGCGCCGCAGCACCCAAACTATGCTCAAAAAGTACCGGTACTTGTAAAGAGAACCAAAGTCGAATACTCTATCCGGGCAAGAATCTTTGTTGGCCATTTTTTATTGGTCATTGCGGTTGGATCCTTTGCGTCGCCTGTCTGTGTTCGCGTTAAGTTTTTTCCTTACAGCCTATGCAGCGGGTCGTATCTTGTCGGATCGGGCATATGCAGCCAATCCAAACCAAGAGCCAGCGCTGTGCAGATTTGGCGTCTGCGGGAATGATTTTCTGATACCAATTGCCAGCCAGTCGCTGCTCGGAGGTACTCGCGCAGCGCTGCAAGCCGCTGCGCTCGGCTTCCGCGAGGCGTTGCGCAGGGACCCGGCCTCCCCTTTCCGGTGGTGCGACTTGGCGGAAGCATTTCAGGAGTTGGGAGAAGCCGCGAGCGCACGCTATTGCATGGCGCGCGCGATCGAGCGGGGCCCTCACTCTCCGTATGTGCTTCTTCGCGCCGGCAACCTCGATCTGGAACTCGGCGAGACGCAAGAGGCTCTCCGGCGCTTGGCTCGAGTATTGGAGATTGTTCCGGATTACGATCCGGTCATCTTTGCCTCGTACGCCCGGTTTGTCGGTTCCGCCAGAGAAGTTCTGCGGGAAGGAATCCCGAACAATCGCCGCGCCGCCCAATCGTATTTCCGGTATTTGCTTCGAGATGGCGGAGAAAGCGACCTGCAATTGGCCTGGGATTGGTTAAGCGCCCGTTCGTTCACGGATGTGGCTTTGGCCGGTGAATACGCCGACGTCTTGTTGAAGCGCAGGAACTATGAGAGCGCTGCGCGCGTCTGGCGGAGCCAGTTTGAAGGTGGAATGCCCCAACAGACACAATCCGATCGGGCGTTCAACGGAGACTTTGAACGCGATTTCACCGGATGCCGCCTTGACTGGCGCATTGAGCCGGCCAAGGGCGCGCAAGCGGCGCTCGACCGCACAGTGTCGTATTCCGGCGCGAGATCGCTGCGCATCCGCTTCGACGGGACAGAAAACGTGGATTACCGGCATGTCTTTGAGGCGGTCCCTCTCAAGCCGGGCCGCTACCGCTTGCAGGCTTATGTGCGGACTGAAGATTTGACTACCGACGAAGGCATTGGCTTGCGGATCGTTGACCCGCAATCGCCTGCGCGCCTTGACGTAAGCACTCCCAGCGTGACGGGCACGAGTGATTGGAAAAAAGTGGAGGCCGTGGTCAATGTGCCCGGCTACATAGGGTTGGCGGAGCTGCAAGTGGTGCGCCGGCCTTCCATGAAGTTTGACAATTTGATCGCCGGCGCCGCCTGGGTGGACGCCGTCGCGCTGCTGCCGGAGGGAAGGCCGGCGCTGGCGCAGGGCCGCTGAGCGGAGAGCCGGCTGGGGTACGGTTCGTATACATGTGTGATACATAGTTTCGGAATCGCTTTTTTCAAGGGTTTCGTGATTGACAAGAGAGTCGAGATAACATACAACTGAGGAACGCGAGGTCCAAAAGAATGACAGCCCGGAACACCGAAGACGGCATCAGCGCGCTGCCATTGCGCGCCGAACCGAACGCGGAGGTCGTTTTCCAGCGCGTGGGCGACACGGTCGTACTGCTGCATCTGGGGACCGACAAATTTTACGAGCTGAACCAGACGGGAGCGAGGTTCTGGGAATTGCTGGCGGCCGGCAACGGCCCTGCCGCGGTCCACGAACAGATGGTGCGCGAGTTTGATGTGGACCCCGCGGAGCTGGCGCGCGAGGTCAATCAACTGTTGGCCTCGCTGGCCAAGGAAGACTTGATCCATGTCGTTGTTTCCCACTAGCGCTCCACTGGTCGGCGACCCTGAGATCAGGCGCGAGCTGCCCGGCGTGTGGCTGGCGTCGCTCGGCGGCGACCCGCGTGCAGAGGCGCAACACGCCGGGTGGACGATTGTGACGAGCGACGGGCGCTCTCGCGCCTTGTCCTTGCTGGCCGCCGGTGAACAGGCTCAGCCCTCCGCCGCACAGGCTCGATCCTGCGGGGTGATTTTCGACGGCGTGCTCTACAATCGCGCGGAACTGGGCCGCGAGCTCGAGCGAACCCTTGATGAGGCCGAGAGCGATGCGAGTCTTGCGCTTAGGAGCTATCTGCGGTGGGGCGAGGATGCACTGCGGAAAATGAAAGGCCATTTCGCATTGCTGCTGTGGGACAGCGAAAGCGATCTCTCCCTGTGCGCGCGCGATCCGGTCGGAATTTATCCCTTGTTCTACGCCGAAACCACGCGGGAACTGCTGCTTTCGACGTCGATCGAGGCCCTGCTGCGGCATCCCCGGGTATCACGGGCTTTCAATCGCCCTGCGATCGCCGATCAGTTGCGGTTCCGCTTTGCCGATTTGCACGAGACCGTTTACGAGAGCGTGAAGCGAGTGCCGCCAGGCCACGTGTTGCGCGTCGCTCACGGTCAGAAACAAGTTTATCGGTATTGGGATCCCGCTTCACCGAATGGTCGCGTGAATTGGCTTCGGGAAGACGAACTGGACCAGTTCGACCAGTTGCTAGATCAAGCGGTGACCCGGTGCTTGCAGTTTGGGCCGGCGGGCATTTTTCTGAGCGGCGGGCTGGACTCCGTCACCGTGGCTGCCGTAAGCGCCGAGAAGTGCCGGGACCAGGGCTTGCCAGACCCGCTCGCTCTCTCGCTCGTTTTTCCACACCCGGAGGCGAACGAGGAGAGCGTGCAGCGAAGCGTCGCCGAGGGCCTCGGTTTGCAGCAGGTGGTGATTCCGTTTGAGGAGGCGGTGGCGCCAGCCGGCCTTGTATCCGCCGCTCTCGAGATGAGCAGCCGCTTCTCCATGCCCCTGATGAACACCTGGTTGCCTGCCTATCACCATCTGGGAGAAGCCGGCCGGCAGCGGGGTTGCCGGACTATTCTTACGGGGACTGGCGGCGACGAGTGGTTGACCGTCACCCCGTTTCTTGCTGCGGATCTGTTGCGCCGCGCGGACGTGGTGGGCTTTTATCAGCTTTGGCGTTCTATGCACCAGTCTGTTCGCCGCTCCCCGGCGGCGGTTTTTCGGCTGCTGCTCTGGAAATGCGGCCTGAAGCCGCTGCTCATCCAGGCGCTGCGTCAGGCTGCGCCGGAGCCGCTGCTGCGGGCCCGAAGGAGCCGAAGTGCGCGGCGCGTCCCTGCGTGGCTCGCGCCCGATGCTGCTGTACGCCGGGAACTGATCTGCCGGGGCGAGCAGGCGGCGCCGGAGAGCGAATCGGACAAAGCCGGGTTTTATATACAAGAGATGCGCAGCGCGCTGGATCACCCTCTGGTCTCTTGGGAGCTGGAGGAGAGTTTCGAAAACGCCAGGTCGATGGGGGTGCGGATGCTCCACCCGTTCTGGGATTCCGACCTGGTCGATCTCTTGTATAGAATCCCGCCGCTGCTGTTGAACAAGGGTGGCCGCAGCAAGGGTTTGGTGCGGGAGTCTTTAGCTCGCCGGTTCCCTGATCTAGGTTTTGAGAGGCAAAAAAAGGTGGAAGCGACCGCCTTCTTCTGGTCCGTCATCTTGACCAAAGGTGCACAGACCTGGCATGAACTGGGCGGCCCGCGGGCTTTGGCGAAGCTGGGCCTGGTTGATCCCCAAATTTTGACCGCGGAAATTGACGAGATTGTGGCCAAGAACTGCGGGCCAGAGGCTTACCGTATCATTCACGTTCTGACTTATGAGGCGTGGCTTCGGCCGCGTCTTTGACTAAGCGAAGAAGAGACTCTGAGGAGAAGAATTCTATGAGCGCCGAGAAAAATGGAACAAAGAAGCCTTGGGAGACGATGACTGTAACCTACCAAGGTCACGCCCGGGATGTGATCCTCGGTGGAGGCGGTAAAAAGACCCCGGCTCCCAGTGACCCAGGGGAAGTCCGGAAGCCTAGCCCGAAAGAAAGCGGGACTTAGCGATTCGCCGCTTACCCTGGAGCGAATCACAAGCGGAGGGCGCCCCCGGCGGGCACACGCACCCTCCGCAGCCGTGATTTGTGATCCGGCGTCGATCCGATGCTGAATCTGGTTATTGTAGCCGAAGGCTCGCATTCTGTTCCCCAGGTGGACTGGTCCGACCCGGGCGTGGAAGCATGGCACGACAATGACGGCGCTCTGTGCGCTTACGGCTACAGCTTGGACGGCCGCCCGTGGATTGATTGGCCGGGCGTGGCGAGGTTTTGCCTGGATGGACCAGATCAAGGAACGGTCACGGCCATCCCCTGGCAGCCTGCGCGGAGGTGGGCGATTGAGGAGGTCTTCCGCCGCAGCATCTTGCCCCTGGCTCTGCAGGCGCGTGGCCGGGAGGCTCTGCATTCGAGCGCTGTGCTGATGCCCCAGGGGATTGTCGGAACCTGCGGCGTCTCTGAATCGGGAAAATCAACCATCGCTTTTGGCCTGAGTTGCCGTGGCTATCCGCTATGGGCAGACGACGCCGTGGCTTTCGACGCCTCAGGTGACCGCGTCACCGGAATCCCTCTGCCGTTCCGAATCCGACTGCGGCAGCCCTCGGCAGCCTTTTTTGGTGAGAACAGCTCGCGCCTCGAACGATCCGTGCGCTGCGAAACGGAGCCGAGGCCGCTGGCAGCATTGTTTGTCCTGAACCGCACATCCTCTGCGCGGAATGGCGGGATCTGTGAGATCCAGCGTCTTCATTCGGCGCGGGCGTTCGCCGCTGTTCTCACGCATGCTCTCTGTTTCAGCCTGCTCGATAAAAGCCGCAAGAGGTCGATGTTTCATCACTATATGAACTTGATCACGAAGGTGCCGGTTTTTGAGCTGCGGTTCCAGCCAGATTTGAATGGGCTGCCGGCATTGCTGGACGCCATCGAAAAGAAGGTTGGGGAAATCTGAAAGACAGCCGGTCCATCCCCCTCCGGCAAAACGACTGTATGCTGATTAGCGGTATCGCGCCAGGAGTAAAGATCGGGATCGAGTATGGAGAGCTTGACCCCCTTTATGCTCCCGACCTCGATTGCCGTCTGCTTTTTTTGGGCGAACATCTACAGCCGCTCGTGCACGCTTATGAAAATTTAGCCCGGTGTTTCGCGGAATCGGGCGATCCCTCCTCGCTGGCGGCAAGGCTTGAGTCCTCGAAGGAAATCACGAAATATTACGAAATTCGCCGGAATGGCAGGCTCTCGGCCGTTCTCCGCGATTCTGTTTTTCGGCAGCAGGGCCCTTTCGACGATCGAAAGCTTCGGCTCAAATTCTACCGCGCGGGAAAATCTGTCTCTCACCCCCTGCCGCGGCGGCGTCTGAGAGCGCTAGGACGCTTGTGGCCGCTGCTCGGATCGAACCGGCCGCAGGAAGAGATCGCAGCGCTTTTAAAATCAAATTTGCCGGCCGATGATGCGGCGTGGGCCGCAGAGCTATTAGCTCTGCTGGAAACCCATCAGTTGCTCGATCGCCAACCCCGGGATGCCGGATTCTTGCGGAGGCCCGCGCCGCGGGTTACCTTCATGGGCCATACTTCCCTTTTGTTCCAGTCCGGGCGCAGCGCCGTGTTGATGGATCCGCTGCTCCCGACGGAAGCAGCGTACGCCCGGTCTGCTCTAGCCGTCCAACAAATCCGCCTCGGGGCGATCTGCTGTAGCCATCATCATTGGGATCACTGCAATTTTCAAACATTGATGGGGTTTGATAAAAGCACTCCGGTCATCATCCCGCGCGTAGAGCGGCCTTCCGCATTCAATCCTCCGATAGCGGGCGCGCTGCAAATGCTCGGATTTACTGATATCCGGGAGGCCCGGTTGTGGGAGCCGGCGCCAATCGACGACATCGAGGTGATTCCCACGCCGTTTTATGGCGAGCAGGATGAACCCGGCGCCGAGTGCGACCACTACACATACGTGCTGCGCACGAAAGGCCTGACCGTATACGGCGGCGTGGACTGCTTTCGGGATACTTTTGGAGAGACGGTAGATCTGATGGAAGAAATCCGGGAACGCTACCAGCCGCAGATTGCTTTCCTGCCGATTTCGAAAAGCGTGTTCAGCTACCGGTACGGAGGCGCAAACGGCTTCTGCCGCTACTTGGATCAAGAGTTAGTGACGCAGTCATTCCAATACACAGCCGGCCCCGAAGAGGCCGCGGAATGGGTGTCGCGGCTGAGAGCTCCGGTGGTTGCCCCCTACGCCATTTTCACTTTCTCCCGCTGGAGCATGCCTGCGGTCGTGGCTCAATTTCACGATGCCTTGCGGGCGCGGGGGCTCGGCGAACGCCTCTACCCGCTGCGGCCCCTGGACTCCTTGGATCTCTCTGCGCTTGCCGGAAGCCGTCCTGCCGGCCGCAGCGCGGCGGTTACCCTGTTCCGGGCCGGCGCGCACATAAGGCGAGTGAGTGGGTCGCCGCCTTACCGGCTTGCCAAGCGGGTCATGAAGAGCTTGCATCTCGCGTGACATAGCGCCAGAGGAACCGAGATGCGCGACGCTGCCCCGGTCTCGGCCGTGATTCCTGCTTGGAACGCCGAAGACTTCCTCGCCGAGGCGGTCCAGAGCGTCCAGTCCCAGTCCCTGCCTGTCTCAGAAATCATAGTGGTGGATGACGGCTCCGATGACGGTACAGCGTCGGTCGCCGGAGAACTAGGGGTCCAAGTGCTGCGGCAGCCGCACCGAGGGGTTGCCGCAGCGCGCAATACGGGTATTCGCGCGGCTAGGCAAGACTGGATCGCTTTTCTGGATGCCGACGATATCTGGGAGCCGGAGAAGATTGCGCACCAGTGGAACGCTCTGCAAAAGCACCCGTCGGCTGGGATGGTTTCCTGCGATCTGTGCATCGTAGAGGACGGGCAAGTAGTGTCGCCGTCATCTCTCGATCAGACCAATCCCGATTTGGAGGCGCTGTACTTCCCGCAGGTCCCGCATGATTTTCTGGCCTGCCAGATGAATTACCTTCCTTCCGGGGTATTGGTGCGCCGGGACGCGATTCTTTCCGTCGGCCTCTTTGACGAGTCTCTCCACTACAATGAGGACTTCGAGTGTTTCTTGCGCGTGTTGGCGTGCAGGCCGCTGATTATGGTCATGCGGCCGCTGGTGCGGCACCGCCGGCACGCTCGCAATGCCTCCCGGAACACGCTGAAAATGGCTTTATCTTACAGCGATGTAGTGCGGCGGATGCGCCGGAATCCGGAGCGCTATCCACCCGGCGCGGGCCGGGCCTGCCGGAGGGAATCACTGGAAATGTTAAGCTGCACGGGACGCGCCTTGGCGGTCCAAGGCCGGCATAGGGAAGCCCGCCAGCTGCTGGCGCGGCGACTGCGGGAGCAGTTCGACTTTCGCCTGTTCGTTTGGTGGAGCTTCACGTGGCTCAGCCCCCGGATGTTGCAAAAGGTGATACATCTCAGATGCGCTGCCGGCGCTTCGTGATCCTCCTGGCTTTTGCCGCCGCGGCCTCGGCGGGCTTGCTGGTTTACTCGCTGACGGTCGCCTGCTACGGGGATGAAGGCTTTCATCTTCTGGCGGCGAGGTTAATCCGCGCCGGGCGGAGGCCTTATGTGGATTTTTTCTATCAACACCCGCCACTCTATCCCTATTTGAATGCTTTTTGGATGGGAATTTTTGGGGATGGCTGGCGCAGCGTTCATGCTCTCTCCAGCCTGCTCGCTTCAGGCGGCATTCTCCTGGCAGCATTTTGCGTCTTTTCAAGACTTACCGATCCCCTGTGGCAGCTTCCTGCTGCGATTGCCGCCGCGCTACTGATGGCGTCGCAGCCGCTCGTCATTCAATTCGGCGGGATCGGGCAACCCTATGGACTTTGTCTTTTCGCCAGCATGGCGGCTTTTTGGCTGGCCGCCTCCGCCGCGGCTCATCCCCGGCGGGCGTGCTTCGCCGCCGGATTCTGTGCCGGCGCGGCGGCGGGTTCATCGTTGCTTGCCGTGCCTGTGGGAGGCGTTCTGTTCGTTTGGCTATTGCGGGACGCCGGCAAGGGAAAAAGAATGGCGAGCGGCGCCTTGTTCCTCGCGGGTGCGATGGTTTGCTTTCTGCCGCTGCTCTATTGGGTCTGGCAGGCGCCGGAGCAGACTTTCTTCGACGTCGTGAAATATCACGCTTTCTACCGCAGCTCGGCGCCCGCGTCCGATCTCCGGCGGGATTTCGAAGTGCTGAAAGGTTGGCTGGATTCGCCGCAGGCCGTATTGCGCGCCCTGCTGGCTGCCGTGAGCTTGCTGTACCTGGGGGGCCGCCCGGATGCGCCGATGCGCCGCGAGGCCTATCTGTGCGCGTGGCTTGCCGGAGCGCTGGCCGTTTGGGTAGCTGTGGCGCATCCGGCTCTGCCGCAGTATTTCATTTTACTTGCGCCCTTCGTGAGCATCCTGGACGCCCTGGGGCTGTACGCCATTGGTTCGCGCCTTTGGGCCCCGGAACACGCCGCCTGGCCCGCCTCCCTCTGCCTGTGCCTGTTGGCCGCGGCGCTCGCAAAGCCGGTTTACGATGGGCGCAGGGGTCAGGGATATCGCTGGAGCGACTGGGAGCGCGTGGCCCAGGAAGTGAATCGGGTCACGCCCGAGTCCGGGCTTCTCTGGGCTCCCGACATCATTTACTTCGCCGCGCGCCGGCTGCCTCCAGCCGGGCTCGAGAATTCCAACAGTCTTGCTTTGCGGCTTCCGCCTGCTTTGTCTTCTCGGCTGCATATCATACCGGAGGCGGAGGCCGACCAATGGGTGGCCAACGGCCGTTTTGATACCGTGTGCGCCTGCGTCGGGATGCGGGTCAGCGCCAATCCGGATCCGCCGCTCGGTCACGGTCTGCCCGGTCCCTATAAAAACCAATTGCAGATTCAGGATTGCTATATCTTTTGGGGCAGCTCGCGAGGCGCCGGGCGGCCCGGCGCCGAGCAGCCTTGGCCCGGAAGCCCGGCGTCGAACAGATTCGATATATACTGGCAACACGCGGGATTCCGAGTGCCGCCTTTACAGGACCAGCCGGAAGCGCGGAGGGCGCGATGAGAAGCGTTCTGTCTCCTGAAGCCGCTATCGTGCAAGTCTCACAGAACGGTCTGGTTTGCTCAGCCTCAGCCGCGGCGCTGGACGCGCTGCGTGCTGCGTTCGATCGCTCGCATTGCATCCGTTTGCGGCAGTTCGTAGCGCCCGGCCTATTGGACCTACTCCAGCGCCACATCGACCGCGCTGAATTTTACGATCGGTTGCATGATGGCATCGGGCTGGAACTGTGCATGGTTGACAACGCCATCGCCCTTGAGCTGCACCTTCTCACTAACCGACCGGACCTGTTCCGAATCGTCGAGCGCATCACCGGCTGTGGGCGCATCGGCAGCTTCGAGGGGCGCGTGTATCGCATGAAGCCGGGCGGCGGCCACTACGACTCCTGGCACGGCGATGTCGGCGACGAGCGGATGATCGGGATGAGCGTGAACCTGAGCACGGAAGTTTTTTCCGGCGGCCTCTTTCAGTTGCGGGAGCTGGCGCCGCAAAGTCCGATCCTTTGCGAGGTGGCCAATACGGGCTTCGGCGATGCTATTTTGTTCCGCATCTCGCGCCAGCTTTGTCATCGTGTGACCCCGATGGAGGGTAGCGCGGCCAAGACCGCATTCGCAGGATGGTTCAAGGCGCAGTTGCCCATGCATCCACTGCTGCGGAAATGCGCTGAGGGAGACTAAGGCGAGCGCGCCCCACCGAGTGAAACGCCTTCCCGCCGAGACGGGATGCTCGCCTCGCAGCACTCAGGTCACGCGGTGCGGCCAGCCGCTGCCCGCTGTTGGGGACGCCATTACTTGGTTAGGTTGCTGGCGCCCGAGCCTTCGGCTTGCAGTCTTTCGTAGAATCTCGCTCGTGGCTCACCGTTTCGAAAGGCAGCCGTTGCCGGGAAGGGAAGTCCTCCCCGAGGCCGGTGGGTCATTGAGTCAATCCCGGTCTTCGTCATGACACTGTTGGATTTGCGGCGTTACGCAGTTAGCAATCGTCTGCGCATCCGATTTGCTCTTCCTTCCGGCGTGGAGTGCTGCATGGACGAGCACGGCATTCTGAAGATTCCTTCGCTCCGGTCAGCACCCGATTTTAACGTCGAAACTCTCCTGCCCTCGGTCGAAAACTTTTCCCTCGACCCTATTCAGGAAGGACGGCGCAGCCGGAACGTTTCTCGAGAGCAACTGGAACTGCTGTGCAGCGGCGGCGGCGCCAAAGAGCAGGAGCACGAGGACTGAATCTACACAAGGCGGCACTCAGGCTCGCCGCGCTGTTCCCGGAGAACGCCTCGCCTCCGGCGAGTATCCCGTAAAGCATCGCGCCGAAGGGGAAGAGGTCGCTCCGGGCGTCGGCGTCTTTACCTTCGAGCTGCTCAGCGCCGTGTACTGGACAATAACCGGGATCGCCCCGGACTGGGTGAGGTCCTTAGTCGGACCTAGGGCCACGCCGGCGGCCCCGCCCGGCGCGGCCTCAGGCATCTTCGCGAGGGCAAAGTCCAGCAGCTTGCCCCTACTCTTTGGTGAGCATTGATGTTGCCGGATTTCCAGTCGCGGTGGAAGGCGCCAATTAGGGGCGACTCGCCGATTGCGCCAGCTCTCGATTCAAGCGAGCCAGGTCCGTAAGGGGAAGCCGGCCGGTATATAAAGCCATGCCCAGA
>Ga0070741_10019058_pt1 | contig 11008 bp, 12 predicted proteins | sample Coa_R1_4_FD_66440 | JGI IMG/M metagenome (GOLD analysis project Ga0070741, IMG submission 66440) | Surface soil microbial communities from Centralia Pennsylvania, which are recovering from an underground coalmine fire - Coalmine... | ecosystem: Environmental > Terrestrial > Soil > Unclassified ...
CGCATGGTGTTCACGACCGATTCGTAATCCCGTTTGCCCATGAATCCCGTCAGCGGGCTCATTGCGCCGACGGCAATCATTTCCAAATCGGACAGATTGACCGAATGCAGCGTGCGATAATGATGCGCGGCGCGGGCGCGTTCGGCGCGCTCGATGATTTTTTCGCGTTCCGCGCCGGTGACGACGCGGTTGATCAGTGTGCCCCCATGGGGCGCGATTTCGCCGGTGTAGGTGTTATTCATTGTCCTCTCTTAATTCCTCACGTTCTAAGATTGCCGATACTCGGCTCTTGAGTGATGGTAATGATTCCTCGACAACAGACCATACAATTTCAGTATCAATCCCAAAATAATCGTGAACCAAGATATTCCGCATACCGATAATATCCGTCCAAGGAATTTCTGAATGCTCTTCTCGAAAGTCAGGAGTTAAACCCCGAGATGCCTCGCCGATGATTTGTAAACGGTTAACAATCCAGTTCTGAATCAATTCGTCCTTTTCAAAGACGGCTTTGCCCCGCACAGCATATTTTTCAATCTGGGCAATTGCTTCCAGAATATCAAGCAGCCGTTCTCGATTCGCTCTCATAATGGTACTGCCTCGCGCAGTACGCGTTCACGAATTCGCTCACGTAAGCCCTTTTCCGTCACAACATCCACCCTACAACCCAGCAACTCTTGAAGATCCATCAACAAGCCGCCTAAATCCAACAAATTTCTACCCGGTTCCAAATCAACAAGCAAATCCAAGTCACTCTCGGGTCGAGTGTCGCCGCGCGCAACCGAACCGAAGATGCGTATATTGCGCGCGCCATGACGTGCGGCTACACGCAAAATGTCTTCCCGTCGTGCTTTCAAACGTGCATTTGAATAAACTATTTCATGCATTTGTGTTCACTAACTCCACCTTTTCATAAATTTCCGTCAACGGAATCTCCAACTCCAACGAATTCAATTTCAGAACCGCGTCTATGCCTTCGATAGTCTCCAAAACCCAAAAGCGTCCTTCGCGGCGATAATATTCGACATACGGCTGGGACTGATCAATCATCACGTAGTCTTGCAACGATGGAATTTGGCGATACCATTTAAACTTTTTCTCTTGATCATCACCTTGCGTCGAGTCCGACCAGATTTCGACTATCAAGGTCGGATTCATCACGGTATCTTTTTGGCGCGTGTCTATTTCAATTTTGCCGCAGACGACCATAACATCGGGATAGACATACGCGTTCCCTTTTTCGATGTGGAGACGAACATCGCTTGTAAAAACACGGCAAGGGCGTCTTTCAAGGCGTCGGTCTAACGACTTGAACGTATTATTCACAATCTGATTGTGGTTGATGGACGCGCCCGCCATCATATAGCTCTCGCCGTTCCAATACTCGTGCTTGTCGCGCGATTCTTGTTCGAGCGCCAAATATTCTTCGGGCGTGATGAATTTCTTTGGGCTAATCATAGTCGTCCGTATCCTACCCCAAATACCCCAAGCCCGCTAACCGTTCCTCAATCTCCTTTTCCTCTGCCTCCGAGTATTCGCCATCCATTCGATTTTCGAATGTGGTCGCGGCTGCGTATTCTACTGTCCACTTATCGGCTAACAATCCGCTGACCACGCGCCCGTCCATATCGTCGGGAATCGGTTCGCCAAGTAATTGCAAAATCGTTGGCGCGAGGTCAATCAAATTGGGGGATTGAGTCATTGTGCGATGCGTTGCATCGCTAGCATTAGGGACGATTCCCGCACCGCTCGCAATTAGAATACCATCCATGCGATGCTGCCCCGACGTATCGCTGACAAATAACAATTGACTGCCGAGTTTTTCGACAACGCTTTTTGTTCCGTCCGCGCCGCGCCAATCCACCGCCGCGATGTGATAGGGTCCGTCAATCAACCCAACAACGTCGGGCGCTTTGTCTAACGCGTCGCCATTATAGATTTCTTCGCGGCGATAGACGAAATCGAAAATTGGTTGATTCGTTTCGGGGTTGCAGAGCTCGCGCATAGCGGATATTACGCGGTCGCGTGTTGCTTCATAATCTTGCATCTCCACAATGCCATTCGGCTCGCGCCCGCGCACGTTCAAATAGACATTGCCCATTGTACCAATCGCGTAGGCTTGGGTACGCGACCAGTCTATGTTGCCGTACGCCATTGAATAGTGCAGGTTCGATTTTAGATGGGGAAATGCCTCGAACATTTTTTGCTTGACCGCGCCGACGACAGGATTATTCAAGCGCGTGACGCCGGCGCGCAATGCCGAGGCGATTGGATTGGCTTGCTGCTGACGATACGCAAGAATGCCGCGCTGCGCGAAATAGAGATTGAGATAGACCGCGTGGGTGAGCGCGCCAAAACCGTGATCGGATAAAACAATAATGGTGGTATTTTCATCGCTGACGCGTTCGAGGATGCGCGCATTCAAGGCATCGAGATATTGGAACGCGTCGCTAATCACATTGCCCCATTGCTGCGCCTCGCGCGCGTTATAGAGCGGATGCGTCGGGTCTTGATAGCGCCAGAATTTGTGGCAAAGAATATCGGGCGCGCGATGGACGAGCATGGCGAAATCCCAATCGGGATTTTTTTCGAGCAGATATTCAAAGGCCCGGGTCTGCAATTCGCTCATGCGCTGGACGCGTTCTGCCAAGTCGCCAAGCGAACTCACATCGCTCTCCCCGCGCTCGATGTCCACATCAATGATGTATTCGCCCAGTTCGCGCAGCAGTTCTTTTTTCAATTCGGGTGGGTAGGTGAATTGGCTGTGTAAGCCAGGGGTCATCAAGCCGCTGACCAGCGCGCCGCAAACGGGTTCGACGGGATAGGTGAGCGGCACATTGACGACGATACATTTTTTCTGGCGGTCGCTCAAAATACGCCAGAGCGTTGCGGCGCGGCGCTGCGAGGCATTGATGTATTCGAGGGCGTACGAATTTTTCGCGCGTTGATAAAACCCGTACAGTCCGAATTTCCCGTTTTGCTTGCCCGTCGCAAACGCGCTCCACGCCTGCTCGGAGGACGGTTGAATGCACGAACGCAGGACGGCGCGCGAACCGTTTTGAATCAACGTGCCCAACGTCGGGAGTTTGTTTTGCGCGAGGAGTGGGTTGAGGAGCGTCCACGTCGCGCCATCCAGTCCGATGACGACGACGCGCGGTTTGGAAGAGTCCGCCATTTTTACAACCCAACGATTATAGCAGACGCGCCACGAAATCAGAAATCAGCTAACGTTAACCCAAGCGGTCCTCTTTTTCGATGGGACAAATTTACACCGCCGAGGACGCGGAGGACGCAGAGGGTTTTAAAAAGAACATAAATTTCTCCGCGCTCTCGGCGTCCTCGGCGGTGAAAACAGCGTTACGGAACAGGTTCGACGTCAATTTCGCCGATGCGCGCGGCAACGTTCGGTTCGGTCAGAGGCGCGTTCAAGTAAACCTGCGCGACGTTGGTTTCCGATGCTTCTTCGAGGGCCGAGCCGGGGAACGCGCCCTTGACGCCGATGAGGGCGTGCGACCAGCGAAATTTTCCGCGTAAATCTACATTTGCGCCGATAGATTTTAGCGCGTCCACCGCACCTTGCGTCAAATGGGTGGATGCTTCATCGCTCGCCGCCACCGCGACTAAATCGCCTTCGGCGACATTGGCAATAAATTCTTGCATTCGTGTCGCTTCGCGCCCCGACGCAAATGTATCGAAATTCGCGCGATCAATGATTTGCCCCGTACGCGGTTCAATGACGACGACGTTATAGCCGCGCTGATTGGGTGATTCATCCACGCCATTGACGTAAATATGTCCGAATGCGCCTTGCTCTTCGCCCGCACTGCGAACGACAATCGAGACCTTTTCATTGGGCAGCTGTGGGTTCATTTTAATGTCCGCGATGGGCGCAAGTTGGTCAAAGCCGAGCGTGATTTCATTCATCCCATCGTTCAGTGTTGAGGCGGGCAGAACGACGGAAAATGCGCCATCGGAAATGGGAATTGGATTGTAGTGTCCGATGTCTTTACCATTCACGCGTACGGTCAAGCCCTGTCCTTGTGTGGGATAGGGAGTGAACTGCTTTAATGTGAGCTTGATATCGCCTGCCGTGTGGGGCACAAAAAGTTTTGCTGCTTGCCGCTGGGCCCAAAACGCGTCGCCGCCGAGCGCGCTCCAACCCTCCCCCAAGTACAAACGCGCGAGCGGGGCCTGCGGCTTGAGTGTGATTGCATCGTTTGGCGCAATTGAATTTACGTGATAGGCGACTACGCCGCGCCCATTCTCATAACTCTCGCTGATTTTGGTTATCGGAAAAACTTGTTCGAGATATGCCCGCGTTTTGTCCGCCACATCACGGTTTTCATCACTGAATGGCGTGTGCCAGATAACATAGCGCGTGCCAAAGAATTGCAGGATGCGCGGCGCGAGTTCCTTGTCGCGCGCGCGGGTCGCCTCGTCCACGTCATGTCCTGTTTGAATCGCAATCAGCGAAGCGAGCACAGGCGTTTCTGTGAAATATTGAAATTTCAATTCGGGATTGCGGGAGGTGTTGCCGTTCAAAATCGGATGCTGCTGGGTGGTTTGATACCACTGCGCGAACATGAAAATGCGGTCGGGCAAGACTTGGGAATCGCGGCGGTAGCTGCCCGTCACGCGAAAGCCATTGCGCCACGCCAGTGGAATTTCCAGCACCGTCCCATTCCCTGTATCGCTCGCCATCTGTTGATAAATGTCGGGAACGCGGAAATCGGAGAGGGGGAGAGGAATGGAGAGAGATTCAAAAGTAAGCAGTAAGCAGATGGCAGTTGCCGCAAAGAACGCGGGCGGCAGGAGAAGGCGACGGACGACGGAGGACGGACGACGGCCCAAGCGCGGCTCGCTGCTTTCTGCCTCCTGCCTCCTGCCTACTCGTTCTAACAACCACGCCACGCCATACCCCACCAGCACCGCTAGGCACAAGACGAGCATCACACTCCAGCGACTCGGATAGCGGTTGCCTTTGATGAGCGGAATTTGGAGCAAGAGGTCAAAGGGCAGCGGCAGGTCGAATTCTGCGCCGTTGATACGCAACGTCGGGCCGAGCGTGATGAGCGCGATCAGAACGAACCAGACGCCCCAGATGCGCGCGGGCTTGAGCTTGATGAGCGCAAGGACCGCGAGCACGAGCGCGCCGAATCCGAGATACATAAAGTTAATATACGAAAACGAAAATTGCGATTCGAGATTGCCTAAGAGGGGATGCAGGTGCGACGGAATAAAAAATCCAAGTAGGTCGGCGGAAAAACTATTGCTAAAGCCCAAGCCCTGTTGAATGAAATCGCCTTCGGTGAGCGTGTCGGAGAGCATCGCCGCGAGGATGGGCGACATGGGGAGGAGAAAGACGAGGGCAGCGAGAAGGAGATTTATGATTTGTGATCCCTCGACGCGGCTCGGAACAAGTTTGTGATTTGTGATTTGGAAGCGAATTGGGATGAGCCAATAAATGAGATATGTGATGGTAAAGAGGACGAGGAAGGAAGCGAAAATAAATTCGCTCAACGCTTGGGCGAGGAGAAACAAGCCGAGCAAGAAGCCATAGCGCAGGGGTGCGTTCGGCGTATCAAAAATTTTAAGGAGAAAGAGGATGTAAAAGGGAATCCATTGTGAGGACGCGATGTTGAATTGTCCGAGCGAGGCGTATAGAAATTTATTGGCGGAAAAGGCATAGACGAGTCCCGCGGCGAACGCGGCAGGCGTCACTATTGTCATTGCGAGGTGGTGCGGCACTTGGCGCACCGCAGCAATCTCATCCCCCGCTGTAATGATACCTCTGCTAGGAGATTGCTGCGGCACAGGTTCAGCAAACGCGGCTGCAGCAGTGCCTCGCAATGACAAATCGCGCCGCAGCAAATACTTGACTAGCAAATATGCGCCGAATCCGCTCAAGGTGAACGAGAGCCAGAGGTTGATATTTGCGGCGGGAATGAGACCGAGCGTGAATTGAAACGGAATGGAGAGGAACGCGTTGAGATAGGTGAGCGTGTAAAACCCAAGATTCAGCCCGATGGGGAAAAACATATAGTCCGTGTAAATCGGACTCGTTCTCAAATCGAGCAGCGCATATCGCACCCACCACAAGTTCCACGCCAGCGCGGGGTCATCGCTGCCGTCGCCAGCCACGTGCGTAGTGAAATGCAAAAGTAAAGGGTAGGTGAGAATCAGCGCGAGGAGAAAATAAGCGAGGAGCGCGAAGAAGGCAGCACGAACGGCGCCGGAACGCAAAGGCACAATCATCATCCAGCGTAGAGAACGTTATGGCGTTGCTATGCAACGCCCGTAACGTTCTCTACGCTATCTTGGAAAAATCACGGTCTGGACTCGCTGGGAGGAATCTCACGCGGCACTTCGTGATGGCGGCGGCAGCGCGCTTCGTACATTTCATTCGCGCCGACGACGACGAGGGGGTCGTCATAGCGGGCGGGCTTGCCGTTCACCAGCCGCTGGGTGCGCGAGGCAGGACCGCCGCACACCATACAAATCGCATTGAGCTTGGAGACTTCTTCCGCTTGCGCCATTAAGATGGGCATCGCGCCGAACGGTTCGCCGCGAAAATCGGTGTCAAGCCCTGCGACGATGACGCGAATGCCGCGCTGGGCGAGTTGATTGACTACTTCGGCAATTTCCCAATCGAAAAATTGCGCTTCGTCAATCGCTACGACGTTCACCGTATCGTCAATATACTGCCAGATTTCCGACGCGTTTTTGATTGGGCGGGCGTTGAGATTCGCGCCGCTGTGTGACGCGACCTGCGCGTTGCCATAGCGCGTATCTATCGCGTGCGTAAAGACGCGCACGGTCTGGCGCGCAATTTCGGCGCGGCGCACGCGGCGGATCAATTCTTCCGACTTGCCGCTGAACATGGAACCGCAAATGAGCTCGATGTGTCCTTGGTTGTCGCCCAGATGATCCATACAGTCTCATAGAAACGCCCACGCCTCATCGAAAATGAATGATGCGTGGGCGTTGGAGTTTCTCTTGAGAAGAATTATTCGGCGTTGGGTGTGGTGTTTTCGGAAGTGGGGTTCTCGGGTGCCGAATTTTCTGCCGCAGGGCTTTCGGGTGCGGTGTTGGCAGGAGTCTCGCTGGCAGCGGGTGTCTCGCTGGGCGAGGATGCTTCTGCCGCTGGCATTTCTGCCGCTGGTGCTTGTGCCGCTGGCACTTGTGCGGTAGAAGCCGCTTGTCCGCTCGATGGTGCTGCGCGATTTTCGCGCGGGCGACGCTCACGCGGGGGCCGCGGGGGACGTTCGCGTGGCGGTCGCGCGGGGCGTTCTCGGGCGGGACGCGCGGCGGGAGTGGCTTCTGCCGTTGTCGCTTCGGGGGCGGTGGTTTGAGGCGTTGCTCCCTGGGTTGTCGGTGCAGCGGCAACAGGTTCGGGCGTCGGCTCTGGCTGCATCGCTTCCAGCATTCCGCTGCGCCGTGCGCGTTCTTGCGCGCGGCGTTCCTTTTTGCTCGGTCGCGCTTCGCTGGGCGCAATTGCTTCGCGCGCTTGCAGACGCTTGGTAAAGCGTTCCACCTGACCCGCCGTATCTACGATGCGCTGTGTGCCTGTAAAGAACGGATGGCAGTTGGAGCAAATATCTACGTGAATTTCTTTTTTGGTGGACCCGGTGCGCCACGTCGTTCCGCACGAACCGCAGATGACGACAGCATCGGGATAAAACGTGGGATGAATTCCCTCTTTCACAGTCGTGTGCCTTTCCGCGCGCGGCTAGTCATGCAATGATCATATGCCGAACCAGCCGCGACTAGTGCCGAGCGAGGAGGCAGCATTTACGCGCTTGTAAGCGCGGTCTGCTGTCCGCCGTCGGCGGTCATCTTTTCAGCGTTGCCGTTCTTTTTCTCGGCATAGACGCTGACTTGTTTTTGGGTTTGCGAGTATGGCTCGAATTTGACGTAGCCATCAATTAGTGCAAACAGCGTATAGTCCTTACCCAGCCCCACGTTCGTGCCGGGCTTGATGTGCGTACCGTGCTGGCGCATAATAATCGTGCCGCTGTGGACGAATTGTCCATCAAAGCGTTTTACGCCCAGCCGCTGCGAATTGCTGTCGCGTCCGTTGCGGGTCGAGCCGCCGCCTTTTTTGTGTGCCATAGTAGTCGTTAGTCGCTAGTCGCTAGTTGTTAGTTGTTAGTTGTTAGTTGTTAGTCGTTAGTCGTTAGTCAGTAGTAAATGAACGTATATACGATCACTAATGACTAATACCTAACGTCTAATGACTAAGGTCTAACGTCTAATGACTAACGACTATATCCTTGATTTCCAAATGCGTTTGAATCTGGCGATGTCCGCGCGTGGTGCGTCGGCGGTGCTTGTTGCGATAATCAAAGCTGATGACTTTTTTGCCTTTGCGCTCCGCGACGACCTTGGCGATGACGCTGGCATTCGCCGCATCTTTGCCTGTCGTATATTTATCGCCGTCGCCGAGGAACACGACGTTTAATTTTACTTCGTCCCCGATTTGATTTGGCAATTTTTCCACCGCGATGCGGTCGCCTTTTTCTACGCGATATTGTTTGTTTCCGGTTTGAATAATGGCGTACATCAGTCCTCCGCGATGCGTGTCCTACGCGCCGCGCGCAGGCGTCAAAAAAGCGGCGCAACTTGCCACCGCATTCGCCGCAAAATTATACGCGGACGCGCATTTTTGGCAAATTTGTAGGGGCATGGTTGCCGTGCCCGTCGGATGGGCGGGGCGACCGCAAAAGTTTGATGCGCGTCCTTTTGAAATGCAGGGCATGGTTGCCGTGCCCGTCGGATGGGCGGGATAACCCCGCCCCTACGGAATTAACAGCGATTTCAGCTCGTCGTGAATCTGCGCGTTTGTTGCAATACAATATTTTGCGCCCAACTGCGTCGAATCGCCATACAAACCGAATCGTCCGCCCGCTTCGGTCAGAATCAGACGTGCAGCGGAAATGTCCCAAGGAAACAGCCCCGTATCACAGTACGCTTCCATGCGCCCACATGCCACATTCGCAATATCGAGCGAGGCGCAGCCGTTAATCCGCACTGTGCGCGCGTGTTTAATCATCTGCACGATTTCGGCAATCCCGCGCTCGGATTCCCATACGTCGTAGGTCAAACCCGTTGAGACGATACTTTGCCCAACCGTTTCTGTACGGCTGCACTGAATTCGCTGTCCATTCAAATACGCGCCTTGGCCGCGCGTCGCCGTAAAGAGCTGTTCCAGAATGGGGTCGAATACGACGCCGACGATGCTTTCGCCGTTTTCTTCGAGGCCGATGGACACGGCAAAATACGGGAAATGATGCGCGTAGTTGGTCGTCCCATCCACCGGGTCAATGACCCAACAGAACGCCGAGCCGCTTGTATGCGCGCCCGATTCTTCCGCGAGAATTTCAAAGTCGGGTGTCGCCGCGCGCAGGTGTTGAATGATCAACGCGTCCGCCGCGTGGTCCACTTCGGTCACGAGATTGGTTTCACCCTTGAATTCAATCGAATGTGGCTTGCCCCATCCTTCGCGCAAGAGCGCGCCCGCTCCGCGCGCGGCAGCGACAGCAGTACTCAATAATTCGGAATGAGTTCGGTGCATAGACAAGAAAAAGGTCGGGAGAAATTTCCCGACCCTTCCTCAAGTGCCCGGAGAGGGAGTTGAACCCCCACGCCCTTTCGGGCACAGCATCCTGATTGCTGCTTGTCTGCCAATTTCAACATCCGGGCTTATTTTTCATTGTACGCGAACGATATGCTTTGTCAATTTCGATTTTTCTTTTTCGCCTCAATCGTCGCGCGCATGGCGGCAACGCGTTTTTTGGTTGCCTCATCTTGAAATTCCTTACTGTTCCGCCATTCCACATTTTCGCGCACCCGTTCCATGTCGGCGCGGCGTTTTTCATGGCGAATGAACGGCGAAAGAATTTCAATGAGGCGCAACACAGATTCCTTATTTTCAACGCTGAATGCGTAGAGTGCTTTTGTCGCAAAGATTCCACGTTTGCTGGTTTGGCGTCCTACATCATATGTCTTGGTAATGCTCGTGCAACGAAGGCCAAGCGTCAGTAATTTCGCATGACACTGTTCGAGCAGGCGCAAGTCTGTGTTTTTGATTGTAAATCTTCCTTTTGGCGCTGCGCTCTTGGTATTCTGCAAATGAAAAGAGCCTTCCGCATCGGTAAAGCCGCCAAAGAATGCAAGAAACATCATCTCGTCATTTAGAATCCATGATGGCAATTCGGAAACATAATCCAACAAAAAATTGAAGGTGCTGTTCAGGGTAATACGAATCGTTTCATATCGAAGCAGTCCACGTAGAGAAAGACGAACTTGGTGGCTCCGCACAATGTGGCCGTATCGCGCAAATAAGCGTTCAATTAATTCAATCTGTTCGCGTTTGGATGAACCACTAGAAATATAAATCAAGTCGCTCGTTTTGTTTGCCCGCGACGCTGCCAAGTCGCCCAGACGAAAACCCAGATAGTACGCTTTGTCATACAAGTCACTGTCAAAATCCCTGTATTCGTCATACGTTCCAAACTGCACGAGCGTTGATTGCGAAAACGAACGAATGGGAATGCCATATTCGATCATACGTTGGCGAATGGTTTCCCTGCCCCCGACGTGTCATCACGCATAGTGCTGTGGACAGGCGGAGTGCGTGATGACACGTCGCCATCCCAAAAGCTCCGCTATTTGCGGAATGGATAGCTTGCGTTCCAAATACAATTCGCGCAGCGTTGCCGCATCCAAGCCAAGATGCGGCAAATCTCTCGCTCCTTTCGGTCCACGCGGGCGAGCGAGGACGCCCATTTCATGCAATTTGCGCCGCACTGATGTTTCGCTGACGCCATAATGCAGGGCGAGCTCGGTCATGGTATGACCTTGATTCACATACAACTCGCGCAGTTCGGCGTCGGGCAGATTCGTGCGTCGTTTGAACATGGTCGGATTGCGATTCTAACAAAAAACGAACGCTCTTGGCAAGCGTTCGTTTTCATGTATGAATTTCAAACCTGTTTTAGCGCGGCGT
>Ga0070741_10019059_pt1 | contig 11008 bp, 12 predicted proteins | sample Coa_R1_4_FD_66440 | JGI IMG/M metagenome (GOLD analysis project Ga0070741, IMG submission 66440) | Surface soil microbial communities from Centralia Pennsylvania, which are recovering from an underground coalmine fire - Coalmine... | ecosystem: Environmental > Terrestrial > Soil > Unclassified ...
AGCATGGGCGCGACCGTCGTGATGCTCTGCCGCAATCGTGCGAAGGGAGAAGCTGTACAGGCCGAGATCAAAGCGGCCAGTTCCAACGCTCAGGTGGATCTGATCATTGCGGACCTCTCCGAGCTTTCCCAGGTGCGCCGCGCGACCAACGAGTTCAAACAGCACTACACCCAGCTTCACGTTCTGATCAATAACGCAGGGGGTATGAACGCCGAACGCAAGGAGACCTCCGATGGATTGGAAGTGACCTTCGTGACCAATTACCTGGCCCCTTTTCTGCTCACCCAACTGCTGCTCGATGTGCTGAAGACCAGCGCCCCCGCACGCGTCATTAATGTTAGCGCCCCCGCACATAAAATCGGGAAGATCGATTTTGCGGATCTGCAAAGCGAACACCACTATAACGCCTTGACAGCGTATGCTCAAGCCAAGCTAGCGCAGATTTACTTTACCTATGAACTGGCGGAACGACTCAAAGGCACAGGCGTCACGGTCAACTCGCTTGACCCTGGTCACGTGGTCTCCAACTTCAACAACAGCACAAAAGGCCTGATGCATATCATCGCAGAGGTGATCTACTTCTTTGATGGCAGAAGCCCTGAGCAGGGAGCGCAGACGATCCTCTACCTGGCGACCTCGCCAGAGATCGAGAGCGTGAGTGGGAAGTATTTTCTCGACTGCAAGCAGATCCCGTCTTCCAAACGCTCCTATGATGTGGCGGTGCGTCAACGTCTTTGGAGCATCTCAGAAGCGTTGATCCAGCAAAAGGAACGCGTACCCGAATAAGTATCATAAGTACGCTGGTTTCTTGAACCAGGGCGTGGAAGAGTGTTTTCTTCCATCATCTTGACGAGATGTGCGATTTCCACCACACCGCAGCGCCTTTCCATGGTCAACCAGGAGGGATTGCTCTCTCAGTGTGGAAGATTGCTCTGTTGTGCGTCAATAGCAGGAGGAAGAATCAGTATGGTAACTCGAACTTCTCCGGGACTGAATGTGTCGCGTGGGGCAGCGCAAGGCGCTGCTGGCGGAACCTTCTTTTTGACCTTTTTTGGGGCGTACTGGGGCTTCACCAGCGCCGTATTTCTCAGTGGCGCTTTTCAGATCATCTCCTTTCTCCTCGTCGGGCTGGTGACGCTTGCCTTCCTTGGCAGAGGCGTCATGCTTCTGCGACAGGCGCGTGCTCTGCCCAAAGAGCCGTCTCCAGAGGATGGAGCTCAGGGGAGAAGCATCGTAAGGGGGTTTGGCATTATCTTTGGTCTGGAGATCGTGCTGATCGCGCTTGCCAGCATGCTGCTCTCCATCCTTCCCCTGAGCCGTTTCATTGCTCCGACGACCGCACTGATCGTTGGCTTGCACTTCATCCCCCTGGCGCGTCTCTTCCGTGTGAGCGTGGGATATGTCACCGGCGCACTGCTTTGCGTGCTGGCGCTGATCGCACTGGTGTCCCTCCTCTTTGGCGTGCCTCTCGCAGGTTCGTCGCCCTACCACTGGTCCCTGTTTGTGGGTCTCGGGGCCACGCTCGTGCTCTGGCTGACCGACCTGTTCATGATCCGGTATGGATGGAAGAGCATATACCGCAGGGGAGAAGAGAGTAGTCTTGGAGCAGGAGGGTCCTGACCAATGAGAATACAAACCGTTCCTCGTGGGCTTGCTCTTCCCACATCAGGTGTGACGAGTTGGGTGTCGAGTGACGATTGAACGAGAGTCGAGAGCAGAAGAAAGGATGTAAGCAGTGACACGCATTGCGCGTTATCATGTGGAAGCACAAACAGGCGTTGGCTTCCTGCTCAAACAAGGGCAACTTCTCACTATCATCGATCCACAAGGAGAGCAGAGTGGTGATCTAGTTGCCTTTGGACAGGCAGACAGGACTGAGTGGCTTTCATCAGGACGCAGCATTGATTACAACGAAACCATTTATTTGACAACAGGACATGTGCTGTACTCGAATCGAAGCACGCCAATGTTCACCATTGTGGAAGATACGGTTGGCAAGCACGATTTTCTTTTCGCCCCGTGCAGCCCAGAGATGTTTCGGCGAACGTACGGCATCCAGGAAGATCATCCTAGCTGCTTTGAAAACTTAGCGAAGAACCTGGCTCCCTTTGGCATCACGGGGGATATGCTTCCAACCCCTTTCAATTTCTTTATGAATGCATCCGTCCTTCCTTCGGGGGCCATCAAGATCGCTCCCCCTCTCTCGCGGCCTGGGAGCTTCGTGCGGTTGCGAGCAGAAATGGATCTGATTGTGGGCATCTCAGCCTGTTCGGCATCAGGATGTAACAACGGCACCTGTAAGCCTATTGATGTGGAAATCACTGGCGAAATTGGTACGTGTCGATACAGGGTAGATTCTGACCGCTTTTGATGGTAGCATGGCGAGAAAAGAAGCGGAAAGGAACACCCATTATGGCTGAACAATTGATGGATACGACGGTGCGCACCGCGCTATGGCAGCAGTTTAGTGCAGCCATCGCTATGCTGGAAAACGCCCTGCTGGCCTGCCCCGAGAAGCTCTGGCAGGAGCATCTCTGGATCGACGTTGAGAGCGCAGAAGAAGGGACCTTCTGGGAGATCACCTTCCACACTCTCGGCTGTCTCGAACGGTTTCTTACCGGCTGCTCATTGGAAGCTCTCCCGGTGTTCAAGAAGGGGTCTGATGGGGTCATTCCCAGGGATGAGCTCCATCCCTATCTGGTGCAGTTGCGCCAGACGTGCCAGACCACGCTTGCTGCATTGTCAGACGAGAAAGCGCACCGGCCGTACACTTTCCCCTGGCCTGGAGGAGCGACCGTGAGCTATTTCGAACTCTTATTGTACACCCTGCGCCACGTGCAGGAACATGCGGCTCAACTGAGCCTCTTTCTCGGGCAGCACGCCATCCCGGGCGAGGCGCTCCACTGGGTTCTACGTGCGAAGGAGGAAGCAAGCCTCTGAGGCGCGGATTTTTCTCATTTGCAGGTCTTTGAGCGTTTTTGCCCAATTCGAGTGTGCACCCCTTTCAAGCATCATATGACGGGTGTGAAGCAAGAGCAGACTCTGCTCCCAGCAGATTCTTCCTCGAAGGAGCAAGAAACGATGCCAATTGTCCAGGTAAACCAGACCAATGTCTATTACGAGGAGCATGGAACCGGTCGTCCGCTGGTCTTTGTTCATGGGTTAGGTCTGACGCATGCGATGTGGACCCCGCAGGTTGAAACCTTTCGCCGCACGCTCCGAGTCATCACGCTGGACGTGCGAGGAGCAGGACAATCAGGAAAATTGAGGGGATGGCCTCGTATTCTCCAGCGCCAAACGGCTGATCTGGTGGCGCTGCTGGACCAGCTTGGGATCGAACAAGTGGTCCTGTGATCCTACCAATCTCTGTCAGCGTGAGCAATTTGATCATCTGATCGCAACCTTCCTTCAGCAGGTCGGATGGGGAGATGAGACTGCGAGCAAGCACGAATGAACGAGCGATGTTAGGAACCCTCCTCCTGTTTCTCTGGATAATCTTTTTCCCTTCTGTGCATTTTCCTCCCCCTCCCGAGACAGTAGACCAAAGGTAGACTTTGGTCTACTGTCTCGGGGCCTGCGGATGCTGTATCCTTGTCTTGAGAGCAGCGAGAGGAACCGGAAGGGCGTGTCAAAGCCGAGGCCACGAATCTCGGCTTGACGTTGCTCTTCCTTGAGACCAGCGAAGCGGACGCTCAGCCCGATGCCTGATCAGGTGTCGTAAGCATAGTGCCTCTCGCAGCATCGTTGACAAAGGAAGGACATGACGATGGCTGAACAAACTACTCATACGAGAAAGAACTACTACTTTGAAGACCCCTTCGCAGATCTCCTGTTTCTCTACACGCTCACCTTTCACGCCTTCAAAGGGTCCGAGATCGGAGAGTGCTACGCCGCGGCAGCAATGATCCAGGAAGGGAACCTTGAGAGCTGGAAAGCGGCCTGGAACACTCTGGCGGAACAGGTCGAGGAGATTGGACACCGCGCCGAAGCAAAAGGGCATCGGGTTAGCGCCAGAGAAGCCTACCTGCGTGCCGTCACCTATTATCGTAACGTGGGATGGGCACAGAGGTCCTCTGATCCGCAATTCCAGACCTTGATCGAGAAGTATCGTCTGCTGTTCCAGAAGTTTACTGCACTTTCAGATCCTCCCATTGAGTGTGTCGAGATCCCGTACAAGGGAAAAGTTCTTCCGGGCTATTTCATTCGACCAGATGGACGCTCGCAGAAGCGTCCAACGATCATTTGTGGCGATAATACCTGCGAGGTCCTCTACTACTGGATTGCTCCTCCTGCCATAGAGCGGGGCTACAACGCACTCGTGCTTGACCTGCCGGGCATCGGCTTGAACTCCTTCAATGGGATTGGTTTCCAGGCTGACACCGAGACGCCAGTCAAAGTGGTAATTGATTACCTGCGCTCGCGCAGCGATGTGGACCCACAGCGCATAGCGGTCTATGGAGGAGGCGAGGGCGGTGGATATATCATGACTCGTGCAGCAGCGAACGAGCACCGCATCGCTGCCTGCATTGTCGATCCACTGGTCTTTGATATGGAGCCGCTCGTACCATCGATCACCAGAAACGTGCTCCACGCATCTGAAGAGGAGGAAACACTGGGTTCGATTGCCGCCGAACTTACCTCGGTGTTCTGGGGCCTCTCCAGCCCTGAGTCTATTAAGACAATGAAGGCTGATCCTCGCACTATCGCCTGCCCACTGCTCTGTCTCAACGATGCAACTGATTACCCCGAACTCCTTGAGCAGGCTCACAAGGCCATTGAGTCGAACCCCAAGGCCACACAGCACCTTTTCACGTTAGCAGACGGAACCCGCGGCTATCGCCAGCTCGACAACTTTGGTTTAAAGCACCAAGTGATGTTCGATTGGCTCGACGAGATTTTTGGCTAGCTGGGAAAGTAGCTCGACGATAAACAAGGAAACACAGTCGAAGAGAGAGGAGCAATTTCATGAAGATTTTTGTCACAGGAGCCACAGGGGTGCTCGGTCGTCCGGTGGTGAAATCACTGGTGGAGGCTGAGCACCAGGTGCAGGCCTTGAGTCGCTCGACCAAGGATGCAGCGTTGCTGCAAGGGCTGGGAGCTCGCCCGGTGGAAGTGGATCTCTTTGATGTTACAGCGCTCACAACCGTGCTCACCGGCACGCATGCCATCCTGCATCTCGCCACCAAAATTCCTCCTACCGACCAGGTAGGCAAGCGCTCATCGTGGCTGGAGAATGATCACCTGCGCCGGGACGGGACGCGCTGCCTGGTCGAGGCGGCTCTGGCAACCGAGAGTGTGCAACACATCATCTACCCCAGCTATGCCTTCCTCTATCCCGACAGCGGAGCCATCTGGATTGATGCCAGCACGACCACCGCCCGGCCGGGCCCACTGCTCCAATCCAGCCTGGATGCCGAAGCCGCCGTGACGCGCTTCGCGCAGGAGGGCCGGCACGGGGTCTCGCTGCGGTTGGCGTCGTTGTACGGTCCCGAGTCGGGGGCCACGCGCGAGCAGATCGAGTATGCCCAGAAGGGATTGGCAGCCCTGCCAGGGGCAAAGGAAGCCTATTTTCCGCAACTGTGGGTTCAGGATGCCGCTTCGGCACTGATCAGTGCCCTGAGCGAGTCAGTTCTCTCTGGCATCTATGACGTGGGCGATGACGAACCCCTCACGCGTGGCGAACTCTTCGATGTGATGGCTCATGCCGTAGGACGCAAGCACCTGCTGGCTCTGCCCGGGCCGCTGCTGCACCTGTTCAGCGGCGTGGCCTATGATCAGATCAGCCGGAGCCTGCGCCTCTCTAATCGCCACTTCAAGGAGATCAGCGGCTGGAAACCGCTTGTTGTCAGCGCGCGTGAGGGATGGACTCAGTTGGTCCAGGAGGGAAAGCCGTGAGCCAGCAGTCATCAGATCGCGAAGCACGTTCATCGGGGAGCACTCGTCGTCAACCGATTCCCCTCGCGATGGCGAGGGGGCCACACGAATACGTTGCAGGTAGCCAGGAAGCGCCCGTCCTGCTCACGACGCTGGGTGATCTGCTGCAATGGGCACAGAACTGGCCGCGCTCCCATTCGGTCTGGCCGTTCACGTATGCGCTGGCCTGTTGTGGTATTGAGATGATAGCAGCCGCCTCGGCCCCGCAGTATGACATGGCCCGTTTTGGCTCCGAGGTCTTCCGCGCCAGCCCACGGCAAGCGGACCTGATGATTGTCGCGGGGACCCTGACGCAGAAAATGGCTCCCCGCCTGCGTTTGCTGTGGGAACAGATGCCCGAGCCCAAATGGGTCATCAGCATGGGGCAGTGTGCCAATTCGGGGGGAGAATTCTATGACAGCTACTATACAATTCAGGGGTGCGATACGATTGTGCCGGTCGATGTCTATGTTCCCGGCTGTCCCCCTCGTCCCGAAGCGCTCATTGAAGGGATTCTCAAACTGCGAGAGAAAATCGAGAAACAAGGGTTGCGTGTGCGTGGAGAGGAGTTGCGTCGTTGAAAAAGGCGCTTCCTTTTCCACCTCGAACAGAGCCATCAGAAAGGAAATGAGCACTGACCCCTCTGGTTGAACAGGAATTTCTCATCACTTTCCCAACACACGTTCCCGTCGAAAAACCTACTCCTTACTGGTAGACTTTTGACTACTGCGCTCGCTATGTGTAAGCTGGTATCCTTCATGTAAGGAAACAAACGCGCACAAGGGAGCACAGACATGCGTTATCAGATTCGCGTGGAAGGACACTTTGATCTTTCCTGGCAGCAATGGTTTGAGGGCTTAGAACTGCGCCACGAGGAGTCGGGAACGACCCTTCTGGTTGGCATTTTGCCCGATCAAGCGGCGCTCCAGGGAGTCCTCCTCAAGATCTCGCGGCTCGGGTTAACGCTGCTTTCGCTTGAAAGCAGCAAAGTGTCGTAAGAGATTTTCCGGAGCATCAGGCCAGGAAGCAGGGCTTGAGCGCATCATCGTTATCAACAGAAGGAGAGGCGGTCAGCATGAATCTTCTCGCCATCGGAGTGCAAATTCTGTTAGGACTATTCTTCACGCCCGAAGGCGTGATCAAGTGGACCCATATCGGGCCATCCACCGCGCGCTTTACCCATTTTCGCTATCCGCAGTGGTTTCGCTATGTGACCGGGGTGGTCGAAGTGCTCGTGGGAATGGGCTTGCTGGTAGGACTCTGGTTCTCTGGGATCGCTGCGCTGGCGGCAGTGGTGTTGGTCGTCGAGATGCTCATTGCCATCTATTCGCATCTGGTGCGCGGAAAAGATGCCTTCGTGCCGGATGTCGTGCCAGCCGCCGTGTTCCTGCTGTTGGCGCTCCTCGTTGTGGCGATCCGCTGGGGAAACCTGATCGCTCTTGCCAGATAGAAGGATAGGGCAGATTAGCTTGCATGCGGATTCTGCCCTACCTTCAGACGCTCCTACAGTGTGGTTTCCATAACTCCTTCTGGTTCGTCCAGCACACCTCTCGTGACACCAATCACCCTCGGAGCTGTCTCACGTAGCACGAGTGCAAACACTACGCCAATTGCCTGAATGATACCAATGGTCAGGATGGAAGCTGCAATTCCTGCTCTGTCTCCAATGCCCCCCAGGAGAATCGGGACCAGCGTTGCCCCAATAAACACGGCGAAAAAATTGGTGACTCCGAGAGCACTCGCCGTCCGGCTTCCTGGGACGTGCTCAGCAACCATCGTGGCCGTAATCACTGGCAGCGATCCAAAACTACAGAAGCCGCTGAGAGCCAGAAGACTTGCCAATACAAGCGTTGGTAGACTGATCACGCTCGCGACAATGAGGCAGAGTGCCGAGAGGACTAACGCTCCGGTCGAAATGGGTTTTCTACCGATCATGTCCGAGAGGTAAGGAAGCACGAGTTGCCCCACAGTCCCACATAGCCCAACAGCTGTTATCATGAGACCGCTTATGGCGAGTGAATAGTGGAGTTGTTGCAAGAAGAGCGGAGCAAAGCCAAGAAAGCCCTGTATCCAGACCAGAACGATAACATTCAAGAGGATCAGAAAGGTCATTTGCCAGGTCCGAAACAGACCGAGGAAGTCTTTGAGTGACACGTGAGAGCCAGCGCCATCGTTCGTCTGTGACTCGGAGTGTGAAGAACGCATAGCTGGCAGGAGTTTCATCAGAAGAAGCACCAGTGCAATCGCAGGAAGAGCCAGAATCCAAAACACATTTCTCCATCCAAAGTGAAGAGCAAGCTGGGTAATGATAAATGCTCCGACGCCGACACCGACAAGAGTGTAGCCTGACGTAACAAACCCCTGATTGAAGGCACGCCGCGTTGGGCTGGAAATTTTGCCCACGATGCCCTGTCCAACGGACCACCCGACGCCGTCGCCCAGGCCGATCAGGTCACGAATCACAAACAGGGAGAGAAAGTCCCAGGCTGCACCCATAAGACTGGTGAAGATCGCTGCTATTGTTATGCAGAAGAGATAAATAGGTTTAAAGCCGATGTGGTCGGAGAGATAGCCACCGATCAAAGTTGAAAACGCCCAGGTAATGGACGTGCCGGAGATGAGCAGACCAACTTGCGTGAGATTTAAATGAAACAATGGCCTGAGGATGGGAAACAGGTAGGAAATCCCTACCCGGTTCAATCCAACAAACCCCCATATGAGCGTCATCGCGATCACGGTCGCCCATTCAGCTTTGCGAGACAACTGCATTGTTTGAGCCTCCTTTGCTCATTTCATGGTGAATGCTGTGTAGACATTGGTGGTGCAGCGCCAATACCTTGTTCACGAACACTGGTCAGCAGAGAAGAGCGCAGTAGCCATTGGCGAGCGCGCTCAGGGTCATTGGCTTCGCGGGCCATCTCCTGTTGCAGGCGTCGTCGCTCCTGAGGGTCTTGTTCTGCTATCAGGCGGGTATTGCGTCCGCTCATCTTCTGGACATACTCAATGGCAACCTGGCGGCGGCGCTGGGCGTAGGTCTGTAGTTCTGCTTCCACATCTACCGACTGGCCTCCTGAGAGCACACGGACCAGGCGGATACTCAGATCGACGGCATCGTGAATCCCGCTATTGAGCCCCAATCCTCCAAATGGGCTGTTAACATGAGCCGCGTCACCCAGCAGAACGATGTGGCCGTCGTAGAATCGCTCTGCCACGCGCTGATGAAACCGGTAGATCATGCGCTCGATGATGGGGAAGGTCTGTTCCGTATGTAGCGCCCTTTGCAGGGTGCCCTGAATCCTCTGATCGTTCGTGGCCTCTTCATCCGAGAGCTCCGGTGGCACTGCGTACAAAAGACGCCATGCTTCTGGGACGCGCAAGATGAAGAGAAACTCTTCAGGGTCAGAAATATAATTGACATATGTGATATCCGGCAGGAATTGGTCGAATGGAACCGGTGTGCCAACAAGGAGGAGACGTTCCTCGAAGGTCATCCCGTCGAAGGCGATGCCGAGTAGCTTTCTCACAGTACTCTTCGCGCCATCAGCACCCAGCAAAAACGCTGCCTGCAGTGTATAATGGCCATCAGGAGCCTGGATGGTCGCTTTCACGCCAGCGCTGTCCTGCTCAAGCCCAACCAGCGCTGAGTTAAAACGGAGATCTGCTAATGGACGCTGTTGCAGGCGTTCGGCGAGAATCTGCGCATACGTTGATTGCGGACACTGGAGACGGAATGGATACCTGGTGTCGTTCTCCAGGAGGCGTGTATCAAATTCTGCGAAAATCCCGGTGCGCCGGTCTCGGTACTGGATCTTGTCGGCGATCAATCCCCTTGCGATCAACTCTTTGGAGAGTCCTGTCTCTTCCAGCAGTTCTAATGTCGCGGCATGGAAGGTCGAAGCCCTCCACTCGCGGCTTGGTGTCGCGTTCTGTTCGAGCACAATGACGGGAATATCGTGCAGCGTGAGCAGCTCTGCTATGGTCAATCCCACCGGTCCTGCACCTACAATGACAATCGGATCTTGTCCCATATACAATTTGCCTATCGTATCGTAGATTGGCTGCTGTGCCAATCAGCTGATCTGCGCAACTGTGCAGAAAACACATCTATTATTGGTTAGTGACCGCCATGCTCGGCATAGGCTTCCTCGCGATATTTACCGAGCACAATCATCACTGGGGATCCTGAAGGGAGAAGGGAATAGCTTGTTCGCTGGCTGAGCTGTTCTGGTGCTCGTGCCAGTACCAGCTTTGAACAACAAAGAAATTATCTTCTATAACAATTTGAGAATATCATATTGTTATAGAAGATGATATATATGATCAAGCGGCGTTTGTCAAGGGGGAAGCTGCAGAGAAACTGTTGGATCGGGTGGGAAAATTTCACTAATCTCTTGAGCTACCGTTAAGATGATCTCTCTCTGATTGGCTATGATGGCATCGAACTCTCAGAACTGCTAGAACTGAGCACTATCCAGCAGCCAATGAGCACAATGGGCGAACTAGAGGCACAAAAGTTAATTGCACAGCTTAAAGCTTCCACGGAGGTCCATTTCGCTCCTGAACTGATTCGTTTGCGACCTGAACTGATCCTGCCCGCACCATCACTCCATTCCCTCCCAGAAGCTTTCTGCGGAGACTTCACCATCCTTGTAGAGAAATAGTAGCCTATTTCGTCTGGATACACCAAAGAGATAAATAAGGGAAACTGTTTCTCGAAACAGACGATAATCAGGTGAACAGAGCCATCCTTTCAAGATATGCCAGTGCTTCCGGTGCTGGATTTCTCAGGCTTTTGAGAAACCGTTTACTCTCATTCACTTTACCGCTGCTGACAGAGGAGTATTCAATTTTTTTCAGTGGGCACGTAACAACTGCAAAGCATGACCGCGCATCGTGCTCGCTGCGCCAAAATGCACGCCATCTGCCGCTAACACTTCTTCTTGACAAAGCCGACAGCTTTTGTTTATGCTCTAGCTGTAAACGGTTTCTCACATTGTCAAGATTCTTTCTTTCGCCGCTTCAGCTGTTGTGGATCGCTGCTGCCACCGACTGACCCTTCTGATTTGCTGGGTCCAACCCGTGTGATCGGCATCGC
>Ga0070741_10019060_pt1 | contig 11007 bp, 11 predicted proteins | sample Coa_R1_4_FD_66440 | JGI IMG/M metagenome (GOLD analysis project Ga0070741, IMG submission 66440) | Surface soil microbial communities from Centralia Pennsylvania, which are recovering from an underground coalmine fire - Coalmine... | ecosystem: Environmental > Terrestrial > Soil > Unclassified ...
GCGCAACACGCGCCGACTCCCGCCGACGTGATCGATGCAAAGACACGTGACGGGCTGCAGAGAGCGTGTCCCAGCCACGTCGCGAGCTCGTTCTACATGCCGCTTTGCCACCTGGTGCTCGGAACGGCCCGCCTCGTCGGCCAGGTTCCGGCGTTCGGGAACGTCTACGTCGTTACGGATTCCCGCGGCGACCTCTGCACTGTCTTCGAAGGGGGTGGAGCGAGTTGCGGTCCGCCGCTCAGCAAGACGCAGCCGATCACATTCGGCACGTTCAATCCTTCCCCGACGACCGGTGGCACGTTCATCGCTGTCGGCCTCGCGTCCGACGGGGTCGCGGCCGTCTCTTTCACCGTCGGCGGCAAAGCGGTGGAGGTGCCGGTCGAGAACAACGTCTGGGTGTACTCGCAGCCGAACTCGCACGCGACGCTCGGCCAGTGTGTCGTCGCCCATCTGGACGACGGTTCGACCGTCACCCCGTTCCCCGAGGTTCCGTGCCCCTGATGTGAAGATCGGCTCTACTGCTGAGGCTGCGGGGCAAGGACTCGAACCTTGACTACCTGATCCAGAGTCCCCGGAAGGGCGTCCAGCGTGTGCCGGCTCGTCCACGAAATCGCCTGTTTAAGCCATTTCGCGAGTGGTCGATTCCACGCTGTGACGCCCGGTTGCGAGGCGTTCGTTAGCAAATCCGTTAGCAAGAACGTTGCCGGCGCGGCCAACGCGCCTTCAGTCCGTCGGATGCCGCGAGCTACCGTCCGCCGGCCAATGCCGTGGACGAATCAGCCCGACCACTCGCAGCACTACTCGTTCACGGCCTCCGCGTCGGGTTGGCCGGCTCCAGCGCCCCCGGTTGAGGAAACGATTCTCGATCCCGGCTATCACGTCGAGACAGGCGGGGTGGAGCAGGCGTTCATGCTCGCGAGCGCGACCGTACTCATCCTGTGGCACTTCAACCGCTGGAAGAGCGCCATGCCCTCCCGGCGGTCAGCCGCCTAGCTCCTTACGTCGCCGGCGGGGAATCGGCCGCCGCGAGCGACAGCACGCGCCGCGCTTTACTTTCGGGCGGTCACCGTGTACACGGGCTGGCGCTCGCCTGCTTCGCGCTCGTGTCTGCTCATGCCGGCGAGCGCCTCGGTCGTCGTCCGACCAACTTTGGAAAATGCGCGGCGGGATGATCGCGAAGATTGCGCTCGTCGTTGCCGGGCTCGCTTTGGCTCTCTCGATAGCGACCGCGATCAACAAGCGTGGCCCGGCGGGCGCGACCGGCCCGCGTGGGTTGCGCGGGCGACGCGGCGCTTCCGGCGCCTCGGGTGCCACCGGTGCGCCGGGGCCGGCCGGGCCGCGAGGCAAAGCGGGTAGTTCGGCGCTTCCGCCCCTCTACATCGGCCCGTCGAAGACAGCCATGGCCGTGCTGACCAAGGCCGTCGACGAACTCTGCGAGCAGGGGTTAGTGGACGGATACATGCCCGGGGCCAGCGTCGACAATGGCCTCACGCTGCACAACTTCTACTGCTCGAACCCGCCTTAGTCGGGCTGCGCCGCGCGCTCCTTGGCCCGGTCGAGCTTGCGCATCCCGGCGCGGACGAGGTCGCGTGTGCCCAAGGCGGAGCAGCTAGCCCGGGAACCTGCCGTCCCGGGCGCTGCTCGTAGAAGACCTATGCCGCGCAGAGTGCGTACGCGGTCACGGAAGACGCGACCGAAGTACTCGTGTCGAACACGCCCGCGAGCCAGGCGTTTCCGGCCGGCGCCGACGCGATGTAGGTGGCGCCGGTGATCATGCCGCCGCCGATGAGCTTTGTTCCGGCAGGGCACGTCGCCTCGGCTTGACCGGCACTTTCCGGGTTGACCGGCACCTGGCCGCTGTTCACCACTTGAACGTTCGCGCTAGAGAAGGTGCCTGTGGTTCCGGCGGGGCCAGTCGCACCGGTTGCACCAGCGGGTCCCTGTGCGCCTTGAGGTCCGGGCGGGCCGACCCGACCGACCCGCCCTCGAAGCTTTCCGACGGCAAGCGTCGAGATATCGACATAGCCGATGCTGTGATCCTTGATCTGCGCCCCGGTGATGAGCCCCTTCGCCGCCACCGCCGTCCCAGAAAGTGCGACGGTGAGCGCGAGGAGCGCTACCACCATCGAGGGCGTGAAAAGCCTGCGCAACACTTCGAACCCCTCTCGGAGAAACGCTGCCTGCCTATTGTCGAACGTACAACGGCAGGCGATGGAATGCCAGTACGGCAAATCTCATGGGGGCGCAGCATGCCAACCGATGCGATATGATCGCCCTTGGGAGTGAGAAAATCCGACACACAAGGGAGACGTAGTGCCAAGGAAGAAAACACGGCGAGCCGGCGAGGTGTTCGGCGAGCGACTTCGCCAGCTGCGCGAGCTGCGTGGACTGACGCAGGCTCAGCTAGCCGATCAAGTGACGGCGAACGGGACGCCGCTGAACCGCGAGGCCGTGATGAAGATCGAGCGCGGTGGTCGACGTGTCGACATCGAGGAGGTGGTCGCGCTCACGTGGGCGCTCCAGGGCGTGCTGGTGCAACTGCTCACACCGCCCGGAAACGATCTCCTCGCGCTCAGTGACGGGATCGCAGTCGACGCGGAGGGATTGTCGAACTTTCTGCTGTACGGCGACCCGGTACTAGCGGCGCCTGCTGCATTTGACGACGAGACCGTCGAGGTCGTGCGGGGACGGCTCGATCGCATTCTCCTGCGGCACGCGCTGGCGCTCACCGACGCATCGCGCGCGAACGACGAGCACGGGATGAAGGTCGCCGGCGCAGCGATCGTCGCCGCTGTACGCGTCTTCAACGCAAAGGTCGACGAGCACAACAAGGCGAAGGCGAGAAAGGGGAGGAAGTGATGCGCGGGCACATCTATAGGCGGGGCTCGACGTGGACGATCGTGCACGACGAGACGACCCCTGGCGGCACACGAAAGCAGCGTTCCCGGGGTGGGTTCAAGACCGAGAAGGAAGCGCAGCGCGAGCTGACCAAGGCGCTCGCGACGCTCGACGCCGGGACGTACGTCAAGCCGACCGTGCAGACCGTCGGCGACTACCTGCGGGAGTGGCTCGCGGCGGTCGAGCTGCAGCTTCGGCCGTCGACGTTCACGTCGTACAAGTCGCTCGTCGAGCGGCAGATCGTCCCGCGGATCGGCAGCGTGCCGTTGCAGAAGTTGACGGCGCCGCAGCTGAACGCGATGTACGCGGCCATGTTGAAGAAGGGCCGGCTCACCGGGAAGGGTGGGGCGTTGTCGCCGCGGACGGTGCGCTACTGCCACACCGTGATTCGAAAGGCGCTGCGCGACGCCGTCGGGTGGGGGCTGCTCGGGCGGAACGTCGCGGACTCGGCGCAGCCGCCGAAGAAGTCGACGACGTCGAAGCCGACGTGGTCGACCGAGCAGCTGCGCGCGTTCCTCGACGGCGTCGCCGACGACCGCCTCTTCGCCGCGTACCTTTTGCTCGCGACGACAGGGCTGCGACGCGGGGAGGTGCTCGGGCTCAAGTGGAGCGATCTCGACGGCTCGAAGCTCGCGATTCGGCGCTCGCTCGTGAACGTCGAGAACGTGCCGACCTTCTCCGAGCCGAAGACCTCGAAGGGCCGGCGGGTCGTCGCCCTCGACCCGACGACGGTCAGGGCGCTGCGCTCACACGAGGAGCGCCAGCTGCTCGACCGCGTGACGCTCGGTGACGCGTGGGGGAATCGCGACGACCTGATCTTCGTCGACGAGGTCGGCAACCCGATTCACCCGGCGACGTTCAGCCAGGCGTTCGCGCGGCACGTCGCGCGCCTGAAGCTGCCGAAGCTCTCGCTGCACGGACTGCGGCACACGCACGCGACGCTCGCGCTGCGCGCCGGCGTTCACCCGAAGGTCGTCTCGGAACGGCTCGGCCATGCGAGCGTCGCGTTCACGCTCGACGTCTACACGGATGCGCTGCCCGACCTGCAGGAAACGGCTGCTTTGCTCGTCGCCGATCTCGTGCTCGGGAACTCCCGTTAGCAAGGCGTTAGCAAATGCCTTGTCGCACGCCTTCGACCGAGCGCGGATTTGGCTTAAACAGAAGGCTGCGGGGCAAGGACTCGAACCTTGACTACCTGATCCAGAGTCAGGCGTCCTACCATTAGACGACCCCGCAGGGCGGCCGCATTGTAGCCCGGGTTACGCGGCCCGAGACTCGTTCAGAGCTCGAGGCGATACAGCGGCACGAGGCGCTTTTCCGCCTCGGTGTCGATGTGCGCGATCACCTCGACGTACGGCTCGAGGCCCGAGCCGGTGAGCTTCGCCTTGAGCAGGCCGTCGACCTGGTAGATGCCCGATGAGTTGTTCATCCGGATCGAGAGGCGGATCGGCTTGTCCTCGCCGTCCGAGATCTCCACCTCCTCGATCGCTGCGGCGGAGAGCGAATGGATGCCGACGTGCCCGCGCTCGAACGCGATACGCGAACGGCCTTGCTCCATGTCGAGCGCGTCGGCGACGCGCAGGATGCCCGCCTCGAGCGTCAGCGGCTCGCCGTCGGAGCGGTGGCTGATGATCCCCTGCAGCACCTCGGACACGACCACGGTGAGCTCGGGCTCGTCGTACGTGCCGGACAGGAGGTCGCGCAGCTTCGGCTCGGCCAGGAACAGGCTGAAGTCCTCGTGCCCCTTTCGATGTACCGCCATTCCGACGCAGTGCGTCAGCGCGGTGAGCGCGACGACGACTTCCGCATCGTCCCGCGTCATTCCGTAGTCCGTGACCATCGCCGGCTCGATCCCGTGCTTCGTGAGCTGCCGCAGGAGCTTCAGCGCGATGTTCGTGACGATCTGGATGTGCACCCACGAGTGGTCGTTGATTCCCATGCGCGCGACCGCGTTGACGTTCGCGACGTGCCACCAGCCCTTGAGCTGGTCGTCGCGGTTGACGCGCTCGATCACGGTTCGGAGCTTCCGGTTCGCGCGCTCCGGCACGCGGATGCGCATCTGGCGCACCGCCTCCGCCGGCGTCAGGCGGGCCTCGCGCTCGGCCTCTGCCGAGGCCGGCTCGGCGATCCGTTCGGCGACCTCGGGGCTCAGCTCGGTCTCGTCGTCCGGCATGCGTGACACCATACGCCCCGTTGCTCGAGCAGATTCAGGGCGAGCTCGGCGGGCCGCCCGCCGGCTTTTGGCGCCGGCTCGGAGCTGCGGTGATCGACGGCATCCTGCTCGGGATCGTCGACACGATCCTCCGCATCTTCCTCGGCGTCGCGGGGCAGCTGATCGCGCTGGTAATCACGATCGGCTACTTCACCTACTTTCACGGGACGACCGGGCAGACGCCCGGAAACGCGGCGCTGGGGATCCGCGTGGTCGACGTCCGCGACCAGATCGGGCGGCCGATCGGCTACAACCGCGCGTTCCTGCGCTGGCTCGTCTCGATCGTCTCGGGGCTCGTCGTGCTGCTCGGCTTCCTGTGGATGCTCTGGGACGACCGCAAGCAGACGTGGCACGACAAAGCGTCGGGCTCGCTGCCCGTGCACGTCGGGAGCTAAGCGACCTCCGCCCAGTCGCCGTACAGCGAGCGGTAGCGGCCGCCGGCCGCGAGCAGCTCAGCATGCGTGCCCTGCTCGACGATCACGCCGCGCTCGAGCACGACGATCAGATCGGCGTCGCGGATCGTCGAGAGGCGGTGCGCGATGATGAACGCAGTCCGACCGTGCAGCAGCCGACGGAGCGCGCGCTCGATCTTCTGCTCGGTGCCGATGTCGACCGAGCTCGTAGCCTCGTCGAGGATCAGGATGCGCGGATCGGCGAGCAGCGCCCGAGCGAATGCGACGAGCTGGCGCTGACCCAGCGACAGCCGCGATCCGCGCTCGCCGAGCTGCGTGTCGTAGCCGTCCTCGAGCTCTACGACGAAGTCGTCGGCCCCGACGGCCCGTGCTGCGGCGACGATCTCCTGAGGTGACGCGTCGGGCCGCCCGAACGCGATGTTCTCGGCGACCGTGCCGGCGAACAGGAATCCCTCCTGCGGGACGATCCCGAGCTGCCGGCGCAGCGAGAGTTGTGTGACGTCCCGGAGGTCGATGCCGTCGATCGTGATGCGCCCGTCCGTCGGGTCGTAGAAGCGGGCGAGCAGCTTCGCGACGGTCGACTTGCCGGCGCCCGTGTGCCCGACGAGCGCAACGGTCGTGCCCGCCGGGACGGCGAGGTCGATCCCGTGCAGCACCTCCGGCCCGCGGCCGTATGCGAACCGCACCGCGTCGAACGCGACGTCGCCGCGGATCGGCGGCAGGTCGATCGCGCCGGGACGGTCGCGCACCTCGGGCTCCTCGTCGAGCAGGTCGGTGATCTTGTCCAGCGCGGCGACCGCCGAGAGAAACGTGTTGTAGAGCTGCGAGAGCTGCTGAACCGGATCGAAGAAGTTCGTCAGGTAGCCCAGAAACGCGACCAGCGTGCCGATCGAGATGTTGCCGTCCGACGCAAGCCAGCCGCCGTAGCCGAGGACGACCGCGGTAGCCGCCGTCGAGAGGAAGTCGACGATCGGGAAGTAGACGCCGTTCAACACCACCGTGCGCTGGTTCGAGGCGCGGTACGTCTCGGCGACGCGACGGAAGTTCTCCTGTGCAGCCTGCTCGCGTGTGAACGACTGGAGCACGCGCATGCCGGCGATGTCCTCAGCGAGCGTCGCCGTCACCGCGCCGAGCGTCTCGCGGACGCGGCGATATGCGATTCCGGAACGGCGCCGGAACCACGCGGTCGCGAGCGTCATCGCCGGCATCACGGTCAACGTCGCGAGCGCGAGGCGCCAGTCGAGGAAGAACAGGACAACCGCGGTGCCCGCGAGCGTCAGCGTGTTCTGCACGAGCGACGAGACGCCGTCCGTCACGAGCTGGTCGAGCGCCTCGACGTCGTTCGTCAGCCGGCTGATGATCACGCCTGCGCGGTTGCGCTCGTAAAACCCGAGCGACAGTCGCTGCAGATGCCGGAACACGAGCTCACGGAGGTCGGCGAGCATCCGTTCGCCGGTCCAGCCCGTGAAGTACGTCTGCCCGTAGCCGAGGACGATTCCGAGCACGCCTGCCACGACGAACGCGACGACGAGCCACAGAAGTTGCGACGTGCTGCCGTGGCGAACGTGGTCGATCGTGCGGCCGACGAGGTAGGGCGGCGCGAGCGCGACCGCCGTTGCGCCGAGCAGGGACACGAGGGCGAAGGAGGTCCGCGCCCGGTACGGCCGCGCGAGCCGGTAGAGCGTGCCGAGCCGCCTGCGCGTGCGCTGCCACGACCAGTCGTCGACCTCGGCGCCGCGGGCGCGGGTGAGGTGGCCGCCCGGTTGATGGACCCTCACGCGACCTCCTCGCCGATCACGCGCTCGAGCCGGCCGTGCTCCTGAATCTCGCGGTACACGCCGCTCGTCTCGGAGAGCTCCGCGTGCGACCCGCGGGCGACGACACGGCCGGCGTCGAGCACCACGACCTCGTCTGCGAGCGCGATCGTCGACAGCCGGTGGGCGATGATGATCGTCGTCCGGTCGCGCATCGCCTCGCGCAGGCCCTCGCGGATCCGCGACTCGGTCGACGCGTCGACCGACGCAGTCGCGTCGTCGAGAATCAAGATCCGCGGATCGAGGACGATCGCCCGCGCGATTGCGACGCGCTGCCGCTGCCCGCCCGAGAGTGTGATTCCCCGCTCGCCGATCACGGTGTCGTAGCCGTCCGGAAGCGCGATGATGAACTCGTGCGCCTGGGCGAGGCGCGCCGCGTGCTCGATCTCCTCGTCGCTCGCGTCGACGCGGCCGAACGCGATGTTGTCGCGGACCGTCGCCGAGAACAGGAAGGCGTCCTGTGCGATCACGCCGATCGCCCCGCGAAGCGACGGCAACGTGAGCGTGCGCACGTCGTGACCGTCGACGAGAACGCGCCCGCGCTGCACGTCGTAGAAGCGCGGGATGAGCGACGCGAGCGTCGTCTTGCCGGCGCCGGTGTGCCCGATCAGCGCGACGCTGCGGCCGGGTGCGAGCTCCAGGTCGAGCTCGCGCAGCACGGGCCGGTCCGGGTCGTAGCCGAACGTGACGTGCTCGAAGGTCACCGAACCGGGACCGTGCGGCAGCTCGACCGCGCCGGGCGCCTCGCCGATGTCCTCCGGCTCGTCGATCACCTGGAAGATCCGCTCGCCCGACGCGGTTGCGCGCTGCGCCTGCCCGATCCACATGCCGAGCGCGCGCAGGGGCGTCACGAGCATCGCGAGAAAGAGGTTGAAGGCGACGAAGTCGCCGAGCGAGAGGCTCCGGTGCGCGACCATCCTGCCGCCGACGAGCAGGATCCCCGCCTGTGCGAGCAGCGGCAGGAAGCTCAGCATCGGGATGTAGAACGCGCGCTGCCTGTTCGCCTCGACGCTGCGCACGAACACCTGCTCGGAGCGATCCTCGAACTTCGCCTGCTCCGCCTGCTCGCGCGCGAACGACTTCACGACGTGGACGCCGACGATGTTCTCCTCCGCGACCGTCGCGACGTCGGCCATCTTCTGCTGGACGTCGCGCAGCAGCGGATGTGCCACGTGGCTGTAGCGGTAGGCGACGGCGATCAGGAACGGCGCGATCGAGACGACGATCAGCGCGAGCTTCCACGAGATCGCGAAAACAACGATGCCGACGCCGACGACGGTGAAGACGTGCTGGAAGAAGAAGATGAGCCCGTACCCGAGGAAGAAGCGCACGCCCTGGAGATCGACGGTCGCGCGGCTCATCAGCTGCCCGGTCTGGTGCCTGTCGTAGAACCCGAACGAGAGCCGCACGAGCTTTGCGTACACCGCCTGGCGAAGGTCCATCTCGACGAGCAGCGCCTGGCGGCCGGCGATCAACCGTCGGCCGGCCATCGCGAGCGCGCGGCCCCCACCGAGCGCGACGACGAACCCGACGAGCCACGGAAGACGGTGGAGATCGTGCGCGCGAAGGGTCGACACGACGCTGCGCGTCAGCAGGATCGCCCCGAGCACGGCCGCCTGCGTCGCGACTGCGAGCACGATCGACAGGACCATCGAGGAGGTGTACGGACGCAGGAACCCGAGCAGCCGCACGAAGGTCGTGCGGTAGCGCGGCGTTCCCGGATCGGACACGCGACTGAGCGTAGCGGCGGCTACAAACGTTCCAGCTCGCCCGCGATCAGCGCGAGCGCGTCGTCGAGACGTGCGCGGTTCGCCGGCGCGTTCAGCCATCCGCTTGCACCGGACGGGTGCGGGAGCGGAATCGTGGTCGTCCCGCCGAGCTCGTAGCACGAGCCGACGAACTCCGTGACGCGGTCGAGACCGAGGAGCTCGCGTGCGGCGAGACCGCCGACGGTGACGATCAGCTGCGGACGGAGCAGCGCGAGCTCCGCGTCGCGCCAGCGCCGGCACAGCAGGCGCTCGGCGGGCGTCGGCGTGCGGTCGCCGCGTCCGGTGGGCGCCTTGCCCGGGTAACACCGCGTCACCGAGCTGCAGTAGAACGTCGCGTAGAACGCAGTCTCGTCGAGCTGGAACCAGCGCCGCAGCGTTCGTCCGGCGCGCCCGCGCCACGGCCGGCGCTCGAGCCCTTCGACCGCGCCCGGCGCCTGGCCGAAGAGGTACGCGCGCTGTCCTTCGGCCGGCGCGATCACGGGTAGCGACTCGAGCTCGAAGCCGGCTTCGAGGCACGCGTGGCAACGCGCCTGATCGCGCTTGAGGGAGGCGAGCGAGCGGTAGCGTCGTCGGGTCGTGCTCACGGCGCGTGCCGCACCATCACGAACCAGGGTCCCTCGTACAGCGTCTCGGCGCCGCCGAGCTCGCCGGCGAGCGCGCTCGGAGTGAAGTACCGCTTGAGCACCGGCCACGTCTCGCCGTCGAGCTCACGGTGCTGGATCTCCTCCGGCTCGTGGTCGGGACGGACGGCCGCGTCGACGACGACGAGCTCGTGTCCGACCCGAGCCGCTTCCTCGAGGAAGGCGGAGCGCTCGCCCGGTTCGAGGTGGCCGTAGAAGTGCGCGGTGAACACGCGCCCGAAGCTGCCGTCGGGAAACGGCAGGCAGAGCCCGTCGCCGCGCACGTAGGACGCGTGGGGAGCTTCCCGCCGCGCGACGTCGAGCATCGACGAGCTCTGGTCGAGGCCGACGACTTCGCCGGCCAGGTGCCGGGTCAAGAACCCGGTGCCGCAGGCGACGTCGAGCGTGCGTGCCGGCGGGAGGCCCTCGATCGCCGACGTCAGGCCTGCGAGGTCGGCCTCCCAGGCGTCCGCGTCGCGCGTCGCGTAGCGCCCGCGGCCGAGATACCAGTCGTCGTAGGTGGGCGCGCGCCGGTCGTAGTACTCCTGCATCCGCCCCCTAGAGTAAGCGCGTGCTGCCGCTCGAGTCGGTTCCGAACTTCAGCGAGGGCCGGAACCGGGCGACGATCGACGCGCTGGCGGGCGCACTGGGAGCCCATGCGCGGCTGCTCGACGTCCACGCCGACGTCGACCACAACCGCTCCGTGTTCACCCTCGTGGGCGGCGAGGACGAGCTGGTCGCGTCCCTCCTCGCCGGCGTCCGTGTCGCGGTCGAGCGGATCGACCTTCGCAGGCACGAGGGCGCCCATCCGCGCATCGGAGCCGCCGACGTCCTGCCGCTCGTGCCGCTCCGGCCCGCCGATTTCTCCCGCGCGCGGGCGGCCGCCGAACGGCTCGGCGCCGCGATCGCCGACGAGCTCGGGCTGCCCGTGTTCCTCTACGCGCCGCCCGACCGCGGGCCGGCGTTCTACCGGCGGGGAGGAGTTGACGGGCTGCAGGCGAGAATCGACGCCGGCGAGCTCGCACCGGACTTCGGGCCCTCGCGGCTTCATCCCACGGCCGGCGGCGTGATCGCCGGCGCGCGTGCACCGCTGATCGCCTTCAACGTCAATCTCCGCGCGTCGCTCGATGTTGCGCGGCTCCTCGCCGGCAGGGTGCGCGAGCGCGGCGGCGGGTTTCCGGGCGTGCGCGCGCTCGGCCTCGCGCTCCCGAGCTCCGGGCTCGTGCAGGTATCGATGAACGTCGAGGACTGGGAGGCCGCCGCGCTGCACGAGATCGTCGA
>Ga0070741_10019061_pt1 | contig 11007 bp, 9 predicted proteins | sample Coa_R1_4_FD_66440 | JGI IMG/M metagenome (GOLD analysis project Ga0070741, IMG submission 66440) | Surface soil microbial communities from Centralia Pennsylvania, which are recovering from an underground coalmine fire - Coalmine... | ecosystem: Environmental > Terrestrial > Soil > Unclassified ...
TGTTCTTCTGAGGTTCGGCCCGGTTACCCGAAGTGTGGGCGAGTGTAGTGATGAGCTAGACAGAAGTCAAGGAGTGGGTGATTCATAAGCTGAAAGAGCGACCCCGCTCGGAGTCGCTCTGCAGCTTGTGCGCACTTCGATGTGAACTGAAACTAGCGTGCTATCGGTTTGGCAACCGCCAGATCGTTGTCAACGCTGAACGCGCCAAACACCGAGCTTGCCCGGATGCCGGCGATCTGTTTGTCCATAGCCGAATCCACCATGCCCAGAAGCGTAACGTGCCCGTTGTCAACCACGATGCGGATCGGGGCCTGTGGATCAATCGCATACCGGCTCAGCACTGGGTCACCATAGATCACGCGTGCCAGGCGCAACCTGAGCTGATCGTCAAAAATCGAAGTGGGCAGCACCTTGATGTTGGCCACTACATCTTTAACGCCGGGCTCGTTCTGAACCAAGCTGATGGCGGAATCGCGATCAGGATAGTTGATTACTTCCCCACCCAAAGTGACAACACCATCCTTCACGCCGAGTGTCAGCGCATTGAAAACATGACCGTATCCATAGCGATCATAAGCCAGCTTGCGGGCCAGTTTCGCCTGCAGCTCAGAATCAGGGATGGAGGCGCCGGCAACATCCAGTAGGTCGCGGACTCCCTGAACGTGATCGGCCTTGCGGACCTTTTTCTCTGCGTCCAGTTTGGCGCGATAACGATCCACGGATCCTTGCAACGTCACGATGCCATCTTCAGTGCTGGCCTGCACGTTGCGAAACTCATCCTTCGTAAGCAACTGCGAGACCTTGGATTGGATTGCAGCGTCATAACGAGACGCGCTTCCGGTGTTGGCCAGCGCCGGAAGCGAAGCCGAACTGATCACCAGTACACCAGCCAGGACCGAAGCACCCAATAGCAAAAGTTGTTTGCTTTTCATCATACTTACCCTCTTTCATGTGCTCTTTACAAAACTTTACAGAACTAACTATTTGGTTAATTAATTGGATGCGGAGCGTGGAATTTGGATTCGGGCAGATTGGCAGGGGTTCGTGGGCCTTGCGGGTTAAACAGTATGCCAGTGTTAGTTGGGTAATTTACGAGCGCTCCGAAAGCGCTGCCGAACGGAAGCTTTGCGTAGCTCCATGGTCTGAAATCGAAGTCAACAAAAGCTCGGCCGAAAGATTACGTTTGCGAAGGTGTGCGGCGACGAGCTTCTTGATCTTCTCAGCCGAACTCCTTGTATTGAGAAACATCAGCACCGATGGCCCTGCGCCGCTCAGCGCGACTCCGAGGATGCCGTCGCGGGGAGCCAGTTCTCGCAACACTGGCAGCAGGGAGCAGAGCGGCCCGCGATAAGGCTCGTGGATGCGATCGTTCAGAGTGGCGGCTAAGAGCTCATTGCTGCCCTGAACAAGACCCGCCAATAGAAGCATTGCATTCTGCACGTTAGCCACCGCATCCGCACGCGGGTATTGTTGGGGGAGGACGCGTCGCGCTTTTTCGGTTGAGAACGGCTGATCTGCGATGGCGAGCAGCAGAGGCCACGATTTTGCGGGGTTGATGCGCGCTGCTTCGAGTTTGCTCGCCGGCCCGGTCCCCATGCGCGCCACTACGACGCCCCCCAGCCAGCACGCTGCTGAATTATCGGGGTGTCCCTCACGTCTGGAAGCCTCTTCAATAATGCGGTTGTCATCCCAGCCAAGCTTACCCACACGCACCGCCAGTGCAATTCCAGCAAGGCGCGCCGCGGCGGATGAACCGCAGCCTTTACCAATCGGAATTTCATTGCGAATGTGTAGATGTACGGGTTGTGGCTGCTTCCCTGCTGCTCGCAGAACTTCACGATAGGTTTCCACAATCAGATTATTTTTCAGACTTTCACAAATGCCGGTGTCTCGGCCTTGGGCAATGATAGAGAATTTGTCGGCGGAGACGGCTTCCACGCGCAAATAAATGTCCATGGCCAAGGCGGCCGCATCGAATGCTGGGCCCAGGTTCGCGGAGGTTGCCGGCAACTTGAGATCCAGCAGGCGCGCGGATTTCCTTTTTTCTGGCACGGTCACGCTGCGCCTGACTGCTCCAGCAGTTTCAGGACAGCACTCGCATCAGCATCGAGCACCTGCGGCGTACGGCGATGTACACGGAGTTTCGCTTCCTGCTGTGCGTCGCGCGGATCGAAGAGCTCACCTTGATGAAATTTCAGGGTGTACTCAGGATCTTTGAGCAAGTGGCCGGTAAGGACCAGAACCACGTGATCGTTTGTCTTGACGAACCCGTTGCGGACGAGTTTCTTCAGTCCTGCCAGAGTCACCGCGGAAGCTGGCTCGCAACCTACGCCGTCAGATCCGATCTCGGCTTTTGCGATGGCGATCTCTGCCTCGCTGACTTGTTCGCAGCGTCCTCCTGTTGCCTCCAGCACACGCACGGCCTTCTTCCATGAGGCCGGATTGCCAATGCGAATTGCGGTTGCGAGCGTCTCCGCCTGCACGGGGATCAATTTCTTGCCGCCATTCTCCTGCATGGTTCGCACCAGTGCATTTGCGCATTCCGCTTGGATAATCGAGATCCTCGGCAAGGATTGCACAAACCCGAGCTCCCGCAATTCGAGAAACGCTTTGCCCAGTGCCGAAGAATTTCCCAGATTACCGCCAGGGACGATTACATGGTCCGGGACCTGCCAGTCCAATTGCTCCAGCAATTCGATTGCAGCCGTCTTTTGGCCTTCAATGCGATAGGGATTTAGTGAATTAAGAAGGTACACGGGGAATTGTTTCATTACTTCATTAAGCACGCGCATGCAACCATCAAAATCGGTGCGCAGCTGGCACGTAAGCGCTCCGTAATCGAGGGACTGCGCAAGCTTGCCCCAGGAAATTCGGCCTTCGGGTATGAGCACCAGACAGCGCAGCCCGCCACGTGCCGCGTAGGCTGCCATAGAAGCCGAGGTGTTCCCGGTGGAGGCGCATGCCACCCAACGGAAGCCATTCTGCGCCGCAACCGAAATGGCAACTGTCATCCCCGTGTCCTTGAATGATCCGGTGGGATTCATGCCCTGGTGCTTGGCAAAGAGCCGCTTCATTCCGGCACTGCGAGCGCAGCGCGGTAACTGGTAAACCGGGGTATTGCCCTCGCGCAAGCTGATGATTTTTTCGTCATCGCCGAAGGGCAGCAATTCTCGGAATCGCCAAACGCCGCTTTCATCGGCTGACTCCCGCGAAACCTTTCGCTGAAGCCAGGTTTGCTTCAGGACATTCGGATCGGGGGCATGCGCTCGACCATCAGCCGAAGTCCAGGTCGGATAGAAAATCTCCAGCAGATCGCCGCACGCGATACAGCGAAAATTCTGCTCCGGGCTGTTAGTCAGAGCGCCACATCCGACGCAGCGAAAGGAAGCCACTGTTTTCTGCCGGGCACTTCCCTTCGGCGCTCTTCCGTGAAGGGTTTGCGTCTTGGCTTTGGCCGCGTCAGTCATTGAACAAGGGTCACAGAATTGGAATGCACACGAGAACAGCAATCATAGACCAGAAGCTGGTCGGGGAATCGCGGCGAATGAGGTCAGCCGCGGCGCAGGTAGTCGTCTGTTTTGCCCAGCCAGTCAGCACGCGGAGGTGTGAAGATGTCGAGATCAACCGTGTCCGCCATGGCGGTAGCTTTGTGAGGCATATGCGGCGGGATGCAAAGCACTTCGCCGGCGGAAACAACGATTTCTTTGCCGTCAATTTCGAACTTAAGGGCGCCTTCTAAAATGTAGGTGACCTGTTCGTTCAAGTGGCTGTGCAGAGGGACGACGCAGCCCTTTTTAAGGAGCACTCTTGCGACCATCACATCCTGGCCGACCACCATTTGCCGCTGGAGGAGCGGATTCAGATTTTCCAGCTCGACGTTCTTCCAGCGAAGGTACTTCAGTTCGCCCTTGGAAGCTTCCTCTTTTGATCCTTTGGTGTGCGAGGCAGTGGCCATGTCAGTGCGCCCTCTCCTGATAAATTCGTGCGGTGTTGTCGTGCAGATACGCGTGCGCCATTTCCAAAGCCTTGGTCTCGTTCACTTCGCCGGCTGAGACCATCTCCGCCAGGGCCGCCGCCAGTGACATGCGGGCAGACTGTACCCCCAGCCAGTAGCTCTCTTCCGCCCCCAAGGCCTCATTGTACGGGAAGGCGTCTGAGCCGAAGGTGATTTTATCCGGAAAAAGCTCCAGCCATTCCTTCAAGGAGTGCTTGAACTCTGAGGGATAGAGATCAATCTCTATCAACGACGAATCCATGTAAACGTTCTTCATGGCCGCCAGCCAGATGGCCTGCCGCTCGTATGGGTATCCGCCATGAATCATTACCCAGGTCACATTAGAGTAGCGAGGATCGCGCAATACATTTTCCAGGTTCAGGATATTGCCCTCGCTGATGTTGTAGTAATCTCCAATCCCGACCGCCGTGTGAATGTGCACCGGCAGGCCCAGGCGGCCTCCCTCTTTTGCCAAGTAGCGGAAAATGTAGTCCTGGAAGGTACGATATTCCTCAAGTGTGGGCACTCCGCCCATCCGATACTTGCGGTAGATCGGGTCTACTTGTTCGCGGCTGGGATCGCCAAAGCGCAACGGCCGGAAATAGGCCGCTTCGAACTTCATGGCGATGCCGCCTTTTTTCTGGTTCTCCTCCAGTATGCGCGAAATGAAGGCTAAGTAGCCGTCGAAGTTCGGCGGCAACTGGTTGAGGCTCGCCTGCTGCATATAACGGTGCAGCATTTTCTCCTGCAGTGGAATGTAGACCTGCTGATCGGGATTGCGCCCGGTCAATTGTCGATTGTTAAAGGGGTACATGAAGGAATCTACAAAGAAGACCCAACGGAAACGTTTGGGATCCAAATAATCGTGCATGGCTGCCCGATTGGCGACAGAAGTTTCGATACCTAGTTTGTCCAGTACCTGATCGAAATAGGCGGTGCCGCCGCCCTTCTTCAACTCGGCTTTCTTATCTATGAGCCAGCGGGCGTGCTCGGTAGAAAGATCATCGTAAGGATAGCCCCACAGTGCTTTAGCTGCGGCAACAAGTTCGGGATTATCCAGGCGCTCGCGCAAAGGAGCACTTCCCGGCGGGGCGGCCATGGCGTCAACATCGGGATCATCCGGAAATCCAGGGTGCGCGTGATGGTCGAAGATAGGAATCTTCTCGATCGCGGCAAGGAGCCGCTGATACGTGGCCTGTAGATCAGGCCCCGGATAAGGCCGCGCCTGTCCCCATGCCGAGGTTGCGAATGCGGCAACAGCGAAGACGCAGACCGCGCGAATGAATTGGCGAAGGTTCATTTATGGTTTACCCGCCAGCTCCCGGTCGGTAGCACGCCGCCACACCGACGAGAGCTTCTGGATTCTTTCAACCGCTTCTCTAAGTATTACGGAAGAGGAAGCGAAGGAGAAGCGCACGAATTCCCTGCCCACGTCACCAAATGCGGCTCCGGGAATGGCGGCGATGCCCGCTTCTTCCAACATGAGCCGGCACAATTCTTCGGCGCTGAGTCCGGTATCTGAAACGTTTACCCAGGCATAGAACGCGCCATCTGGAGGCAGGCTACGGAAACCGGGAACGCGGTTCAAATCACCGATGAACTGCTGGCGGCGCGCAGCAAACTCGCCCACCATCCGCTTCGTCATTCCCTGCTGGTCGCGCAGCGCTTCAATGGCAGCGTATTGAGTGAACTCCGCGACGCAGGTATAGGTATTCACCGCCAGCATATCGAGAGCGGAAACAAATCGCGCCGGGGCTACCGCGTAGCCGAGCCGCCATCCGGTCATGGCGAAGCTTTTGGAGAAGCCGTCAATAATGAAGGTGCGCTCCTGCATCCCAGGGTAGCTGAGCATGGACTTGAAGCCACTGGTGTAATCAATGCGGGCGTAGATCTCATCGGAGAGGACGAGCAAGTCATGCCTCACGGCGAGCTCAGCGAGCCGGCGCTGGACAGCGTCGCTGTATACCGTGCCGGTGGGATTTCCCGGCGAGTTGGTGATCAAGATTTTGGTTCTTGAAGTAATCCTTGAACTCACTTCCTGGGGATCAGGCTGGAGCTGGTTGCGCTCAGCCAACTGGAACGGCACCGGCACTCCGCCGAAGGCATGCGTAATGGATGCGTATCCAGGAAACCCAGGATCGGGATAGAGCACCTCGTCTCCCGGCTCGATCAAGGCCATCATCGCCATAAAGAGAGCAATTTTGCATCCCGGCGCGATGACGACGTTCTGCGCGTCTACAGAAATATTGCGTGTATTCCGCAGATACTCAGCTATAGCCTGGCGCAGCGCCGGAATTCCTATGACTGGACAGTAGCGGTCCTTGCCGGCATCCAGGGCGTCCTTGAGCGACTGAACAACATCGGCGGCGGGATGGAAATCTGGCTCGCCCAGCTCAAGGTGAATGATCGAACGCCCGGCGGCCTCCAGTTCTTTGGCGCGCGCAAATACCGAGAGCGCGCCTTCGCCGCTCATCACGCCGATGCGCGAAGCTGGCTTGCGCACGTTACGCCTTCCTCTCGGCCAGGGCTGGCACCGGGGTGGTGGGAATCCGCAGAACGTCAACAAAGCGGGTGAAGAATTCGAAAGCGGCAGCGGTACACATGAGTTCGATGATTTGCGGTTCGGTGTAAGCCCGCCTCAACTCTGCGTAAAGGTCATCGTCAACTTCGTAGGGCGAGCGATGCAGCCGATCAGCCGCCCGGAAGCCCAGCTTTTCCGATTCTTTATACGGTCCGCGCTCGTAATCCTGCAAGCCGTGTACCTGCGCGTCGGTGGCGCCTTTCTGCTTCGCCGAAGCAGAGTGAGCAGAAGTTCAATAATCGCACCCCTGCAGCAGCGCCACTCGTGTGGCCACCAGCTCCTTGTACCATCCCGGCAAAGCGCCATCGCCCATCAAAGGCTTGAGAAAGCCTGCAATTCCCAAGGCTAGAGGTGGGTCGTGCGCGATGGTCTTGAACATGTTCGGCACCACGCCGCGCTGCTCGAGCAGAATGTCGTAAAGCTGGCGAATCTCGGGCGTGACCTGGTCGCGCTCCAGCATCGGAATCCGGCCGTGATCATGACCTTTCATTAGAACGCGTACCTCATGGAGAACTGAATCAGTCGCGGAGTTCCAGCAGTTGAAGTTATATGGCCGAAGCTCGCCGGGTTCTCGATGTCAGTGAACGAGGGCGCGTTGAACGCAGGGTGGTTCCACAGGTTGAAGAAATCGGCGCCGAACTTAAAGTTCTGCCGTTCGGTGATGTGGAATGTCTTGGCCAATGAGAAGTCCCAATTCTGCTGAAACGGCCCGCGGTAGATGTTGCGCCCCAGAGTGCCGTAGCCCTTTACACCGTCGGCGGCGAAAGGGACCGCCGGGACGGGCGCGAAGGCGTTAATGTTGACATAATTGTTGAGCCGATCTTCGGTTCCGCCATGGGTCAGCGCGCTGTCAATGGTTGCGCCCGGCGCCAGATTTGCCGTGGTGGTGTTGGGACTGCTGAGCGAGTAGGCGCTGCCACCAGCAGAGTCAATAATGCTGAAGGGCACGCCCGATTGGAAGGTGGTAATCCCGCTCAAAGCCCAGTGACCCAGCAGCCCGCCGGTGAATCCCTTTGCCGTCGAAAAGAATGGTAAGTCCCAGGTGTAACTGATAACCAGACGATGAGTCCGGTCGAAGTCTGAGAGACCACGGGAAGCATCGAGGCTGGTTTGATCGTTGAAGGCGGTGTTGAATGCCGTGTTGCCGCTGGAGGTGGCGTCAATTGCTTTGGAGAAGGTGTATGAGGTCAGCACGTACACGCCCTTAGACAAGCGATGCGTAAGGCTGGTCTGAAACGAATGATAGTGCGAATAGGCGTCATTCGCGAAAAGCTGATAACCGGAGGGTGCCAAACCTAACGCGGGGGAACGTGCCGCGGCGTTGGTCGCGCTATTTTCCGTAATCCTAAACGTCTGCCCACCGGGCGTGGTGAGCACGATAGGGTTGCTCGGACTCGCTATCCTGGCCTGAATGTTGTCGCGAGTTTCGCGCAAGTGCGTGCCCTTGGTGCCCACGTATCCCACCTCAACGATCCAATCCTTTTTGATTTCACGTTGGACCGTGAGGTTCCATTGCTGAGTGTTGGGGGAAACAAAGTGCCGCGGCACTTCCAGTCCGAACAGGTTAATGGTATTGCCGTCAAAAGCCGGGCACTGTGTGGTGTCCGTGGTCGGAGCACCCGATGCGCAGTCCACGAAGCCCTGAAAGTGCGAGTACACTGGGACGTAGGCGGGATCAATAACCCCAGCGGCCGGAAGTTTTCCCGGTCCCGTGGAGAAAAGTGTGGACATAGTTCCCGGAGGCCCAGAAGCAAATGTGATCGGCAGAATGGGCGTGGTGAAGGACAATTGATCAATGGTTCCAACGTCCTCACGCACGTAAAAGATGCCATAGCCGGCGCGAACGGCAGTGGTGTGGTGACCGCCAACATCGTAGGCAAACCCGATGCGCGGTCCCCAATTTCTCGCATAGTTATTGTTCATTGTAGTTTCGCTGGCAGTGCCGACGAAACCAGGAATCTTGAATCGGTTCACACCTTTTGGGTAGATAAACGGGCTCTGTCCCGCCGCCGCTAGCGCGGCCACCGTATTACCTATGTGATCCAGATTGTCACGAACTGCTCCGGTGATTTCCAACCGCAGGCCGGCATTCATGGTCAGGTTGGGGGTGAGGTTAACGTCGTCCTGACCGAAGAACGCGTAGTCATTGATGCGGTATTCATGGTTGGAAACGCCACTTCCGCCAAACGAAAAGAAGGGCGCGCCTAGCAGGAGGTTCTGAAAATCGGAGCACGGCGCGGGAACTGCGGGATTCGTAAGATCTTTTCCGCAAACGAACGCCGGTAACGAAGTCGGCTGAGGCGACGGCGCAAAGAACAACTCTCCGTTAAACGTTTGCGGAAAGTTCTTGTCCAACAGGATCTTGTCATACTGGCCGCCAAAACGCAGGCGGTGTGTGCCACGTGTCCAGCTCACCGTGTCCAACCAGGTGTAGTTGTTCTGCAGTTGGCTCTGGTCCGCTCCCGGGGTGGGTCCGATGTTAATGGTGGAGAGTGTAAGTTTGTAAATCGTCTTGTAGATGTTGTCATTGGGCCGGTTAATGCCCAGGTCGCCTACGTTGACGATCGGGGTGTTGATCGCCTTGTTATCAATCCGCACGTACCCGAACCGTAGCTCATTGACCACACGTGGACTGAACACGTGGGTTTCCGCCAAGCTGAGAAAGCGATCATGCACCGGTTCGTCCAAGGGGAAGTTCAGGTCACTGGGCACAATCCCTCCGCCGAGGGTCGCGGTCAGTCCACCTGCGCCATAAGGCAGCAGCGACTCAAAGTTGGAGAAAAAGAAACGGCCGGAGAGGTGGTCATTGCCGCCGCGGAATTCGCGGTCCCAATTGGCGGTGAATTGGTCATCGGTATATTTTCCTGGGGTACTGACGGTCAGTTGACCATTAGGCACGGAAGGAATCAGCCAGCCGCCGCCTGCGCCGCCAAACTGGTTACTCTTGAACTGCAGCAGCTTCAGGGCAACAGGATCAATGTTGTTCGCAAACGCTGGGCCTCCCAAAAGAGTAGTGGCCAATGAAGTCGCGGAGCGATCCGTGGGAAGCGACGGGATAATGGTGCTGACGAAGGTCCCCGGAGACAAGCCGCTGCGCTGCCGTGTTCCTTGGTAATTAAAGAAGAAAAAGCCAAGTTTTCCGCTTGGCAGCACCGGGCCGCCCAGGCTGCCTCCGAAGATGTTTTGCTTCACCACCGGACGAGGCTGGCCGTGTCCCTTCAGGAAAAACTCATTGGCGTTCAGCGCATCGTTGCGGAAAAACTCAAATGCATCACCGTGAAAATCCTTGGTGCCGCTCTTCAGAATGGCATTGATGTTGCCTCCGCCATTGCGACCTTGAGTGGCATCGTACAAACTGGTCTGGACTTTGAATTCTTGCACCACGTCCGGACTCGGCAGCGGTGTATTGGTGAGCTCGGCTACGTTGTAGTCGCTGGCACTGATGCCTTCGATCTGATAGTTGTTGTTGTCTTCACGCTGGCCATTCACTTCAATGCGGACATCGCCTCGGCCCAGGGATGCGGAAGCATTCAGGGCGCTGGCCGTACCTGGCGACAAAGTCAGCAATTGCTGAAAGTTTTGCGTCGCCAGGGGCAGGTTGCGGATGGTGCGGGCGTTGATTGACTCCCCAGTGGTGGCGGTCGTGGTCTCCACCGTCTGCACTTCGCTCGTGACTTCAATCTTCTCTTGAACAGTTTCTGGCCGCAGCCTCGCCGTCATACGCGTGGTTTCGGTGATACGGACCACGACATCGGCTACGGTGCCGCTGGCGAATCCGGGGGCAGAAACAGTGATGTCATAGTTGCCGACTGGTAGCAGCGGAGCATTGAACACGCCGCTAGGCTCTGTCTTCACCACGCGCGCCACTTCCCCGGTGCCTTTGTTGACGATGCGCACTTCGGCGTTGGGAACAACCGCGCCGGTGGGATCAGTCACTGTTCCGGTGATGGCGCCGGTAGCGCCGCCTTGGGCAAAAACATTGGCGGGTAAGGCCATCAAGAACAAAAACGAAAGTAAAATGCTTGCAGCTCTTTTCATAACCCACCTCATCCTGAACTTTTCCGCTGGGCGGTTATTCCGAACAGCAGTGCTCGGCTACACGAATGCACGAGCTCGCCGCTTCATATGAAACAGCTTGAGATCAGCGGTATCCCGGGCTAGCCTTACTGGGGATTGGCCCGCAAGTTTACACCTTAGACGGCAACTTGGAAAGACGGTCTCAAGTTTAACTCTGAATTTTTATGGTTCGGAGACGCGCGATTAAAGTCCTTTGTAGGCGCCGCCATCCACAAGAATTGTCTGGCCGGTAACATACGAAGCCCGCTCAGAAGCCAGCCACACGATCGTGTCGGCAAATTCGCGAGGGTCGCCGACGCGCTTCACCGCGCTGTCAACTGCCCAACTTTCGAATATTTCCTTTTCGTTCTTTCCG
>Ga0070741_10019062_pt1 | contig 11006 bp, 12 predicted proteins | sample Coa_R1_4_FD_66440 | JGI IMG/M metagenome (GOLD analysis project Ga0070741, IMG submission 66440) | Surface soil microbial communities from Centralia Pennsylvania, which are recovering from an underground coalmine fire - Coalmine... | ecosystem: Environmental > Terrestrial > Soil > Unclassified ...
TCAGGACCTGAGCAAGTCCGTGTGGACCCGGAGCGCGAATGGCGCGGCCAACGCTCCTGTCGTGACGCCAAACGCTGTTGCCGCTCCAGACGGCAGCATGACCGCCGCCAAGATAGCTTTTCCTTCGGCATCCAGCGGCCAAAATCCAGATGTCTTCGAGACACTGAGCTACCCAACGGCGTCCACTGCCTACACGTTTTCAGTGTGGCTGCGCACGGACTCTACGGGAAGCATCACCTTGGAGATCGCTGACAATCCGACGACCCAGTCGCAGACCGTCGTCGCGAACCTGACGAGCGCCTGGCAGCGGTTCAGTTTGACGTTCACGTTCCCTGCTGGAACCAATCCGCAGGTCCTTCCCGTGCTGCTGAATGAAGGGCCCGCGCCCGCCCTAAATGTATACGCCTGGGGAGCAAAGCTTAATCGCGCCACCTCGCCCGGCGCGTACATTTATACCGCTGGCCAGCCAGTGCTGAATGTTGGCGCGCCGCTTCGTATCACCTCGAGCGACCGCGACGTGGTCTGGGCGGTGACTCCAGGAGATTTCCCTTCGGTATTTTCCTCGGGCAATCCGCTCATTTCCCGCGGCCAAATGCGGTGGGGCGTAGGCCTCACGGTCGACACGCTGGACCTAACCTTGCTTGAGCAGGCTCCTGTCACGCTCACGCCACAGATCGCGCAAGGCTACCTGGACGGAGCGCGCGTGCAACTCGACCGGCTATATGGCACGGCGTTCGGCGCGTGGATAGATTCTGTGACTCTGTTTGCCGGCAACGTGGCCGATGTGAAGGAACTCGGACGGTCGCACGCGAAGATCGAAGTGCGGAGCCGACTCGAATTGCTTAACAATTCCTTGCCTCGGAACCTCTTTCAGCCCAGCTGTCGCTGGAGTCTGTTCGATTCCGGGTGCACGCTGAACAAATCTTCGTTCGGCACTTCGCTGACGGTCAGTGCGGTTGCGAACTCCCTGCAATTCACCTCTGGCGCGACGCAGATTGACGGCTACTACGACCTCGGGACGCTTACCTTTACCTCCGGGGCGAACGCTGGCGTCAGCGTCACCGTTAAGCACTTTCTGCATTCGAGCGGCACATTTATTCTCAACTCACCACTGGCGGTCGCTCCTGGGGACGCCTTCATCGCATATCCGGGCTGCGACAAGCAACAATCAACATGCTCTGGAAAATTCAGCAACTTGGTCAATTTTGGCGGCATGCCGTACATTCCGGTGCCGGAGAGCGCGGTTTGATGGACGCGCGCGAACGAGTAACCGCCGCCGCGAGAAGCTGGCTCTGCACGCCGTTCCATCATGAGGCGCGCGTAAAGGGCGTCAAGGGCGGCGTGGATTGTGCTCAGCTGCTCATCGCGGTCTATCATGAAGCTGGCCAAATTCCAGAAATCCAGCCCGAGCATTATCCGCACGACTGGCACCTCCATCGCGACGAGGAAAAGTATCTCTCCTGGGTCGAGAAGTTCGCCCACCAGGTCGACGTGCCTCAGCCCGGAGATGTTGCGATCTTTCGCATCGGACGCACCTGGTCACATGCCGGGATTGTGATCGAATGGCCGATGATCATTCATGCATGGTTTGCGACTTCCGTCGAATATTGCGATGCGTCGAAGGAGCCTCTCCGCTCGTACGCGCGTCGCTTCTACACGCTTGATGAGTGGCGGCCATGAGCGGACTCTTCGGATATACGAACGCTAAGCAGCCTTCCGCGCTCAAGGGAATGCGTGCCCAGACGTCGGTTTACGGCACGGTAATTCCCATCGTCTACGGCAGGACGCGCGTGCCAGGTAACCTCCTGTGGTATGGCGACTTCAAGGCGTTCAAGGTCAAGGCGCAGGGCGGCAAGGGTGGCCTGTTCGGCGGTGGAGGAAAAGGCGGAGGCGGCTATACCTATCAGGCCTCCGTCGAGATCGGCATATGTGAAGGACCGATTCGAGGCGTCCGAAATATCTTTGACTCTGCCGGCGTCCTTGCGGTCAATCAGGCCGTTGAGACCTATACCGTTCCGGGCGGAGGCGGCTCCTACACCGTAACCCATTCCGCTAATTTTTTCGGAAACCTGGGAGTCACGCGCGGCGACACCTACTCCGTCGCCGTAAACGACTACGGCAACCCTGCGGGACCGCAGACCCTGACAGGAACGCAGCAGACTCCGATGGTGCTCGTAGTGTCGAGCCCTGGGGCGGGACAGTATATGGAGAGTGCTGGCGTCTACACATTCTCCGCCGCCGACGCCGGCAAGGTGATGACCATCACCTACGACTGGACTCCGCCGAACTCAACGGATAACGGGCAGCCACTTACCATCGCACAGTTCGCGCAGTTCCTGGGCACGCAGGGCCAGGCGCCATGGAGCTATCTCACGACCAATCATCCCTCGCAGGCACTCGGGTACACGGCACTTGCGTATCTGGCGGCTGCCTCGCTCAACCTCGGTGCTTCCGGCTCGATGGGCAACTACAGCTACGAGGTGGATGCCCTTCTCCCGTTCGGCGCCGGCATCCCCGACGCAAACCCCCGTGATGTGGTGATCGATCTGCTGACGAACCCGCTCTACGGTGCTGGCTTCCCGCTTAACGAGATTGGTGACCTGTCAAACTATTCGGCATTCTGCATCGCTAACGGACTGTTCATTTCTCCCGTGCTTGACAGCGACCAGCCAGCCAACCAGTGGATCGACTCGATCCTGCAGGGCACAAATTCCGAAGCCTTCATGTCCCAGGGCTTCCTGCGAATCGCTCCCTACGGGGATACGTCCGCCGTCGGCAACGGCGCGACCTACATCGCCAATACGCAGCCCATCTACGACTTGAACGACGACGACTTTCTGGATCGCGGAGGCAAGGACCCGGTCACGATCACTCGTCCAACGATTGCCGACGTGTTCAACAACGTAAAGGTCGAGTATCTTGACCGCTCAAACAACTATAATCCGGTTGTCGTAGAAGAGTTCGACCAGAACTCTATCGAGACTTACCGCAAGCGCCAGGTATCGCCTACGCAGATGCACTTCTTCACGACACAAGGCGCGGCGCAGCAGGCCGCCAACATGCTGCTGAAGCGGCAAGTATACGTCCGCAACACCTATGATTTCGCTCTCGACCGCAGATACGTTCTGCTCGATCCGATGGACCTCGTCACGCTCACCGACGCCAATCTCGGACTCTCGAAGAGACCTGTCAGAATTAAGGAGATTCAAGAGCAGCAGGATGGAAGCCTGGCAATCGTGGCCGAGGACTTTCCGTGGGGCACCGCGACGCCGACCCTGTACCCGAAGCAGACGACGTCTCCTTTCATTCCCTCGGCCGATGCCGATCCGGGAAGCGTCAACCCGCCAATACTGTTCGAGGCGCTGAGCAGGCTAAATGGGCAGATCGGCTATGAGGTCTGGATGGGTTTGTCCGGCTCCTCGCCCAACTGGGGCGGCTGCCACGTATGGGTATCGACCGACGGGATCACCTACAAGCAAGTGCTCGATGCCGAAGGCAATACCGCAATGTTCACGCCCTCGCGCATGGGCGTACTAACGACCTCGCTGGCTTCCCATTCTGACCCTGATACGACGGACTCCTTTGGTGTCGATCTGTCGCAGAGTTTCGGGCAATTGTTTTCCGGTTCGGCTTCTGACTGCGACAATTTCCGCACGTTATGCTGGGTGGACGGCGAACTCATCTCATATCAGACGGCGACGCTAGGAGCGATTTACAACTACACCCTCGGGACCAGGCTGCGCCGCGGAGTATTCGGCTCGCCGATTGGCGCGCATACCATCGGCTCGAAATTCCTGCGTCTCGACGAAAATATTTTCGCCTGGCAATACGACCCTACGCTAATTGGCACCACCGTCCACTTCAAGTTCACCAGCTTCAACCTGGTGGGGGCGCGCGAGCAGTCACTTGCGGGCGTAACAGACTACACCCTGACGCTTACCGGAACCGGACCCGGACTGCTGACTCCCGCGCATGCGACCTACAGACCACTGTTGGACCCGCTCACGGGACATGACGCGGGATCAAGTGCCACGATCAATGTCGCGGCCTTTTCTATGCGAGTCAGTGGCATGCCTGACATCGCGGTTAACTCTGGCGCCGTAACCGGCCTTAGCTACGACACGCTGTACTATGTCTACTACGACGACCCGAGCTTCCTCGGTGGCACGGTGACCTATCACGCCACAGGAACAAAGGAAACCGCCCTCAACGGCGCAGGCAGGTTTTTCGTCGGCTCGATTACCACTCCTGTCGCTGGCGGCGTGGATACGGTTGGCAACGACGACGGTGGCAGCGGCGCCCAATCTGGCATGGTGACGGTTCTGCCTATGTCAGTCGCCACCGTTTCCACAATCGGAAATGGCTCCGTAGCAAATCCCAATAACGCAATCGACGGCGATCAGTCAACTTATGCCTCGCTGACGGTCTCAGGAGATGGGAACCAGAACGTGGCGCAACTGACACTTTCGGCCCCAGCCGGAGTTCTGCGCAGGCCGATCACCGTAAATGTTATGGTGATACTAGAGTTCGTAAGCAACTCGCTATCTCCCCAGGGCCTCGTGAATAATCTCTTGGTCACTGCATTGCCAACAAGCAACACCCTGCTGGCCTCGAATGGTCCGGTAGCCATAACAAAGCTTGGTGCTGGACTCCCTGTAAGTACAAGTCCTGCAAGGATTGGAATACAGATACTTCTTGGAACGCAATGGCGCGTCCTGCCCAGCGGATTTGCGACCTCCGGCTCCGCAGAGGTTCGCGTTCACGAAGCATGGGTCGAGGTCAGGGAATGAAGCTCACGGTCCAACTCGGAGAATACGAGGTTACCGTCGACATTCAGCGCAACGGTCACAAGCACGATGAACTCGACTTCATTGCCGCGTGTGGTGACAAGACCGTCACCGGTCGCATGACCGTCACTGGCGGACATGAAAAGACGCGCGAGCAGCTCGATAAGGACATCCGCGATTTCGCCAACCGGCTGGCCCTCGAAGTCGCAGAGGACGTGCACATTCACCGGCTCACTTCGAGCATCCTGGAGCACTAGCCCTGGGACGCTACATTCTGCAAGTCGACAAGGAGAAAGCTATGAGCTTCAGCCAAGGAGTCGATAAACTTGAAAGCGTTGTATACCTGCCATTCGTGCTGCGCGTCGTGGGCATCGGCATTCTCGCAGTCACCATCTGGAAAGGCGTACACGGATTCTTCCCCACCGCTGGTATCCTGACGGGCGGCGCCATGCTGCTCGTCGGTGGCATGTTTAACAAAATATATAAGTAACGATGCTTGACAACATCTCGGAAGCCAACCTCGAGGGCGTGCACCCGGAACTCGTGCGCCGCATCCGCCAGCTGGCGGACAAGTGCGAAGCGAACGGCATCGCGATTCGCGTCACGCAGGGAGTGCGCACCTGGGGCGCCCAGGACGCGCTCTACGCGCAAGGCCGCACACTCCCAGGCAAGATTGTCACTAACGCGCCCGGCGGACATTCCATGCACAACTTCGGACTGGCAGTCGACATTGTTCCTGGTATGGACGGCTTCCCCGCATTCACACCCGATTGGGACGCGATGGATGTGCGCTGGAAGAACGTCCTGTCGCTCGCCAAGACCTGCGGACTGGCAGAGGGCGCGGAATGGCGGACGTTCCCGGATCGTCCGCATCTCTACATGGAAGAGTGCCCGGCGAATCCCGATGATAATATGCGCTACGCGTTCCGAGAAGGCGGCATGCAGGCCGTGTGGCGCGAACTGAAGCTCCCGGAGGAATCATGAGAGTCGCGCAAATGCTGCTTGCGGCGATGCTGCTTCAGGGATGCGCGACGACGCGAAGGCTAACGGTGCGTTTCGAGTCATGCCGCGTTCCCCGGGCCGAGGTGCGCCGCATCTGCGACAAGTGGATGAGCGGTCCGCAAGTGCATCTGGAGCGTTGGGGCGACGGCCTTGTGTGCGTTGAGGATTTCACTGGCGGCCATGCGTACGCCGTGGCGGTGCCTGATACGCAAATTCATTGCGAGCCAAATTGACCATCCGCGCGAAAGCCGAAGCCGTTGTCGCCATCATTGTTCTGATTGGCATCGCGCTCGGTTTTCGGGACTGGCTTTCCGAGCACGACGCCAGACTGAAGGCCGAGGCCGACTCTAAAGCCTCGCAGCAAGTCGTGGCCGCAAATCAGCAGCAAATTGCGTCGCTAGCTGCGGCCATCCAGCAGGTGAGGGAAGACAACGCGAAACAAGTCGCCGCCCTAAGTCAGAGTATCGCCGCATTGAAGACGCCTGCCGATCAGATGGCGTGGATCATCGCGCAACTGAAGACCTCGCAGCCGATCAGTGTAAATGTGCCGAAGGATCCGACTCAGGCTGCGACCGCGACCGTGCCGCAGTCCGACATACCACAGATACTCGACCAGGTCCGGGCATGCGAGCAATGCAAGCTCGATCTCGCCGCGAAGACGCAGGAACTGACCTACGCGCAGGAGCAGACTCGCAGGCTCGCAGATTCGCTAAAGGCGATGACGGCGGATCGCGACGAGTGGAAAGCGACGGCGCAAGGCGGCACGAGGTGGCAGAGATTCGCGCGCGCCGCAAGATGGTTTGTCCTTGGCGCCGCCGCTGGCGCAATCGCCGCGCGTCACTGATCCTCTTTCCGCGGCCAAAAGGCCACGCCTTGTAGCCGTAGGTTGCGGCGTAGAGAATCTGACCCGTGCGGTAGTGACGAAACCACGTCACAAACGCGCCCGAGCCAGTTTTCTTGCCGCCCTTCGGCTTGGCTTTCGCCTTTCCCTTTCCGTTGGGTGAGTTGCCTGGAAAACAAACACCCAACTGAAGTGAGATCAGAGGCCCCAAGAACTACGTCGATTTTTTCCCGAGTGGTTTGTTCTACAGTGTCGTGAGGCTTGACAGGCGGGAAGGGTCTGCGTGACTACGCCCCATAGCTAAAGCTAGGGGCTTCTGAAAGCACTCCCACTATTGCGGGAGTTGTGCTCGCAAGGCGCAGTCCGCGCCTTAAAATTTCCAATGCCGATGCGTGGTCGCGTGTCGTTTCCAGCCCGCACGCCTCACACTTGTGCTTGCGACACCAAAGCTTCTTAGGCACCGAAGCGCCACAAGGGCATTGTTGCGACGTTCCACGCGCGTCCACCTTCATCAGCAATCGCCCAGCACTTTCAGCCTTGTACGATAGCTTTGCGATGAATGCCGACCACGCGGCGTCTAATACAGACTTAGCGAGTTTAGATTTCGCTAAGCCTTTCACGTTCAAATCTTCCACGGCTATTAAGCCATTAGCATTAACCAACGCACGCGAGAGCTTGTGTTGAAAATCGTTGCGTTGGTTTGCAACGTGCTTGTGTAGCAGTGATACTTGGCGGCACGCCTTACGCCACACGTTTGTGCGTTTCTTGCAGCGAGATACGTGACGTTGCTTGCGCCGCAGTTCCTTCTGGGCGGCGCGATACCAGCGCGGGTTGTCTACAATCTCCGCATCGCTGGTTACGGCGAAGTGTTCCAACCCAACATCTATGCCAACAGCATTATCATTAGCGGGCAGCGGTTCAGCGTCCACAATGCACGAGAAGCAGGCGTACCATTTGCCACTTTCCTGTTTGATAGTGAGTGTTTTGATTTCGCCCCGCACAGGACGGTGCAACTTGATTTTGACGTTGCCAACTTTGGACAGTGATAGTTGGTTGCCTTGCAACTGGAAACCTAGCTGCGGATAGGTGAATGAATCAAACCAGCCCTTGCCCTTGAACCGCGGGAATCCTCTACCGCGACGGAAGAACGCCTTATAAGTCTTGTCCACGCGGTGCAGCACGTCCTGAAGTACTTGCGAATATACTGTGCTAAGAGTCGGGCACACTGACTTGCACTCAGGCAACTGCGCCGATTGCATAGCAAATGAAACTGATGTGCGGCACAGCTTCCACGCATCGCGGCGCTCTTGCAAGGCATCGTTGTACAACTGACGGCACACTTCCAGCGTCGAAGCCAGCGCCTCGCGCTGCTTGCGATTGGGCCAGAGTCGATACTTAAACGTTCTTCTGGTTTTCGACATACTGTTTGATGACCGCTAATGGTGCCCCGCCAACTGTGCTGACGAAATAACTGTTCGTCCATAACGTAGGCAACCGCGACTTCAAAGTTCTAAATTCTTGCCGCAACGTGTGCGATGAAACCCCCTTAAGATTTTTGACAAGGCGATGGATACCGAATTGCGGGTCCACTTCGCAAAGTACATGTACGTGGTCGGGCATGATTTCCAAAGCGATGATTTCCGCTTGATATTTTGCTGCTACCTGTCGAAGCACCTGTTCGCAGCGTTTTGCTATCGGGCCAACAAGCACGGAACGGCCATGCCGCGCCGGCCCTCTTCGGTTCCGTACATGACTACCTTACGGGTGTCAAGTGAAAAATGAGGGGTGGCGCAAAATTTTTGAAGAGGGAACTATATACAAAGCTACCCAAAATAGCCGTTGTTCGCTCGGCGCTGAAATTCGGACATGTCCCAGACGCCGATTAGCGCCCCTTTGTCGTGGACTTGCTCTAGGAGCCATTTGCGGGCCTCGGCGCTGTAGCCACCGCCATCCAATAGAACGATTGTGGGAATGCCAGTCTTGAGGATGTTGAAAACGAGCAGCGGGTACTTCTCGTCAACCGAGCCGCCCGACTGTTGCCACTTGCATTCGATGATTAGGTCATCGGGGAACTTGGCCCGGTTGATGACGAGGAAATCGCACTTGCGGACCTTGCCGTATATCGTGGAGCCGATGGGAAGCTGTTTTAGGTACTGCTTGCCACCGATTGCCTTGCGGTTTTCAAAGGCGTGGAGTTTGTGGTTCCAAAACTCCTTGTATCCGCTATCACGAAGGGCTTGCTCGACGAACTGCTCAAGACGATTGCCCGTTTTGTTCGCTTTTCCGCCCGCTGTAGTTGCGGATGAGGAGTTCGGTTTCCTTTCCACGCCCTTCCCCTTTGCAGGATACGCTTCTGGCCCCAGAAACCTCTTCAATTACAAAGCCAGTATACAGTTTGCGTATCAAAGGAGTATCAGAATTGGAAACCATAAACAAGCACTTGTTTTGGTGGAGTGTCTTGCAAAATTCCGCCAGTTCCGCGTGGTCATCGTCACCAAAACCCGCGCCGTCATATCCGCTGTAGGTTCCGTGGTACGGCGGGTCCAGGTAGTAGAAGCCACCTTCTTTGATCGGAACTTGCGAAAACTCGTGCTGCCAAATTTCCACGCTCTGCAATGCTTTCGAGCACGCCCGCAGATTGTCCGCATCCAGAATGGACGGCTCGGTGTAAGAGCCGATGGGAACGTTAAACATGCCGCTCTGATTCACCCGATAGAGACCGTTGTAACAGGTCTTGTTCAGATAAATCAGAAGTGCGGCAATCTTCGTCGGGTCAGTTTCAACGTGGAGCCGCTTGCGGGCCGTCAGGAAGTAAGCCTTGTCGTGCTTAATCGCGTGCCCTTGCAGGTTCGTAATGACGCGCTCCACGTCATCCCGTACCGCAGTGTAGGTCAGTACCAACGGGAAATTAACGTCGGACAGATACGCAGGCGACGGACGCACAGCGAAAAACAACGCGGCCCCGCCAAGAAAAGGTTCGCAGTAAGCAGCGTATTTTTCGGGCATCCGCGAAATCAATTCGGGCAACAGGGACCGCTTACCTCCGGCCCACTTCACAAAAGGCCGCGCTGTGGCCTCTTGAACGGTCGGACGGTTTTCGTCCGCAATCGCCGTTACCACTTCCTCGAAAGAGGCGTCTATCGGCTCGTGAATTTTCAGCGGTCTTGGGGTCATGCGATTAAAGCCTTGTACGAAAGATGGTCTGTTTTTGTGACGTTGTTAACCATGCGATGTTTGTTTTTTTCTTTTCCGCCGACGTAGGTTTCGTCGGCTTCAATCGTGCCGAACAGTTGCCCGCGTCCCTGCTTCATGGCCTTGCGAATCCGATGGTCCATGAACCACGCTGTCTTTTGGGTGACGCCGACCTGCTTTGCGAGCTGGACAGAGGAGATTCCCTTGCGGCAGGTCGTAAGAAGGTATATCGCAATAAACCATTTTCTCAAAGGGATTTTGCTCTCGCCAAAAACCGTGCCCGTCTTGATGGTGAAGTCGCGCTTGCATCCCGCGCAACGATACCGACCGTCGCCGAAGCGGTAGATGGTCATGTACCCGCAGTGTGGGCAGTAGTCCCCGTTGCGAAACCGCATCTGCTCGAAGAACGCACGGCAGGTTTCTTCGTCTTTGTAGTGGCCCATGAAGTCAATCAGGCTGGCGAATCGCTTCGTGTCCATGAGTTATCTCCATCCCACGCTGGAGCCGTCGCCGTCATAGCCGATGACTTTCAGGACATCAATGGGCAGCCAGTAGAACGAGCGGAGTGGGAACAGCACCCGCGCTTTCGTCTTGCCTACTTGCGTCACGGTGCCAGTGAACAAATGCTTGGGCCACTTCATTCCGTTGACCGTGTAGGTCGGGCTGACTTCGACAGCCGACCCTTTCCGAAGTCTTTGTCCCTTGCTTTGTTTCTTTGCCATAATGACTACACTATACCCGATCAAAAAAGGGTTGTCAAGTGTTATTTTCAATCAGGCTTGATTTATAGGCTGAGAGGCGTATCTTGCGGCCTATGTCTACTTGTAAACACCGCAACTCCGCACCCGACCAAATCCTCGATGCCCTCCATGAAGGACAGGAAGGCCCACAACGGCACAAATGCACCGAATGCGCGTTTGAGGCTGGCTACCAGTACGGACGCCAGCAATCCGTCGCGCCCTCCGGCAACGCGGAATGTACCTACGCTAACAGGCGAGCGCCCAAAGAGGTCATTGATGCTCTACCAGAGTCTCAGGCTGGGAAGGGCCGTCACAAATGCGCGGTTTGCGCCTACCACGAGGGATTCGAGCGGGCGAGAGCCGAAGTCATCGGCAGGCAGGTCGGGGCAGACGTGGCAAAAACCGTCTCAAATGCCCTCAAAAAACCGCAAGGGTAGCTTTGTA
>Ga0070741_10019063_pt1 | contig 11006 bp, 6 predicted proteins | sample Coa_R1_4_FD_66440 | JGI IMG/M metagenome (GOLD analysis project Ga0070741, IMG submission 66440) | Surface soil microbial communities from Centralia Pennsylvania, which are recovering from an underground coalmine fire - Coalmine... | ecosystem: Environmental > Terrestrial > Soil > Unclassified ...
GACCAGCATCCGTGGTTCCAGCGAGCGCGCCGCTCGCGTCCCGGCAGCGCTATGCGTGAGTTCTACGTCTGGAGCGAGACGAACCAGCGGTACCAGGACGCCCGCATCATCTTCAAGGACTTCGAGACGTCGAACTGGACGTGGGACCACGTCGCCAACGCGTATTACTGGCACCGCTTCTATTCCCATCAGCCGGACCTCAACTTCGAAAACCCCAAGGTCAAAGAAGCCGTTCTGAAGGCTCTCGACTTCTGGCTCGACATGGGAATCGACGGGGTACGCCTCGACGCGATCCCCTACCTGTTCGAGCGGGAGGGCACCAACTGCGAGAACCTGCCGGAGACGCACCAGTTCCTCCGTGAGCTGCGCGGGCACATGGACGCCAATTACCGGAATCGGATGCTTCTCGCCGAGGCGAACCAGTGGCCGGAGGACGCGGTCGCGTATTTCGGGCAGGGCGACGAATGCAACATGTCGTTCCACTTCCCGCTCATGCCGCGGCTCTTCATGTCGATCCGCATGGAGGACCGCTTCCCGATCGTCGACATCCTCGCCCAGACTCCCTCCATCCCGGACACCTCGCAGTGGGCCCTGTTCCTGCGCAACCACGACGAGCTGACACTCGAGATGGTCACGGACGAAGAGCGCGACTACATGTACCGCGCGTACACGCAGGACCGAATGGCTCGCCTGAACCTCGGGATCCGGCGGCGCCTCGCCCCCCTTCTCGGCAACGATCGCCGGCGCATCGAGCTGATGAACGGGCTTCTGTTCTCGCTGCCTGGAACTCCGGTCCTCTACTACGGCGACGAGATCGGTATGGGCGACAACATCTTTCTCGGCGACCGCAACGGCGTTCGCACCCCGATGCAGTGGAGTGCCGACAGAAACGCCGGCTTCTCGCGCGCCAACCGGCAGCGGCTGTACCTGCCGGTGATCACCGATCCCGAGTACCACTTCGAGTCCGTCAACGTCGAGGCCCAACAGGGCAATCCCCACTCGATCCTCTCGTGGATGAAGCGCTTGATCGCCCTCCGCAAGCGACACCGCGCCTTCGGCCGAGGGACGCTCGAGCTTCTGCGGCCCGAGAACCGCAAGGTGCTGGCGTACGTCCGTCGCTACGAATCCGAGCAGATCCTGTGCGTCGCCAACCTCTCGCGCTTCCTGCAGGCGCTGGAGCTCGACCTCAGCCAGTGGAAGGGCCTCGTCCCGGTCGAGCTCTTCAGCAGCAACGAGATGCCGGTGATCGGCGATTCGCCCTACTTCCTGACGCTCGGACCACACGCCTTCTACTGGTTCTTGATGCGGCCGCGCGCTGTGCCAAATGTCGTCACCGACGGAGCGCAGGCGCTGGCGGCGCTGCCGGAGATACGGGTCTCGGGCGGCTGGGAGTCGGCGCTCGTCGGCTCGGCCAAGGAAGACCTCGAAAACGTGCTGGTCGACTACATCCCGCGCAGGCGGTGGTTTGCCGGCAAAGCGCGGCGCGTCAAGTCCGCCACGATCACGGACCTGGTGAGCGTCCCGGGCGCCGACGGGAGCTCATACCTCGCTTTCGTCTCGATCGCGTACGGGGACGGCGACCCCGACACCTACCTCCTCCCCATTGCCCACGCAAGCGCGGCCGAGGCGCCGCAGATCCTCGAGCGATGGCCGCACGCCGCGATCGCGTGGGTGCGCGAGGACGAGTCCAGGGCGCTGCTGTACGACGCGCTCGGACCGCCGAACTTTGCGGAGGCGATACTGGGCGCGATCGCCCGCCGGCGCCGCTCGACCGGGGCCGGCGGAACACTCGTCGGCGCGACCACACGCGCCTTCGCGCGCCTCCGTGGACCCGAGAACATCCGCCTCGAAGCGCAGCTGTCGGTCGCCGAGCAGAGCAACAACTCGGTGATCTTCGGCGAGCGCCTGATGCTGAAGGTCTTCCGCCGCGTCGAGGAAGGGATGAACCCGGAGCTGGAGGTGGGCCGCTTCCTCACGGAGAAGACCACCTTCACCCAGATCTCGCCGCTCGCGGGCAGCCTCGAGTACCGGCGCGCCAAAGGAGAGCCCACCAGCATCGCCGTCCTCCAGGCATACGTACCGAACCAGGGCGATGCGTGGCAGTACACGCTCAACACGCTCGGCCATTTCTTCAGCGGGCCGGAGTTGCAGACGTCGGCGCCGCCCCCGACGCTTCGCAGCGTCGTGGCGGGCAGCAAGACGGAGCCCGGCGAGGTCGCCGTGCGAACCATCGGCAACTACCTCGATTCGGCGCGCCTTTTGGGCCGGCGCACGGCCGAGCTGCACGCCGCGCTCGCGTCCGACCCGGACGACCCTGGTTTCATGCCCGAGCACATCTCCCCGCTGGACCAGCGCTCGATCTATCAATCCATCAGCGGCCTGTCGATGCGCTCGACCGACCTGCTCAGGACTCAGCTCAACCGCCTGCCCACGGACGCACGCGACGAGGGACGGCAGGTGCTCGAGCTCGAGCCCCGCATCGCATCCGTGCTGCGCTCCTTTCTCTCCCGGCGCCTGACCACGTTACGCATACGGGTTCACGGCGACTACCACCTGGGCCAGGTCCTCTACACCGGGCACGACTTCGTGATCATCGACTTCGAAGGCGAACCGACGCGCAGCCTGTACGAGCGCCGGCTGAAGCGGCTCGCCATGCGTGACGTCGCCGGGATGCTGCGTTCCTTCTCGTATGCGGGCCATGCCGCGCTCAGCAACGTGCAGAGCCCGGGCGGCACCGTCCATCATTTGGAGGAGTGGGCGCGTTTCTGGGTCGATTCCGTGTCGGCCGCATTCCTGAAGTCGTACCTGGCCACCGCCGGGTCCGCCTCGTTCGTGCCGCAGACGGCCGATGACCTCGAGGTGCAGCTGACGACGATGCTGCTCGAAAAGGCGCTGTACGAGCTTCGCTACGAGCTGAACGTGCGGCCCGACTGGGTGCGCATCCCGCTGCGGGGCATCATCGACCTGGTGAAGCCGCAGTGATCGCGCGCTCTCTGCTCAGCCCCTTCGACCTTCATCTGTTCAACGAAGGGACGCACAGCCATCTCTTCGAGAAGCTCGGCGCACACCCTTCGACCGAGCCGGAGGGCACGTACTTCGCCGTGTGGGCCCCGAATGCGGATGCGGTGAGCGTGATCGGCGACTTCAACGGCTGGGACAAGTCCGCCAACGGCCTTTACCCTCGCGAGCAGTCGGGAATCTGGGAAGGCTTCATTCCGACGGTGAAATCCGGAGCGCTGTACAAGTACCACGTCCATTCCCGAGTCACCCGGCGGGGTGCGGACAAAGCCGACCCATTCGCGGCGTACGCGGAGCAGCCGCCCCGCCAGGCATCGATCGTCTGGGACCTTGGCTACCAGTGGGGCGACGACGGCTGGATGAACAATCGCCGCAATGCCAACGGCCGGCAGGCTCCGTGGGCCGTGTACGAAGTTCACCTCGGGTCGTGGATGCGCATGCCCGAAGACCAGAACCGCTGGTTGACGTATCGGGAGCTCGCGCCGCGCCTGGCCGATTACGTGAGCCGGATGGGGTTCACACACGTCGAGTTCATGCCGGTCATGGAGCATCCTTTCTACGCGTCGTGGGGCTACCAGGTCACCGGCTTCTTCGCCCCGACGAGCCGCTACGGATCCCCGCAGGACTTCATGTTCCTCGTCGACTATCTCCATCAGAACGGGATCGGTGTCGTCCTCGACTGGGTTCCATCTCACTTTCCGTCCGACGAGTTCGGCCTCCAGAACTTCGACGGCACGCATCTTTACGAGCATGCCGACCCGAGACTCGGCGTCCACCCCGACTGGGGCAGCTCGATCTTCAACTATGGCCGCAACGAGGTGCGTGGCTTCCTCTTGAGCAGCGCGCTGTCCTGGCTCGACCGGTATCACGTGGACGGGTTGCGGGTCGACGCGGTGGCCTCGATGCTGTACCTCGATTACTCACGCAAGCAGGGGGAATGGATCCCCAACAAATTCGGTGGCAACGAGAACCTCGAGGCGGTCGACTTCCTGCGCCGGTTCAACATCGAGGTGTACAAGGAGCAGCCTGACGTCCAGACGATCGCCGAGGAGTCGACGGCGTGGCCGCTGGTGTCACGACCGACCTACGTCGGCGGGCTCGGATTCGGGATGAAGTGGGACATGGGCTGGATGCACGACACGCTCTACTACTTCGAGCGCGAGCCCATCCACCGCAAGTTCCATCATTCGAATCTCACGTTTCGCATGCTTTACGCGTTCGGCGAGAACTTCATGCTTCCCCTGTCGCATGACGAGGTCGTCCACGGCAAGGGATCGTTGATCGCCAAGATGCCGGGCGACGACTGGCAGAAGTTCGCGAACCTCCGACTCCTCTTCGGGTGGATGTATGCCCAGCCCGGAAAGAAGCTGATCTTCATGGGCGGCGAGTTCGGCCAGTGGCACGAGTGGGACCACGACCAGAGCCTCGACTGGCATCTGATCGAGTACCCGATGCACGGCGGCCTGCGGCTCTGGGTCGGCGACCTCAACCGGATACTGCGCGAGGAAAAGGCACTCCACGAGCTCGACTTCGACCCGGCGGGCTTCGCGTGGATCGACTGCACCGACTCGGACCAGAGCATCGTGAGCCTGGTGCGCCGGGGCAAGTCGCCGAAGGACCTGCTCGTCGGCATCTTCAACTTCACGCCGGTGCCGCGCTACAACTACCAGATCGGCGTTCCGGAAGGCGGGCGATGGCGGGAGGTCCTGAACAGCGACGCGCCGCTTTACGGCGGAAGCGGGCAGGGCAATCTCGGAGGCGTGCAGGCGGTTCCCGTGAGCATGCACGGCCACCTGCACAGCGTGACGTTGACGCTGCCACCGCTGGGCGCGATGTTCTTCAAGCCCGAAAACGAGGGCTCGGCCTAGCCCCTATCCCGGCCGGCGTGCCGCGACCGGTGCCATGACGTAAGCCCGCACCGGGAAGCTCGCACCGCCCACCCACGCGATCGGCACCGCGTGAAGCCGGCCTCCTGTCTCGGGGACGGCGGCCAGGTTTGTCATGTGCTCGCAGATTGGGATGCCCGCGCCGAGCAGGAGCGTGTGGACCGGCCGAGACGGATCGGCGACGTCATCGATGTTCAGCGAGTCGATACCCACGAACAGCGCCCCTGAGCGCACGAGCAGCTCGCCGGCATCTCTGGTGAGAAACGGGTTGGGCCCGAAGTACTCCGGCGTTCCCCAGTGGCGCGAGAAATCCGTCCGGATGAGAACCGCCCGATAACGGAAGTCCACGCCCGCCAGTGACTCGGCGCGGATCGAACGATCCTCCGTGCCGGTGCAATCGATCACGACCGTCTCGAGGTTCGCGAGCCGCTCGAGCGGCAGCGAAGCCAGGTCCGCACCGCCCCTGTGGCGATGGATCGGCGCGTCGACGTATGTCCCGGTGTTCCCGCACAGATGCAGCGCGGCGATGTAGAACTCCGCCTTTCCCTGGTATCTCTCCAGCGAATCCTCGTAATCGAACACGACCTCGACCGAGGGCTCGGGCAGACCGGGATAGGTCTTCATCCCGGCCTCGACCGGGTGACTCACCTCGATGAAATCCGCCATTCGCCTACGGTTGCGGCGAGCGCATCCCCACGTTGAACTTGTTGGTGACCCCGGTTTCGGCGTGGATCACGTGCATCACCGCGTTGATAAGGGCCAGGTGCGAAAAGGCCTGCGGGAAGTTGCCGAGATGGCGCCCGCTGCGCGGGTCGATCTCTTCGGCGTAAAGCTGCAGCGGGCTGGCGTAAGACAGGAGCTTTTCGCACAGCTCTCGGGCCCGGTCGAGCTCGCCGATCTCGCACAGCGCGGAGACGAGCCAGAAGGAGCAGATGGTGAAGGTGCCCTCCTCGCCGCTGAGCCCGTCATCGGTCTCGGCGGTGCGGTAGCGCAGGACCATGCCGTCGACGGTGAGCTCGTCCGCGATCGCAAGCACAGTCGCGCGGACACGGGGATCGTCGGGCGGCAGGAACCGCACCAGGGGGATGAGCAGCACCGAGGCGTCAAGTGCCTTCGAGCCGTAATGCTGGACGAACACGCCGCGGTCATCGAGTCCGTTGGCGCACACGTCCGACTTGATCTCATCGGCGACCGCCTGCCACCGGTTCGCGAGCTCCGGGTCGTCATGCATCTCGGCCAGTCGGGCGCCGCGGTCGCAGGCCACCCAGCACATCAGCTTCGAGGACGTGAAGTGCTGCGGCTCGCCTCGCACCTCCCAGATGCCGCGATCCGGCTGGCGCCAGTTCTCGATCGCGCACTCGACGGAGCGCTTGAGGATCGGCCAGACGACCTCGGGCAGATAGTCGCGGGACTTCGTGTGGAGGTAGACGGAGTCGAGGACGGCGCCCCACACGTCGTGCTGGTTCTGGCGATATGCGCCGTTGCCCGTGCGCACCGGCCGCGAGCCTTCGTAGCCCGAAAGGTGGTCGAGCGACTTCTCCTCCAGCTGCTGCTCGCCGCCGATGCCGTACATGATCTGCAGCTCCTTCTTCCCGGCCGCGACGTCGGCGATGAAGTAGAAGAAGTCGTTGGCCTCGCGCGCAAAGCCCAGCGTGTAGAGACCCCATAACATGAAAGTGGCGTCGCGGATCCACGTGTACCTGTAGTCCCAGTTCCGCTCACCACCGATCGTCTCCGGAAGGGAGGTGGTGGAGGCGGCGAGCAGTGCGCCCGTGGGGCTGTACGTGAGGCCCTTCAGCGTGAGCGCGCTCCGCTGCAGGTAGCTCTGCCACGGATGCTCCGGAAAGTCGCCGCGGTTGATCCACTCGCGCCAGTAGTCGGCCGTCCGTTCGATGCGCTGGAATGCCTCGTCCGTTGTCGCCGGCGCGGGGTGCTCGGCCCAGTATTCCTGCGCCGTCGAGTGGCGCGAGCGCGGCCAGACCATGGCCACGTACGCTCGCTCGCCCTGCCTCAGGATCATGGACGCGTGGGCTCCCGGGCCCTCGAAGCCGATCCTCATGTCGGTCACGAGGCGGACCGGGACGTCGTTCTCGCCTCCGGAGGCCAGGGCCTCGCCATATCCGGGCCCCGCATATTCCCAGCGCGCCGCGGTCCGCCCGTAGTCGAAGACGGGCTGGCAGTCCAGGCTCAGCTCCACGCTGCCGACGATGCAGCGGGCCGTGCGCAGCAGGATGTGCTCTGCCTCGTAGTCGGAAGGGGGCCGGCGGTAGGTGCCGGAGCGCCGCTGGCTGTGGTACCAGGGCCCTATGCATAGGGCGTCGCGCACGATGAGCCAGCCCGTGCGTGTCCGCCATGTGGTCTCCAGGACGAGGGTTCCCGGTAGGTAGCGCCGCCCGGCCGGTACCTGCACGCCGCTCGGGCCGAAGCGGAAGCTCCCGGCGGCGCGATCCAGGATGGCGGCGAAGACGCTGGGGCTGTCGGGTCGTGGCAGGCACATCCACTCGACGCGGCCGCTGGGCGCAACGAGGCAGTTGACCTCGCAGTCCGAGAGGAATGCGTACTCCGCGATGGGCGGAAAGGGGCTCGAAACCTGCGGGTCGGGTGCGTGTGGACCGATGTCCTGGACGGGCGCGGCGGAATCTCGGCCGTTGGCGGCCGGCTTGATCGACTGACCGAGGTCGGATTCACGAGCTTTGCGCGCCATCCCGGACCCAGCTAATCAGAGGATATGCCGCCGAGGGCCTTTCTGATCCGCTCAAACACCTCGGCGGGCTCGCCGACCCCGTCGACTTCGTGGACGGGCGCGCTCTCATGCCGGTAGTGGTCGAGCACCGCTGCGGTGAGCTTGCGGTACTCGCGCATGCGCTCGGCGATCGCCTCCCGGGTGTCATCGGAGCGGCCCTCCAGGCGGGCGCGACGGAGCAGCCTGTCCTCGAGCTCGGCCTCGGGAACGTCCAGCGCCAGCACGAATCCGACGCCATGGCCCTCCGCCCGGAGCATCTCGTCGAGCGCCACGGCCTGCGCCACGGTGCGAGGAAAGCCGTCGAAAAGGACGCCGGTCCCCGATTCCGCCTCGGGGAGACGAGAACGCACGATGTCGAGGATCAGCGAATCGGGCACGAGGTCACCGGCCGCCATGATCCGCCCCACCTCGTTGCCCATCGGCGTGCCCTTCGCCACCTCCGCGCGCAGCAGCTCGCCTGTCGAGAGGTGGTTGAGCAGGAGCTCCTCCTGCAGCTTTGCGGCCTGGGTGCCCTTACCGCTGCCGGGGGGGCCGAAGATGATGCCGATCACCGACAGAGCCTAACGCCGCCATCGACGAGTGGCGAGCGCTCTTTCACTCGAGACGAATGCGCCGGCGGCGCCGCCACCAGTTGTGCGCGTGCTGCTCCAGGAGCTTCTCCACGGCCGGGTCCGGACCCGACTCGACGCCCGCCTCGCTCATCTCCAGCCAGCGCCGCGTGATCTCGACGTAGAGGTCCGCCTCGGTCCAGCCGGGCATCCGCTCCTGGACGTGATGGCGATGGATCGCCGCAACGACGGGCCGGTAGACGTTGTCGTACCAGCTTGCCGCCGCTTCGACGAGCGAGAGCTGCCGGTTGTTGTCGCGGCTCGCGAAATAGGCGTGGCCGAGGATGTGCTTGAGGATCTCGTCGTAGCGACCAAGCCGGCTGCACTCCAGGCGCGCTTCCGGACGCGTCCTATGGAGTTGCGTGGTCTCGAGGAATGCCGCGTACTCGGCGGCCCGAAGGAGCGCTTCCGCGTCGACGTCGGAGCCGAGGGGGGCGCGCGTCTTGATGTCGATGACGCGCGCGTTGATCGTGGGCCGGCCAAGGCTCCTGGCCACCGACACCCTGTGGTGGCCGTCGATCACGTAGTACCAGTCGTCGACGCGGTAGACGTCGATCGGCGGCAGCTCGTCGCCTTCGACCATCGCCTGGTAGATGCGCGTCCAACGGTCACGCAGGCGCCGGTTGACGGGCAGGAAAGCCCGGTCGAAATCGAGCGTCTTCGCCTCTGGCGCGACCGAGCCCACGATCCTGTCGACGGGGATCTCTCGGACCCCGCCGTACGCCCGGCCCTCGAGCCCCGCAGCCTTGAGCATGGGCTCGATGGACCGCAGCCGCCGCGTCCGGCCGGTCAGGATGGAGCGTACGGCGCGCCGAAACGCCCGCGCCCGGGCGGCATCGAAGTCCTCGAGCGCACGGATCCGCTCCACGCCGAGACGGAGGTCCGGTTAGATGAGGGCCTGTTCGGTCTCGGCGTCGAAGAAGTGCAGCGTGCGCGTGTCGAGCCCGAGCTTGACCTGGTCCCCGGGCTGCACCTGCATGCGTGGATCGACCCGAGCGGTCACCTGGTCGCCCCCGACCGACCCGTAGAGGAACTGGTCGGAGCCGAGGCGCTCGACCACGTCGACCTTCATGTCCAGCGAGGGGCTTCCGTCGGCCACGCGGTCGGTGAGCGCCTCCGGTCGAAAGCCGAGCGTGCCCTTGCCGGGTTTGAGGGACTTCGGAAGCTTGACCTCGAAGCCCGACGCCTTGGCAGTGCCGTCCGTCACGGCCGCCGGCACGAAGTTCATGGTCGGTGTGCCGATGAAACCCGCGACGAAGAGGTTGGCGGGGTGGTCGTAGATCTCGCCCGGGCTCCCGACCTGCTGAAGGATGCCGGCGTTCATGATGGCGATCCGGTCGCCCATGGTCATGGCCTCGACCTGGTCGTGCGTCACGTAAATGAACGTGGTCTCGAGGTCGCGGTGCAGCTTCTGCAGCTCCACGCGGGTCTGGCCGCGCAGCTTCGCATCGAGGTTGGAAAGCGGCTCATCGAGCAAGAAGACCTTGGGGCTGCGCACGATGGCGCGGCCCAGCGCGACGCGCTGCCGCTGGCCGCCTGAGAGGGCGCGCGGTTTGCGCTGCAGGAAGTTGTCAAGGCCGAGGATCCGAGATGCGTTGCGGACGCGCTTGTCGATCTCGGCCTTCTTCATGTGCTGCATCTGCAGCGGAAAGGCCATGTTGTCGAAGACGCTCATGTGCGGATACAGCGCGTAGGACTGGAACACCATCGCTATGTCGCGGTCCTTGGCCGCGACGTTGTTGACGACACGGTCGCCGATGAGAATGCGGCCCTCGGTGATCGCCTCGAGGCCGGCAAGCATGCGCAGTGCGGTCGACTTGCCGCATCCGGATGGACCGACAAGGACCATGAACTCCTTGTCTTTGATCTCGACGTTGAAGTCCTTGACGACTGTGAGGTCCGCTGTGTAGCGCTTGACCACGTGGTCGTAGGTGACTGATGCCATCTCTTCTATCCCTTCACTGAACCGGCGAGGATGCCGCGGACGAAATAGCGCTGGAGGCTGAGGAAGACGAGGAGTGGGATGACCATGGAGAAGAACGCCGCGGCGGTCAGGAGCTGGTATCCCTGTCCAAGAGAGTTGGTGAGGTCGGCGAGATTGACGGTCAGCGGCGCGACCTCGGGGGCGCCGCCGACGTAGATCAGCGCTACGAGCAGGTCGTTCCAGACCCACAGGAACTGGAAGATGACGAGCGACGCCAGGGCCGGCACCGAGAGCGGAAGAACGATGCGGAAGAACACGGTGAGCGTCCCCGCGCCGTCGATCTCCGCCGATTCGAAAAGGTCGCTCGGCAGCTGGCGGAAGAAGTTGGCCAGAAGGTACGTGGAGAAAGGCAGCCCGTAGCCCGAGTGCGCGAGCCACAGGCCCACCCACGGCGGAAGGCCGATGTGGCTGAGGTTGTCCGGCACGATCCCGTGCGCGACGAAGAACGTCAGAACCGGTACGAACGTCAGCTGCAGGGGCACGGCCAGCAGGCCGACGAACGCCAGGAAGATCCAGTCGCGTCCAGGGAACTTCATCCACGCGAAGGCGTAGGCGGCGAACGCGGCGATGGTGACCGGGATGACCGTCGAAGGGATCGCGACCATGAAGCTGTTGAAGATCGCCGAGCCCATGTTGCTCTGGGCCAGCATGTCGTTGTAGTTCTTCAGCGTGAATTCGAACGGTGGCGCCAGCGCCGTCCACCAGCCCGTCGTGATGATCTTGAACGAAGGCCGGAAGCTGCTGACGAGAAGGCCAAGGGTGGGAAT
>Ga0070741_10019064_pt1 | contig 11005 bp, 12 predicted proteins | sample Coa_R1_4_FD_66440 | JGI IMG/M metagenome (GOLD analysis project Ga0070741, IMG submission 66440) | Surface soil microbial communities from Centralia Pennsylvania, which are recovering from an underground coalmine fire - Coalmine... | ecosystem: Environmental > Terrestrial > Soil > Unclassified ...
CGCCGAAGCCCGTTCGACGAGACCGTCGAGATCACCGCGGACCTTGAGGGCGCCCGCCAGCAGTGCGTCCTGGACGTTCGCCGTCCCCGCGTGGATCCGGGCCGCGAAGCCGGCGTCGATGCGCACGACGAGGTCGGGAACGCCGGGCGACCCGACCGTGAACCGCGTGGCACCCCCTCCGAACGCGGCCTGGAAGACGAACTCGCCCGCCCCGTTCCCCGCCGCGCCGACCTGGAGCTCCACGGTGAACGGCGGACCCGCCCCGAGGGCGCGCAGGCCGGGCGACTCGCGGGCGGCGGCGTCGAGCTCGGCGACCCAACCGGGGGTCAGGAACTCGCCCGCTCCGCGACGCTCGCTCACGCGCGGATCGTACCGATGCCCGCGTCCGGGCCCCGAAGGGCTCCGGACCTACGATCGGCTCATGGACGGCCCGCCGGGCGCCCCGCGCTGCCTGGGCGAGATCGGCAGGCGGGTCGAGGACCGGGTCATCGGCCTGCTCGAGCACGAGCTCGCCCGGTGGGGCGCGGTCGACCCCGACCTCGACGCGCCGCTGCGCGCCCTGCTCGATCTCGTGACCGCCGGCGGGAAGCGGCTGCGGCCCGCGTTCTGCTACTGGGCCTACGTCGGCGCGGGCGGTGACCCGGCCGGCGCCGACGTGCTCGATGCAGCGGCCGCGCTCGAGCTCCTCCATACGTTCGCCCTCGTCCACGACGACGTGATGGACGGCTCCGATCTGCGCCGGGGGATGCCGACGGTGCACCGAGCCTTCCGTGAGCGGCACGGAGCGGCGAGAGCCCGGGGCGAGAGCCGGCGCTTCGGCGAGGGCGCCGCCATCCTCGTCGGCGACTTCGCCTTCGTCTACGCCGACGTCCTGCTCGGGAACGTCCCGCCGGCTGCCCGCACCGTGTTCGACGAGCTGCGGACCGAGCTGTGCGTCGGCCAGTTCCTCGACCTCGTCGGCACCGCGGGCCGCAGCACCGACCCGGCCCGGGCGTCGCGCATCGAGCGCTACAAGTCGGGCAAGTACACCGTCGAACGGCCCCTGCATCTCGGTGCCAGCCTCGCCGGCCGCCTCGACGACCTCGGCGGGCCCCTGAGCCGCTTCGGCCTCCCGCTGGGGGAGGCGTTCCAGTTGCGCGACGACCTGCTCGGCGTGTTCGGCGACCCGGCCGTCACGGGGAAGCCGGTCGGCGACGACCTGCGCGAGGGCAAGCTCACCCCGCTCGTCGCCGCCGCCGTCGCCGCCGCGGACGCGACGCAGCGCCGCGTGCTCGACCGGCTCGGCGCCCCGACGCTCGGCCCCGGCGACGTCGCCCACCTCCAGTCCGTCCTCGTCGATACGGGAGCCGTGGCGGCGACCGAGCAGGCCATCGAGCGGCTGGTCGGGGAGGCGCTCGACGCCCTGGACGCGACGCCCATCACCGACGACGCCCGCGTCGCCCTGAAGGAGCTCGCCACCTTCGTGGCCTGGCGCGACCGATAGCCCGCCGAGGCGAGCGCGGTCCTCACCGATAGGTGAGGCATGCAGGTGAGGCATCTAGTCTCGTGACGATGCTCTCGGCCCCACCCGCCATCGAGGTCGAGGGGCTCGAGAAGCGCTACGGCCCGACCCGCGCCGTCGACGGGATCTCGTTGTCGGTGGCGACGGGAGAGGTCTTCGGGCTCCTCGGGCCCAACGGCGCCGGCAAGACGACCACCGTCGAGATCCTGGAGGGATACCGCGAACCGGACGAGGGGTCCGTACGCGTCCTCGGCCTCGACCCGGTGCGGGACGGGGCGAAGGTCCGGCCCCGGATCGGCGTCATGCTGCAGGAGGGCGGCCTCTACCCGGGAATCCGACCGCTCGAGGCGCTCCGCCTGTTCGCGTCCTACTACGACGATCCCGACGATCCCGATCGCCTCCTCGACCTCGTGGGCCTCCGCGAGGCCGAGCACACCCTGGTGCGGCGCATGTCGGGGGGCCAGCAGCAACGGCTGTCGCTCGCGCTCGCTCTCGTGGGGCGCCCCGAGCTCGTGTTCCTCGACGAGCCGACCGCCGGGATGGACCCCCACGCCCGGGCGACGACGTGGCAGCTCGTGCGGGAGCTGCGCGACCACGGCGTCACCGTCCTGCTGACGACGCACGCGATGGACGAGGCCGAGCAGCTGTGCGACCGCGTCGCGATCGTCGACCACGGCCGGCTCGTCGCGTGCGGCACACCCTCGGAGCTCACGAACGCGGCGGCGTCCGACGAGATGCGCTTCACGGCCATGGCCGGACTGCCCACGGGCAAGCTCGCGGCCGCGATCGGGTTGGACCCGTCGCGGGTCCGAGAGCGCCGGCCCGGCACGTACGTCGTCGAGGCGATGGCGACGCCCGAGCTCGTCGCCGACCTGGCGGTGTGGCTGCGGGACGAGGGCATCCGCATCGGCGAGTTGCAGGCCGGGCGCCGCTCGCTGGAGGAAGTGTTCCTCCGCCTCACGGGCGAGGGACGGCCGTGACCGCCGGCCCGGTCACGGCGCCGCGGGTCGCGGCCCGGGCGGTCAACACGCGGAAGATCCGGGCCGTCCTCGGCCAGTCGCGCATCGAGCTGCTGCTCACGATCCGGCGCGGCGAGAGCCTGCTCGTCTCGCTCGTGATCCCGATCGGGATCCTGCTGTTCTTCGCCAAGGTCGACGCGGTCAACACGATCAAGGATCCGGTCGCGTTCCTCGTCCCCGGTGTGCTCGCGCTCGCGGTGATGTCGACCGCGATGGTCAGCCTCGGGATCGCGACCGGCTACGAGCGACGCTACGGCGTGCTGAAGCGGCTCGGCTCGACGCCGCTCTCGCGCGCCGGGCTGCTCACGGCCAAGACGTTGACCGTGCTCGTGATCGAGATCGGCCAGTCGATCGTGATCGTCGGCACGGGCCTCGCCCTGGGTTGGACCACGTCGGGACGGGTGGTGATCGCCGTCCTGCTCCTGCTGGTCGGCACGGTCGCGTTCGCGGGCGTCGGCCTGCTCATGGCCGGAACGCTGCGCGCCGAGGCGAACCTGGCCGCGTCGAACGCGCTGTTCCTCGTGCTCCTCTTCCTCGGCGGGATGGCCTACCCGTTGCACCGGTTGCCCGGCGCGCTGCAGGGCGTCGCCAAGGGCCTGCCCGCGGCCGCGCTGGCCGAGAGCGTGCGGGGCGTGCTGTCCGGCGCGGGCTCCGCGCCGACCTGGAGCCTCGTGAGCCTCGCGGCGTGGGCCGTCGCCGCGCCGCTGGTCGCCGCCCGGTACTTCACCTGGGAGGAGTGACGCCCCCGCGACGGGTCACGACCCGCCGAGCGCGTGGACCGGCAGGATCTTGGCGAGCGAGGTCTGGAAGTCGCGTCCGGCGGGGAGCTGGCCGAACACCTGGTCCGCGACGACGCCGTCGGGCGTGACGAAGTAGGTCGTCGGGACGTAGCGCACGCCGTACGCCTTGGCGGCGGCGCCGTCGACGTCGACCGCGAGCGGCCACGTGGCGTGCTCGTCCTTCGCGAAGTTCCGGGCGTCCGCGTCGATGTCCTGGTACGAGATGCCGACGACCGCCAGGCGATCCCGGCCGTACTTGGCGAGCGTCGACCGCAGCAACGGGAACTCGTGCCGGCACGGGTTGCACCACGACGCCCAGAAGTTGACGATGACCGGCCGCCCGCGCAGCGACGCGAGCGAGACGCTCCGCCCGTCGAGCGTGCGCAGCACGAACGCCGGCGCGGGCTTGCCGATCTCGGCCGTGACGCCGGTGTCGACGAAGGGCTCGACGGCCGGCGAGCCGGCCCGGGTCGCGGGCGGCTTCGAGGAGCCGGCACCGCCGGCCGAGGTCACCGCGACGGCCGTGATCGCGCCGACGAGCAGGACGGCGGCGGCACCCGCGGCGACGAGCACCCGCCGGCGGCGCGGTGCGCCGTCAGGCGGTGCGGACGAGGACGTCGACAGCAACGGCCGCGAAGAGCAGGGCGAGATACGTGTTCGAGAACGTGAACAGCCGGATGGCACGCTGCGGCGTCGGGTCGCGGAGCAGACCCACGGCAGCCCACACGAACGCGGCGCCGAGCACGGCGGCAGCCGCGACGTAGATGCCGCCCATCGGTTCGGCCGCGAGGAGGGTGAACGTCACCCCGACGACGACCACGGCGTAGGTGACGATCTGCCTCGCCGCCACCGCCGTGCCGCGCACCACCGGCAGCATCGGGATGCCGGCGGCGGCGTAGTCGTCGTGGTAGCGCAGCGACAGCGCCCAGAAGTGCGGCGGCGTCCAGAAGAACACGATCGCGAAGAGGACCCAGGCGCCCGCGCCGACGTGGCCCGTCACCGCTGCCCAGCCGACCAGCACGGGGACAGCTCCGGCCGCGCCACCGATCACGATGTTCTGCGGGCTCCGGGGCTTCAGCCAGATCGTGTAGACGAAGACGTAGAAGAGGGTCGCGCTGACCGCGAGGGTGGCGGACAGCAGGTTCACCGTCGACCACAGCAGCGCGAACGCGACGATCTCGAGGGCGAGGCCGAACACGAGCGCCCGGAGGGGGTCGACACTGCCCGACGGCAGCGGCCGGTTCCGGGTCCGACGCATGAGATGGTCGCGGTCACGTTCGATCCAGCAGTTGATGGTGTTCGCGCCGCCGGCGGCGAGCGCGCCCCCGAGCAGGACCTCGCCGACGAGCAGCAGCGAGGGCAGCTCCCCCGCGGCCAGGATCATCGCCGGCAGGGTCGTGACGAGCAGCAGCTCGATGACCCGGGGCTTCGTCAGCTGGAAGTACGCCCTGGCGGCGGCACCGATCCGCGTCGTCCGGCGGGTGGCGGTGATCGGGCTGGCCGAGGCGAGAACGTCGGACACCGCGCTCCTGGAAGCTCCCTGGGCGAGAACGAATGGGCTGGCGAGTCGGCGGGCGGGCCGCCCGGCGAATGTAGCCCGAGACTCCGTACCCCGACGAAGCAGGTGTGTACCGGGTCCGCAGGTAACCTCCTGCAGGTATGGCCGCCGACGCCAACGACGACGTCAAGCACTCGATCCGGATGACCGCCGACCGCATCCTCGTCCGGCCGTCGGACGAGGTCGGCGAGCGCAAGTCGCGCGCCGGGATCCTGATCCCCGCCACGGCGAACGTGAACCGGCGGCTCGTGTGGGCCGAGGTGATCGCCGTCGGCCCGACGGTGCGCAACGTCGAGGAGACCGACCGGGTCCTGTTCGCGCCCGACACCGGGTTCGAGGTCGAGATCCGGGGCGACGAGTACCTGATCCTGAGAGAGCGGGACGTCCACGCGGTGGCGTCGACCCGCAGCGAGGGCCAGACCGGCCTCTACCTGTGAGCCGCGGAGGGCGGGGGCGGTGATCGACCCCGACCGGGCGCTGCGGCTCGACGGCCGGGTGGCGCTGATCACGGGCGCGACCCGGGGAATCGGGCGGGCCATCGCCGAGGCGTACGCGGCGGCGGGCGCCGGCATCTGCGTGCTCGCCCGCAAGCCCGCCGAGCTCGAGGAGACCGAGACGGCGCTGCGGGCCCTCGGCGCGCCCGTCGTCACGATCGCGGGCTCCGCGGGCGACCCCGAGGTGATCACCACCGCGGTGGACCGCTGCGTCACGGAGCTCGGTCGCCTCGACGTGCTGGTCAACAACGCGGCGACGAACCCGACGTTCGGCCCGATCATCGAGACCGAGCCCCGGGCCGTCCGCAAGGTGCTCGAGGTCAACGTCGAAGGCCCGCTGCTCCTCGCCCAGGCCGCGTGGCGGGCGTGGATGGCCGAGCACGGCGGCTCGATCGTCAACGTCGTGTCGACCGGGGGGATCCGGCCGGCGCCGTTCATCGGCGTCTACAACGCGTCGAAGGCCGCGCTCCTGCACATGACGAAGCAGCTCGCCCTCGAGCTCGCGCCGGGCGTGCGCGTCAACGCGCTCGCGCCGGGTCTCGTGCGCACGAAGTTCGCGCGGGCGCTGTGGGGGGTCGACGAAGCCGCGGTCGCCTCCCGCCACCCGATGAAGCGGATCGGCGCGCCCGACGACATCGCGGCCGCGGCGCTGCTGCTCGCGTCGGACGCGTCGTCGTTCATGACCGGCGAGGTGATCGTCCTCGACGGCGGGATGCTGCTCGCGTAGCTGTCGTCAGGCGGGCTGACCGGCGCGCTTGCGCTTTCCGAGGCGGACGGGAACCTCCGCCGGGTGCACGACCGGCGGCGGCTGCGCGGCCAGGCGGGCGTCGAGGTAGGTGGCAACCTGCCGGTAGAGCTTGTCGCCCAGCATCTTGCGCAGCTCGACCTCGAGGCTCCGGTAGACGGGCCGGGCGCCGGTGAACGCCGACACCGGCTTCGCGTCCTCGGTGCACCACCACCAGAACTCCTCACCGCCCTCGCCCCAACCCGAGCGACCGAACTCGGTGAGCGTCGAGACCACGGTCCCGTCGTCCTGCGGGTCGTCTTCGCGCCGGAGCGGCACCTGCCAACACACCTCCGGCTTGACCTCGGAGTGGTGCTGCTTCGTCGTCATCGCGTAGATGTGCAACGCGCACCCGGGGCCGGCCTCGAACCCGAGGCGGTTGAGGAAGATGCACGCGTCCTTGTGGATGCGCGTGCGCCACTCCGTGTTCCCGTCCTCGTCCTTCCCGGCCTTGCAGTAGATGCCCTTCTTCCGGCCCACGTCGGCGAACTGCCAGATCTCCGGCGGCATCTCCCGGGCGATCCTGACGACGTGGTCGCGGTCCTTCCGGTCGGTGAAGTGCGCGCCGTACGAGCAGCAACCCTGGACCCGCTCCGGCGTCGGGCCGGTCAGCACGCCCTGGCACCCGCAACCGAAGATGCACTCCCACGAGGACAGCAGGAACGTGACATCGATCCGCCACGTCCGGCCCTCCTCCTTGGGGTCGTCGAACGTGACCCATTCGCGGGTCGGCCCCTTGGGACCCTTGGGCATGCGCTCCGCCTCCGTTTCGTTTCCCCCCTCGGAACTGCGAGCGTAGCGACAGGGCGTCGGTAGGCTTCGGACATCGACGACGAACGCGCGCTCCTGACCGACCTGCAGTCCGTGCTCGGACCCGACCGGGCACGCGCCGAGCCCCTCGAACTGCTCCTGTACGGGAGGGACGCGGGCGTCGAACGCGGCGAGGCCGCCGCCGTGTGCTTTCCCGCAACCGGAAGCGAGGTCGCGGCCGCGGTCGGCGTCGCGGCGCGCCACGGCCGCCCGTTCGTGGCGCGCGGGAGCGGCACCGGCCTCGCGGGCGGCGCGACGCCCGTCGACCGTCCCGTCGTGATCGTCACGACACATCTCAACCGGGTGCTCGACGTCGACCCCGTCGACCGGGTCGCGTGGGTCGAGCCCGGTGTGCTGAACCTCGACCTCAGCCGTGCCGTGCGGCACCTCGGGTTGCACTACGCACCCGACCCGTCGTCGCAGGCGGCCTGCTCCGTGGGGGGCAACGTCGCCACCAACGCGGGTGGCCCGCACTGCCTCGCGTACGGCGTCACCGCCGCCCACGTCGTCGCCGTCGACGTGGTGCTGCCCGACGGGACGACGGCGCAGCTCGGCGACGCCGCGCCCGACCAGCCCGGCTACGACCTGCGCGGCTGCTTCGTCGGCAGCGAGGGGACCATGGGGATCGCCCGCCGCATCGCGGTGCGGCTCACACCGAACCCGCCCGTGGTACGGACCCTGCTCCTCGACTTCGCCGCGATCGACGACGCCGCCGCGACCGTCAGCGGGATCATCGCCGCCGGCATCGTGCCGGCCGCGCTCGAGATGATGGACGCCGAGATCACCCGTGCCGTGGAGGACTTCGTCAGCGCCGGCTTCCCGCGCGACGCCGACGCGGTGCTCCTCGTCGAGCTCGACGGGCTGGCGGGCGGCGTCGAGGCCCAGGTCGAGGCGGTGCGCGAGGTCGGTCGCCGTCACGGGGCCCGGACCGTGCGGGTCGCCGCGGACGAGGCCGAGCGGGCCCTGCTGTGGAAGGGCCGCAAGTCGGCGTTCGGGGCGATCGCCCGCATCGCGCCCGACTACTACCTCCACGACGCGGTCGTGCCTCGGACGCGGCTCGTCGACGTCCTGCGCCAGGTCTACGACATCGCCCGTGAGCAGCGACTCACGATGATGAACGTCTTCCACGCGGGCGACGGCAACCTCCACCCGCTGATCGTCTTCGACGCCCGCGAGCCGGGTGTCTGGCAGCGTGTCCACGACGCAGGTGACGCCATCCTCGCCGCGTGCGTCGCGGTCGGGGGAGTCCTGTCGGGCGAGCACGGCATCGGCCTCGAGAAGCGCGACAAGATGCCGCTGATCTTCAGCGCCGACGACCTCGATGCGCAGGCGCGCCTGCGGGACGCATTCGACCCGGCCGGCCTCGCCAACCCGCAGAAGGTGCTCCCGCGGGGCAGCCGGTGCGGCGAGCTGCAACGGGTGCCGGAGGGCGCGTGGGTCTGACATCGGGCATCGCGCACGACGTCGCGCTCGAGCACGCCCGCGCCGTCGACGAGCTCGCGGCGACCGTCGCCGCGGCGGACGCCGTCGCGCCGTGCGGCGCGGGGACGCACTGGGAGGTCGGCGGGCCCCCGCCCGCCGGCGTGCGGGTGCACGCGCCGTCCGGCGTGCTCGCGTACGACCCCCACGAGCTGACGGTCACGCTCGGCGCGGGCACGCCCGCGGCGGACCTCGCGCGCGTCCTCGCCGCCGCCGGGCAGGAGTGCCCGCTCGACCCGAGGGACTCACGAGCGACGGTGGGCGGCATCGTCGCAGCCGGGCTGTCGGGTCACCGCCGGCTCCGGTACGGCCCACTGCGCGACCACGTGCTCGAAGTGCACTTCGTCACCGCCGACGGCCGCGTCGTGAAGGGCGGCGGCAAGACCGTCAAGAACGTGAGCGGCTACGACCTTCCCCGCCTGCTCGTCGGCTCCCTCGGCACGATCGGCGTCCTCACCGAGATGACGCTGCGCTGCCGGCCGGTCGCGCCGATCGCGAGCTGGTTCGTCACCGACCGGCCACCCGACGCGGTGCGGGCCGCGCTCTTCCGGCCGTCCGCCGTCCTCTGGGACGGCACGACGACGACCGTCCTCCTCGAGGGCCATCCCGACGACGTCGACACCGAGCGCGCCGCCGCGCGGCTCGACGGGAGGCGCCCCGCGTCCGCCGCACTTCCCTGGCCGGCGGGTCCTCACCGGGGCCGGGTGTCCGTACGGCCGGGTTCCCTTCCCGAGCTCGCCACCCGGTTCGGCCGCATCGAGGGCCTGCGCTGGCTCGCCGAGGTCGGCGTCGGGACCGTCCACGTCGGGTGCGACGAGCCCGCGACGCTGGGCGCAGCGCGCGCCGCCGCCGACGACGTGGGCGGATGGCTGCTCCGCGAAGCCGGCGCGCCCGAGCTCGACGGCTTCGGTGGCCCGCTCCCCAATGCCGCGCTGATGGCGCGCATCCGGTACGCGTTCGACCCGACCGGCAAGCTCTCGCCCGGTCGCCTCCCGCTCCCGCCGCCATGACGGACACGCAGGTCACCGCGACGGGCTCCCTCCCGGGCGTCGCCGGCCGGCGCATGATCCTGCCCGTCGACGAGGACGAGCTCGTCGCGTGCGTCGCGTGCGGGCTCTGCCTCCCGCACTGCCCGACCTACCGCGTCACCGGGCTCGAGGTCGCGTCGCCGCGCGGCCGCATCGCGGCGATGCGCGCGGTCGAGCTCGAGGGCGCGCCGCTCGACGGCACGTTCGAGCGCTACATGGAGGAGTGCATCCAGTGCCGGGGCTGCGAGGCGGCATGCCCGTCGTCGGTGCCCTTCGGACACCTCATGGAAGGCGCGCGCACCGCGCTGCAGCGCGACCGCTCGAAGACGCGTCCCGCCGTGCGGCGGATCGGCGAGTGGATCGGGTACCGGCTCGTCCTCCCGCGGCACCGGCTGCTGCTCGCGCTGACCTGGATCCTCGTCGTGGCCCAGCGGATGCACCTCGTGCCGCGACGGTTCGCCCTGCCTCGCCTCGATCCGCGGTCACTGCGGTCGCCGGTCGACGCCGCGCCGCCCTCCGCCGCCGACGCGTACCTGTTCACCGGGTGCGTCATGGACGCGTGGGAGCGCGACGTGCACCGTGCGGCGCTCCGGGTCATGCGCGCGGCCGGTGCGAATCCCGCGGTGCCGGGCCGCGGCGGCGACTGTTGCGGCGCGCTCCACGAGCACGCCGGCCGGACCGACGAGGCCCGGGAGCTCGCGCGTCGCGTCATCGGGTCGATGCCGGGCGACGCGCCCGTCGTCGTCGACAGCGCGGGCTGCGGTGCGGCCATGAAGGACTACGGCCGGCTGCTCGGGACGCCGGAGGCGTTCGCGTTCGGCGCGCGCGTACGCGACTTCTCCGAATGGCTGGCCGAGCGCGGCGCGCCGCGCCTGCGGGCGACCGGTCGCGTCGTCGTCGTGCAGGATCCCTGCCACCTGCGGCATGTCCAGAAGGCGCACCAGCACGTCCGGACGGTGCTCGCACCGGCCTACGAGCTGCGCGAGACCGACGACGACGGGCTCTGCTGTGGGGCGGGAGGCGCGTACAACGTGATGGAGCCCGAGCTGGCGCGGCAGGTGCGCGAGCGCAAGATCGCGGCGCTTCGGGCCGCGGCCGGCGGCTCGCCGTTCGTCGTGGCCAGTGCGAACCCCGGCTGCGAGATGCACCTCCGCGCCGCCGGTCTGGACGTCGCGCACCCGGCGGAGCTGCTCGCCGCCGCCCTCGCGACCGAGGGGGAGTGACCACGGTGGACGGGGTCGAAGACATCGTGACCGAGCTGCGGTCGATCGAGGAACGCCTGCGTGACCGCGCCTTCGAGGCACTGCGCACGGCCGCCGAAGACGGCGACGCCGGCGCCGCCGCCGACGAGAAGAAGCTGCTCCAGGCCCGCCGTGCCGTCGAGCGAGCCATCAAGGCCCTCGCCGGCGACTCCGACACCGGCGGGTTCTAGATGTACTCGGCCATCAGGTTGGTGACAGGCGGCTGATTGGGGGACGGCCTCCGAGGGCGCTGTGGCGGCGGCGAGTGTTGTAGTTGTCGAGCCAAGGCGCAAGCGCGGCGGTGCGGGCGTC
>Ga0070741_10019065_pt1 | contig 11005 bp, 7 predicted proteins | sample Coa_R1_4_FD_66440 | JGI IMG/M metagenome (GOLD analysis project Ga0070741, IMG submission 66440) | Surface soil microbial communities from Centralia Pennsylvania, which are recovering from an underground coalmine fire - Coalmine... | ecosystem: Environmental > Terrestrial > Soil > Unclassified ...
ACGCTCCTGGACAGGCCGCTGTAGCAAGAGTGTGTCCAGTCGATTCCGGTTCCCCGCGGGACGGAGGGAACGTTTCGCTCGCGCCCGCGTTTGTTTGCGGCGCCCGCGGCGCTAGTTATGATGAACGCCGGAGCAGTTGCGCCCGTCGTTTCCTTTCAGTTTCATGAGTATCGACCCCCAAAGCGCTCCAACCATCTGTTTCGTAGGGCTTGCCAACCTTCCGGTGCTCGCGCGCGAATATGGCCATCACGGCGTGGGTGGCGCGGAGCTGCAGCAGACTTTGCTGGCCAAAGCACTTGCCCGTCAGGGGTACAAAGTCACGATGGTCGTGGCCGACTACGGTCAGCCGGACGGCGCGGTGTGGGACGGCATCAAAACTTACAAGGCGTACCAGCTCAACGCCGGCATTCCGGTGCTGCGTTTCATCCATCCTCGTTGGACTGGCCTGTGGGCCGCCATGAAGCGGGCCGGCGCGGACATTTATTACACGAGTTGCGCCGGGGCCTTGCTCGGCCAGGTCGTCCTGTTCGCCCGCTGGGCACGCGCGCGCGTCATTTTTCGCGTTGCGAGTAATTCCGACTGCGACCCGGCGAGCCTCCTCATCCGTTACGGGCGCGACAAGCGCTTGTATCGTTACGGCCTGCGGCGCGCCGACCTCGTGCTCGCGCAAACTCCCGAGCAAAGCCAGGCTCTGTTGAAAAATTTTCGGCGCGAGAGCCGCGTCGTTCCCTCTCTTACCGAGAGCCATGGCCGGCGGCTGGGCTTCGCGGAGCGCGACATCGCGGTGCTCTGGGTAGGCAACATCCGCGCCCTCAAGCGCCCGGAGCTGTTATTGGAAGCGGCACGAAAGCTTCCCCATCTCGAATTTCACATAATTGGCGGCCCGATGCCCGGCTCGGAGGCCTTGTACGAGCAGGTCCGTGCCGCGGCATTGGCAGCGCCAAACGTCCGTTTCCACGGGGCCGTTCCATATCACGATGTCGGTGAATTTTACGAGCGGGCGCGGGTGTTCGTCGGTACCTCCGAGATCGAGGGTTTCCCCAACACTTATCTACAGGCCTGGGCGCGCGGCACGCCGGTTGTTGCGTTTCTCGACCCTGAGCGGCTGATTGTCCGCCATGGCATGGGACGTGCAGTCACGAGCGTTTCGGAGCTCTGTGAGGCGATTGTCGCAATGACCGGCGACCCACGCGCATGGGAAACAGCAAGCCAGCATAGCCGCGAGTACATGGACAGTCGTTTCAACGCGGCGCGGATGACGGCGCCCTACGTGGAAGCGTTATCGGATGTATTTTCCCTGAACCAGCGCCATTGCCGTAGCGTGTTGATGGTTGGCACGGATCTCGAGGGTATGGGCGGGGTTCGCGCCGTGGTACGCGGGTATGTCGACGGCGGCCTGTTCGAGCGTTATGACACCGTTTACGTGGCCTCGCACCGGGCCGGCAGCAAGTGGGTAAAAATCTCCACGGCATTGAAAGCCTGGGTACGGGTTGCGGTGCTGCTGAGAAGACTCGACGCCCCGCTCGTTCACGTACAGACCGCCTCGCGGGGGTCATTCTGGCGAAAATGGATGGTCTGCCTCATGGCGCGCGCCGCGGGGCGGCCGTATCTGATCCATCTTCACGGCGGCGGCTTTTCGAGATTCTACGAACATGAATCGGGCCCTTTGGGGAAGTTTCTCATCCGCGACACGCTGGCGCACGCCGCGCTGGTCATCGCGCTGTCCCCCGAGTGGCGCGAGCGATTGTTGAGAATCTGTCCAAACGCGCGCGTGGAGGTCCTACACAACGCGGTAGCCATTCCGGCCTCGGTCAGCTCGCGACGTCTCGAAGAGAACGAGCCCGTATTGTTGTTCCTGGGGCACGTCCTACGCGACAAGGGCGTTCATGAGCTCGTGCGAGCGTTCGCGCAACTCGCGCCACGATTCCCGCGGATGAAGCTCATGTTGGCCGGTGTCGGCGCAATCGCCGAAATGCGCCAACTCGCAACCCAACTCGGAGTGCAGGAACGCGTGCTCTGCCCGGGTTGGCTGGGTCCCGAGGACAAGACGGCCGCGCTCGCCTCGAGCTCCTTGTTCGTTCTGCCCTCGCACGCGGAGGGCATGCCGATGGCGCTTCTCGAGGCGATGTCCTGGGGGCTTCCCGTGATCGCCACGCCGGTCGGAGGCATTCCGCAAGTCGTCACGACCGAGGTGAACGGCTTGTTGGTTCCGCCGGGCGATGTCGACGCCTTGGCGAATGCCATGCGGCGGCTGTTGGAGAGCCCCGCCCTGCGCGAGCGATTGGGTGATGCCGCACGCAAGACCGTCGAGACCGGATTCTCGCTGGACAAGGCGCTGGCCCGGTTGAGCGCGATCTATGACCGGTTCGGAATCCAGGCACGTGGCAGACCCACATCACCGCGCACCGCGATCGCCACCGTTGGAGAACTCGATTGAAGCAGATTGCCCAGTACCAGGACGGCCGCCTCGAGCTACAGGACGTCCCGCTCCCCACCGCCCCGCCCGGCGGAATTCTCGTGCGCCTCACACACTCGGTGATCAGCGTGGGTACCGAGAAGATGAAGGTGGAGCAAGCGCGCATGAACCTGTTGCAGAAGGCACGAGCGCGCCCGGACCAGGTCCGCAAGGTTCTCGACACGGCGCGCACTCTCGGCTGGCGCGCGGCCTTGGAAAAGGTTCGTAACCGCCTGGAGATCCCGAGCCCTCTGGGGTACAGCGCGGCCGGTATCGTGGAAGCGGTAGACACGGCCAATACGCGATTCCGTGTGGGGGATCGCGTAGCCATCGGCGGCGCCGAATGCGCATTCCACGCGGAGTACGCCGCGGTCCCCGATCTGCTGGCGGCACGTGTGCCGGATGGAGTCGAGAGTTGGCAGGCCGCCTACACCACCATTGCCTCCATCGCATTGCAGGCCGTGCGTCAGCTCGAACCCACGCTCGGCGAGCGCGTGCTCGTAGTAGGTCAAGGGCTCGTTGGCCTCCTGGTCTCCGCCCTGCTCCGCGCGAGTGGCGTGCGGGTGATGGCTCTGGATGTCGCGCCCGCGCGCCGTCCTCTGGCGCAGGCGATGGGCGCCGAGAAAGTAGTCATCGCCGGACAACAGGACCTGCGTCAGGAGGTCCGGGCGTGGACGGAAGGATACGGTATCGATGCCGCGGTTCTAGCGGCATCCGCCTCCACGAACGCTCCGACGGAACAGGCATTGGAGGTGTTGCGCGACCGCGGTCGCGTGGTCGTGGTCGGCAAGACGAAGGTGGATCTGCCGTGGGAATACGCATTTGGAAAGGAAATCGAGGTGCGATTCTCTCGTAGCTACGGACCTGGTCGCTACGACCCGGCGTACGAATGGGCCGGCTCGGACTACCCCATTGGTTATGTGCGCTGGACCGAGCAGCGCAACTTCGAGGCATGCCTGGAGCTCATGCGCACGGGCGATCTGAATCTCACCGCGCTCACGACCCGCCGCGCACCCTTCACGCAAGCGCTCCAGGTCTATCAGCACCTGATGGGAGAAGGAGCGGTGAGTGAGGCCGGCGTGATCCTGGAGTACGCGGATCCAACAGTGCGGGAACCCGAGCCGGCCCGTGCGGTCAACCCGCCGCGTTTGACTCTCGTGCCAAGCGGCGGGCGGCTCCCGGAGCCGGCGCCGCAGCTACACGCACCCGTCGCACGTGTGGACGTGATCGGCGCGGGCAACTTCGCGCGCACGATGCTCCTGCCTCATCTGAAGGACCGCGTTCCGCTCGGCACAGTTGTCAACAACACAGCGCTGAGCACCAATCACGTCCGGACCAAGTTTGGATTCGCCAGCGCCGCCACCAGCTACGAGCAGGTCTTCAGCGACGAAGCGAACGCCGGCGTGCTCATTGCCACTCGCCACAATCTCCATGCGCCGCTCGTCCTCGCAGCCCTCGCGGTCCATCGGCACGTATTCGTGGAGAAGCCCCTTTGTCTCACCCGCGGCGAGCTCGCGCAAATCGACAGCTCGCTCGAGTCGAGCCGCGGTACCGTGCAGGTGGGGTTCAACAGGCGTTTTGCCCCTGCCGCGACCCGCCTGCGCGGGCTGCTCCAGGACACGCCGGGCCCAAAGACGGCGAGCTTCCGTGTCATGGCGGGACCGCTCGATCCCACGAGCTGGTTTGCCAACACGGCCGAGAGCGGCGGGCGCGTACTGGGCGAAGCCTGCCACTTCTTCGACTTTTTCTGCTTCCTGTTTGACTCGCGCCCCGTGCGCGTCAGCGCGCAGACTGTGTGGCCTCCGACCGGACGTCTGCCCTTTCCAGACAGCATCACCGCGCAGGTGGAATTCGCGGACGGCTCGTGCGGGCAGCTCATCTATTCCGCGGAAGGCGACAGCTCGTGGCCGAAGGAAGTTTGCACGGTCTTCGGCGCGGGGATCACCGCGGAGCTGGAGAACTTCAAGTCGCTTGCGGTTCATCGTCATCGCAAACGCACCAACAGCGAGTTCGAGGGCAAGGGCCACGCCGAGCAAATGGCCGCCTGGACCGCCTTTTTGCGGGGCAAGAGCCCGCACCCGGTGCCCTTCGAAGCCGCCCGACAATCCATGTTGCTGACCTTTGCCGCGCTGGAAGCCTTGGCCAGCGGCCGGTCCGTCGACATCGGTGGTGAAACCCGATGAGCTCGTCCGCACCGGGGCTGCTGTTCATTGCCAACTCGCTCGGTGTCGGCGGCGCCGAGAAGCAGTTGGTGACGCTACTCAACCATCTCGATCCGGAGCGTTTTCGCCTGCACCTGGCCTACTTGAAACGCGGTGAGCGCCTGTTGCCTCAGCTCGACACCGGCCGACTTCGTGAAGTGGTGTGTTGCGATGTCGCGCGGGGCGTCGAACGGCGCGCCGTCAATCGTCTCGCCTCCCTCGTCCGTGCGCGTCACATCGATGCGATCATCTGCACTAACACCTATTCACTGCTTTATGGGTACCTGGTGCGCCGCCTTCTGGATGAGAAACCCAAGCTGGCGACGGTTTTCCATACCACTTTGCTGCACACCTACAAAGAAAAGCTGGGGATGCTGCTTTATCAGCAGATCTTCCGCCGCAGCGACCTGCTGCTCTACGTCTGCGAAAATCAACGTGACTACTGGCGGGAGCGTGGGCTGCGAGCGGCGGCGGACGCTGTCGTTCACAACGGCATCGATGTGGACTACTTTTCGGACCGGCAAACACCGGAGCAGAAGACACAACTGCGCCGCCAGCTAGGATTGTCCGCCGACGACTACGTGATCGGGCTCTGCTCCTGGCTGCGCCCCGAGAAAGCCCACAGCGACTTGTTGCAAGCCATCGTGCAGCTTCGCTCGCGTGGCAAACCCGCCAAGGCACTCCTCATCGGAGACGGCCCCGAGCGCGCCACGATCGAAAATCAGATTCGCGAGCTCGGCCTGTCCGAGCAGGCAGTCATCACCGGAATGCAGCCGGACGTCCGTCCGTTCATCGGCTGTTGCGACGTCATGACCTTGGTGTCACATGCCGTCGAAACATTCTCACTCGCGGCGCTCGAATCCATGGCGCTCGGCAAACCTCTGGTGATGACCGACATCGGTGGGGCCTCGGAGCAGGTGGTGCACGGGCAGACGGGTTTCCTGTTCGAGCCGGGAGATATCGAGGCGCTTTGCGGCCACCTGGCGACTCTCGAATCCGCCTCACTGCGAGCCCGAATGGGGAGCGCCGCCCGCCGCCGCGTGGCCCAACTGTTCACGGTCGAGGCGATGACGGCTGGATTTACCGACCAGGTGACGAATTTGCTTGCAGGGGAACGGCGCTCACTCGCCGCGCAGAGCCATGCCGCGCACGGGACCTATCCATCGTGAGGGCCAACACGTGAGTGCGAACGCGACCATTCCTACCGCGTTCGACCTGTATTTCGGGAGCGGCGGGAAAGCCGGAGCGGACGAACGGCAGCTCCAGGAGCGGGAAGATCTCTTCTTTCATTCCATCCAACTACGCAACGGGACGCGCAAGACGACGCGGCATCGCCGGCTCGATGATCTCAACGAGCTCGTGCTTGGCCTGCTGCCACCTGAGCGTCCCCTGCAGATCATGGACGTGGCGGTCTCCTCCGGAGTGAGCTCGGCCGAGTGGCTCATCGCCCTGGAGCAAGCCGGCATCGAGTGCCAGATGCTTGCCGGCGATGCGGTGGTGGATGCTTTTCTGATCTCGATCGGCGGCAAGCTCAGGGCGCTCAGCGACAAAACCGGGCACCTGATGCAGCTCGACATCGGCGGTAAGGCCGTGCGGCTGCCGCCCCCACGGCGGCGCGACCGTCTTCGGTATCTACCGCACGTCCTGCTGCTGAGGGCCGCGACGCGACTCTTCGATTTGCAGGCGAGGGATTCAACTCAACGACGGCTCAACATGACCTGTAGCCCGCTCACACTGTTGAGTCCATCCCTGGGCCGCTTGCCAGGTCTGCGCGCCGTCGAGGACGACATTCTGCTGACCAGGAGCTATACGCGGCGGTTTCACGTCCTGCGCGCCGCCAACATCCTGAATCGCGCCTACTTCGACGAGCCGACACTCGAGCGGATGGTCCGTAACCTGCGCACTCGGTTGACGCCCGGCGGCTTGTTCATCGTGTGCAGGACGAACGAGGCGGGAGTCAACAACGCCACGGTCTTTCGACTGGCGAGCGACGGGCGCCTCGCGCCCATCGCCCACCTCAACCAGGGCTCCGAGATCACGGACCTCATCGTGCGTTTGCCGCCCGCGGACCCGCGCCAGGAGCCTTAGTTGTCCATGAGCCGCGCTGACTCAGTGCTCTACGGAAAAGCCGGTCGGCGTGGACGGGCGGGCGACCGATTTCTGGCGCAACAGGATGATGCCGTCACGGTCCTTCAGAGTCACGGTGGTCACGGTCTGTCCATTGTTGGTGACGGGGTCCTGCGCGCCGTGGATCTTGATGAAGGGGGACTCCAGAGTGACGGTCTGAGGCCCGTTGCCCTTCGGGTTGACCAGCACGATGCCATTGTCGAAGTCGCGGCGCCAGACGCCCTTCTGCCATGCGGATGTGGGCGGCGTGGAACCGACACCGAGCTTGGTATCGAGCTCGTCGAACCAGACGACGCCGTGATAACCGGCGGTGGTGTCCGTGAAGCTGTAGTAGGCATCATCCAGGAGACAGGTGCCGAGACCGTAGCGCATGGCCTGATAGTCGGTCGGCGAGCCCCACTGGTTGAAGACGGCGAGCTTGGGGGCAGCCAGCGCCGACATCACCTTGCGGTAGCGCGCATGCATGACCGCCCAGCCTCCCCAGTTCTCCACCGACCAGGATTTGCCGATGTAAGCCTCCAACACGCCGCCATTGGCCATCCCCTGATACTCCGTGAGCGTGGAGGCCGCGTCGCCCCAATCACCGATGTTGCCGAGCTGGTACTTGCCGGGCATCAGCGTCTTCGCGAGCGAGAAGTAGCGGGCAAAGCCCTGGCGGAACCAGGTCTGCACGGTAGGATCGGTCTGCGAGTCGATCTTGCCATCGCGGTTCCAGTCGCCATCGATGTACGGGCGCCAGAACACGTTATCCATGACGAGGCCATCCAACGCCGGAGCCGGGCCCGCGTAGTTGGAGACGTAGAAACGCGTGATCCAGTCGATCGCGTTGCTGCCGCTCGAATCCTTCGGAGTGAACAAGGTCGTGTTGATCGCGTTGAACCCCGGGGCGAACCCGGAGTTGACATATTGAGTCTGCTGCGCGTCGGCGTACAGCCACCACTTCATGGTGTCGATCTTGGTGCGAAATGCGCTCCAGCCGGGGGTGGTGGCCGTCTTGTTGGGTCCCACTTCGTTGGCATTGACATAAGCGAACACCAGCGCGTTGGGATTCTTCGCCTTGATCTGCGTAATGATGGTTTGCATCGGCACACCGCCGGCCGTGAACCCCGGCCAGTCCGCCAGCATGATCAGGCTCTGTCTGGCGAGCTCCGCCTGATAGCCTGCGTCATTGTAATTTTGCGGAGCGCCGATCTGGATTCCAGCGACCCGCGGGAAAGCGGGCGGAGTCCAAGCGGATGCCATGTTGCTAGCGGCCATCGTGGCGATCGCGGCAACGGCAATCGTTCCTTTTCTGATCGAGTCGAGAAGCATCATTCCCCCGGGCAGGTAACAGATCGACAACAGCGTCGAAATGGAAGGCATTGCAGCAGGCCGGTCACCGGCACGAGTGGAGCGTGCCGTTGCGGCGCTAGTGATGAGGCGCGGAGTGCGAGATCCGCCGCGTCACCGCGGTTCGATGACCGCATATATGTCTGCAACGTCATGGCTGAATGTTCAGCCTGGACGCTATTGTTCCCACGGGCAGCCAAAGGTCAATAGAAGCGCGTCATGTTTTCCAACATAAATCCCCTCGGATCTGTCTGCCGTCGCAGACAATCGGCCGATTGCACCACGGCAAACCAACATTGCGCGGCGCACGTGTCGATAAATGCCGACAGGCGCGGAGCAGCACCCAAGTCATGAGCAGTCTCATTCGCGAGCGCACAACCGAGCGCGCGGTAGGTGGTGTACCGGTGAGTCCGTTCGAGTCTCTCACGGCGTGCGCGCAGCGCATTCTTGCGGATGTGCGCACCGGCATCGGCGGTTTCGCGATCGCCATCAATGCCGAAAAAGTGATCACCTGTGGAATCGATCCCAACCTCGAGGCCACCATCGAGCGCGCGACGCTGCGCTACCCCGATGGGGCCGGCGTCGTTGTCGCGATGCGGTTGAAGGGCGTGCGCTCCGCGCGTGTTGCCGGGGCAGACCTTTGGCTCGAAGTGTTGCGTCAGGCACGAGGGCAGCGGCTGGGCGTGGCCCTCATCGGCGCCAAGCCCGAAGTCCTGGCCGCAACTCGTCGTCGCATCGAGATGGAATTCCCGGATGTCCACGTGTTGGTCGCGCGCAACGGCTACGACGGCACACGGGACCCGGAGGCGCTCACACGGGAGCTGGCGACCACCCAGCCCGATGTCGTGTTCGTTGCCTTGGGCTCGCCCAAGCAGGAGTTGCTCATCGAGCGCTTTCGAGCCGTGCACCCGAAAGGCTTCTACATGGGCCTGGGTGGCTCGTTCGATATCTATGCGGGCGTAAAGAAACGGGCGCCTCTGTGGATGCAGCGCCGCGGACTCGAATGGCTTTTCCGCTTCCTGGCGGAGCCCTCCCGAGCGCCCCGCGAGAAGAAGCGCCTGAAGTTCCTGGCGCTCCTCGTGTTGGGGCGGCTCTAGCTCAAGCTTTAGCTCAAGCTCGGCGCCAGGCGGTGCCGAGCTGGACGGTGCGCGGCGCCGGTCGGGGCGCTGCTTCCGCCGCCCGATCGGCAATGAGCACCGTCTCGCGCAAAATGAGGCCGACATACATCCAAATGTACGGTCTGGAGATAAAAAGGTTTCCGAATAGGACGGCCACCGCCAGCGCCATCATTCCGAATACGCAAGCCATCATGTCACCGCGGATCGGGGGCGCGGCGAGCGCCGCGGCGCGTTTCGCGTTCGTGATGGTCATGTACTCGAGGGCGATATAGACGATCAGGCCCACCAGGCCGAGGTTGAACCATTGATCGAGGTAGGTATTGTGGAGGACGAACACGGTGGGCATGGTCGACCAGGCGTTCCAACCGAAACCGGTGAGGAGCGAGAGCGGCGAATCCATCATCGTGTTGAGCGCCATTCCCCAGATGTCGGAGCGTCCCGATGAAGCTTCACTGATGCCCATCGTGCCGATGCCCAGGACGCGATCCGCCATGGCCCACATCGCGGGTGGATCCACGATCGCCAGGACCCCCGCGCCGACTACCGCGGCCCCGAAGATGCCCACCGTCCACGCCACGATACGTCCCGGCGGAATGAGATGCCGCAGCAGGTAGGCGGCTATCGGGTATCCAACGACGACGGCTACGTAGGCGCCGCGTGAGATCGTCAAGACGAAGACCGCGACGGAAGCCGCGGTAAACGCAAAACCGGCGATGCGCCACAGGCCACGCCCCGACAGTGTCGTCGCCACCAACATGGGCAACATCAAAGCCAACAACGCGCCCGTTTCGTTCGCGTTGCCGAACGCTCCGAAGACCCGGTCAGCCTCGGCGCCGCTGTCGCCCACCCGCAGCCCCAGGTTCGTGATCCCTACGAGGTCGGTGAGGGTCAGAATGCTCGACATACCGATTACGGCCGCCAACCCGCGTAGCACCACCTGGTAGTCGGCCTCGGTCTGCACCCCATAAAATGCCACGAAACAGAATAATGCCAAGTCGATCAACTCGGCTTTGAGACCCATGGCGGAGAGGATGGGATCATAACCGTAGTAATGAACGACCACCGACACGGTGAGCCACGTGAGTATGGCGTACCCGATCCACACGGCCCATGCCAGATGCAACCCCGGCATGCGCAAGCGGAAGCCACCGGCCAAGGTAATGCGAAAGGCGAGCACCATGACGGCCACGTAAAGCAATACGTTTTTCACGCTCAAACCGGGGCCCAGACCCACGTTCCGTCCCGTGAAATCGGTCGTGATGAGCAGCGTCATGAGACCTACCAACAGCCAACGCATGATCCTACCTCTCGCATCAGGAACGAGCCTGCGAAGCTCGACGCAACACCAGTCTCTTGCCCCACGCCTGCAGCACGGCGGCCTCGGGAATACGCATGACCTGCAACAACAGGGCGAACGCGATCAGGTACGCCAGCCCGGCAAGCACGATACCCAGCGTACCCAGCATCTCCGTCCATACGGGACTCACGATCAAAAGACCCGCGACCGCCGCGGCAAGCGCCACTTTCGCGATGCTCCACCACGGCAGCAGCTCACGAGGCTTCACCCGGTACGCCTGCAACGTCCGGTATCCCAACCACGTAACATCGACGTAGCTCGCGATCACGAACGCAGTCATTGCCCCAACGAGACCATAGAGTGGGACGAGAACCAACATAGCCGTGGTGCACGCGAGAAGACCTGCGACGTTGCTTTCCACCAGTGGCCGCGTCCGGTTCACGGCGCGCAGCGCCGGCGCGAAGTCGAAGCACTCGCG
>Ga0070741_10019066_pt1 | contig 11005 bp, 7 predicted proteins | sample Coa_R1_4_FD_66440 | JGI IMG/M metagenome (GOLD analysis project Ga0070741, IMG submission 66440) | Surface soil microbial communities from Centralia Pennsylvania, which are recovering from an underground coalmine fire - Coalmine... | ecosystem: Environmental > Terrestrial > Soil > Unclassified ...
GAAGCGCGCGGCGGAGAAAATGAACATCGACCGGATGGTGATCCCATACGGGCAGACCGAGGCTTCGCCGGTGATCACGATGTCGCGTGTGGACGATCCGTTCGAGCTGCGCGTGGCAACGATCGGCGCGCCGCTCGCCAATACCGAGGTGCAGATCGTCGATCCGAAGACGGGGGAGCGGCTGCCGATCGAACAGCAGGGCGAGCTTTGCACGCGCGGGTACCTGGTGATGAAGGGGTACGATGCGGATCCTGCCGCAACGGCGGAGTCGATCGACGCCGACGGGTGGCTGCACACCGGGGATCTCGCGGTGATGCACGCCAATGGATATTTCAGCTTCAAGGGACGCGCGAAGGAGACGATTATCCGGGGCGGCGAAAACATCTATCCCCGGGAGGTGGAGAATTTTCTGCACACGCATCCGAAGATCGCCGATGTATACGTCATCGGGTTGCCTGACGCCAAACTCGGCGAGACCGTACTGGCGTGGGTGCAGCTGAAGAGCGGGGAGGAGGCTACGGCGGAGGAGATCCGGGAGTTCTGCCGCGGCAAGATCGCCTATTTCAAGATTCCGCAATATGTGCGGTTCGTCAGTTCGTTTCCCATGACCGTCAGCAACAAGGTGCAGAAGTTCCTGATGCGCGAGCAGGAGATACGGGAGCGCGGGCTGGAAGATGTCGCCAACCGGGCTACGGCCTGAGCCGCTTTACCGCGGCGTCTCGTACGAGATCCACGTTCTTGCCGTCTCCGCCTGGACACGCCCGGGCGGCTGAAGTCCCACACGCCTTCGGAGAAGATTTTTAGAGACGCGCTTGTTGGGCTTTGTATAGCGGCTGCCTGTAATCCTTCTCGTCTCTCGGTTTGAGACTGCACTTCAGTATCTCGCGTGCCAGCGGCTCGCCTGCCACCTTCGTGGATCCTGGAATGCGGGATAGAGCTCGTCGCAGCGCGGTCCGGTGATCTTCTTGTCGTTGGGGGCGGTGCAGGAGTCCTGCAATGCTTCGGGTTGTTGCGCGCTGCCTTGGTCCGCGGCCTATCTTTCGACTGTCTGCGGCGGTGCGGTCGAGCTTGCGCGGACAGAAGGTTCGGCAACCTCGGTGGCCAATGCGAATACGCGCATGTTTGAGCTTAACCTCGACACAACAATTCCGCGAAAGCGGGAGGAATCCCACAGTGGCGTATTGCCTGCTACGTGGCAACGTATGGCGAACGTAATTGCTGGATTTTTTCGTACTCGAGCTGAAGCGGAACGCGCCAAGGTGGCGCTCCACGAGGCCGGCTACTCACAGGACGAAGTCAACTTCGTGGCGGGCGATACACGCGGGCACGACGCGCCCGCTGTCGGGCCGACCTTGAAAACCGCCGAATCAGAGGCCGGGTCGGACGCCGTGGTGGGCGGCCTCATCGGGCTCGCCGCGGGAATGATTGCCGTGGTGCTGCCGGGGATCGGGGCGCTGATCGCCGCCGGACCTATTGCGGGCGCGATCGGTGGATTGACTGCCGGCGCGGCTGCGGGCGGCATCATCGGGTTGCTGAAGGACCACGGAATTTCGGAGGAGAAGGCCGAGTTCTATGCGGAAGGTGTCAGCCGGGGCGGCGCGCTGCTGACTGTGCACAATGTCGATGGAGATCGCGAGAAGAATGCGCGTAAGATCCTGGACGATGCGGGCGCGATTGAAGTCGAGGAGCTCGCAGAGGAGTGGCGTGCGTCCGGCTGGAAAGGACCTCGTCCTCAGGCTTTGCGCGCGCGGTGAGCCTCAGTTGGTTTTCGGCAGCGCGAACGTGTACAGGGATCCGCCGGCCAGGATGCTGATGTGCTGGCGGCCGTCAACGCCGTAGCTGATGCCCGCGGTTTCAATGACGCCGCCCAGGGGGACGTGCCAGAGGTCGTGTCCCGTGGCGGCGTCCAGCGCGATGAAGTTGCCCTGGCCGTCGCCCGAGAACACCAGTCCACCGGCGGTGGAGAGGACACCGGCCCAGGCGCCGGAATAGTGTTTGAACTCCCAGCGGATCTTGCCAGTGGTAGGCTCGACGGCCCGGATGGCGCTCGAATCTTTCTCGCCAATTCCGGGGAAGAATCCGCTGCCGATGTAGGCGCGGCCGGGGTGATGCGGAGGTTCCAGCTTCTCGTCCGCGAGGAAGAGGGTGCACTGATCCTTGCTGAAGAGATAGTAGAGATGCGTCTTAGGGCTATAGGAGGATGAGTGCCAGTTCGTCCCGCCGACGCCGCCGGGGCAAACGCGGTTGCCCTCGGGGGTGGGATCGGTGTGGGGGAGAACGATCGGGCGGCCGGTTTCGTCGACTCCTTTGGCCCAAGTCACCTCGGTATACGGTTTCGCCAGCAGGAATTTGCCGTCCGTGCGATCGAGCAGGTAGAAGAAGCCGTTCCGATTCGCCACCGCGACCAGCTTGCGTGGCCGGCCGTTAAAAGGCTCGTCAATGAGGATGGGGACGTGGGTGGAATCCCAGTCGTGCACGTCGTGCGGCGTAAATTGGAAATACCACTTCAGCTTGCCGGTATCCGGATCGAGCGCGACCAGGGAATCCGAGTACAGGTTGTCGCCCTTGCGGTTGGCGCCGTAGATTTGCGGTCCGGGATTGCCGGTGCCCCAATAGAGCGTGTTCAATTCGGGATCATAGGATCCGGTGACCCAGGTGGGAGCGCCGCCTCGTTTCCAGGAATCGCCGGCCCAGGATTCGCTGCCGTGTTCACCCTCGCCAGGGATGGTGTAGAAGCGCCAGGCGCGCTTGCCTGTCTCGACGTCGTAGGCATCGATGAATCCGCGGATGCCGTACTCGCCGCCGGCTACGCCGACGATGACCTTATCCTTGACGACGAGGGGCGCGCCGGTGAAACTGTGACCGGTGGCGGCCTCGGCCGCGGCTACATCCCAGCGGACCCGGCCGGTCTTCGCGTCCAGTGCGACGACGTGAGTGTCGAGAGTGCCCATGAAGAGGCGATCGCCGAGTGCGGCAAAGCCACGGTTCTGCGGACCGCAGCAGAACGCCATCTCATTCTCTTTGGGCAGGTTCCGCTGGTAGTGCCACAGCGGGCGGCCGCTGCGGATATCGATGGCGAAGGCATGATTCTGCGGGCCGGTCAGGTACATCACGCCGTCGATGACCAGCGGTGTAGTCTCGTGCTCGCCTTTCACGCCGGTCTGGAAGACCCACTGCAGCGCGAGATGCTGGACGTTGGCACGGTTGATCTGATCGAGCGGGCTATAGCGCTGGCCATTGTACGTGCCGGAGTAGGTGAGCCACTGCTGCGGTTCGCGCGCGGCGTTGACCAGGCGTTCCACGGTTAGGGTGGGCTTGGGCGAAGGATCGGGCGCATGTGCCTCCTGCTCGCTGCCGGGCTTGTGCGCGCGCAGCGATTGCAGATAGGCCACGAGATCCGCCAGATCGCTTTCGGGGAGTGTTTCGGCGCCGTATGCGGGCATAAGCGAGCGCGCGTCGTGGCGGAAGCTCTTCAGCGATTTCTTTTCCAGGCTGTGGGTGCGCTCGTTTGTGTCCATGATCTGGACAGTGAAGGTATCTTCGTCCACCGGGACGCCGACGATTGTCGTGCCGTCGCGAGTGACTGCCGTAACCGTATCGTAGTTGAGGGAGACGTAAGCGTCCATGTTGCGGTTTTCGGTGAGTTGTTTGTTGGGCTCCCGGATTGACTCGATCAGGTACGTGCGCGAGCGCGCCGAGCCGACTTGCGACAGTTCCGGGCCGAGACGGCCGCCGCGGCCGTTGACGATGTGGCAGGTGGAGCATCGGGCGGAGCCGAAGAAGAGCGCCTCGCCGTGGCGTGGGTCGCCGATCGGCGCCGCCGGCGGTTTCTGCACGCTGCGCAGATAGGCGATGATCTGCTTGACCTCTTCGTCCTTGAGCTTCCTGCCCTGCATGGCGGTTCCCGGTACGCCGTCGGTGATCGTTTTGGTCAGTTCGGCGTCGGACGCGCCGTGCACCCACGCACCGGTGGTCAGATCGGGTCCGCGCATTCCGCCGGCCGCGCCGACGCCGTGACAGTATACGCATTCCTGACGGAAGAGCACCGCACCCTGTCGAGCAGTTTCAGGGTCGGCGTCGGTTTGGCCCGAGAGCGGGATGACAAGAATCGCGGCGATACAGATGAATCGAGTGGATCGCGTGAGTCGCATGAATCCCTCCGGTCCAGATACTATAGCGCAGATTTTCCGGGCCGAGTTCCGCGCCTGCCGTATGAGGTTACAGGCAGCAGTCACGGAGGGGGCACGGAGATTTGTCTCAGACACGGTGCACAATGTTCTTCTCCTGGCACTGACCGGGCGCGGCAGGCTTCGGTAGAGTCTACAGCGGATTCGTCCGGCGGCCCGATCCGACGGTCGCGAACGTTTGTACGACGCCATGGCTATGTTCACCCTTCGCCGTGATCGAACGGCCGGTGTCGCCTTCCGTGCCGGCTCTTATGCGGACTCTCTCGAGGCTGAGGTGGAGGTGGGCTTCGGACCTGGAGATATGCTGGACAGGCTTTGGCGCAAGTAACGACCCGTATGCGTATCCAGGCGCGCGATCTGGTCGGGCGTGCCCGCGCCGACGATGTGGCCGCCGCGGTCGCCGCCTTCGGGGCCAAGGTCGATTACCCAGTCGGCGGCTTTGATGACGTCGAGATTGTGCTCGATGACGAGAAGGCTGCCGCCGTTTTCGATCAGGCGCTGGAAGGATGCCAGCAGCTTGGCGATATCGTCGAAATGCAGCCCGGTGGTGGGCTCGTCGAAGATGTAGAGCGTGCCTTCGCAAGATGCCTGGGCCAGGTGGGCGGCGAGTTTGACGCGCTGGGCTTCGCCGCCGGAGAGGGTTGTGGCGGATTGGCCCAACCGCAGGTAGCCCAGGCCGACATCGGCCAGCACCTGCAGTTTCGAGGTCAGACGCGCCGTGCCGCGGAAGAACTCCAGCGCCTGGTCCACGGTGAGTTGTAAGACCTCGTGGATATTCTTGCCGTTGTATTTGATGTCGAGGATGCCGCTCTTGTAGCGCGTGCCCTTGCACTCGTCGCAGATCAGTTCGACGTCAGCGAGGAACTGCATCTCGACGGTCACGGTGCCGTCGCCCTGGCAGGTTTCGCAGCGCCCGCCGGGGATGTTGAACGAGAAATGTCCGGCGGTGTAGCCGCGCCGCTCGGCGTCTTTCGTCGATGCGAAGAGATTGCGGATGATGTCGAAGGCCTTGATGTATGTCACCGGATTGGATCGCGGCGTGCGACCGATTGGAGACTGGTCGACCATGACGGTCTGGCGGATCCGCTCGGCGCCGAAGACTTTGCGGCAAGTGACTTTCGATGCGGCCGACGACGTTTCGGCATCGGGCGTTTCCGGCTCGGGCGTGTCACCGCCCGCTTTGTGCATGGCTTCGAGCGAGCGAAAGACCACGTCGTGCACCAGGGTGGATTTGCCTGATCCGGAGACACCGGTGATCACGACCATCATACCCAGCGGAATGGTGACGTCGATATTCTTCAGATTGTGGACGCGCGCGCCGCCGAATTCGAGGGTGCGTTTGGGATTGATTGGGCGGGGCGGCCGGGTGCGGCTGACGGTCAGATCGCCGCGAAGATAGCGGCTGGTGAGCGATCCGTTCCGATACTGGAGGAGGTCGCCGTACGTGCCCTGATAGATGATCTTGCCGCCGAGCTCGCCGGCGCCGGGCCCGAGATCGATGATCTGGTCGGCCGCGCGCATGACGTCGGCGTCGTGCTCGACGACCAGGATGGTGTTGCCCAAGTTCCGCAGTTCTTCGAGTATGTGGATGAGGCGGCCGGTATCGCGGCTATGCAGGCCGATGGAGGGCTCGTCGAGGACGTAGCAGGCGCCGACGAGGCGCGATCCCAGGCAGGTGGCAAGCTGGATGCGCTGCGCTTCGCCACCGGAGAGGGTGGAGGCCAGGCGGTCGAGCGTCAGGTATTCGAGGCCGACGTCGTTGAGGAATTTGAGGCGCTGGCGGATCTCAACGAGGATCTTATCGGCGATGGCGGACTCTTCGGTCGAGAGTTCCAGGTTGTTGAAGAAGGCGTACGCCTCCTCGATGTTCAACTTCACCAGTTCGCCGAGATTTTTGCCGCCCACACGGACGTAGAGCGCTTCCTTGCGCAGGCGCGCGCCGCGGCATTCGGGGCACAGAGCGTATCCGCGGTATCGGCTGAGGAAAACGCGCACGTGCAGCTTGTACTTCTTGGTCTCGAGAAAGTCGAAGAACTTGCGGATGAAGCGATAGACTTCCTCACGCTCGGTTTCCGTAAGTTCGCAGAACGGCACGTTGTAACGGAGCTTCTTGGCGGATTTCCTGAGGTTTCCCAGCCAGGAGCGGTACTTCGGCTTCGTCCACGGTTCGACCGCGCCGGCGTCGAGGGTGAGGTCCTTGTCGGGGATGACGAGGTCCATGTCGAAATCGATGGTGTTGCCGAAGCCCTGGCAGCGCGCGCAGGCGCCCATCGGGCTGTTGAAGCTGAACAGCGCGGGCTCGGGTTCTACGAAGGCCATGCCGCACTGCTTGCACTCGAACTTCTCGCTGAAGCGCAGACGGTCGCCGGAGGCGGCGTTCTGGAAGATGACTTCGCCCGATTCGCGATAACAGATCTCGACCGAATCGACCACGCGCTGGTGCAGGTCCGGACCGATCGCGATGCGGTCGGCCAGCACATAGAGCGGCTGGGCGAAGTCGATATCCAGGAGCGATTCCGGCGTGGAGAATTCGAAGGTGCGGCCGTTCTGGAACAGACGGTTGAAGCCCTTCTTGCGCAGATCGAACAGGTGATCGCGCAGCGCCTGAGTATTCGGGTGCGCCTCGCGATTGACCGGAAACAGGATGTACCAGCGCGAGCCTTCCGGCTCGGCCAGGATGCGCGAGGCCACCTGATCGACGGTGTCCTTGCGGACGCGGATGTTGCAGTTCGGGCACCACGTCTGGCCGACACGTGCGTAGAGCAGGCGGAGGAAATCGTAGGACTCGGTGGAGGTGGCGACGGTCGAGCGCGGATTGCGGGTGGTGTTTTTCTGCCGGATGGCGACCGCGGGGGCGATGCCCTCTATGTCCTCGACCTCGGGTTTTTCCATGCGCTCGAGGAACTGGCGGGCGTAGGCAGAGAGCGATTCGACGTAGCGGCGCTGACCCTCGGCGTAGATGGTGTCGAAGGCCAGCGACGACTTGCCGGAGCCGGACACACCCGTAATCACGGTCAGCTCGTTGTGAGGGATCGACAGAGAAATGTTCTTCAGGTTATGGACCCGCGCCCCGCGGATCCGAATGAAATCTTGCACGGTTACGTGTATGCCACCAGAAACAATGCACCCTTTTCCGAACTGATGGGGGGATGGGTGCTGCCCTTCGCCATCACGATGAAATCGCCGGCGGATGCCTGATTGCCTTGGGTGTCCTCGATAGTTCCTTCGAGCACCAGGCACTGCTCTTCGAAGTTGTGCGGATGAGAGGGAAGACTGGAGCCGGGTTCCATGCGGACGAGCATGGTACGGTTCTCGTGCAGCAGGCGAGTAGTCACGCCGGGGGCGATGTTTCGCCAGATCCCTTCGTCCGTCCGCACGATTTTCGGTTTGGGCGCGGTGGGCGCCTGGGGGACGCCTATGCGCGCCAAGAGGCGCTTCTCGAGTCCCGGGCCGGCCTGGACCGGTTCCGCCGCAAGCAGCACGTACTCGGCCATCTGCTGGCTGATTTCCAGTTCCGCCAGGCACACGGGACAGCCGCTGTCGAGCCGCTGTTCGAAAGCTTTCGTTTCCGCGGGAGGCAGATCGCCCAAGGCGTACAGCGCCGCGGTTTCACAGGTCCGGTCTAGCGCGTCCGTGGACTTCATACCATTTGCTCCGCGACGGCCCCGGGATCCTCCAGTGCGTAGCGCAAACTCTTGAGGGCCGAACGAATTCTGCTTTTGATTGTACCAAGCGGGATATTAAGTCGCTCCGCGATCTCGGAATGGCTCAGGCCGGAATAGAAGGCGAGTTCGAGAGCTTGCCTCTGGTCCGGAGAGAGTTCGCGCATGGCTTCGCGGATACGCCGTCGCTCCTGGCTGCAGGCGATCTGCGAATCGGCGGTAGCGTCACCGGCGGGCGCTTCGAACGTTTCCGGCATCGGGACCTCGGTGGCGACGCGGCGTTTGGAGGCACGCAGACGGTCGAGCGAGCGGCTGCGGGTCATCATCGTCAGCCACCAGAGGACACGGCTGCGCGACGAATCGTAAGTCTTTGCCGTGCGCCAGACTTGCTCATAAACCTCAAGTACCACTTCTTCGGCATCGTCTCGATCGCCCAGCAGACGGACAGCGAGGCCGAGGAGCAGTGGCACGGTTTCGCGGTAGAGCTGGCTTAGAGCTTCGGTGTTACCGCCGGCGATCTGCTCGACATAGGCGCGCCACTGGTGGTCGTGGTCGGTCAAGGGACACTCAGTTTATCATGGCTCGCGATCGTGACTGGACGCAGGATATTGTTGACGGGCAGGTAAGCCGGGGACAAACGGATCTGTCCACGCGCGGCTCAAAAGCTTGGGCTTTGGGACAGATTCGTCGGTCCGCGCTTTACCCGTCCACACTGGCGGGTGTGCTAGGTGCGGGACTCGGCAACCCCGTTTTTCGGCAGGAGGCGATAGAGGGTGGCCCGGCTGATGCCCAGGATTTCGGCGGCGCGCACGCGGTTGCCGCCTACGCGATCCAGTACCTTGCGGGCATGGCGGCGATCCAGTTCATCGAGTGAAAGCATGTTTTCGTCCGGGACGGCCTGTTCGCCGGCCTGGGTACGGAGGCGTTCCGGAAAATCGCGCACGTCGACCACTTCGCGGTCGGCCATCATACACGCGTAGCCGAGGATATTTTCCAGTTCGCGCACGTTGCCCGGCCAGCTGTATCTTGCCAGCAGCGCCTGGGCGCGGCGCGTGATGCCGCGGACCGGCTTCTTGTATTTGGCGGCGAAGGACTCAATGAAATGACGCTCGAGCAGCGGCAGGTCCTCTCTGCGGGCGGTCAGGCGGGGCAGTTGGATTTCCACCATGGAGAGGCGGTAGTAAAGGTCGTCGCGGAACTGCTTCTGCGCCACCAGGCGGCGGAGGTCCCGGTTGGTGGCGGCCACCACCCGAACGTCCACCTTGCGAACGGCGGGCGATCCCACGCGCTGCACCTCCTGATTCTGCAGAACGCGCAGGAGCTTCGCCTGTGCCGCGAACGGCAACTCGCCGATTTCGTCCATAAACAGCGTGCCGCCGTGGGCGAACTCGAACAGCCCGGCGCGATCCTGCGCCGCGCCTGTGAAGGCGCCCTTCACGTAGCCGAATAATTCGCTTTCGAACAAGGTTTCGACGATTGCGGTTGCGTTGCAAACCACGAATGGCCCGCGTGCCGACGGGCTCAGGCGGTGGAGAGCGGTTGCGACCAGTTCCTTCCCGGTGCCGGTTTCGCCGGTGACGAGCACGGTGCTGAAATGAGGCGCCACGCGCCGGATGCGGGAGTAGACTTCGAGCATCAGGGGGCTGCGGCCGACCATACCCTCGAAGCGGTAGGCTCGCATCAACTGATGATCGAGCTGAAGCGTCTGGGAGCGTTCGCCGGCCTCGGCCTGCCATTGTTCGATGCGCTGCCGCACTAGCTCGACTGCAAGTGGCTTACGGAGAAAATCGTGCGCACCGCGGCGGATCGCGTCCACGGCCGCCTCGACCGAGTGCTGCTGGCTGATGGCAAACACGGTGAGTCCGGGATCGAACTCCACGAAGCGGTCGAGCAGGTCCATCCCGGCGGTAGCTGTGTCGAGCACTACGATCCGCGGCTGCTCGTTGGTCAGAATAGTCATCGCGGCTTCCGCGGTTTCAGCGGTGAGCAGGCGGATGTTATCGGGACCCAGCGCCGCGGCGATGGTGTCGGCGGTGGCGGTGTCGCGATCTACGACCAGCAATCTGAGTGTGCCATTCACTTCATTCATTAGATCGGCCGAAAATACTATTGCTTTAGTGGGGCGGTAACATGAGGTCGCGCCTATCTTGCAGCGCGCGCAACTGCTCCACCGCGTAAGCGCCAATCAGGGGGGCGGCGACCACGCTCAGGTGAATTGCTTCCGAGCAAGCCGACGATCCGCCCGGAACCCAGGCGCCCACCTGCGGCCAGGTCCATAGATAGCCGCCCGGACTTAATAATCGCCACGAGCAGCCGGGCGTTGCCCTACGCCACAAGCACCGACGCGACCCCAGAGCCTCCATCTGGAATACCGCTCGATCGCCGATGAGGCCGGCGATTTTCGGGAGGCGAGGTAACTGAAGCCGGGGCGCATGTCTACGCCCGTGGGAAGGTGTTGGCGGCGGGACTCCGCCGGCTACCGTCGAGACAACGTAGGACTGCGCCCGCCCACGCAGGGGAGCAGAACAGCATTGCCACTGTGAGAACGTTTCGAACGATTTCGATGTTTCGTGTGTCCTTGCACTGCCGCCGGCTGACGACCTCTCTGAGACGGGAGTCAATTTCAGCGGATCGGGCGCAGAGAGTTGTGATAAACATAATCGCCAATACGCTGGCCCTGCCAGAGCCCCGCCACACAACTCGCCCGGAAATGGATGCCCGCGATCACGCGCGAGTTCGCGTTCTCAAGGGCGGCTTGCGAGAAGCTGTAGTATTGGCGGGTTGTGCCCGCATATGGTGCGCCCGAGGTCACACGGAAAGAAATGTAATCGGTGCCGAAGAACCTTCCCATCACTTCGGCAGCCGCTGCGCCGACGGTCGCGTGTCCCGAAGGCCACTCTGGAATCGCCGGCGTGATCAGGAAAGAATTCCACTCCAACTCTCCAACCGTGTCGAGGTGACCGTCGATGTCGCCGTCCCGAATCGCGGTGATGGGGCGCCAGAAGTTATAAACGTACTTCGATTCGAAGTTAGCGATGTAACCGTCGGCAAGTGCAATATTGACCAATGCGAACAGCCTGCCATTCTCCCATGGGTCGAGCCGCTGCTGCTCGGAAACAGTCCTTGCGATGCGGTTCCATGCTTGTCCCGAGGCTT
>Ga0070741_10019067_pt1 | contig 11004 bp, 12 predicted proteins | sample Coa_R1_4_FD_66440 | JGI IMG/M metagenome (GOLD analysis project Ga0070741, IMG submission 66440) | Surface soil microbial communities from Centralia Pennsylvania, which are recovering from an underground coalmine fire - Coalmine... | ecosystem: Environmental > Terrestrial > Soil > Unclassified ...
GCGAGCTCCCCCTCCCCCTTCTTCTGCAGCCGCGCGACCAGCTCGGCGCGCAGGATGTCGAGCTTCCCGTGCAGGAGGCGGCGGCGGTACGAGATGTCGTTTTCCTCGACCTCGAGCTCGTGGATCAGCTGCTTGAGCTCGGCGTCCGAGACGCGGGCGAGGTCCGGAAGCGCTTCCATCGAATCCTTTCGTTTGCGGGCCGACGCCATTGAAGCAGGCGCCGCGTCAAGGTTCAACCTCAGCTTGAGATTTGCGCCTCGAGGGGAGATTCCTGCCCGAGCATGACTTCGTCGACGAGGCCGTGGAGCTCCCCCTCCAGCTCGGCCGAGAGCTCGTCGCTCGCCCCTTCGGCGTAGATGTGGATCAGCGGTTCGTCGGGATCGGGGAGCACCTCGGCCCAGCCGCGGTCGTCGATCACCTTGATCCCGTCGGTCAGGTCGAGCTCGCGGCCCTTCAGCCGCTCCGTGAGCACGCGCATGACGAGGCCTTTCAGCGCCCACGGACAGGCCATCTGGCGGTGCACGACGCTGGAGCGCGGCAGCTCGGCAGCGAGGTCCGACAGCGGACGCTCGGCCGACGCCAGCAGCTCGAGGAGCTTGCAGAGGCTCGTGACGGCATCGTAGGCCGGCAGGAACTGCGGGAAGACGTAGACGCCGCCGATCGCGCCCGCGAACACCACCCCGTTCTCGGAGGCGGCCCGTGTGAGCTCCGCGGGTGCGGCCGGCGTGCGGACGACCTCGAGACCCGCCTCGCCGGCGAGCTCCTCGACGCGGCCGGTGACGGTGATCGGGAAGGCTACTTTCCCCGGCGCGCCGGTCGAGCCGAGCAGTCGCAGGAACAACAGGAGCGTCTTCTCGACCGGGAGCTCGTGGCCGCGCTCGTCGACCAGGAACAGCCGCTCGCCGGCGCGGTCGAAGACGGCGCCGAGGTCGGCGCCGACCGCCGAGACGAGCCGCTTCGTATGCCCGATCGACTCGCGCAGCGACGCGGCCGTCGCCGCCGCCTCGGTCGTGAACCCGTGCGCCGTCACCGCCTCGATCTCGAGCGGCCCGAGCAGCAGCGGCAGCACGAACGAGGCCGCCGAATAGCCGTAGTCGACGACGAGCCGGAACCCGCGCGTCCGGATCGCCTCGACGTCGAGCTCGCTGAGCAGATCCTGGGCGTAGCTCTCCCGGACGCGTGCCGGGTAGCTGACGTTGCCGATGTCGCCGAACGGAACGCGGCGGAGCTCCCGGCGGTTGAAGTGCTTCTCGACCTCCTTCTCCATGCCCGAGGTCATCTGGATCCCCGGCTGCTCGAAGAACTGGATCTTGATCGTCTCCGGGTCGCTCTGGCTGACGCCGACGTGGAAGCCGGCCTCGTACCCGTGGGTCTTCATCAGGTGCCGGCTGACGGCCGCTGGCAGCACGCGCAGGTCGGCGACGTCCACTCCGGCCGAGTTGAGGCCGGTGATCATCGCGCGCTTGATCGTGCGGCAGGCGCGTGGCGACTCGCGGCTGGCGACGACGCGCGCGCCGCGCTTCAGCGCCGTGCCGAGCGAAGCGGCGAGGCGGACCGCGACCTCCGGCGTCAGGTCGACGTTGATCAGGCCGGAGACGCCGTCCTTGCCGAACAGCGCCGAGGTGCCGCGCGACTCCCAGATCAGGCTCTCGTGGACGTGCGCCCCGGACTCGACCTCCTTGTACGGGTAGATCCGGACGCCCGGCATGACGACGCTCTGGGCGCCGAGGACGACCTCGTCGCCGATCGCCGCGCCCTCCTGGATCCGCACGTGCGAGCGCACGTCGCAGCCGCGGCCGAGGATTGCGCCCTCGACGAGCGCGCTGCGCCCGATATGCGTGTTCGCATCGACCACCGACCGCACGGTGCGGGCGCGCTCGCGCAGCGTCACGCCGGCGCCGAGCACGGAGTAGGCGCCGATCGACGCCTGCGGCGAGATCCGGCAGTAGTTGCCGATGAAGGCGGGGCCGTCGACGTCCTCGAGGTCGTCGATCTCGACGCCTTCGCCGATCCAGATGTTCCCGCGCAGGCGGATGCCGGGGATGTCCAGCTGAACCGCGCCGTCGAGCGCGTCGAAGTTCGCCTGCCGGAACTGGTCGAGGTTGCCGATGTCCTGCCAGTAGCCGTCGCAGACCATCCCGTACAGCGGCCGCCCCATCTCGAGCAGGAGCGGGAAGAGCTCCTTGGAGAAGTCGTACGGCCGGTCGGAAGGGACGTGCTTCAGCACCTCCGGCTCGAGCACGTAGATGCCGGTGTTGATCGTGTCCGAGAAGACTTGTCCCCAGGACGGCTTCTCGAGGAAGCGCTCGATCCGGCCGTCCTCGTCCGTGACCACGATCCCGAACTCGAGCGGGTTCTCGACCGACTTCAGCCCGATCGTCACCGCTGCCCCGCGCTCGCGGTGGAACCGCACGAGCTGGCCGAGGTCGATGTCGCAGAGCGCGTCGCCGGAGATGACGAGCACGGTGTCGTCGAGCTTCCCCGACGCGAGCCGCACCGACCCCGCCGTGCCGAGCGGCGACTCCTCGACCGAGTACTCGACGTTCAGGCCGAGCGACTCGCCGTCGCCGAAGTAGCTGCGGATCGCCTGGGGCAGGAACGCGAGCGTGACGATCACGTCCTCGAAGCCGTGCCGCTTGAGCAGCTCGAGGATGTGCTCCATGCACGGCTTGCCGACGATCGGCACCATCGGCTTCGGCTGGTTCGAGGTCAGCGGTCTGAGCCGCGTGCCCTCCCCGCCCGCCATGACCACCGCCCTCATGTCCCCGACCGCCTTCGGCTCCCGCGCGGCGGAGCCGCGCTCCGCCGAAGGCTGACGACGCTGGCGGCAGGATGCTGCGCGCGCGTCGCTTGTCCGTACCTATGCGTACTGTCCCGCGCGCCGCGCGCTTGCCTCCTTTGCCAGCGCCGCCTCGGGAACATGAGCGAGCTCACGCCTCGGTCACCTCCACGCGCCGACCGCCGCGGACCGTGCGCCACGCGGACGCGCCGTAGAGCACTCCGGCGCCGACGGCCATTCCGAGCCCGATCCAGAACACCCAGAGCGGCCAGCTCGTCCCGTCGTGCGTGATGATCACGAACGCGACGCCGGCGTACAGCACCCACGTCGCCGCCTTGCCGAGGAAGTTGACGGAGAAGTCGTAGCCGTGCGGAAGCACGAAGCGCGTCCCGGCCACGAGCAGGGCGTCCCGGGCGACGATCACGGCCAGCGCCGCCCACGGCAGCCGGTCGGCGACGAACAGGATGATCACCGCGGCGTCGATCATCAGCCGGTCGGCGAGCGGGTCCGCGTACTTGCCGAACTCCGACTCGACGCGCCAGCGGCGCGCGAGGAAGCCGTCGATCTGGTCGCTGACGCCAGCGATCCCGAAGAGGATCCCGGCGGCCCAGTCGTGGCCGCCGTCCGCGCGCGTGAGGAGGACGACGAACGGGGGCACGAGCGCGAAGCGGGCGAGGGTGATCGCGTTCGGGAGCTTCGCGAGCAGCGGCGCGGGTGCGGAGACGGTGCTCAGAGTCACCCTAGGATAGTCCCCTCGTGGCTGCCGCCGAGAAACGCTCCCTGACGCTCGCGGGCTTCGTCAACGCCCACTCGCACGCCTTCCAACGTGCGCTGCGGGGCCGCGCCGAGGGCGGCGACTTCTGGGCGTGGCGGGAGCTGATGCTCGTGGAGGCGGAGCGGCACACACCGGCTTCCGTGCGGGCGGCGTACGTCGACGTCTACAGCGAGATGCGCGCCGCCGGCTACACCGCCGTCGGCGAGTTCCACTACCTGGGCTTCGAGGAGGCGCTCGCGGCGGTCGACGCCGCGCGCGAAGCGTCGATGGAGCTGACGCTGCTCCTCGCCGCGTACGCGCGCGGCGGCCTGCCGCGGTTCCGGCAGGAGTCGCCGGCCGCCTACCTGCGCCAGGTCGAGCAGCTGCGCGCGCGCGGCGTCCGGGTCGGGCTTGCCCCCCACTCCGTGCGGGCCTGCCCGGTCGACTGGCTCGAGGAGCTCGGTCGCTACGCCGCCGCGGAGGGGTTGCCGCTGCACGTCCACGCGGACGAGCAACCGCGTGAGGTCGAGGAGTGCCTCGCGGAGCACGGAGTGCGGCCGATCGAGCTCCTCGCGCGCGCCGGTTGCCTCGGCCCGGCGACGACCGTCGTCCACGCGACGCACGCGAACGCTGTCGAGCTCGACCTCCTCCGTGACGCGGGCGCGCGCGTCTGCGTCTGCCCCACGACGGAAGCGAACCTCGGCGACGGCTTCGTTCCCGTCGCCGACCTGTGCGAGCGCGCGATCGGGATCTGCATCGGCTCGGACTCGAACGTCCGCATCGACCCGCTCGAGGAGCTGCGCGAGCTCGAGGGCATCGCCCGCCGGGCGGCGGGCAGGCGGAACGTGATCTCGGTCGGGTCGCTGCTTTGCTTCGGGTCCGACGAGGGCGCCGCGGCGCTCCGTGTCGAATCGTGGCCGGACGTCGTCGTCGACCTCGAGCACCGTTCGCTGCGCGGAGTTGCCGAGGAAGACGTGCTCGACGCGCTCGTCTTCGGCTGCGCAGCCGACGTGTTTTCCAACTGAATCGGTGACAGGCCCGAGAAGAGCGGGCCAGTCACTCGATGCTCAGCTGGTCAGCTCCGGCCGCTGCGACCGGTCGAACGCGCTGACCCAGTACCGGGTGCGGTCGAGGTAGGCGCGGCGCGCCCCGCGGCCATGGAGTCCGTACGCGCCGTCGTAGCTGTCGACGGTGAGCTTCGCCGAGCTCCCCGGCGGGTGGTCGAGGGCGGGCTCGATCTGGGTTCCTTCGTGCCACTCGTTGTAGCTCGTGATCGTCACCCCGTCCGGCTGGGCGTCGATCGCCGCCTGCCACATCGAGTCGTAGGTCCTGCCGTCGCGGCGGGGCTTGACGCGCTTGTCGCCCGTTGCCCGTCTCGCCTCGTACCCCGGTCCGACCGACGGCAGGCAGAGGAGATGGGCGCGGTGCGCCTGCTTGCAGAGACGCAAAAAGTCGCCGCCGCCGAAGCGGAGGACGTCGTAGGTGTAGATGCCGTCGAAGTGCGCGGCCGCGGCATGGCCGACGAGACCCGTCTCGGCGAAGAGCTGGACGCCGCTGAGGCTGTCCCGCAGCGCCGCCCAGTCGCCGTCGGCGATGTCGAACGGGTGGTAGACGAAGAACCGCTTGATCCCGAGCGCGCGCAGGTGCTCGATGTCGCTCTCGACGGAGGCGATCGTCCTGCCCGGGTACGGCTCGAGGTGCACGGCGACGCTGAGCCCCGCACGGCGGGCGGCGCGGACGACGAGCGGCAGGCGAGCGTCCTCGGGCGACCCCCATCCCCACCAGGACGAGACGACCTCCTCGATCCCCGCGGCGGCGATCTCCCGCATCTGCGCCTGCACGATCCGCGGATCCGAGCTCGAGTAGAGCCCGCGCGCCGGGAAGTAGTTCGAGGCGAACGAGGTCGTCGCCGGGACGACCCAGTGCACCCAGCCCCCGTCCCGCGCCGGCGTCCCGTACCACGGGTAGTAGAAGATCGAGACGTCCGGAACGGCAACGGCGTCCTCGCGCGCGTAGGCAGGCAACGCGCCGAGGACGAGCAGGAGAACGGCCGCGCAGAGGAGCCTCACCGCGCGGGATTGTCTCATCCTGCGCGTGAAATGTGGCACAACCTGTCGCGAGCTAGCTCAGAACGAGCGGCATCGCGGCCTCGTCACCGGCTTCCCCTTCGGCCGCCAGTGACTGGCCCGCACCGCCGCGACGGGCACGACCTCGATCATCCCCGCCCAGTCCGGCTCGTCCGCGAGCACCGCCCGCAAGGCCCGCTCCGCCTGCTCGCGCGAACGGTAGAGCTCGATCACCTCGTCCACGAAACGATCAGCAAGTCCCCACAGCATCGCTGCCTCCCCTCTCCCCTGACCCTCACGGTACGGAGGCGCCGCCGCGTGTTGATCCCTCGATCGAGGGATTCTGCGCTACGCGGCCCAGGTGAAGTGCGACGTGGAGATCCCGGTCTTGCCCTCGTACTCGATGCCGAACGCGCTGATCCTCGAACGCTTCGCCTCGGCGGCGTTGAACTCGGAGGCGACCGGGTGGAAAACGCCGACGAGCCGTACCGGCTGCCCGGTTTCGATGCCGAACGGGACGATGTCCTCGATCTCGAAGTCGATCGCGTCGCCGATCTTCGCGCTGTGAGTGAGGCCTTCCTCGACGAGCTCGAACGGCGCGCGCTCGACGCCGAGGAATTCTCCGATCATCGGCGCGAGGCCCTCCATCGGCCCGCCCTTCTGCCCGCCGAACACGGCCGCGAGCTTCTGCGTCTGCTCGTCCGTCGCGCCGTCGTCGACGAACATGCCGACGCGCCAGTTCCCCTCGGTCATCACCTTCGGCGTGTCGGCGATGACCGCGACGCCGCGGCTCGCCACGTCGGTCCCCTCGATCTCGCCCCGCGTGATGTTGAACACGAGCGTGACGCGACAGTAGTCGTAGGTCGCACCGTGGTCGAACGACATGTTGCAGGGGCACATCAGCTCGCACGAGCAGGTCTCGAAGTAGGTGCCCTCGATATTCCACGACATATGGTCGCTCCTTCCGGGTGGAAGATCGGACCATAAAGCACTCGAATACGCTCCGAGCGTGAATCCGGAGGGCCGTCGTCTCGGCCGCTTCGAGCCTCAGCGGCCGCCGAAGCGCAGCACGCCGACACGGTTCGAGACGAACTCGGTGAACGCGATTTGCCCGACGCCGAGCGGCAGGATCGCCGTCGGCTGCGCGTTCGGCGTCGGCAGCGCGTACTCGAACACGCGCCCCGCAGGTGTCACGAGCCCGACCCGGTTGCGGCCCCGGTCGGCGTACCACACGTTGCCGTCCGGCGCCGACGCGACGCCGTAGGGCCGTGCGCCCTTCGGCAGCGCGAACTCGCGGATCTTGCCCTTGAGCGAGATCCGCAGAAGCTTTCCACCCGAGAGCTCCGAGACCCAGAGCACTCCCCCACGGCCGGGGGCGATCGCGACGGGAACGCTGTTCGCGGTCGGGATCGGGAACTCGGTCGCGCGGCCGTCGACGCCGATCCGGAAGATGCGGTTGCCGGTCGCCTCCGTCCCCCAGAGCGCCCCGTCCGCGCCTCGGACGATGCCTTGCGGCTGGCTGTTCGGCGTCGGCAGCTCGAACTCCGTGACCAATCCGGTCGCCGGGTCGAGCCGCCCGATCCTCCCCGCACCCACCTCCGTGAACCAGATCCTGGCGTCAGAGCCGACGGCGATTCCCCACGGCGCGCCGGCGCCGGTCGGCAGCGGGAACGTCCGGACGACACCGTTGGTGCCGAGCCGGGCGATCGTGTTGCCGCCGATGTTCGTCCCGGTCAGCGCGACGTAGAGCGCTCCGTCCGGGCCGAACACGATCCCGTGCGGGAGGCTGCCGGCCGGCATCCGGAACGGCACCGGCGTGGTCCCGGCCTCGAGCGACCGGTAGAGGACGATCCGGCTCGCGTCGGGGCCGCTCACCCAGACGGAACGGCCGTCCGGCCCGAGCGCCATGTCCCAGGCGCCGAACACCGAGAACGGTATCGGCAGCTCGTCGATGGTCGGCGCGCCGGGCGCGGCGCCGATCAGCGCTGCGGCTCTCGCCTCCCTTGTCAGCGCCGCCTCGAGCGCGCGCTTCCTTCCGCCCGCGGAGGCGGAAAGCGCACGCCCGTTCGCGGCCGCCGCCTGGAGCAAGAGCCGCTGGATCGACCGAGTCCGATCGAGGGGCAGCTCGGCTGCGCCGAGCGTGTCGAGCGCCGCCGCCAGGTCGGATCGGGCGGCGCGGATCCGTGTCGCGTCCCGCGACGAGCCGCCAGAGGCCGTGAGCGCGGCGCGCTGGTGACGCTGGGCCGAGGCGAGGTAGTCCTTCGCGCCGCGGACGCTCGGCTGAGGCACGGCGGCGGCGGCGACCGCGGCCACCGCGAGGCCGCCGGCCAGCGCGGCGAGGCCACGTCTTGCGAGGCTCATCTCTCTCATGTACGAGATTCGGCCGCTGTTGTCCAGTCGAGCGAGTACGGATCGGGCCGGGGTTGAAAAAGCGCCTGCAAAATGCGACCCTTAGCGGGTACGGCGGCAGGCTCAGGGAGAGGGGCTGCGGCGATGTACACAGTCCGGCACTACTGGGTGCGGCTCCGGTGGAGCAAGCGCCGGCCCTACTCGATCGCGCGGAGCGTGATCCGGGTTGCGGTCTGTCTCGTCGCGCTCGCAGCCGTCCTCGACCTGCTCGGGATCGTGAGCGTCCACTCGCTCGCGCATCTCCTCGGCTAGCCGCTCGCGCGCTCGCAGCGATAGCTTCTCGCGATGCAGCTCGGGCGGATCGGTGTCTGGCTCGGCACGTTCGGCGTCGCCTCGGCGGCGCAGGCGCGCCCCGCCGCACGGCAGATCGAGGAGCTCGGCTACCCGACGCTCTGGTTCGGCGAAGGGCTCGGGACCCGGGAGTCGTTCACCAACGCCGCCGTCCTCCTCGCGGCGACGGAGCGGCTGCAGGTCGCTTCGGGGATCGTGAACATCTGGGGCCGCGACCCGGTGGCGGCGGCGAACGCGGCCCGCGTCCTCGCCGACGCCTACGACGACCGCTACCTGCTCGGGCTCGGAGTCAGCCACCCGCGGCAGGTGGACCCGCGCGGGCACCGATACGAGAGCCCCGTCGAGCGGATGTCCGCCTACCTGGACGCGATGGACGACGATCCCTACGTCAGCCCCGAGGGCGCGGCGACGCCGCGGCCGCCGGTGCCACGCGTGCTCGCAGCCCTCCGCCCGCGGATGCTGCGGCTCTCGGCGGAGAAGGCGCTCGGAGCACACAGCTACCTGGTGCCGGTCGAGCACACGCGGCGCGCCCGCGAGCTCCTCGGGCCCGCCGCCCTGCTGATCCCGGAGCAGAAGGTCGTGCTGGAGCGGGATCCGGCGGAGGGCCGCCGAAGGGCCCGCGCAGCGCTTGCGTGGTATCTGGACACCCCGAACTACGTGAACAGCCTCCGCTGGCTCGGCTTCGCCGACGCGGACCTCGAGGGCGGCGGGTCCGACCGGCTCGTCGACGCGCTCGTTGCGGTCGGCGACGAGGAGGCGATCAGGACGCGCGTCGAGGAGCACTTTGCCGCCGGCGCGACGCAGGTCGCTATCCAGCCGATCGAGGAAGGCGATCCCTTCGGCCTCGAGACCTTGAGGCGGCTCGCGCCGGTACTGCTCGTCTGACTGCGATCGAGCATTGACAGCGGCGCTCGTCTGGAGACGCTGAGGACCAGGGGACGGGCTGTGAGTCCGAGGCAGCGGGGAGAGGCAGCGGCGGGCCCGCCCCCAACCTTCGTCAGTCGCCGGGGGTCCGCGTCACCAGACGTTGCCCCATTGCGACCCCTTTTCCCTGAACGTCCTCGACCGGCAGCCGTTCGGCTGGCGCTCGTGACCCGGCACGCAGTAGGAGAGCGTGGCGCTGACGGCGTGATAGGCGACGCCGACGAAGACCCAGCGCGCCTCGAGCCTCCCCACCGGCGGGGGCAGCCGGTACGTCGAGTGGATCGTCAGCTGCCGCCAACCGATCGTGTCGTCGCCGTCGGAAAGCAGGCAGACGACCTTTCCCGCCGGCTGGTACCTGCGCCCGTTCCAGGGGAAGAGCAACGCGCTCCCCTCGCATTTCTGGATGATCGCCGCCTGGCTGCTACTGCTGCTGCGGACGAGGTGGAAGCGGTACACGTGCGCGGCGGTCGCAGCCGTGGCCGCGAACGGCCCCAGGACGACCGCGCCGACCGCCACCGCAGCGACTCGAGCAGCCTGCACCGTGCGCGGAGTCTAGAACGATCGAAATCGCGAGCAGTGCCCAAGCGGACGACGTCGACTCGTTCATAGCCGCTCTAGATCGGGGCGCCCGGATTTGAACCGGGGACCTCTAGTCCCCCAGACTAGCGCGCTAACCAGGCTGCGCCACGCCCCGCGACCGCGTCACCGTAGCAGCCCTCGCCGGCGGCGAGGGGTGCCGATTCGGTCGAACAGGCCGGCGAACGCGACGTTGACGAGCCAGATCACGATCGTCGCGCCGACGTACGTCCAGAAGCCGTCGACGGCGAAGCGCGGAGCGATCCACTCGGCGAGGCCGAGCATCGCGACGTTGAGCGCGAAGTACGCGAGCCCGAACGTGACGACGATCAGCGGCAGGGTCAGGACCGCGAGGACCGGCTTCAGGAACGCGTTCCCGACCGTGAGCGCGAGCGCGCCAAGCGCGTACGACCAGAACCCACGGATCCCGACGCTGTCGAACAGCCAGTTGACGAAGATCAGGGCGAGGACGTTGATGCCGGCCGTGAGTAGGAGCGAGACGGCGAAGCTCTCGTCGTAGACCGGGGAGCGGCGGCGAAGCACGCGCTATCGCTTCTGTCCGCGAAGCTGCTTGTAGAGCCGGTCGATCTGGGCGGGCACCTGCTCGAGCCGCTCCGTGATCACGCGCAGGCGGTACTCGCGGAAGTGCTCGGCCTCGACGCCGAGCGCGGCAGCCAGCCGCTCGATCACCTCGTTCGACGGCACAGGGCGGTTGCCGTGGACGAGATGGTTGAGGTATCCCGCCGAGAGGTTCGTCTTCGCGGCGAGCCCGCGGTAGGTCACCCCGGTCTCCTCCATCAACCGCTCGATCGTCGGCCCGAAGGCCTCCTCGCTGAAGCGGCGTTTGCGTGGCATCAGATCGTCACCTCCTCGGCGGGCACTCGGCGCTCCTCCCCACTCGCGCGGTCCCGCACGTCCACCGCGCCGTCCTCGAGCGTCTTCTTTCCGACCGTGACGCGCACCGGGATCCCGATCAGGTCGGCATCGGCGAACTTCTCGCCCGCGCGCAGGTCGCGCTCGTCGAGGAGCACGGTAGCGCCAACCTCCTCGAGCCGCGCGGCGACGGCCTCCGCCCGCTCCTCCACCCCCGGCAGCGCGATCACGTGAGCGTCGTATGGCGCAATCGACCTCGGCCAGCCTGCGATTCCGTTCTCGTCGTGGTTCTGTTCGATCACCGCAGCGATTATGCGCCCTGGGCCGATGCC
>Ga0070741_10019068_pt1 | contig 11003 bp, 6 predicted proteins | sample Coa_R1_4_FD_66440 | JGI IMG/M metagenome (GOLD analysis project Ga0070741, IMG submission 66440) | Surface soil microbial communities from Centralia Pennsylvania, which are recovering from an underground coalmine fire - Coalmine... | ecosystem: Environmental > Terrestrial > Soil > Unclassified ...
CCATGGCACGGATGCCGCGCGCCAATTCGCCGAAATTTCCATGTGCGTCGCCCGGCTGAATCGCGAGAACGGCGGCGCGCAAGGCCGCCTGGTCCTCTATCGGCTGCGTCATTAAACGCAATTGCGATCCGAAGGCCGCCACCTGCGCCCGCGATGCGCCTTTTGCGGAAAGCACTCGCACGGCCGCTGCTTTCGCATCCGCGAGCCGCGTTCCAGCTCGCATGCTAAACGAATTGTCCACCACCAGCAGTAGCAAGCGATTGCTCGCCAGCGCTACCGCGCTGCGATTGATGAACGGATTAGCGAACGCCAAAACCAGCAGCGCCAGCCACAACATCCGCATCGAGAGCAGCAGGTAATAGCGCAAGCGGCGATGATGCGTGGAGCTTTGCGTGCGCGATTCAAAAAACGCCAGCGAGGGCCATTGTTTGGGCGGACGCTTCAACTTCTTCAGGAGATGCAGGTATAGCGGCAGCGTGAGGCCGGCCAGCCCGGCGAGAAACCAGGGCGCCAACACTCCCATTTATGCAAAGACTCCCATCTAGACGATGCCCCACTTGCGGCGCAGCCACCACTCTGAGAATCGCAGGACGATGAGAAGCAAGAAAACCAATGGCAGATCCCACAGATCCTTAGTCTCGCGCACTGTCACACCGGCTTCGGAAAATGGGATGGCTTTTGCCAACCCGCCCACATCGGACGGCTTCCAATATCGGCCGCCCGTTTGCGAGGCCAGCTGCTCCAGCAATTCGCGATTTTGTTCGGTGTGAAAACTCTCGGCCACGCCGTCCAGCCGCTCGAAGGTTAATACGTCACGGCCCAGTTCTGCCAATTTCCCCGTGCTTGCATCGTGCCGCTGCGCCGTCACTTCGGTCAGGTACGCGCCCGGCTTCGGCGCCGACCACGCGGCTTGAAACTGGCCGGGACTTCCCTGCACCGGCGTCAATTCCACGAGCGCGCTCACCCCGCTTGGCCCCAGGATGTGCGCCTCCACTCTGGCATCCGGCGCCGGGTTGTATTGCAAATCGCGAACATCGGCGGTGAGCGTCACTGCGCCCGTATCAAGCAGCACCTGAGCCGGGACGGACACAGTTACGTGGCCGGGCGTGTCGGACGCCACCCAACGCAGGAGCTGCTGCCAGAGCAGATCGTGAGCCGTGTCGCCCAGAGGGAGGCTCATCTGCCAGCGCCAGCTCCCTCCCGTCGCCATGATCGCGCTTCGCCCACGCCCGAAATTTTCGGTAATCAGCAGCGGCAGCCTGCGGCCTTCGGGCGTGATCATGTCGGCGAGAACCGTAGCGCCAGGCTTGGGTACGCCCGGATCCTCGTAGTCCATCAAATACGGAAGCTGTTTCCACTTGGCAGCGTTCGCTGCGGGATCGTCCAGCAGGCGCGTGATCACGCTGTCGGCTCCGGCCGGCGCGAGTTGCGCAAAGGTGTGCGTGGTGCCGTTCCTTGGATCGGCCTCGCGATGGAAAGTGCTCGATTGCGTGGGGAGCACGGTCGGAAAGAGATCCACCAGTTTCGTGGCATTCCATCCGCCATCGGCAAGCGAGAACTGCCCGCCCAGCATCAACAAACCGCCGCCGCGGCGATCCACAAAATCCCGAATGAGTTGTTGCTGGTTGGGTGTGAAGTAAGCCGCTTCCACCGAGCCAATGATCAGTCCCTGATATGCAAACAGATCTTCGGCGCGCGACGGAAATCCGCCGGCCAGCTCAGTGGGGTCCGCGATCCCCTGCCGGTAAACTTTGTTCTCGCTGGTACGAACCATCGAGACCAGGTGCACCAGGCGGTCGCCTTCTTCGGCCTCGCGGATGAATTTGTATTCCCAGCGCGGCTCGCCTTCAATATAGAGGATGCGCCGCGGTTCGGACCCCACGTTCACCACGCGAGTCAAAATATTGTTGGCCGTGTTCTCTTCACCCGGCAGCGGAACGGCGGCAATCTGCAGTGTCCGCGCTCCAGCGGCGCCGATGTCGAACATCAGGGTCTCAGTCTGGAGATTGCTATCGGGGCCAAGAGTAATGGTGCGCGAGGCGAGCGCTTTAGTTTTCCCTTGTGTGGTGTCACGAATCGTCAGGTTAAGTTTTTGACCGGCATAGCCCCTTTGATGCAGCGTGATACGGGCCGCGATGCGCGAATCGGCTAAGGCTCGCGGCGCGATGCTCGCATCATCCAATTCGACGTCATGGGTGGCACGCTCTCGTCCGAACCCGACGGTGTGAACCGGGATGTGCCGTGCGCGCAGTGCGTTGATAGCGTCCGCGCTGATCCCACCCGAATTGTCGTCGCCGTCCGAGAGCAGAACCGCGGCGCCGATCGGCAGGTCGGACGTTTCATCGCTGAATTGCTTCAGGCTGTCGCCGATGCGTGTCGAGAGAGCGTTGGCCTTCAGATCATTCACATTGTTGATGCGCACCGCGACATCATCGAAACGATACAGCCGCGTTTGAAACGAGCGGTTGAGTCCGGGCAGTACGTTGCTTTCGAGCGTTTTGACAGCTTGCGCTTGGCGCGTGAGGCCGTCTTCCGAAATGGCCATGCTGCGCGAATCGTCCACCAGGACCGCGATAATGTTTTGCCGCGGCCGCAGTTCAGCGATTGTGATGGCCGGGTGCCAGAGCAGCACCAGAAGAATGGCCGCCAGCAGTGTCTGCAAACTCCAGACCATCCAGGCTCGCCAGCCTCGCATCACAGGAGCGGCTTCGCGCAGGCGCGAGCGAATCAGCAGCGCGAGAGCGGCAGCCACCGCCACAATCAGCAGCAGCAGCATCCATTTTGGCCACGCGCCCAGAAGCGCAAACTGGCCGCGCGAGTATACCGAACGCGGGTACTTAAAAAAGAACTCGAACATGAACGCCTGTGCTGCTCAAATATTGTACGAAGAGGCGCGCGGAGTTCATGTTAGTGAGTCATCGAGTAGGTAATGTAGTTGAGGACGATGCGAAATGCAAGTCCGGAAAACTTTTCGGGATACTCCGGGCTGTCGGCCCACTCCCAGGCGTCACCCAAATGCATGTTGGCGCAAATGGCAACCATAATACGGCCGCGCTCGTTGCGGATGGCCCGCCACTTGGGCACGTAGCCGTCCTTTTCGTACGTGCGGCCGGTGTTTACGTAGACTTCGCTCGGGATCTGAAACTTCTCGTTGATGTCGTACAGGACGTGATAAATCTCGTCCTGGTCGCGCAAATCTTCCACCGCACGGTCCGGAATCACCTGCCGCATGCCAGCCATGAAGCGCTGCCAATCTTCGGTGCCGTGGAAGTCGTCGACCATCAGGAATCCGCCCTTATAAAGGTAGTCGTGCAGGCGTTTGGCTTCCTGATCGGTGAACGTCCAGGTGTTCACGTCGACGGCGTAAATCCACGGGTAATCGAACAGGTGGTCGCTGTCCAGATCGGCAACATTGAGCGGCGAAGGCGAGTGAATGCGCGTCAGGCGCCGCAGCGCGATCAGGCAGTCGTTGTCGGCCTTAGGATAATCGCGCGACCAGCCGCCGCCGAAAAAACGAAATCCGCGGGTGCCGCCCGCGGAATTGTATTGCAGCCGGCTCCAATAGAATTCCGAAGGGATGCTGGGGCCGCCGTAAGAATAGCGATCATAGCCGCCGCGAAAACCGCCAAACTGCATTCCGAACAGGCTGAGGCTGAGCAAGAACAGGAGTGCGCGCGCCAGCTTCATCGATGGTTGCCTCAGACTCGTTTTCAAGCGTATCAAAAGCGAGGCCGGGTGGGAGCAAACTCGCCGTCTAATCCAGCCGGCGTCGGCGTTAACATAGTCATTTCGGATGCAACGTCGTGATTTCCTCAAGTTTGCCGGCCTCGCTGCCGCCAGTACGCCTCTCATCGGCCAACAGACGCAATCCTTCCTCGCTCCCGCCGCCACCGAGGACATCGCGAAAACGGATTTTACCCTCGAGATCGCACCGATCACGCTGGAACTCGCGCCCAACCGCATATTAAGTACCGTCGGATACAACGGCACCTCGCCCGGCCCGCTGCTGCGGATGAAGGAGGGCGTGCCGGTGACCGTCAACGTAGTGAACAAAACCGACGTCCCGGAATACGTTCACTTCCACGGGTTGCTCATCCCTTCCGATGTTGATGGCGCGGAAGAAGAGGGCACGCCGGTCGTCCCGCCGCACGGAAGCCGTAAATATCAGTTCACGCCCACGCCGGCGGGCACGCGGTGGTATCACACCCACACCATGGCGATGGACGACCTGCATCGCGGAAGTTTCACCGGAATGTTCGGGTTTCTCATCGTTGAAGGGGCTAATCGTCCGGGCAATTTCGATCAGGAGCATTACCTCGCGCTACGCGATTGGGAGCCCTACTTCACCAACATGGCGATGGACACGGACGACCTGGATCCGGCCGGAGCGCAGCCGGAGAAACCGGCGGCGCTCGACACGCGGCAGCCAGGGATCGAAGTAGCTTCCGATATTTATTCCATCAATGACAAAGCCCTCGGCGCAGGCGAACCCATCCGCGTGAGTGCGGGCCAGCGGGTGCTATTTCATTTCCTGAACGCCAGCGCCATCGAGATCCGTCACCTTGCGCTGCCAGGCCACAAGTTTAACGTGATCGCGCTGGATGGCAATCCCGTGCCTACGCCCGCGCCCGTCGACGTGTTGATGATCGGCCCCGGCGAACGGGTGGATGCCGTGGTGGAAATGAATCAGCCGGGCGTTTGGATTTTAGGCGCGCCGGAAGACATGGTGCGCGAGGGCGGCCTCGGCATTGTCATTGAATACGCCAATCAGCATCGCACGCCGCAATGGACGCCGCCGCCCAAATCGGCTTGGGATTACACGATTTTTGGTAAGCCCACCGCGCCGCCTGCGCCCACCGAACGGCTCGATATGATCTTCGAAAAAGTGCCGCGCGGCGCCGGCAAATTCAACAGCTTCACCGTTAACGGCAAACAATATCCACACGAGCAGGAGTTCATGCTGAAGCAGGGCGCGCGGTACCGGCTCACGTTTCACAACCGCACGGACGATTCGCATCCGTTGCACGTTCACCGCCACCAGCTGGAGATCGTCGAGATTTACGGCAAACCGACCGCGGGCGTCGTCAAAGACACCGTGGTGGTGCCCACCTACGGGCGCGCGAGCGTGGATTTCACAGCCGATCAGCCCGGGCCGACCTTATTTCATTGCCACATCCAGCAGCACATGGATTTCGGCTTCAAGGCTCTGCTGCGCTATTCGTGATGCGCTATGTGGCTTTCGCCACAGCGATTTTGGCGCCGATCCGGCGGGGGTAGCGGCGCCTACTTACGCGCTAACGCCGTGAGAAGCTGGCTGGCCATCTTGTAGTGCGGGTCTAGTTCGAGAGCGCGCTTCAGCTCCGCGCGGGCGCGATCGTATTCGCTTTGGGAAAGGAGCGCCAGGCCGAGGTTGGCGTGATTGGAAGCATCGTGCGGCAGCAAGACCACCGATTTCTCCAGGACGAAAACCGCGTCGGCAAAATCCTGCATTTTTAAATATTCCACTCCCAGCAAGCTAAAAACATAGGGGCCGGAGTTTGGGTATTGGTTAACGGTGTTGAGTAACTGTCTCACAGAGCGGGCGTGATCGCCCCGATCAGCAAGCTCCAGGGCCTTTTGCAGCATGTGCCGGGCGTGAATTGAGAGCGGGTAGCGCAGCAGCTCAGCGGGGACGGTGAGCGGGGGCCTTACTTCAACAGGACTGGGATCGACGACGACGTGAATGGATTGAGGCAGCGCAGCGAGTTGTAATCCCAACAGCGCGACTATAGCAAACCCGAACCGATGGGACATTTCGTTACAAATCAATATACATTATGTTGCAATTCGATTACAAGCAGGATATTCATTGTGTCCTCGGATACGGTATCCTTTCGTGCCTTTACCCGGCGGCCAGCATCTAACGTGGGCGGAGGAATAATTTGTCTGCCGTCATCGAGGTGAATCCACTAGAGCAGTTCTCGCTCGAACCACTCCCTATGGGGGAGTCTTGTCTTTTGGTGATCTTTGGCGCCTCGGGGGACCTGACGCGCCGGAAACTGATCCCGAGCCTCTACAACCTGGCGTGCGTGGGCTGCATGAACCCACAGTTCGAAGTTTTAGGCGTGGGCCGTACTCAAATGAGTTCCGAGGAGTTCCGGGCCAAAATGCGAGAGAGCGCCGCCGAATCGAGCGACGCGCGCGACTTCAATGAGGCTCACTGGAAGGAATTCGAGCAGCGGCTGCATTATTTTGTAGGCGATCCGGGGGACGAGAGCTTCTACCCTACGCTAAAGGAGCGCCTGGGCGAGATTCGGAAATCCGTCGCGACGCCGAATCATCTCTTTTATGTCTCGACGCCGGCATCGGTGGCGGGACCCATTGTCGAGGGGCTCGCGCGCGCCGGGTTGAACCGCTCGGAGGAGGGATGGACGCGCATCATTTTGGAAAAGCCCTTCGGGCGCGATCTCGAATCCGCGAAGAAATTGAACGAGGTTGTTCACCGGTGGTTCGACGAAGAGCAGGTGTTTCGCATCGATCACTACTTAGGCAAAGAAACGGTCCAGAACATTTTGGTATTCCGCTTCGGCAACTCGTTGTTTGAACCAGTGTGGAACCGCAACTACATCGATCACGTGGAGATCACGGCGGCCGAAACTGTAGGCGTGGAAAGCCGCGGCGCGTTCTATGAAGAGACCGGCGCTTTGCGCGACATGGTAGCCAACCATTTGTTGCAGCTACTGGCTCTGACCGCGATGGAGCCGCCGATCGCGTTCGACGCAGATGCTGTGCGCGGGCAGAAGGTGCAGGTATTAAAATCCATCCGGCCGATGACGGTGGACCAGGTGGCCAAGAGAACCGTGCGGGGACAATATGGACCCGGCGAGATGGGCGTCAAACGCGTGCCGGGGTATCGCGAAGAGAGAGACGTGAAGAAAGATTCCACTACGGAAACATACGCGGCGGTGGAATTTTACGTAGATAACTGGCGCTGGGCAGGCGTGCCATTCTTCATTCGCACCGGCAAGCGGCTGGCGCGGCAGGCCAGCGAGATTCGCGTTCATTTCAAGCCGACGCCGCAGGCGCTGTTCGCGGGTACCTCTTCTGATCAGACGGGCTCGCAGCCCGGCCCCAACGTTATCACAATGCGCATCCAGCCGGATGACGGGATTAGCATCGCTTTCGATGTGAAGCAGCCGGGCGGGCACATGCGCGCGCTTAGCGTGGATGCGAATTTCTCGTACGACACCGCATTCGGGCACAAAGGCCCGCCAGCGTACGAGACGCTACTGTTGGATTCGATGCGCGGCGAAGCGACGCTGTTCACGCGGCGGGACGAAGTGGAGGCCGAGTGGCGGATCATTACGCCCATTGAGGAGGCCTGGGCGCAATTGCCGACGCCGAAATTCCCGAACTATGCGGCGGGATCGGAGGGGCCGGTGGAGGCCGATGCGCTCGTCAGTGCCGGCAACGCAGCCGAACATCGAGTTTGGCGCCGGCTGGCAGGGTGAAATTTGCAGTGGTACTAAAGGGAGGTAGCGATGAAAAGTGAAACGATGCGTGCAGTGGCGATCGATGAATTTGGCGGAATTGAGAAGATGCAGCCACGGCAGATGCCGGTGCCCGAGATCGGCAACGATGAGGTCCTGGTGCGAGTGGATACTGCAGGGGTGGGCGTTTGGGATCCGTTTGAGCGCGAGGGCGGGTTCGCTCAAGAGTTCGGGATGCAACCTCAGTTTCCTCATGTGCTGGGGTCGGATGGCGTGGGAAGCGTAGAAGAAGTGGGCAGTGCAGTTCGTAGTCTGAAACGCGGGGATCGTGTTTACGGTATTAACCTAATGAGCGCCAAGGGCGGCTTTTACGCCGAATATACGGCGATCAAAGCCGATAACGTGGCTGTTATCCCAGAGGCACTGTCCACGCGAGAAGCCGGCGTCCTGGCGGTGGATGGCGTGACGGCGCTGGATGGCCTGGACAAAACGCTGCATCTTAAAGCGGGTGAATCCATTCTGATTCTGGGAGCTAGCGGCGGGATTGGGCATTTAGCGGTTCAACTCGCCAAGCGTATGAAGGCCCGGGTTCTCGCCATCGCGTCCGGAGAAGACGGCGTGAAGTTTGTGCAACGGCTGGGAGCGGACAAAGTGATCGATGGGCGCCGCGAGGATATTCTCAAAGCGGCGCAGGAATTTGCACCCAAAGGTCTGGATGCGGTGTTGTTGACCGCCGGCGGGAAGGCGGCGGAGCAGGCAGTTGCGGCCCTGCGCGAAGGCGGCCGAACTGCCTATCCGAACGGCGTGGAAGACATTCCCAAGGCGCGCGAGGGCGTGAAGATCACGAGCTACAACGGGGAGCCGGATCCCCAGACATTTGCGAAGTTGAATGCGCTGATCGATGGCGGACCGTTTGAAGTCCACATCGCGAGGACGTTTCACTTAGAAGAAGTCGCGGCGGCGCAAGAAGCGCTGGATAGTCATTATCTGGGGAAGCTGGCGCTGGTTTTGGCTGACTGACGGTGCGACCTCTGCGGTATTCGACCAACGACACATTGGACGGGTGCTGCGACCATCGTGCGATATCACGGAGCGAAGATTCACATCGGCATGCGGTGGAGAACCTTAACCGAGCCGATGTACTGCTCCTTGGCCGGACGACTTACGAAATGATGGGGGCGGCGTTCGGCCGCTGCCGGTGGCTGCACAGAGGCGCGATTGTACGCACGGGCGATCAACCCGGCAAAGAAGTATGTGGTGTCGTGCAACCTGGACCGGGTGGATTGGAACGCGGAGCTCGTGCGCGGGGATCTAGGACGGCGATTCAGCAGCTCAAGCGGGAGCCGGGTAAAGGGCTATTCTCGGGAGGCGTGAAATTCCTGCTCGCATTGGCGGAGCTGGGATTGATTGACGAGTATGAGTTTGTCGGTGCATCCCCGGCTAGCGGGCGACGGGTCGACAGTGTTCGTGGGCTTTCGAAGCGCGTCAATTTAAGAGTTGTGAGCCTTCTAGAATCCGGCTCGGGGCCGTAGCGATGCGGTATGAGCCGAGAAGTTAGCTGTTGTGAAGCGCTGCAGTTGTAGCGTCGCCAAGCTGGTTCTGGCTCTCAGCTGATTGCGAAACGAGCCGAGTCGACTTACAGGCGGTTTGATCTAGGGCATGGTATCAAAATATGCGCCTGAGGCATTCGGATTCGATGGATCGAGGAAATTAGGATAGTTCCGATCAATCGAGAATTCTTTCACGAACTCTGGGGATTGTTTTTCATCGAACTGCCGATAGAGCCTCCGCCAGAGTGCCCTGCCTGGCCAATCGGCTGGGGTTAGCGGCGTCGCCGGCATCACGTCCAAAGCCGGATGAATCGAGTCGCTCGAAGTCAGCCAGTTTGTCCAGGGGCCGAGGTCCGACTCCATTTTTTGAGTCCCTGCGCTATAGGCATACGACAGAGCGTATCGAACACGGAAGCCAGGGTCCCAATGCGTGGACTTCGTTATAGTGCCATTGGCCTCGGTGTGGGGATAGTACGGCGCCGTCCTTAAGGATTTGGTCCGCCAGGAACGTGAAAACGGCGCAGAGCGGGGAGGCTGCAAGCCGATGGACTCGAAGCTCAAAACCAAATCGAGATGGTCGTCGAGCTTGCCAGAAAATGGGCTAAGCGAGGGGCGTGGCTTCGGAAATTGAGAAATGGAGGAATAGACCTCGCCGGTACGTGCATTCGACCAGGCCACCGGAACCTCGTTCGGCAAATAGCTAGCGGCTACCTCGATCTCTGTTCCCTTCGAAAATACCTGGTACGCGAATGTCCGCGCCTTTGTTTCGCTGATTACTTTTCCCTGTCCATCTTTGGTTCGGATTTCAAGTTCGATACAGCGCCCGTGGGCATCTCGGACGGCCAGGACACGATTGTCTACCGGCGCGTTATAAGCGGACAATCCGAATTCCAGTTCAAGAGACAGAATCTTCAAATCGCCTTCCGCCGTGATCTCGAGATCCGTCCATGCCGGCGGGGAGGAAAGCAGAGTCTTGAGGTTCGACAGTTTGGGATTGGATTGCACCAGGGTCTGCAGATCCGGATCAGCTTCCGGTCCGGACTCGGAGATGGACCGTTGGACGCCCGCCGGTGTGGCAGACAAGGAGCAATTGTAAACCCAGGTCAGCATGGCCTCTTTGGAGTGCGGGGCGCCGTCGGGAAGCTGGCGTATGGCACAAAGATTGGCTCCGTCGCGAAGTGTACCCGCGCCGAAATACTTGACATAGAGAGTAAGGTGGCCTTTGCTAACTCCATTTTCCAGCACAAGGTTCTTGACGTGGATCGCAGACTGGCCGGGTTTGCTTTTTGGAGGGACGAGACGCACTCTATGCAATAACGGGGAAACAATGCCTGCCTCCATGGGGTTCAGGATAATGGTTCGACCCACAGTAGTGTTAAAGTCATTCAGCGGCGCGATCGCGTCGCCTTGCAATGAACAACTCTCTAGAGACTCAAAACCCAACCCACCGCTCACCAGCTTTTGCCCCAGGGCATCCTGAATTCCTGATTCGGCGCCTGTCACAAGTTTTTTGAGTGTCTTCACTTGCTCGGGTTCGAGAAAAGGATTCTTTGCGGCCGGTAGCATCTGCCTCACCTCACCCAAGACTTTAAGCATTCGATAGTCGACCGGCTTGTAAGGTTCAAGCTGAGTGTATTCCCAGCATTTGATCATGTAGTACTGATACTTGAGCAGCTTGCGCCGGGCCTCGCTGCCCAGGTTGCGGATGAATCTGCAGGTAAGAGGGCTGAACTTGTTCAGCTCCTTAACTCGGTCCTGATACAACGCATCCTGTGCCAGCAGGGTCTGACAGATCTGGGCGGGGATGTCGGCCATGAGCTCGAGCGCGGCGCTCAATTCATTTGCGAAAGTTTTTTTGGACTCATTCAGGGCCCTCACTCTTTGGGAGAGAGTCTGGAACGCAGTATCCTGCGCTTCCAGCTTCACCAGCTCAGCCTCCACTTCCGCATCGGAGACCTTTAGCGAGGCCGCCTGAGTGGCCAGT
>Ga0070741_10019069_pt1 | contig 11003 bp, 10 predicted proteins | sample Coa_R1_4_FD_66440 | JGI IMG/M metagenome (GOLD analysis project Ga0070741, IMG submission 66440) | Surface soil microbial communities from Centralia Pennsylvania, which are recovering from an underground coalmine fire - Coalmine... | ecosystem: Environmental > Terrestrial > Soil > Unclassified ...
GGCGGAGGCGGTTCGGGATACAAGCAGCGGTAGCAGGGTCCGCCAGGGTACGCGAACACCGTGCACTGCCCCTCGAAGCGGAAAATCGACCCGTAAACGTTCGGTTTTCCCAGCAGCACACACGCGTCGTTGACCAGATAGCGGGTGGGAAAGTTGTCTGTGCCATCGGCGATGATGTCGTAGTCTTTCAGGATCTCCAGGGCATTTTCGCTCGATAGCATCGCGTTGTGTTTCACGATGTTGATGTGCGGGTTGATATCACGCATCCGGTCGGCGGCCGAATCGAGCTTGGGCCTGCCTACGTCCTTCGTACCGTGGATCACCTGCCGCTGGAGATTCGTGAAATCGACTACGTCAAAATCCACCAGGCCGATCGTCCCCACTCCCGCCGCCGCCAGGTATAACCCGAGCGGAGCGCCGAGGCCGCCCGTGCCGATTAGCAATACCTTAGCCTGCTTCAGCTTGAGCTGCCCTTCCATGCCGACCTCGGGCATAATCAGGTGGCGGCTGTAGCGGAGAACTTCTTCGTTGGTCAGGGCAGCGGCCGCGGGGGGCGCTTGGATTGAAGCCCCTCCGGCGATCGAAGGCACAATGCTGATTACGTCGTTGTCGCTGACCGGAGTTTGGTCCTTCTTCATATACCGGATGTCTTCGTCGTTGACGTACACGTTGACGAAGCTGCGCAGCTTCCCTTCCTCGCTGTAAAGCTGCCGCCGCAAATCCGGATGCGCGGCGACAAGGCTCGCCAGGGCTTCGCCCACCGTAGACCCCTTCACTTCGACAGCGTCCTTCTTATCAGCGTACTGCCGTAGAGGCGTTGGTATTAAAACTTTGGCCATTTTGATTGCTCCGTAACCACTGTTGAACCGTCGGGAACTGCCATCCGACCCTTAGCTGTTCTTCATCCGCCCGCGTTTGCTCGGCGTCGGGAAGCCAGCTCTTCGCATCGTGCAGTTTGCCCTTGCGCATCGAAAGAACCACAAAGGAGTACCACGGACAGCTATTTTGCAAATCGGTTTGCGAAAAATAGGCGCCGCAGTCCGGATGCGAATGATAGATTCCAATGAGCGTCAATCCATGCCGGCGCGCCGCCGCGTCAGCCGCCAGCAGATCTCTGGCATCGAGCGTATACCGCTCGAATTTAGGACCGGGATTCACGTTCTCCATCGGCAAGGCCATCGTGACGGTCTTTATGCCGTCTTCCTGTTTTCCCAGCATAACGCCCACGCACTCGTTCGGATAGGTGGCGCGGGCATGCTCCACCATCGCCGCCCACGGCTGCGCTTTGATTCGGAGCACAGTCTTACTCCTCCCAAAAATGTTCGCTTAAATACTTGTCGGCGCCGTCGCACAACACCGTAACCACGACGCCCTGCTGGAGCCGCTGCGCCACGCGAAGCGAAGCGGCAACATTTCCGCCGGAGCTAATGCCCACCAGAAGACCTTCTTCGCGGGCGAGCTGCTTCACCATGGCATAGGCCTCTTCGGTCTCCACACTGAGGTTCTCATCGGCCAGCGCCGGATCGTAAATGCCCGGCACGATGGCGCTGGCCATATGCTTAAGCCCTTCCAGCCCGTGAAATCCGCTCGACGGCTGCATGGATATCAGCCGGACCTTCGGTGAATACTCTCTGAGCCTCCTTCCCGTCCCCATAAAAGTGCCGCTGGTGCCCAGGCCGGCTACGAAATGCGTAATACGGCCCTCGGTCTGCCGCCAGATTTCGTTTCCTGTCCCTTCATAATGCGCCAGCCAGTTGGCCGGGTTATTGTACTGGTCGGGATAAAAATATTTGTCCGGATTGCTGAAGTACAGCTCGCGGCATTTTCGAATCGCTCCGTCGGAGCCCTCTCCGGGATCCGTCAGCACAACCTCAGCCCCATAAGCCCGCAGAATGCGTTTCCGCTCGATAGAGGCATTGGCCGGGAGGCATAACTGCACTTTATAACCCTTCACCGCCCCGATCATCGCGTAGGCGATACCTGTGTTCCCACTGGTCGCATCTAAAATCACCTTTCCGGGCGCCAGCTTTCCCGTCTGTTCGCCGTCCCGGATCATATTGAGGGCCGGCCGGTCTTTAACTGAGCCTCCCGGATTCAGATGCTCGGCTTTGCCATAAAGTTCCACGCCCGCCGGTATTCCCGATAACCGCTGAAGACGAATCAGAGGCGTGTTTCCAACGCAGTCGAGAATAGAACATGGCTGCCGTGTCTGCGGCCGAGTCAACCCGGTGATCGCCATAGCCTTTAGACTACGCGGGCCTCGCTTTGGATGCAATGACGAGAGGAAGCTTCCCAGCTAAGCCAGTAAAAATCAGCAACTTAGGATGACTATTATAGGAATCTCCATATTCTCTGTCAACATTCGGGTTTTTGCCGTTTGGGAGTTGACTTGGCCGCCCGCAAAACCTAACATTGGTCCTCGGCAGACAACACGTTTGGCAGCTCCGCCGCTTTTGCGGAAGACGAGATCCAGATGCAAGGACGAAACATCCTAGGAGAGTTGTATTATGCCCAGTCGACTGGTTTCCGCTCGAACGCTGTTACCCTGCTGTTTTGCGCTAGCGCTCGTCTTTACCCCGCTCCAGGCAGCGACCCCCAGCCTCGCCGCTGCCGAGCAGACGCGACAGGCCTTCCTGAAGCTGATTGATCGCCCTCGCGTTCCGCTGGCGCCGGAGCTGAAGCAGTTGCCCGAGAGCGATGGATGGGAGCAAGTCCACTTCAGCTTCGCGGCCGACGCCAGCCAGCGCGTACCAGGTGTGCTGATCAAGAAGAAGCCTTTAGAAAATCAGGCGCATCGCCTGCCGGTGGTGATTTCGCTCCACGGTACGGGTGGCAACAAAGAAGGCCAAATTCCGCTGCTCAAAGATTTAGCAAGCCGCGGCTTCCTCGCTGTGGCGATTGACGGCCGCTACCACGGCGAACGAACGAGAGCCGGATCGGGCTCGGCCGAATACAACGAAGCTATTTTGAGGACCTACCGCACCGGCAGGGAGCATCCGTTTTTGTACGACACGGTATGGGACGTTATGCGTCTGATCGACTATCTCGAGACCCGGCCCGACGTGGACCCGGCGCGTATCGGAATGATCGGCTTCTCCAAGGGTGGTATGGAAACCTATCTGGCAGCGGCGGTCGATCCCCGCATCCGCGTGGCCGTGCCCTGCATCGGGGTGCAAAGCTTTCGCTGGGCCCTCGACCACAATCTCTGGCAGTCCCGGGTCGAAACATTTCAGGCGGCGATGAATGGCGCGGCGAAAGAGGCCGATTCGCCCGCGATCAACGCGGAGTTTGTGCGCGCATTTTATGACCGCGTGGCGCCGGGCATTTACTCCCAATTCGACGGCCCGGCGATGTTGCCTCTCATAGCTCCTCGGCCGCTGCTGACCATCAACGGCGGCTCCGACGCCCGAACCCCCCGCCCCGGCCTCATGGAGTGCATTGATGCCGCCAGGAAAGCTTACGCTGAGGCGGGCGCCTCCGATCGGTTTGAGGTAATAATCGAAGAAAATACTGGCCACCGGGTGACTCCCGAGGCCAGGGAACAGGCCATCCGGTGGTTTGTGAGATGGCTCAAACCGTAGACCCGACCGAGCGGAAAGACGTTCCAACCCACTCACGCGGATGTGCTTTCAGCGCTCAGAGCAAGGTCGCTCGCTTACTCGATCCAGCCGCCGCCCAGCACCTCGTCACCGTTATAAAAGACGCTGGCCTGGCCGGGGGTGACGGAACGTTGGGGAGTATGGAACTCAACCTCCACCCGGGACGGATCTCCCGTCGGCCGCACGGTAGCCGCCGCGGGAGTGAAGCGGTGCCGGATCTTTACCTGCACATGGATAGGCCCGGTGAGCCGCTCGAGACCAATCCAATTCACGTCTTTTGCAAAGAAGCTGCGCCGCAGCAACTGCTGCTCGGGTCCCACTACGATCTGCCGCGTTTCCGGGTCAATTGAAATCACATAGAGAGGCGACCCGGCCGCTACCCGCAGCCCGCGCCGCTGGCCCACCGTGAAGTGGTGAATACCGGAGTGCTCGCCGAGGATCTCTCCCCCCGCCGTGACGATCTTGCCGGCGCCCGGAACCAGCGGCTCAGAGCGCTCTTCCATATACGACTCGACAAACTGCGCGTAATCGCCGTTCGGCACGAAGCAGATTTCCTGGCTCTCGCTCTTATAGGCGACCGGCAGATCCATCTCGGCCGCCATCCGCCGAACCTCCGCTTTGCTCATCCCGCCGAGCGGAAACAGGGTTCGGGCAAGCTGCTCCTGGGTCAGGCCGAACAAAAAATACGACTGATCTTTGCCGTCATCCAAGCCCTTCCGCAACACATATCTTCTCCTCTCCGGATTCCACTCGACGCGGGCGTAATGTCCGGTAGCGATGCGGGACGCGCCCACTTGCCGGGCCAGTTCCAGGAAGCGATCGAACTTGATGAAGTTGTTGCACAGCGTGCAGGGAATCGGCGTTCGCCCCGATAAATATTCCTGCACAAACGGCCGCACAACCCGCTCCTCGAAATGCCGTTCCAAATTCACGACATAATACGGAATGCCGAGGTGCTCGGCCACGTGACGCGCATCATAGACATCGTCGAGAGAACAGCATCGCCCGCTGGAGGCCCCTTCTGCATGCAACTGCGGCAGCCGGCGCTGATTCCAGAGCTGCATCGTGAGCCCCAAAATCGGTTCGTTGGCGCGATGCAGCAGCGCGGCGGCGGTCGAGCTATCCACGCCGCCGCTCATCGCGACGGCAATCATCTCGGAAGACATTGGGTTTACGCGGCCGGATAAGCGGGCGAGAGCTTCCGGAGATGCGCGGCGGCCGCCTCCACCGCCTCCACCAGCGCATCTACCTGCTCGTCGGTATTCTGGCGGCCTAAAGAGAAGCGAATGCTGGCGCGCGCCCGCGCCGCGTCCAGGCCAATCGCACTGAGCACGTGCGACGGCTCGACCGAGCCGCTCGAACACGCCGAACCGGTAGAAACGGCCATGCCCTTCAAATCGAGAGCGATGACCATGGCCTCGCCCTCCAGGCAATCAAAGTAGATGTTCGTGGTGTTCGGCACGCGCCTCGCCTTGGCGCCGTTAACTCCCGTGAAAGGAATGCGCTCGAGTACGGCCCGCTCCAGGCGGTCGCGCAGCCGTTCCAGCCGAGCCGCATCCGCAAGCAATTCCCGGCGCGCAAGTTCCGCGGCCGCGCCAAGGCCTACCGCGCCGGCGACGTTTTCGGTGCCCGGCCGCCGACCGCGCTCCTGATGGCCTCCAAAGAGAATCGATTGCAGCCGGGCGGTCTTGCGAACATAAAGCGCCCCGGCGCCCTTGGGGCCATAGATCTTATGGCCGCTGAAGGCATAGAAATCGACTCCCAGTTCTCTTACATCGACCGGAATCTTGCCGGCCGATTGCACGCCGTCGCTGTGCATCAACACTCCTGCGCTGTGGGCGGCGGCCGAGATCTCCTGAATGGGCTGCACCGTGCCGATCTCGTTGTTGGCGTGCATTACGCTTACCAGCACTGTGTGCGGCTTCAGCGCAGCACGGATGTCGTCCGGAGAGACGACGCCATCGGACCCCACGCGCACGCGCGTCACTTCAACGCCCTCTCGCTCCAACTGGCGGCAGGCATCCAGAACGCAGGGGTGTTCAATGGCGGTCGTAATAACGTGCCGCCGCGTCCGGCTGGAGTTTCGCACCACCCCCAGAATGGCCAGGTTGTTCGCCTCGGTTCCGCCGCTTGTAAACACAATCTCGGCCGGCCGGCAACCGAGCAGCGAGGCCGTCTGGCGTCGAGCCCGCTCCAACAGCAATTTGGCCTGCTGACCGAAGAAATGAATGCTCGACGCGTTTCCGTAGGCCTGGGAGAAGCATGGCAGCATCGCCTCGACAACTTCGGCCGCCACCGGAGTCGTCGCGTTATGATCAAAATAAAGGCGCTCCATGCGAACCTATAGGCGTATTATAGCAATCGTCGAATCCAACCCGTTCGTCGGGTCTTGCAGGTAACAGCCGCACATGTCCCGGGAAATTATCAGTTTGACTACAGATTTCGGCCTCTCTGACCATTACGTAGGCGTCATGAAGGCAGTGATTCTGAGCCTCAATGCCGAAGCTCAAATCGTAGACCTCTGTCATCAGATCGAGCCTTACGATCTGCTCGGGGCGGCTTTATGCCTCGGCGCCTCGTACACTTATTTCCCGGCAAAGACCGTTCATCTGGTCGTCGTCGATCCGGGTGTTGGCAGTTCGCGCCGGGCGATCGTCGCCGAGGCGGGGTCGTGGCTGTTTGTAGCGCCCGATAACGGCGTCCTCGAGCTGATATACCAACGGCACCCACACAAGGTATGGGCGCTCCGCACCGAGGAATTCGCTCTCCGGCCTACGAGTCAAACGTTCCATGGAAGGGACATTTTCGCCCCCGCGGCCGCGCTGCTCTCAAAAAATACGCAGCCCAGCCAGCTCGGCGACCCGATCGATGACTTCGTTCGCCTGACCATTCCCCGGCCCGCGAGCCTGGGATCCGGCAACCGCCGAGGCACAGTGCTCAAAGTGGACCGCTTCGGCAACTTGATCACCAACTTGCAGCTTAGCAACCTGCCGGGAAAATTCCTGCTGAAAGTCGGCGACGCGCAGGTGAAAACTCTGCGCCCGTCCTACGCGGCGGCGGCGCCCGGAGAGGTATTTTTGATCGCCGGCAGCTCCGGGTACCTGGAAATTTCCATGAACCAAGGCTCGGCCGCCGAAGCCACCGGCGCCAAAGCCGGAGCTGCCATCGAGATGGTGGACACGGGCATCCCCGAGTAGAAAGGGTCTCTATGGATGAGCGGGAATTTTTTACACAAGCCGAAACAGCCAAGCCTGCCACTCTCAACTGCCCGCACTGCCGCCAGTCAGCGGAATACGAACTGCGATGGCTGGTGCGGCGAAAACGCGAGCGGCTGCCGGGCGGCGCCGACGAGATAGCGCGCGCCAAATTTCAGAAAGCGCAATCGTATATGGTCCTGCTCGATGACAAGGTGATGTGCAAGAACCCCCGCTGCCGGAAGCGTTTTGACGTTTCCGGTATTAAGACGATGGCCTTTGTATGATTTCTGCGGTTTCTTCCGGCAATGGCCGCCCTGCTCTCTTCGCGGCGGCCTCCATCCGGTTTGCCCAACGCAGGAACCGCCACAGGTCAACCCGCCTCTCCCAGCAAAATCGCCAAAATTTCCAGAACCCAACTTCTTCGGCTTTCCAGCCCCAGTAGGTTTCAATGCGCCAGCGAAGATACGGGCTTTGCCAAGGCCTGAGCCGGTAGCCGCGGGTGCTGTTCCACAGGAATCGGTTCATCTGGTTTGCCTGGAAGAGGGAAGCTTTCAGCGCTGGCGGATGAGCGGGCGTAATAACCGCTGCGCGTGCGGACGGTGTAATTCTTTGCGGCTCCCACCAGAACGACCTTGACTTGCCGGAAACTACCGTCCTGCGCGTCATTGGAAGGCGTGTAGCCGAGCGTATATTGATTGCGAATGTCGAGAGCGATTTTATGGGCAATCTCGTCCACCTCCCCCACGTCCTTCGGGAAGAACGCCGCCCCGCCCGACGCTTCGGCCAAAGCGCTCAGCGCCCGCCGCGTGCGCCGCGCCGCCCGACGCTCTTCTTCATTCAGCAGCCCGACCGTGAAAATAGCGGTTTCCGACTCCTGCACCTTGCGAAGCAGTTTCTCGAAAGTCAACTGGCTCGCGTTATCCTCGCCGTCCGTGATGAGCAAAATGACCTTCTTATCCTTGGTCGCCTTCTCTTTCAAGTGGTCCATGGACATGCTGAGAGCATCGTAGAAAGCCGTTCCGCCGCGCTGGTCGATTCGCTTGAGGGCGTCCTGCAAGAGTTCCTGCTTGTTGGTGAAGTCCTGATCCAGAAATGCTTCGTCGTTAAAATTTACGATAAAGACTTCATCTTGCGGGTGCGAGGCCTTCACGAAGGCCAGGGCGGCGGCATTCACTTTTTCGCGCTTGTCGCGCATGCTCCCGCTGTTGTCCACCACAATGCCAACCGAGACCGGAACGTCCTCCCGGCGGAAAATCTTCAGTGTTTGCTCAACGTTGTTCTCGTATACTTTGAACGCCGACTCGGGCAGGTTCGTAATCAGGTGATTGCTCTTATCGACCACTGTGGCGTGCAAAATCACCAGCCGCGTCTCCGCGCGGAATACGAATCCCCCCGCCTCGGGCTTGTTTCCGGAAGGCTGCGAGGCCGCCGGCGGCTTTGGCTGATCGCCCCCTTGCGCCGCCCCGGTCTGATTGGTTCCCTGGGCCCAAGCCCAGGCGGCTGAAAACGCCAGGGCTAAAAAGATTTTACTGTGCCGGAGCATAATACCCTTGTTTGGCGAAAACCCGGAGCGGCGGCATGCCTTTCGGCTGATTCAGCTTGACCTGAATGCGCCTCCATTTACCATCTTTCTGCAAATTGGTAGGCACATAGCCGAGTACGTATTGATTGCGCAGGACAATACCGATTTGAGCTGCTATATCAGGGAGCTCGTTCAGGTTCTCGACCGGAAATTGACGGCCTCCCGTCTGCTCGGCCACTTCGGTCAACAGGCTCGGGCCAGCAAGCTCTTCCGGCGTCCTCCCCCGGCTGGAAATCGGCTCGTAGATGCCGATGGCATATATCTGTACATCGGCTTCCTTCACCAGATTCTTAATTTCCCGCTCGGTATAGCGGCTGCTGTTGTCGCCCCCGTCGGAAATGATCAGCAACGCCTTTTTGGGATTTTTGGCGCGCTTCATCTGATTCAAGCCCAGATAGATGGCGTCCAACAGGGCCGTCCGGCCTTTGGCCTGCGTGAATGTCAGCCGGTTCTGAATTTCCTCGAGGCTCGAAGTGAAATCCGTCACCAGTTGCGGCCGCTCGTTGAATTCAATCAGGAAAAATTCATCTTGGGGGTTCGCCGTCTTGAAGAACTGCGAGACGGCTTCGCGCGACTTGACCAGCTTCTGGCCCATGCTGCCGCTGCAATCGAAAATCACGCCCAGCGACAGCGGAGCGTCCTCCGAGCCGAAATGAGCGATCTTCTGCTCTTCTTTGTCCTCGAAAATGCGAAAGTGCTCTTTTTCCAAGCCCGTAACCTGCTGGCCCATTGGTGTGACGACGGAAACGTTGACCAGGACCATGTTCACGTCCAGGTTGAACCGGCTCTCGCGGGTTTTCAGCTCGTTCGTTTTCGGCTGGGCCTTGGGACGGGGCTCGATGGAGACTTTTTCATCCGCCGACCGAAGCCGCCCCGCCATGAGCAGGCAGGAACAGGCCGCTGCTATCCAGAGCAGGGTTTTTAGGGGGGATTGCGGCCGCGACGTGCTCGTCATGGCGACTCTTGCCGGCAGGTAATTTACCAGGCCCATTTTATCACACCGGTACAACTGTGTTAGAATCGAGCGTACCACCGCTGGTACCGGCTATTTGTGAATTTTCCGACGGCTCTGCCGAAACCGTATTGGCGATATTAGCGGTAATACCGGCTCGTTTTGCTTCCACCAGATTCCCAGGCAAACCTCTCTCCAAAATCGGGGACCGAACCATGCTGGAATGCGTCTACGAGCGCGTGGTGCGGGCCCGGCTGATCGACCGCGTAATCATAGCCACCGACGATCCACGCATCGAACAGGCGGCCCGCTCTTTCGGAGCTCGGGTGGAGATGACCCGCGCCGACCACTCCACCGGAACCGAGCGCGTGGCCGAAGTGGCGGCCCGCGAGGACGCTGAGATCGTAGCGAACGTCCAAGGCGATGAGCCCCTCATTGATCCTGCCGCGATCGATCTCGCCATTGCTCCCCTGCTGGAAAGCAAGGCGACGCTCATGTCCACCCTGAAGAAGCAGATCACAGATTTCCGGGATCTGCACGATCCCAACGTAGTGAAAGTAGTCACCGATCGGGCCGGCAACGCAATCTATTTTTCAAGGTCCTTGATCCCTTTTGCGCGCGGCGCGGCGGCGGCTGAGGGCGCCGGGGATCTCCTGCATGCGGGCCCGGCTTACTTCAAGCACCTTGGCATTTACGTCTACCGGCGGCATTTTCTCTTGCAGTATCCCCAATTGCCTCCCGGACCCCTGGAGCAGGCGGAGAAGTTAGAGCAGTTGCGGGCGCTCGAAAATGGATGCCCGATTCGAGTCGTGGAAACCGATTACGAGGCGATAGGAGTGGACACGCCCGAAGATCTCGAGCGTGTTCGAGAGCTAGTCTTAACGGAGCGGCGGAATGGCTAAATACATCTTTGTAACCGGCGGAGTCGTTTCCTCTCTGGGCAAGGGAATCGCAGCCAGCTCAATCGGCTGCCTGCTCGAGAGCCGGGGACTGCGGGTCTCCCTGCAAAAATTTGACCCATATCTGAATGTGGATCCGGGGACCATGAGCCCCTTCCAGCACGGCGAAGTGTTCGTCACCGACGATGGCGCCGAAACCGACCTCGACCTGGGCCACTATGAGCGCTTCACCCACGCTAAACTGACCCGGGATCATAACTGGACCACTGGACGCATCTACGAGCAAATCCTGGCCAAGGAGCGGCGCGGCGACTATCTGGGCAAGACCGTACAGGTGATCCCCCATGTCACCAACGAGATCAAGTCCGCCATGAAAAAAGTGGCGGCGGATGTCGACGTAGCCATAGTGGAAATCGGCGGCACGGTGGGCGACATCGAGTCGCTGCCGTTTCTGGAAGCGATCCGACAGATGCGCCACGAGATGGGCCGCGAGAATTGCATGTTCCTGCACGTCACGCTGGTGCCGTGGATCGCCGCCGCGCAAGAACTGAAGACCAAGCCTACCCAGCACAGCGTGAAGGAACTGCGGGCCATCGGTATCCAGCCCGACATGCTGCTGTGCCGCACGGAACGATTCTTGCCGAAAGATCTGAAATCGAAGATCGCCCTGTTCTGCGATGTGGACGAAGAGGCCGTGATCGCCGCGCGCGACGTGAATTGCGTTTACGAAGTTCCCATCAATCTCGCCCACGAGGGCGTCGATGATATCATCCT
>Ga0070741_10019070_pt1 | contig 11003 bp, 8 predicted proteins | sample Coa_R1_4_FD_66440 | JGI IMG/M metagenome (GOLD analysis project Ga0070741, IMG submission 66440) | Surface soil microbial communities from Centralia Pennsylvania, which are recovering from an underground coalmine fire - Coalmine... | ecosystem: Environmental > Terrestrial > Soil > Unclassified ...
TCCTGAACGTCAGGCGGAATGCCGGGGCCGGCGTCGGTGACGGAGAAAGCGATGATGCCGTTCTGGCGACGCACCTTGAGCACGACGGTCGAGTCGTGCGGCGCAAAGCCGACGGCGTTGGCGAGCAGATTATAGAGCACCTGGACGACGCGGCGTTCGTCGGCCTCGAAGCTACCGATTTCCGTCGACGCATCGACCTCGAGTGCGATGCGGTCGTTGATCAGGCGGTCCTGGATTCCGGCGGTCGCCTGCTCGATCGCCTTCTGCACATCGACCACGCCGAGATTGAGCGTCATCGCGCCGGCATCGATGGTAGCCAGATCGAGGATGTTGTTGATGATGGCGAGCAGGGCGTTGGTCGAGGTCGTGATGTAGGACAGGTACTCGCTCTGCTTCAGCGTCAGCGGCCCGGTCGACGGGTCGCTCAGGAAATGCGCAAATCCGATGATCGTCGTCAGCGGCGAGCGCAGCTCATAAGAGACATGATGGACGAAGTCGATCTTGATCTGGTCGGCGGCTTCCAGGGCGTCGTTCTTCTCGCGCAAGGCGCGCTCGACATTGACGGTGTCGGTAATGTCCTGGAAGGTCAGCAGCGTTGCGCCGTCGGATAGCGGCGTCGTCGTGCATTCGAGCACACTGCCGTCCTTGCGCTCGAGCTTCAGGGCGACGGCGGCGCGATTGTCGATGCCGGTGATCGCGGCGCGCAAGGTCTGCCAGGTCACGGGGTCGTCGTAGAGCGGCTGGCACCACTCCTGCACGGTCTCGATATGCGGCTGATGCTCCATCGCATCGAGCGACAGCCGCCACATCTTCGCAAACGACGGATTGAACAGCCGCGCGCAACCGTTGCTGCCGAATACCGCGACGGCCTCGGCGAGATTGTCGAGCGTCTCGCGCTGCACCCGGATCAGCGCGGCATAGCGCCGTTCGAGATCGAGCCCTTCGGTCGCGTCGTCGAAGATATAGGTGACGCCGCCCTCCTGGTTCGCCGTCATCACCACGCGAAGGGACCGGCCATCGGGCAGATGCCATTCCTCGCGCCGCGGCTCGAGCGCGCGGTAGGCTTCCAACAACCGCGCCTTCCAGGCGCGGAAATCGTTCTGCTCGGGCAGTTTGCGCGCCGCGCGAAGACGGTCGAGGACGCTTGAATCGTCGGGGTGGGAATCCAGAAACGCGGCATCGAGGCGCCACAGCCGTCGATAGGACTCGTTGTAAAAAGCAAGCCGCTGCCTTGCGTCGAACACCGCAACGCCGGACGACAGTTGATCCAGCGTCCGCCGATGCGCCTCGGCCATGCGCGCGAGCTCGGCCTGCAGCGCCGCAGCCTCGTTGACGTCGATGGCGATCCCGGCAAGCCCCGAGCGCGCGGCAACCGCGTTGACGTCGAAAATCCGACGCTCGCCGCGGATCACGACCGGCACCAGCGCGGAGAATTTTTGCTGTTCGGTCAGCGCGCGCGCGAGATCTTCGCGGTCGGCGGTGTCGAGAATGTCGAGATTGCGATCGATCGCGTCGTTGACCGAGGCGGCGTCGGCTGCGGCGGCATAGGCCGGATTGGCAAACAGCAGCGAACCATCGCGGCGGCGCGCCCAGATCGGCCACGGCAACGCGTTGGCAAAGCTGCGCAGAATATCGGTCTCTTCGAACAGGGTGTTGTAGCGCCGTGTCATCTCCGCGAGCTCGCGGCGCAAGCCGGAAATTTCGCGTAAGCGCAGGATCGCCTGGCCGCCGATCGCCCGCCCGGTCGCCTCGACGGCGCGGCCGGACAACGTCGTCAGGTTCAGCACAAAGCTCTCGGCGTCGTTGCGCAGGCTCTTCACCGCGCGATCGAGCTGCAAGGAGGGTTCCGGTGCAAGCCAGCTGCCGAAGGCAAGCAGACGGCCTTGCGGCGCGCCCGCTGGCAGGGCGATCGAGCTGTCGCCGGCGATGTCGGCGCGGTCGCTTCCCGCGGGCCAGGCGATGATGACTTGCGGCTCGCTCAACAGCAACGCGTGGTTGCGATCGGATTCGGCGCGCAGCCGCTCGAGCTCGCTGCGATAGGTTTGTTCCCTCACCGCGCCGCGCATGCGCGTCCGCATCAACAGAATGGCGGCGACCACCGAGAAGCCGAGGATCGCAAGCACGAGACCGAGCGCTGCGACCTCCTGCCGGCTCAACTCGCTGAACGCGCTCAGCGTGCGAAGTGTCGAGGTGGTGTCGGCGCGCGCCGTTCCAGTGCCGGCGACCAGCGTCGATCCGGCCGCAACGATGCGACGAAGCGACGAGCACGACTTTGCTGACCGACGCATCGCCCCCAATACGCCTGTCATCACATGCCCCAACCCCGTGCCCTCGGCCCTCTCAGTGCTGGCTGATGGCGGCGGTTCTGCTCGTCCCGGAGCGTGGCCGCCCGGCTGCCTTCGCGCGCCGCGTCGACGGGCCGGCTGCGAATCAACTGAGAATATCGGCAAGGTGACTCTCACGGTAAGAGTCCAGACCGTGAACGCGGCCACAACGCGGCGTCAATTTCGTTAATCCCGACGTCCACAGGACTGTCGGCATGAAAAGCGAATCAATCCAGCGATCGACTCAATCGCGGCGCAGGCCGAGCGTGCCTGCGCGACGCAGCAAAGCCTCGACCGTCACGGTCTGCAAGGTGTCGGAGATTGCGCGTTCGGCTTTTTCGATCCCCGGCAGGATGATCTTGGCGACCAGCGGATATTTCTTGATCGGCGGGTAGGCGGTTGACGAGGGATCGACGGCGGCGCGCACGATGTCGTCCATGGTGAGCGACGATGACGGCCTGCCGAGCTGATAGCCGCCCTGTGGTCCACGGATTCCTTTCAGGATCCCGTCATGCACCAGCATCTGCAGCATCGGCTCGAGGTAACGCGGGGCAAGACCGTAGCGATGCGCGAGCGCCTTTGCCGAGATCGGCCGCTGGGTTCCGTTGAGGGCGATGTCGAGGACGGCCATGATTGCGACCAGGCCGCGTTGCGGGACGAACTGCATTTCCAGTGCAACCAGATGGTGCCGGCAGGCCCGAGCAAATCGTTACGATTCGTCGGTCGTGAGCGGCGGAGATGTCTGCCCGGATGGCCGTCGAAATCAGATATCCAATTCCGGCAATCGCCCGAGCGCCGGTAACGTAATAGTGGAATGGAACCGGGGCGAGCAACTCGCATACGCCGCGGTGTGGCGTCCACAGCGGATTTACCTTAACTGCGGCCGGTCGAGCCCCATCCGCCGGTTCCGCGCGAGGTCGAGGGCAGCACGCTTACCGGCAGGAGTTGAGCCTGCATGACCCGAGCAATCACGAGTTGCGCGATCCGTTCGCCGCGGCGAACGACAAACGGTCCGCTGCCGTGGTTGATCAGCAGCACGCCGATTTCTCCGCGATAGTCCGCATCGATGGTCGCGGGTGCATTCAGCACGGTGACGCCGTGGCGCGCCGCCAGTCCGGAGCGCGGCCGGATCTGTGCTTCGGTGCCGGAGGGAAGTGCGATCGCAAGCCCGGTGGGCACGATGGCACGATCGCCAGACGAAATCGTCAGCGGTGCGTCGTCGGCGACAGCGGCCGTCAGATCGAGACCGGCCGCGTCGACGGTTTGATACGCCGGAAGCGGCAAGCCCTCGGCATGCGGCAATTGCATGATCTCGACCGTCACAAGCTCGGTCACGGATTTTCGTCCTGCAGAAATTGCGCGATGCGGGCCACCAGTGCGATTGCCACCTCGTCCTTGCCCATCGCCGGCCACGACTCGACGCCGTCCCGCGTGACGATGTGCACGGTATTGCGATCACCGCCGAACACGCCGCCCTCCGGCGAGACATCGTTGGCGACGATCCAGTCGCAGCCCTTGCGCGCCAGTTTTGACTTGGCGTTCTCGATCAGGTGCTCGGTCTCGGCGGCGAAGCCGACCACGAGTGGCGGACGGTTCACCGCCTGTTTTGAGACCGTCGCGAGCAGGTCGGGATTTTCGACCATTTTCAAGACAGGCGCTTCGGCGCCGGCCGTCTTCTTGATCTTTTGGGTGCCCGCTTCGGCAACCCGCCAATCCGCAACAGCGGCAGCGAAAATCGCGCAGTCGGCGGGCAATGCGCGCTCCACTGCGGCCAGCATGTCGCGCGCGGATTCAACGCGCGTGACATTGACTTGCTCAGGGTCGGAGAGCCTGACGGGGCCTGTGATCAACGCAACGTCGGCGCCGGCCGCGGCGGCCGCCTCGGCAAGCGCAAATCCCTGTTTACCCGAGGAGCGATTGGCGATGTAACGCACCGGATCGATCGCCTCGTGGGTCGGGCCAGCGGTGACCACGACGCGCTTGCCGCTCAACGGCCGCTGCTGCGCTGGCTGCAGCAGCCGATCGGCGGCCGCTGCAATGTCGTTGGGCTCGGACATCCGTCCGACCCCGCTTTCACCCGCTTCGGCCATCGCGCCGCTCGCCGGGCCGATGAACTGGATGCCTTGGGCCGCCAGTTGGCGTGCGTTGCGCACGGTCGCGGCGTTCGCCCACATCATCGGATTCATGGCGGGCGCCAGCAGGATCTTGCGATTGGTCGCCAGCAGGATTGCGGTGGCGAGATCATCGGCGTGGCCGTTCGCGATCTTGGCCATCAGGTCAGCGGTCGCCGGCGCGACAATGACGAGGTCGCAATCACGCGCGAGGCGGATGTGACCGGCATCGAACTCGCTGGCCGGATCGAACAGGTCGCTGTAGCAGCGCTCGCCGGACAGGGCGCTCGCCGACAACGGCGTGACGAAATGCTCTGCGGCGCGCGTCAGCACGCAGCGCACCTCGATCGCACGTTCCTTGAGCCGCCGAATCAGGTCGAGCGACTTGTATGCGGCGATGCCGCCGCCGATGATCAGCGTCACCCGTTTCACGCCGCGGCGCGACGAGGTCGCGATCAGTGGCGCATCGGCTTTGGTACCAGGCAGAATGGCTTGTGAGGGCGTGGCTGCATCACGCAAGATGGTCCGCACCTCGTCCTCGACTGAGCGGCCATTGGCAGCGGCACGCAGCCGAAGCTGCGACTTGAGCGCCTCATCGAGCCGGCGGATGGTCAAACTGGCCATGGTACGCACCGATGGATTGGCTTGCTAGCAGCACTACCAGCAAATTGATTGCAATGCAATCAATTCCTCGTTGCGTCCGGAGAATGCGCTGTTGCGAAAGCCGGTAGCGCCATCGCTTTCTGAAGCACTGCATCGCCGAGGGACATCGTGAGGTGATCGCCTCTTCAGGCCGGGCGCCTGGCGAGCAGGACCGACAGGCCGAGCCCGCCCAACAGACCTGCCGACAGCTTGCGAAGCCAAACTGTCGCCCCACGATGCGACGTGAGGCTCGCACGCAACCGGCTCGCGGTGACAACCGCGATCACGTCCATGGCCGTGTTGAGTGTCACTGACATGGCGCCCAGAACGAGGAATTGCCAGCCGACGCTGCCGCGGTGAAGGTCGATGAATTGCGGGATCAAAGCGAGAAAAAATGCCGCCGTTTTTGGATTGGTTGCCTCGACGATGAGCGCTTCCTGAAAGCTTCGTGCGACGCTACCCGCATGCTGCTGCAGCTCGAGCCTGGCTGGTGCCGCACTGCGCCAGGTCTGAACCGCAAGCGCGAGCAGGTAGATGCCGCCACAAAACTTCAGCACGGCGAACGCAGTCGCGCTTTGCATCACGAGCGCCGATACGCCGACGACGCCCGCAACCACATGCACCAGGCCACCGACCGCTGCTCCGAGGCAAGACGCGAAGCCCTGCTTGCGTCCGAGCGCGAGCGTTCGGCTGACAATGTAGAGCAATCCCGGCCCAGGCATCGCGGCAAGCAGCAGCGCGGCGAGGGCAAATGTGCAGAGTGTCTCGATCGACGGCATTAATGCCTCCGCATTCGGCCAAAAGTCACCGCAAGATCAACACCGCCGCGACCAGGGCAATGCCGATCAACCAGATGCCTGCCGTCAACCAGCGGCCGTGGCGTTGCTCGGCGCGGCCCAACGCTTCAATCGATTCCGGCGACAGCTGCAAGCCGTTGCGGGTCAGCCCGTCCATCCGCTCCAGCAGCATCACCGCGCGTCCGGCGATGCCGGGCATCTGGCTCAAGATCTTGCCAAGATCACTGGCGCCACTCACCGCCCCCTCGATCTTGCCGATCGGCCCGAGATTGCGCTCGATCCACTCGCGTACCACGGGCTCCGCCGTGGTCCAGATATCGAGACGTGGATCAAAGCTGCGGGCGACGCCTTCGACCACCACCATGGTCTTCTGCAGCAGCAGCAGCTCGGGCCTCGTTTGCATGTCGAATAGCGCGGTGACCTCGAACAGCAGCGTCAACAGCCGCGCCATCGAGATTTCCTGCGCGGTCCGATTGTGAATCGGCTCGCCGATGGCGCGGATCGCTTGCGCAAAATTGTCCACCGAGTGATGCGGCGGCACGTAGCCCGCTTCGAAATGAACCTCGGCCACCCGATGATAATCGCGCGTGATGAAACCGTAGAGAATTTCCGCAAGGAAGCGCCGTTCCTTGACGCCGAGCCGACCCATGATGCCGAAGTCGACGGCCACCAGGCGCCCGGTTTCATCGATGAAAAGGTTTCCCGGATGCATGTCGGCATGGAAGAAGCCGTCGCGCAGCGAATGGCGCAGGAAGCTCTGGATGATTTTCCGCGACAGATCGACGAAGTCGACCTGGCCGGCCTCGAGTTTGGCGCGGTCGTTCAACGCGATGCCATCGATCCATTCCATCGTCAGCACGTTGTGCGAGGTGCGGTCCCAGTCGACGCTCGGGACGCGGAAATCCGGATCGTCAGCGGTATTCTCAGCCATTTCCGACAGCGCCGCCGCCTCGAGCCGCAAATCCATCTCCATCGCCACCGAGCGCGTCAGTGTGGAGACGATTTCGGTCAACCGCAGCCGGCGCGCCTCTTCGGAGATCGCTTCCATCCGGCGCGCAGCAAAACGGAAGGCATCGAGATCGACCTTGAAGCTGTGGGCGACATTGGGGCGCAGGATTTTGACCGCGACCGGATGCCGGTCGCTTGATTGCGCGACTTCGGCACGATGCACCTGCGCGATCGACGCCGCCGCGACCGCGGGCCCGAAACTGGCGTAGGTCTGGTTCAGCGGCCGCTCGAACGCCGCGGCGATCGCCGCCTCCGCTTCGGCTTGCGGAAAGGGCGGCAGCCGGTCCTGCAGACTCTCGAGCTCGCGCGCCATCGCCATGCCGACCACGTCAGGCCGGGTGGCGAGAAACTGGCCGAGTTTGACGTAGCTCGGGCCAAGCCGTTGCAGGGCGGCTGCGACACGCCCGAGGAACACATCGCTGCGCGGGCGTTCGATCATGCGCCCGAGCTGCAGCGCGAGCTGTGCCGCCGGCGGAAACGGCGTCGGGTCGACGATCCCGAACACGCCCTCGCGCGCGAACACCAAGGCCGCGCGCGTCAGCCTTGCGACATGAACGACCGAAGCGATCACAAACGCCAGCCCGAGTGCAGTGTGACAATGCCGGCCGACATCGTTTCAAACGAGACGCGCGAGAAGCCGGCCGCGCGGATCATGTCTGCGAAAGCTGTCGGCTTTGGAAACTGCCTGATCGATTCCACGAGGTAGCGATAGGCATCGGCATCGCCGGTGACGATGCGGCCGAGCACCGGAATGATGTTGAAGGAATAAAGTTCGTAGAGGCGCTCGAGGCCGGGCAGATCGACATGCGAGAACTCGAGACAGAGAAATCGCCCGCCGGGTCTCAGCACGCGGAAAGCCTCTTTCAAGGCATTCTCGATGCGCGGCACGTTACGGATGCCGAATGCGATGGTGTAGGCGTCGAAGTGCCGATCCGGAAACTGCAGCTGTTCGGCATTGCCCTCGACAAAGCTGATGCGGTGCTCGAGCGCGTGCTTGGCCGCGCGCTCGCGGCCGACGGTGAGCATGTCCGGATTGATATCGCAGACCACCGCATGAAAACCCTCGCCGCCGGCTTCTGCGGCGCGAAACGCGATATCGCCGGTGCCGCCGGCGACGTCGAGCAGCGAGAACGGCTTGGTATTCTTCGGCGGATTGAGCGCGGTGATCAGCGCGGCCTTCCAGGCGCGATGCAGTCCGCCCGACATCAGGTCGTTCATCAGATCGTAGCGGCGCGCCACGCTGCGGAAGACGCCATCGACCAGCAGCTGCTTGTCCGCCAGCGGCACTTCCTGCGAGCCAAAATGCGTAGCGCCTTCAGTTTGTTGCGCCATAGCGCGCCTCCTCGATCGGCCGACCATAGCGCGCGCGGTGGCATCGCGCTACAAGCCGGAGCCGCCTGTTGCCAGCAGCTGTCAACCATCGTCTGCATGGTTAATCCGTCAACGGCCAAATCATTTTATTTTCAAGACCCAGATGCCCGAATTACCCGAAGTTGAGACTGTTCGTCGCGGCCTGCAGCCGGTCATGGAAGGCGACCGCATCGAACGCGTCGAGGCACGGCGTGGCGATCTGCGCTTTCCTTTCCAGGCCGATTTTGTAAAACGCCTCGATGGCCAGCTGGTCACCGGTCTCGGACGTCGCGCCAAGTATTTGTTGTGCGATCTCGCCTCCGGCGACGTCCTGGTCATGCATCTCGGCATGTCCGGCTCGTTTCGCGTGGTCGGACCGAACGGCCCTAAAAAGCCCGGTGTGTTTCACCACGCGCGCAACGAAGCGCGCAATCACGACCATGTCGTGTTTCACATGGCGTCCGGCCCGATCATTCTATTCAACGACCCGCGCCGCTTCGGCTACATGAAAATCGTTGCGCGCAGCGAGCTCGAGTCCGAGCCGCTGTTGAAGGGCCTCGGTCCGGAGCCGCTCGGCAATGAGTTCGATGCAGCCTCGCTCGCCTTATCCTGCGCCGGCAAGAAGACGTCGCTGAAGGCGGCGCTGCTCGATCAACGCGTCGTCGCCGGTCTCGGCAACATTTATGTCTGCGAGGCGCTGCATCGCTCGCATCTGTCGCCGCGCCGCTCGGCCTCGACGCTTGCGACGCGCAAGAGAGAGCCGACCGATCACGCCAAACGGTTGGTCGGCGCGATCCGCGCGGTGCTGAACGATGCGATTCAGGCCGGCGGGTCATCGCTGCGCGACCATCGCCAGACCAATGGCGAACTCGGTTACTTCCAGCATTCGTTTCGGGTTTACGACCGCGAGGGGCAAAAGTGCCCGACCCCGAAATGCAAGGGCACGATCAGGCGCTTCACCCAGAATGGCCGCTCGACCTTCTGGTGTCCGGTCTGTCAGAAGTAGGATTTCGAGCGTGCAAAGACCTATTTGCGTACGCAAACCACACGCAGCACGGACGCCTTGGCGTCGCTTGCACCGCTCGCCGGCGTCACGCCGTTTGTTTTCAGGAAATCGCGCACCGCATCGGCCGGGACAAGCACGGCCTGTGCCGGCGGTGGCGATGCGCCTTGTCCGCTGGCCACCACTTGCGGTTTGAGCAGGGCAATGCCCGCGAAACGACGATCGCCGTCGAGGGCGGCGCCGCCGGACAAACCGATACCCGGCGCGGACTGCAGCGTCAGGTCACCGCTGCCGTTCGCGGCCCCGACTGTCGAATCAACTGATGACACCGCGGCCCCGCCGCCCTGGCTCTGCGGGTCGGCAATTCCGGTGATCGTGACGGTTGATTTCGCCGTCGCCTGGTCCATCGCCAGCGGCTTCAGTCCGCCCGCGCCATAGATGCGCAACAATGCCAGATCGTGGGTCTTGTCCTGCGCGACGCGATCGGCGTTGCCGAACGACGGCACGATGATCGATTGGCAGCCATCGACTGCAAGGCGGTCGACCACGATCGCGCCGTCGGCAGCGACAACAACCCCGGTCGAGTACTCGACCATTTTACGCGGCGGCGGGCCGTCGGTCGGAACGATGCCGTTGGTCGGGTACGCCGTAAAGGCGCTCGACATCAGGACGACGACCGGAGCCATCATGCCCTCGGTGGCCTGGTCGTACAGCACCGTCAAGCCGCGCGCTTCGGAGCCCTTGATCTCGCCGCGGATATAGAACTTCTTGAGGTTCTGCGTGCCCGACAACACGAAGAACTGGTCTTTCACCGCGCGGTACTCGACCTTGCGGCCCTCGGCCTTCGCCTCTCGGTCGGCGAGCGCGGCAAGCGATAGGGTGTTGTCCCTTTGCCGCCAGGTCTCGATCTGGATCTGGCCCTGCGCGGACGACCATTTGCTGCCGCTTGCTCCCGTTGTTTGAATTGGCGCCAGCTTGGTCGGCAGCCCCAGGCGAATGCCGTTGACGGGATCAAAACCGATCTTCCATCCGGCGCGATCCGACAGCGCTTTCGCAGCCCCCGCCAGTGCGCCGCGCTCCTGCGGGTTCAGCACGCCGGTCTGCTTGCCGCCATTGTCCTTCTGAAACGATTTGATGGCCGTCACCAGGCGGTCGCTGACCTCGCCATTGATCAAGCCGTTATAGGCGCCGACCCAGGCGAGATCGGACTGTAGTGACATCCGATCGGCGTCCGCCATGGCCTTGGCGGTATCGGCAGGCGTCTGCGGCTCGGCCGGCTTGACCGTGACCGTCTGGACGCGCTTCGATTGCTGGGCGTGAACGGTCGGGATCGATGTGGCGAGAGCGACCAGTGTTGCGGCGAGGGCTGATCTCATGAAAGTCTCGCGGTCGGATTGTGCGGACAAACTTTAAGCACATCTAATTTGTCGGCAACAGAGCGAGTGCGGTTCATGGATGGATCATGCTGACGGCTGAAGAACTGGAGCGTTACGCGCGCCACATCGTGATCCGCGAGGTCGGCGGCCCCGGCCAGGCGGCCCTGAAAGCGGCTCGTGTGCTGGTGATCGGGGCCGGGGGGCTCGGCAGCCCGGCATTGCTTTACCTCGCTGCCGCCGGGATCGGCACGCTCGGCGTGATCGACGACGACACCGTCACGCTGTCGAACCTGCAGCGCCAGATCATCCATCCGACCGAGGCGGTCGGCCGTTCGAAGGTCGCGAGCACCGCCGATATGATCGCGCGCCTCAATCCGCACGTGGCCGTGCGG
>Ga0070741_10019071_pt1 | contig 11002 bp, 8 predicted proteins | sample Coa_R1_4_FD_66440 | JGI IMG/M metagenome (GOLD analysis project Ga0070741, IMG submission 66440) | Surface soil microbial communities from Centralia Pennsylvania, which are recovering from an underground coalmine fire - Coalmine... | ecosystem: Environmental > Terrestrial > Soil > Unclassified ...
AGCCCCGGTGGCCGCGGCTAAAGCCGCCCTCGATGGCCCTTGGTTCCGCCGGACTGAAGCCCGGCTCTTCCCCCCGCTACAAATCCAAACTGACCCACTACCGAGCTGCCTTGGGGCCGCTATCAAAATGTAACGAAGTGTTGCTAGCGCAACCTCTCGCTGCGCTGCGCGTTATTACGTGCAGAAGTTGATCGGAGGTGGATTATGAGCAAAGCTCTACTTGCGGGCGTCTTCGGGTTGCTTCTCGCGGTTGGGACCGCAGGAGCGCAAGTCGTCAGGTATCGGCCACCGGTTGCGGTACACGAAGTCGTCCCAGTGCGTCCCGGTGCGCGTTACGTCTGGACGGGTGGATATTACCGCTGGCATCAGCGCCGGTATGTCTGGGTGCCCGGCCGGTATGTGATACCGCCCCGACCCTACGCTGTCTGGGTTCCAGGATATTGGGCGCCTCGCCACAGCGGGTACGTGTGGATACAGGGCTACTGGAGGTAAGCAGTGGCCAGTGACTGGTGGCCAGTGGCTAGTTCCAACGCCGGAAGACTGTGCCACAACGAGGCATCGAGGGACGAACGCGGGTTCAACAGGGTGCTTCTTAACAGCTACTGGCTCCTGGCCGCTGACTTTGCCGCATCCCGCACCGGCTTCTATCATCTACATAGCAGCTATGGGAAACACCTTTAAGACAGCTCTCCTGCTCACGGCTTTGACTTTGTTTCTGCTGTTCATGGGGAGCATATTCGGCGGCCAGCGTGGGCTTGTGCTCGCGTTCGGCCTGGCTGTCGTGATGAATTTCGTCTCGTATTTCTTCAGCGACAAGATTGCGCTGGCGGTCTATCGCGCACAGCCGGTGACACGTGAGCAACTGCCGCGCGCCTATCAGGTAGTCGAGCGGCTTACCCAGAAGATCGGCATTCCGATGCCCAAGATGTACGTGATTCCGACCGATTCGCCGAACGCTTTTGCCACCGGGCGCAACCCCAAGCATGCTTCGGTTGCGGTGACGGAAGGCATTCTGAACCTGCTGAACGATGAAGAACTGGAAGGCGTGTTGGCGCACGAACTCGGCCACGTGCGGAACCGCGACATCCTTATCAGCTCGGTGGCGGCGACCCTGGCAGGCGCAATCACTATGCTGGCGCGTATGGGCTTCTTCTTCGGCATGGGAGACCGTGAGGACCGCGAAGGCGGCGGCTTCGTAGGGCTGCTGATGCTGATCCTGGCTCCGATTGCAGCCACGCTGATTCAGTTGGCAGTCTCCCGTTCGCGCGAATACCAGGCGGATGCAACCGGCGCGCAACTGACAGGTAATCCCTACGCGCTGGCGAGCGCCCTGCGGAAGCTGGATGCCTACTCCAAGCGGGTTCCCATGCAGGCATCGCCCTCTACCGCGCATCTTTTCATCGTGGCTCCGCTTTTGGGGGGCATCAGCTTCGCCAATCTGTTTTCCACGCATCCTCCCATCGCCAAGCGGATCGAACGGCTGACCGGCCGGCCAGCGGAGTTGGACTACTAAGCGAGCGACGACCGGATCAGCGTGATGCCCGGGCCAGCGTCGGTTGCGCCAGGGCATATGGAGAAATCAGGGGTGGCTGGAGGTCCGGCTGCACCAGCCAAACCTGCCGCCCACGGTAGTAATTCAGCAGCTCCATGTCCTTGTCTCCCTCCATTTCGCGCGCCCAAATCACCTTGGCGTGATCAATGTCGGGCTCGTTGTACACCCATTCATCAATTGGGTTGTGGCCGGGAGCGTAGCGGACGATAACGAGCTGTAGTCCCGGAAGCTGCTCGAGCGAAGCCTGAATTTGTGCCCGCTCCCGGCCGAATGCGGCCGGACCGTACCAATTAAAGTTCCAGGTAGACGCCGGCCACTCGGGCATGTCGATGCGCAGCGGTCCGGCAACCAACCGTATTCCACAAAGCAGGACGCATAGCGTCACCATCAGGCGCACGCACCCCACGCCGACCCGGGCAACATCCATCCGGGCTTGCCGGAGATGGCGCATGGCCTGCAAACCCAGCGCATAAAAAACCACTGTGAACGGGGCGAGATAATAAGCCAGAAAAAAGATCTGCAGCAGCATGCCGACGGTCATCACGGCCACGCATAGGAGCAGAAAGCGAGTGCGGCGGTCCCGCAGCACGTTGGGGAACATCAGCAGCGGCAGCAGAAGTGCGATGCCCGAGAAAAACAAGACACCTCTGGCAAACTTCAGGGAGGTTTGGTGAAGAAAACCGCCAAGCGAGTGAAAGTCCTGCAGCGCCGCGAGTTCGTTCTCATAATAAAACCGGCGCATCACTTCGTGATGGTATGCGGGCTCCGGACGTGCCGACTGCCACACGAAATACGGCGCCATGGCGTAGGTGTTCCGGTTAACCGTGTAAGGCAACGTGAAAGCGCTGCCGAAGACGCGATGGTTGTAGTACGCCATTCCGGCGCCCGCAGCTAAAACCAGAATGATGGGTATGCTCGCGATGCGCAGGACCGCGGCAGCGTCAGGACGGTTGCCGCCAAACAGCAACCACCTGCCCAGCACGGCCCCCGCAGGCAGGCAGAGGAGCAGCCCCTCGTACGGACGCGTGGTGGCCAGCAGGATGACTCCGATGGTCAGCAGCACCGTGTAACGGAGCCGCGGCACTTTCAACAACCGCGGCAAGCTGCCGAGGACCAGCGCACCCGCCGTGGCGGCAATTGGGCCTGCGGTGTGATAGCTATTCACCCAACAGCTGAATAAACCCAGGCGGAGGATGGCCAGAATTCCTCCCAGCAGCGCCCATGACGGGGGCAGCCAGGCTTGCAGCATCCAGCAGATCATCGCGCACATCAATGCGCCCGCACATAACACCCCAAACCACGCATGTCCGGCTAGCACCTTGCCGGCCGCCAGCAGGACCCCTTGTGCAGGGAAGTACATGGACATGTACGAGGGCTGCATGCTGATGTGAATGCTTTCGAAGTGCGTCCACATGGCGGGAGTCGGATTAGTCAACCTTCCCGAGGCGAAGGTATTTGCCGCCAGCAGGAAGCTGAAGTCGTCAGGCACGAAGGGACGAGGGACGGGACAGATGGGAAGTATTGCGAGCCGTAGCAGGAGATCGGCTAAGCCGACGACGACAACCGCAAGGCCGCGTCGCCGTGCTAAAGCGCCAAATACTCGTTCTATGCGCTGAAAAAAACCTGAAGCGACATTGGGCCAGCCAAGTGCCACGGCACCGGCAATTAGGCTCAGACAGACTTCGATGGTCATTAGTCCGGCTTTATGACTGTGAAAATCGGGGGCCACGATCACCGTCAAAGCGAGCACCGCCTGTCGATGACGTCACTTGCAGGAGCTTTCTGCGCTCCCTGCCATCATTGAACAGATCGGCAATTCCGGAGCTTCCCGTGAGGTCGGGCCCGGCAAAATGTCGTAGGTTGGCGACGTGCCACCTTCGGGCATACGACGATCGTGGCTCGACGCTGGAATGCGCCCTCTCAGCATGATCACGGAAGAGTTGGCCGCGTCTCAACCTCCCACCAAGATGCCACCGTGTGTTTCAGTAACAGGTACTGCCAGGCTTTCGCGTGATTACCAACTGGTTACGTAAGTACCGTTTTGTATGAGAAAAATCCGGGTACATAGTTGCAATCCGTTGCATTCTGACGAAGGTAAATGGCTTGTTTCAATCGGTTTTTGCGGAATTCTGATTGCAAGTTACTGATTGAAGACTGTACGTTGATGCAATCGCGCGTTTACTTCGTCGCCGGATAGCTGTACTTCCGGTTCAACTGAGCTTTCTGAATCCGTGGCACGAAATTGGGTGACCTCTTGGAGGGGAGCAAGCATGCGTAGGCTGTTGCTGCTCGCACTAGTGTTGGGTTGGGCCGTTTGTGCATTCGCAGGTCCGGTTGAATTCAAGTTTGTCGGCTGGAACGATGGGCAATGGCAGAACGGTTATCCCTACGCGATTCAACCATTGGGTGACTCCTCGGGCTCGATCCTCTTTGTAATGTGCGACGACTACTTCCATGGCGGCGAACCCGGTGACATTTGGGACGCCAACATCACGCAGTTGGGCAGCGACAACATTTCGCTCACGCGTTTCAACAAAGTCGTTGCCGGTCCTACCGCCCTGACGCCGCTGATGCTCTATGACGAGGCAGGCTGGATCCTGCTGCAGACCCTGGTGGAACCGCGCGACCAATATCAGGCGATGAACTACGCCGTGTGGTACATCTTCGATCCCAGTCAAACCCCCTGCAATACTGCGTGTCAGTTCTGGTTGGCGCAGGCGCAGGAGGCCGCGGCTATGCACTTCCCCAACACCGACTTCAACCGCGTGTACGTCATCACTCCGGTGAACCAGTACGATCCGAATCCCGACGGTGTCCAGGAATTCCTGGCGTTGGGCCAGGATAATGGGCTGCTGCAAGGTGGTCCAAACGATACCGTTCCTGAACCGGGGACGTTGTTGCTGTTGGGTAGTGGTCTGCTCGGCATCCTGGGCCGGCGCTTCCTGCATTAGAGGAATCGCGGACCAGCCATTCTTTCCACAGGAATTTTCGCGCTTGCGGCAATCACCTGCCTTGCCGCAGCGCGCGTTTCCCGTCATAATTGGTCGTGCACGCCTATGCGCTCCACACTCTTTGCGCTGAAACGCCGGCACACAGGGCTCTCCTTCTGAGGCGCGTTGTCCCGCAGCACAAATCCCAAAATCTGAGGAAGCGATGGCGGCAAAGTACATCTTTGTGACCGGCGGTGTTGTGTCTTCGCTCGGCAAGGGTCTGGCGGCGGCGTCGATTGGCTGCCTGATGGAGAGCCGCGGCCTGAAGGTAACTCTGCAGAAGTTCGATCCTTACCTCAACGTCGATCCCGGCACCATGTCGCCCTTCCAGCACGGCGAAGTGTTCGTCACCGACGACGGCGCGGAAACCGACCTCGACCTCGGCCACTACGAACGCTTCACGCACAGCAGGCTCACCCGCGACAATAACTGGACCACCGGCCGTATCTACGAAACCATCATCGCCAAGGAACGCCGTGGCGATTACCTGGGCAAAACGGTCCAGGTCATTCCGCACGTTACCAACGAGATCAAAGGCGCGATGAAGAAGGTGGCGCAGGATGTCGATCTGGCCATCATCGAGATCGGCGGCACGGTCGGTGACATCGAGTCGTTGCCCTTCATCGAAGCCATCCGCCAGATGCGGCAGGAGCTGGGCCGCGAAAACACGTTATTCGTACACGTAACCCTGGTGCCGTATATCGCCGCCGCCGGCGAACTCAAGACCAAGCCGACGCAGCATTCGGTGAAGGAGCTGCTCAGCGTCGGGATTCAGCCGGACATCCTGTTGTGCCGCACCGACCGCTTTCTCTCCAAGGACCTGAAGTCGAAGATTGCGCTGTTCTGCAACGTAGAAAACGAAGCGGTGATCACGGCCAAGGATGTCGCTTCCATCTACGAAGTGCCGCTGGTGTTCGCGCGCGAGCAGGTTGACCAGCTGGCCCTGCGCTACCTGCGCATCGAGGCGAAAGAACCGGACCTCAGCCGTTGGGAAGACCTCGTGCACAGCGTCTACAACCCGAAAGATGAAGTCACGATCGGCATTGTCGGCAAGTACGTCGAGTACGAGGACTCCTACAAGTCGCTGAAGGAAGCGCTGGTCCACGGCGCCCTGGCTTACGACCTGAAGCTGACCGTCAACTGGATCGAAGCGGAAGGGCTGGAGCAGCAAGACCACAGCGTGCAGGCGCAACTGGAGCACGTGGATGGCATCCTGGTTCCCGGCGGATTCGGCAAGCGCGGCATCGAAGGCATGCTGATGGCGATCCGCTACGCGCGCGAGAACAAGGTGCCATACTTCGGCATCTGCCTCGGCATGCAAACCGCGTGCATCGAGTTCGCTCGCAATGTGAGCGGGCTGCAGCAGGCCAACTCCAGCGAGTTCGATCCGGCAACCCCGCATCGCGTCATCTACAAGCTGCGCGAGTTGCGAGGGGTGGAAGAGCTGGGCGGTACCATGCGCCTGGGTGCGTGGACCTGCAAGCTCGAGCCGGGCACGCTGGCGCAGAAGCTCTATGGCCAGGCGGAGATCAGCGAGCGCCATCGCCATCGCTACGAGTTCAATCGCGAGTATGAAGAGCCGTTAACCGCCGGCGGACTTCGCATCAGCGGCGCTACGCCCGACGGAACGTATGTCGAAATCGTCGAAATTCCCGATCACCCATTCTTCCTTGGCTGCCAGTTCCACCCAGAGTTCAAGTCGAAGCCGCTGGAGCCGCATCCCCTCTTCGCGGGCTTCGTAAGAGCGTCGTACGAAAACCGCCTCCGCCGCGAGCATGCGCGCCACGACGTTGCCGAGGAGATGTTCCATCGGCCGGAGAAGGTGAAGCGCTGATCGCTGCCGCGCGAGCCGGCGATTTCTGGCAATATAGATAGCCGAGGTGGTCATGCGCAGGCAGTGCGGATTGCTGGTCGCTGCGGTTTTCGTTTTCGGCGGCGTTATCGCTGGGGCGCAGAATAACAATGAAGTGCTGCATGCCCGGGACTTCAACGCCCGCGAGACGATCTCCAGCATCTTCATCTCCCCGCTTCCCAATGCTCCGTTTCAGGCAACGGTGACAGCCGAGTGGACTAAGTATTTGCCGGACGGCACGACTGTCACGCGCAGGAATCGCCGGCTTGTCGTACGTGACAGCCGGGGCCGCATTTATCAAGAGCGCCGCATGTTGGAACCCGGCGCCATTCTCGAGCAGACTCCGCTCCTACGCATCGAAATCAGCGATCCGGTGGCGCACACCAAGTACTTCTGCGAGCCGTCGCTTGCGCAATGCGAGCTGCGAACCTATGACGTGCCGGCGGATGAGCCGGTCGCACCGGTGGGACAAACCGCAGACAACAACTATCTAAGTCGAGCCAGCCTCGGCAGCAAAACTATCGATGGCCTGGAAGCGATTGGCACGCGCGAAACAGTGACCCATCCCACGGGTGCAATCGGCAACAGCCAGCCGCTCGAGTACACCAAGGAGTTCTGGTATTCGCCAAAGCTCGGCCTGAACCTGCAGGTGACCCGCCTTGACCCTGTGCATGGCGACCAATTCTTCTCGGTGGTTGATTTGAAATTGTCTGAACCGGACCCTCGTCTGTTCGTCCTGCCGCCAACCACGAAGGTCGTGGATCTGCGGCAACCTGCTGCCAGCACGGGCGCGGTCACGGCGGCGCATTAGCTGCGGATGTGAATCTTTAATTGCCTCTTTCTTTCCAAGTCGGCAATGTGACCATCGGGGGAGGCGAACTCTTCCTCATTGCCGGGCCGTGCGTCATCGAGAGCGAAGAGCATGCCATGGAGATGGCATGGTCCATTGCCAAAATTGCGCGGCAGAGAAAGCTTCCTTACATCTTCAAGGCTTCGTATGACAAAGCGAATCGCACTTCGATACGCAGCTTTCGCGGGCCGGGGCTGAAGGACGGCCTGCGCATCCTGCGCAACGTCCGCGAGGCGACATACGTTCCTGTCTTGACCGATGTTCATGAAGCTGCCGACGTGCCGCGCGTCGCCGAAGCGGTGGACTTGATCCAGATTCCCGCGTTCTTATGCCGCCAGACCGACCTGCTGGTCGCGGCGGGCAAGAGCGGACGGGCGGTCAATATCAAGAAGGGGCAGTTCGTCTCGCCGTGGGACATGCGCCATGCAGTCGAAAAGGTGCGCGAGGCGGGTGGCGAACGTGTTTTTCTAACCGAGCGCGGCGCCAGCTTCGGCTATAACAATCTTGTGGTGGATATGCGCTCGCTGGCCATCATGCGCCAGTTCGCGCCGGTGGTATTTGACGCGACACACTCGGTGCAACTGCCGTCAGCTTCCGAGGGCAACGGGGTTGCGGCGAGCGGAGGACAGCCCGAATTCATCCCACTGCTGGCACGGGCGGCGGTTGCTGCGGGGGTGGACGGAATCTTCGTGGAAGTGCACGACAATCCCGCGCAAGCCAAGTCCGACGGCGCAAATGCCCTCGATCTCAAGCTGCTGCCCGAGGTGCTCGATCAGCTGATGGCGATTCACGGCGCGTTGAGCTCTACGCGCGTGGCCGCCGCTGAATAACGCGATCTCACCGGCACCGCTGCGATATTGCAGTTTCAAGTCACTCCATCGTTGCGGCGGGAAGTGCTCACTGCCAGAGCCTGTTCGCAGAACAAAATTGTCATCGACTCATTCCAGCGGTATTGGCTGAGTTCAACCGGTCTTCCAACTCACGCCTTTCACAGTCCAAAGCTTCGACCGTTTAGAGGTGGACGTCCTCTTTAGAAGGGGATGTCTTCGTCGGTAATTTCCGGGGCGCCGCTGCTGACGGGCGCCTGCGACTCATGCTCGGGCGCGTGCTGCTCGAAACTTGAGGACTTCCCGGATGCAGCGCGGCCGCGGCTATAGCCGCCGCCACCAGCTTCGCCGCTGTCGCCGCCTTCGCGCGGGCCGCCGCCCAGCAGCACCATCTGGTTGCCGATGATTTCGGTACGGTACTTCTTCTGTCCGGTCTCTTTGTCGTCCCAAGAGTTGGTACGAATGCTCCCCTCGATGTAGACGGTGCGGCCTTTCTTCAGGTATTCGCCGGCGACTTCGGCCTTGCGATCGAACAGCACGATGTTGTGCCACTCGGTGCGATCGCCCCAATTGCCGTCTTTGTCCTTGACTCGTTCGTTGGTGGCGATAGAGAAACGGGCGACCGCCATGCCGCTCGGGGTGTATTTCACTTCCGGATCTTTGCCCAGATTGCCAATCAGAATGACCTTGTTCACGCTAGCCATAGCCGCTCCTATAGTCCGATGAAAGGCCAAATATACCAGATGGCAATTAGCTGTTGCCGTGACTTACGCTTCCAGCACCAGCACCTTGTGCTCGGGACAGCGGGCGTGGGCCAACTCGATCAGCCGATCGATCAGCGGCGGCCCGTACCTGGCATAGAAGTAGATAGCAGAGATCTCGCGCTCCTGCAGGTTCTTGTTGGGGTAAAGGGCGTTTTCGATCTGCGCGGCGTGGCGGGAGATGATCTCATTGCGCCGCAGCTCGGCCTGGGCGGCACGCTTGCGCAGCCGATCGATCTGGTAATGCATCTTGTTCGTCGCACGCTCAGCGGCGCCCACCAGCGTGGCATCCAGCTTTGCCAGCGAGGCGCTCACCTGCTGCATGGAGATGTCGACCCGTTGCCGCGCCTGGTCGAAATTCTGCTTCAACTCCGGCGGCAGCGCCCGCCCCGCAATGCAGTCGCGCAGCTGGCATTCGCCGTGATACAGCTCCGGCAACTCAACCTGGTATTTCGTCAGCAGCCGCTCGATGCGGGGCTCGATCAGGGTGGCGCTAAGGCGGGAAGCAATGGGAGTCACGCGGCCCAAGAGTTTTTCGTAAACCACGGCGGCCTGCGCGAAATACGCAATTTCTGCCGGGCCTCCGATGTAGGCCAGCGTCGGAAGCAGGTAATCCTGCAATACCGGGCGAAGCAGCACGTTGGCGTTGAAATTCTGCGGGGCCTCCGCGATGCGCCGCAGCAATTCTTCCGCGGACAAGATGTCGCGGCCTACCTTGAATTGCCCGTTGGCGCGGTGCACCACCAGGCGGGCTCCATCCACGATCGAAAACAGGAGGGTGGATTCAGGAGTGACCTTGACTTGCTCGTGGTATCTGGCGGCCTGCAATTCGCGATTGCGCTTCAGGATGGCGTCGTCCAGTTCCGCTGCGTGGCTCACCGCATCGGCAAACAACGGAGCGGCGATTCGATGAAGCTGTGCGTCCGCCGGGTCGAGAACGATAAGTCCGTGTACGCGGAAGATGCGGGCGAGCAGCTTGGCAAACGCGTTAGAGAAGGTTTCGCCCTCGGCGTAGCTCTCGCGCAGGTAATCGGCGGCGAGCGATTCGCCCAGCAGCTCGGCAGCTTGCGCGATGGCCGAATTGCTTCCCGCAGCGAAGCGGATGGTTGCGACCGGAGCACCCTCGACGCCACGGGTTGGTGCCGTGAACGGCGCGAGCTGAAGATCATTCGTCAGCAGCAGCGCCTGATTGACTTCCGCCAAGTCGTGGTCCTCGCTGGCCAGCCAAAACACCGGCACGCACTCCACGCCCAGGGCTTCCACTTGCTTAGCGAGCGCCAGCACCGACGCCGCCTTGAGCAGCGACATTAGCGGACCGCCGAAGAGTCCCACCTGCTGGCCCGTGACCATCGCAAAGGCGCCATCGCGCAGGCGCTGAATATTTCGCAGCGTCGCGTCTCCCGCTCCCCACGCGCGATTCTGCCGCTCCAGCGCGTCGGCCACTTTGGCCTGGCGCTCCCGGTCGCGAGACACGGAGCGGGCGAAGGCTGCGATGTGCGCCGGATCGGGTGAATGTGGAAAGAACTTGCGAATCGCGGGCGAGCCGGAAAGGAAGTCGGAGAAGATGCGCGAGGTGTGAGGAATGGAGTCGAAAGAGATGCAGTTGGGGATCACGCGATTGTCTCCCGACAACAAGGGCCGCAAGGCCTGCTACAACGCAACACAGAAATCGGATGTGCGTGAAGACTCATTTCCGGCTACCGACCCAAAGCATCAGACTGACCGGCAAGCAAAAGGTTTGGATGTTAGCCATGCCCCCGGGATGCAGCAAACCGCCGTCCAAGGCGGGAAACCTGCTGCTGGAACCAGAATTCTTGAATTAGAATGTGCGCCAGACCGCAGTATCGCACGTCGAGGAAATCGGGGTTGACGACCTGGGGACACCGCCGGCTGGTTTGCATGTTCGCCATAGCGATGTCAGCGGTGTGCCTCTCGCAGGACAGCACCGCCCCTCCCCACAATGCCACGCCGCCGCCCGCAACCATTCCGAACACAATCGACTGCGGGGCGTTTGCCGCAGGCGATCCCAGGCTGGATTTGGTATCGAAACTCTGCACCTTCGCCCTCACTTACCGCCAGCAGTTGCCCGACTTTATCGCCCAACAGACCATCACCGCTCGCGGCGCCAAATCCAGCACGGTAATGACGGAGCAGGTGGTCTTTCGCCAGG
>Ga0070741_10019072_pt1 | contig 11002 bp, 6 predicted proteins | sample Coa_R1_4_FD_66440 | JGI IMG/M metagenome (GOLD analysis project Ga0070741, IMG submission 66440) | Surface soil microbial communities from Centralia Pennsylvania, which are recovering from an underground coalmine fire - Coalmine... | ecosystem: Environmental > Terrestrial > Soil > Unclassified ...
CTGGCGCGCACAGGCGGGTAGCGGGAGCCGCTGCGGCGGCTCCCAGGGATCGTCGACGGCCACGGCGAAGTCCCACCCGGGGGAAATGCTCATGCACGTCGTCACGCGTTCATCGAATGCCGTTCTGCGCCGGCCGCCGGAACCGGCCCGGCCCGAGTCGGTCCGTCGTCGTCCGCTGTCGTCGCTGGTCGTCCGTCGCTGGCAGCGCCGCCGCCGCGGCTGACGGCGGGGAGCACAGCGCTCCGCGCCGGAATACTCACGGTTCTGTCGAGAGGGTCCCGCCAGCCCCCCGGGTGCCGTCATATGCTCACGGTAATGACCAAAACCGTGAGCAACTCCCGGAAACCGGCGGCCAAAGCCTCCTCAAGAGCGGGCCCGAACTCGAAGGCCGGCGAGAAGTTCGCCGCCAAGTCGGGGAAGGGCCGGAAGTTCCCGGCCGAGGTCCTCACCCCCGCGGAAGTGAAGGCCCTGATCCGGGCCACCTCCACCCGGGCGCCGACCGGGGTGCGCAACCGGGCCCTGCTCGTGGTCCTCTACCGAGGCGGGCTCCGGGTCGGGGAGGCCCTGGCCCTCTATCCCAAGGACATCGACCCCCACCGCGGCACCATCCGGGTGCTCCACGGCAAGGGCGACCAGGCCCGCACCGTCGGCCTCGACCCCGAGGCCCTGGCCGTCGTCGAACGATGGGCTGACGTCCGCAAGGGCCTAGGGATCAGCTCGAGGCGCCGGTTGTTCTGCACCTTGGCCGGCGGCCCCCTCGATACGAGCTACGTCCGTCAGCTCCTCCCCCGCCTCGCCGCCCGGGCCGGGATCGACAAGCGGGTCCACGCCCACGGCCTGCGCCACACCCATGCCGCCGAGCTGGCCGAGGAGGGCTACCCCGTCAACTTCATCCAGGACCAACTCGGCCACGCCAGCCTGGCCGTCACCGACCGCTACCTCCGCCACATCGCCCCCGCCGCCCGCATCGAGGCCCTCCAACAGCGGAAATGGGGGCTGTAGGCCGACACGGACTTCGGGGTCTCATTCGGGCTGAGCGTAGGGGCGCGAAACCGCAGGATCGGGCGGCAGACGACGACGAACGGGTCGGCGGCGTCGTTCCGTTACGAGAGCGGGGCAACACTGCGGAGCAAGTATCAGTGGCGAGAACCATTCTGCCGACACCGTGCTCGGCCGTGCCTGAGGCGCGGAGCCCCCCTTTTGGGGCACCTCGGGATCAGGAGGCACCACGGTTCTCATGGGCATTCGTCGAGGTTTCATCGCGTCGCGACTCCGGGCGGATCGTTGGCGTAGCTGGCTGAAGAAGGCGGCACTGTCCGGTTTGGCGGCCGCGGTGGTGACCACCGGCAGCGTGGCCGTGATCACCGCCACACCCTCCCCGGCGAGCGCCGCCGCTCCGAGGGCACTGATCAACCTCGCCACGGTGTCGGGCAGCCCCAGCCTGGAACAGCAGGCGGCGGAAGCCAAGGGCTTCACCGTCGATCTCGTCACCGGCACGCAGTGGGACGCCATGACGCAGGCCCAGTTCGCCCAGTACCAGGTCCTGGTCGTCGGAGACCCGACCTGTGCAACCCTGGCCACGTCGGTAACGTCCAACTCATCGGTGTGGACCCCGGTGGTCATGGGGACGGCCGTCCACACCCAGCCCGGCAACCGAATCCTGATCGGCACCGACCCCGTGTATCACGAGCCCGGCCATCCGGGAGCCATGACGCTGATCCGGGATGGGATCGCCTTCGCCGGGGCCCTTTCCGACCGCACGGGGGTCTACTTCGACACCAGTTGCGCCTCCGGGGGTCGGGCCGTGCCGGTGCTGGAACAACTGAGTACCGGCACGGGAAGCTGGTCGGAGGACTCGGCGGTTCCGTGCGGCGGAAGCGTGGAACTGATCGCGTCGAACCCGTCGTTCGCTGACCTGCACAGCTCGGACCTGCAGGGCTGGTCCTGCTCCGACCACATGACCTTCCCCTCGTACCGCTCGGACTGGGCGCCCCTGGCGGTAGCCACCGACACCTCGACCCAGCCGGTGTGTGGCACCGACCCGGACACGAACACGACGGCCTGCGGCGAGGCGTACATCTTCGTCGCCGGCGCCGGCATAACCCAGGGCCCCATCGGCGGGGCGGTTCCTCCGAGCCAGAAGTTCGGCGGCGGCAGTCCTGACGCGGTCAATGCCTGCGCCACGCCAGCGGCCGATCCCTGTGACACCTCGACCGGCAACTTCTTCGAGACGTTCACCGACCTCGCCGTCCCCGGACGAGGAATGCCGCTGGCGTTCATCCGAACCTACAACTCGTACCCGTCCCCGGCGGCGCCGGCCGACGGGCCGCTGGGCTACGGCTGGTCATTCAACTATGGCATGTCCCTCACGATCGCCAGTGATCTGTCGGCGGTCACGATCAACGAGGAGAACGGCGCCCAGGTCGCCTTCACCTTGTCGGGCGGGGCGTACACGGCGCCACCCCGGGTTCTGGCCACGTTGGTGCACAACGCCGATGGGACCTGGACACTGACCCGGCGGGCCCGCACCATCTTCGTGTTCAACGCGGCGGGCAAGCTGACCGCCGAGCAAGACCTCAACGGCTACACGACCAGCTTGGCCTACAATGGTTCCGGCCAGCTGACGACGATCACCGACCCGGCCGGGCGGACGCTCACGCTGAGCTGGACCGGTAGCCACATCACCGCCGTGACCGACACCGCCAGCCCCGCCCGGACGGTGAACTTCTCCTACGACGGCACCGGCAATCTCACCGGCGTCGTCGACGTGGCCGGCGGCCAGTGGACCTTCGGCTATGACGCCAACCACCGCATGACCACCAAGCGCAGCCCACGGTTCTACGGCGACACGACCACGACCCCGGCCCCGGTGGTGACCAACCACTACGACGCCTCGGGTCGGGTCGACTGGCAGTCCGACGAGCTCGGCCGCACGACGAGCTTCGATTACACCTCGATCGCCAACTCAACCAAGGTCACCGACGCCCGTGGCAACGTGCGGGTCGACACCTTCAGCTACGGGCTGTTGACGTCTCGGACCTTGGGCTACGGCACTGCCCAGGCGGCCACCTGGACCTATGCCTACGATCCGGCCACGCTGGGCCGGACGAGCACCACCGACCCCAACGGCGGGGTGACCAGCGCCACCTTCGATGGTGCCGGCAACCAGCTGACCAGCACCGACCCACTCGGGCGGACCACCACCGCCACCTACAACGCCCTCAACGAGCCGCTGACCGTCATCGACCCGGCCGGGGTGACCACGACGTTCACCTACGACGCGGCCGGCAACCCGCTGTCGGAATCGACGCCGCTGGTCGGGTCCAGCCCTGCCGTGGCGAAGACGACCAGCTACGCCTACGGCGACGCCACCCACCCGGGCGACATCACGAGCATGACCGACCCGCGAGGCAAGGTATGGGTAGCGAGCTACGACACTGTCGGCGACGTGGCCAGCAGCACCGACCCGCTCGGGAACGTCACCCGGTTCTGTTACGACGGCGTGGGTCGCAAGACGAAAGTGATCGCCCCCAAGGGCGCGGCGGCCGGCGTCACCTGCGCCACGGCATCGCCGACGTTCACCACCAAGCTGACGGTGGATGCGTTCGGGGCGCCGCTGACGGTCACCGACCCGCTGGGCCATGTGACCACCCGGGTCTATGACGCCAACCACCAGCTGACCAGCGTGACCGACCCCGATGGTCACGTGACCGGCTCCGACTACGACCCGGCCGGCCAGGTGGTCACCGTGCATCGGGCCGACGGCACCACTCTTGCCAACGGTTACGACGCCGACGGTGCCCAGACCAGCCAGACCGACGGCGCGGGACATGTCACCAGCTACACCTACGGCGATCCGGCGTTCCCTCAGCTGGTCACGGTCAACACTGACCCGCTCGGCCGCACCACCGGCTTCGGCTTCGACCTGCTGGGCCGCCAGGTGACCAAGCAGGACCCGGGCGGGAACTGCGCGGCGTCCCCGAAGGTGGGCTGCACCACCGTCTCGTATGACGCCGCCGGGCAGCGCACCGGGATCACCTACTCCGACGGGACCACCCCCAATGTCAGCTTCGGGTACGACGGCGACGGGCGGCGCACCTCCATGGTCGACGGCACCGGCACCTCCACCTACGTCTATGACTCCCTCGGCCGGCTCACCTCGACCACAGACGGAGCGGGCAAGACCATCGCCTACGGCTACGACCTGGCCGGCCACGTCACCTCGATCGCCTACCCCGGCGGCATCGGCACCGTCACCCGGGCTTACGACGGCGCCGGCCATCTCCAGAGCGTGACGGATTGGCAGGGCCACACGACGACGTTCACGTACGACGCCGACTCCAACGTGGCCAGCCAGGCCTATCCCAACGGGACGACGGCCACCGTCACCTCGGACGCTGCCGACCAGCTGAGCAGTATTAGCCACGCCCCAACATCGGCGCCGGGCTCGCCGTTCGCCGCGTTTAGCTACGGACGGGACAACAACGGCCAAGAAACGTCTGTCACCACCAGCGGGGTGGCCCCCGCTGACAGTCACAGCTACAGCTACAGCCAACTCAACCAGCTCCGCAATGTCGACAGCCCGGCAACGGCCTACCACTACGACGCGGCCGATAACCCGACCCAGCTGGGCTACAACACGACCACGCAGGCATTCGACGCCGCCAACCAACTGACGAGCACGGCGTCCACGGCAACATCGTCGATCTCTCTGGTGGGAACCGCAAGCCAGCAAGACGCCCTGTTCGCCAGCACGTCGTCGTCAGTCACGCTGACCTTGCCAACGGGGATCGCTGCCGGAGACCAGATCCTCGTGGCGTCCACTACCAGTGACGGGAACGCCATCGCTACCCCATCGGGTTACAGCCTTGTCGGCATTTTCACCGCGACGAATGGGGCATCTACACCCAACAAAGCGATCACCAGCGTATTCCGCCGTACGGCCGCCGGCGGCGAGACGAACGTCGTGCTGAGCTTCAGCAACCAATTTGACGATCGGGCCGTCGTAGCCGCTGTCTACCGGGGCGTCGACCCCAGCAACCCGATCGACGGTTTGTCATCGAATGGCACCACGGCGACCACAACGGCAATCACCGCGCCCTCTGTCACGACCACCGCCGCCAACGATCGCCTCGTGCTCTTCGAAGGCGTCGACGGCGAATCCGTACCGGTCAGTTGGCAGGCTCCCGCCGGAATGACCGACCGCGTGCACACCCTCTACGTGCCTGAAACCGTCGCGGCCATCGCCGACCAGACGGTCGCGACTCCTGGCCCTACCGGACCGCGCACCGCGACACTCGCGCCCAACACCGGCAGCGACAGCATTCTGACCGCGGTCATGGTGGCGCTCAAACCTGCACCGTCGCCAGCGGCGACATACGCCTACGACACAAGAGGGAACCGGACCGCGATCACCGCCGCCGGAGGAGCGACCACGACCCTCGCCTACGACCAGGCCAACCGCCTCACTGCCTACGGGACGACGGCCACCTACGCCTACAACGGCGACGGGCTGCGCACAAGCAAGACTGTCGGAGCAACTTCGAGGTTTTCCTGGGATCTCTCCGGAGACCTCCCTCTGCTGGTCAGTGACGGGACCACCAATTACGTCTACGGACCCGGTGGCCAACCCCTCGAGCAGATCACTTCAACCGCTCCGCCTGCCATCTCCCTCGTCGGCACCGCCACCGGCGGCGACGCCGGAGGAACCAACCTTCTGACAATCACACTGCCAGCTGGAATCACTCGGAATGACCAGATTCTGGTCGCTTCGACAGCAGGATCCTCCAACACCACGACCGTGGCCACTGATGGCTACACCCTCGTCGGGACCTATCCGGGGACGACGTCTTCCGCCACGACACTCTTCCGACGCACGGCCACCGGCGGAGAAACCAGCCTGTCCCTCCATTACGCCAGCTACCTCGACCCGAAAGCGGTCGTGGTGGTCGTATACCGCGGTGTCAACCCAGTTCAGCCCGTTGATGCCACCACGGCAGCCGCCGCCTTCGGTTCCACCGTCTCGACGTCATCACTCACCACGATCCTCAGCAACGAGCGTCTTCTCTTGTTCCAAGGCGCCTACTCGCAGATCAACGTGGTCCCCGAGACCTGGGTTGCCCCCACCGGCATGACCGACAGGGCGCACAAGTCAGACCTTCCTCAAACGTCCGTCGCGGTCGCGGACGAGGTGCTCAGCTCTCCGGGCTCCGCCGGACCGCGCACCGCCAGCCTCTCCCCCGCCGCCACCGCCGCGAGCACGGACCTCACCGCCGTCGCCGTCGCCCTCCGACCGGCCTGGACCCCGGTTCTCTACTACCACCAGGACCAGCTCGGCTCGACCCGGGCCCTGACCGACGCCACTGGAGCCGTCGTCGCCACCGCCACTTACGACCCCTACGGCAAACTTACCGCCACCACCGGCTCCGTGACCACACCGTTCGGCTACGCCGGCCAATACAGCGATGCCGAGTCGGGGCTCGTCTACCTCAGGGCGAGGTACTACGACCCCAGCACCGGAACCTTCCTCACGCGTGACCCGCTGGAGGCGCTCACGAGGAGCCCGTACGGGTACGCCGACGGGAACCCGCTCAACACCACTGACCCGAGCGGGATGGCCAGCTCGCACGACATGGCAATGCTGGGCGATTTCGCCGGAGACTGCCCGGGCCGCCACATCAGCACGAGCGCTTCTGATGCTTTCGCCAGTGGCAACATCCTGTTCTTCGGATCAACTGTCAGTAACCCCAACGATTATGTGCACCTCTCAAACGCGCAATTGCGGCGTCTCAATGTCGATGCGCACGAGGAAAAGGATTTCTTGGGAGCCCACTCAAGTCAGTACGACATCTGGAAGGAAAAGGCGACTGGCGATCTATACAGTGGACCGCGCCAGACGCTCCGGATCGGAAACGAACTTGAGCCCTTAAACATCCGAGTCGTCAACGGCAAGGCGTATGAGGTTCGCCCTGGCGATCCCATCCCCGGCATGCCGACGCCAGAGCCGGAAGAATTTGAGGATCCCTTCTTCGGTTGAGGTGACGTCACACATGAGAGCCGCTGAATGGTTGGTTTCTTGCTCAGTAGCGTTCATCGTAGAAGGCGAGAGCCTCGTTCCAGAGGACGTCACGCTTCATGTGGGTCTAGCGCCAGACGTTCTTCGCCACGTTGGCGATAACCTCAAGCCGGGAAGCCCCGCGCCACTCTATTCGAAACATGCGAGATGGGCGCTGAAATCTTCACTTGATCAGAAGGTCGAGTTGCAGGACCATCTGGCAGAGTTACTAGAGAGGATTCGACCGGTTGCGGCCCGATTCCGCCACTTCGCTGATTCTGCAGATGTTGTGCTTTCAATTGCGCTCAAATACGAAGATGGTATTGGTGATCCACCGCTTGGTCTGTCCTTGAACCCTTCGTTACTCGAGGTTCTCGGTAAGGCGGGAGCCTCCATTGACATCGATCAAGCCGTAATAGTCGATCAGTAGGCTCGTCTCCTCTCCTCTCACCGGCGCCACCCGATTCTCTCGTGACGGCTTGATATCCGAAGCCGTTCGACAATCCGCCCCGGGAAGGATGGCCGCGTCAGTTCGACGAGCGCACCTCGGCGATGACGAGATCCCAGAAGATCCGGCCTTTGCAGGCTGAGCAGATGGACACGGCGCCGTCGGGGATGGTGTGTAGGCCGGGGGCGGCGCCGTGCATGGGGGCGGCGCCAGCTGGTCGGAGGCAGGCGTTGGCGGCGCCGCATTTGGGGCAGCGGACCCAGTCGCCGTAGCCGGCCCGGTCGGTGGGAGGCGGAAGGCCCCAGACCTTCATTTGGCAGGCCGGGCACCACCAGCCCTGGGGGAGTTCGGGGTCGGAGTCGGTGTCTTTCGTGCTGGTGACGAGCACGCAGTGGCCGGCCCACGGCCTCCTCCTGCGTACGGTCCGCAGCAAACGGTCCGCTGCTCACATGCTGGCGCCCGTTACCGTTTTCGTTCATGAGATGCCTAGCCGTCGTGAATCAGAAAGGTGGGGTCGGCAAGACAACGGTGACTGTCAATCTGGCCTCGGCGCTCGCCGAGCTCGGACGGCGGGTCCTCGTGGTTGACCTCGATCCCCAAGGCCATGCGACCGAAGGGCTCGGCCTCGGCGACCGCTATGACTGCGATGGGCCGGCCACGCTGGCTCGAGCTCTGCTCGGTCGCTGGGCCGGAAACCCGACGGAGCTGGTCATGCCCACGGCGACCGGGGTCGATCTGATCCCGGCCAATGTGGAGCAGTTCGTCGTCGAGCCGCAGCTCGTCTCGGTCCGAGCCCGGGAACACCGCCTCACCCGCCTTCTCGAGCCGCTCGCAGCAGGCTACGACTGGGTGCTCATCGACTGCCCACCGTCCCTGGGTGCCCTGACGGACAACGCCGTCGTGGCCGCCGGCAAGGTTCTCGTCGTAGCTCAGCCCCAGGATTCGAGCCTGCGAGCCCTTGAACTGCTGCTCGATCAGGTCCACTCGATCCGCACCGGCCTACGGGTCGATGTGCAGGTCGTGGGCATCGTCCTCAATCTGTGGGAAGAAACGCTCGTCGCCAAACGGACCCTGGCCGCCCTCAGTCAGCTGCCCGTTCCGATCATCGGGGTGGTCCGGCGCCGCACCCGCCTTCAGGAGGCCTGGGCCCAAGGCCGTAGCATTTTGAGCCTCGAGCCCCGCTCTGACGTCGCCCAGGTCTTCCGCGACATGGCCGTGGCCATCGAACATCACGAAGCTGGCGAGCTCGTCGGAGCCCAGCCATGACCAGCCGGGCTGACCGTTTGGCGGCCCGGTTCGGGGACCTCGCCGCCCCCGTCGCCGCGGTGACTGCGGACGGTCCGCAGCAAACCGTCCGCACGATCGGCCCGAGCCAAGGCAACGGCAAGGGGGCCGGGTGGGATGCCACCCATAAGCGGGTGACGTACTGGATGCACCTCGATGTCATTGCCGGCGTGCGAGACGCAGCGGAACGGAACGGCGAATCGGTGGCGGCTTTCGTCGACCGGGCGCTTCGACGCGAGCTCCAACGGGCAGCCGATGGAGGACTCGCCGACTCGATGGAGGTCGTCGAGGGCTGAGACTGCGGACGGTCCGCAGCAAACGGTCCGCAGTCTAAGACGGGCCAAGGACCGTGGCTTCCTTGGCCCGCCCCGGCACGACAGTGGGGGCGGCCAGGACTGTCCGGAAAGCCGTCAGCGGCCCGAGCGAGGCGGCACAGGAGCAGGGGAGCGGGAGAGGCGCAGCCCCCCATTCTCCGGAACGACCTTGGCTTTCGGGTAGACCACGAGGACGTGGGCCAGCTCGGCGAGGAACTGAGCCTTGAACGCGCGAACTCGCGAGAACGTGCCGCCGAACTGAACGGCTAGCTCGGCCCACGGGACGACAGTGGGCCTCTCGACGCGGTGCAAGCGGTGGGCAAGCCAGGTGTAGATATCCAGCGCAAGGGGGGAGCGAGTCCGGAGCCGCAACTCCGCGATGGCCGCGGACGACAGCGGAAGAGCGCCCCGGCGGAGCGAGTCGTAGAACTCCTCGGACAGGTAGAGGGCACCTTCCCAGACCCGCCGGTCGTCGTGGGCTTCCCACAGCTCGTAGGACCGGGCGAAGGTGAACGTCTCAGCCCGAGTGTGCTGAGAAGGCCGAGGCTCTCCGAGGTCACCATTCGCGTTCCGGAAGGCGTGCGCCTGGCCGGCGCGGCGGTCGGTGACGACCATGGAGGCCGACAGGAGACGGTGGACCTGGTCGACGACCCGGGCCCGGTCGCTTCGAGGCCCCCCCTGGCGGGGCAGGAGCCCGAGACGCGTGACGAATTCCGCCAGAGAACCGCCGAGGTACAGCTCCCGCGGGTGGGGCGGCATGGTCACCTCGGTGGCGATCCAGATGAGGAGCAGGCGGGGGATGACACCGAAGGGGTAGCGGCTGCGGAGTTGGCCGTCGGCGCCGACGGCCACGCCGGGATTGACCACCAGGCTCATGGCCCCGTTCGTGCGGTGCCAGCGGGGGAGGTCACCGGGGTCCCGGTAGGGAAGAGCGAGCTGAGCGAAGAGGCTCGGGGCGTAGGCGATCTTGTCGACCGTGGCGCCCTCGCCGAGAGGTGCGAACAACTCCTCAACGATCGACGACGGCGGCGTCACAGGCTCGTGCGTCTGCCCCTCACCGCGCAGAAGCGCCAGCTGGCGGATGCCCTCTAGCCGCTCGCTCAGCGGCACAGGCGCAGGCGACTCCGGTGAGGTGTCGTCCTCCATCTCGCAAGAATTACATGCGTGTCATTTAGCGTCGCGGATCGAACGTTCGTTCGCGCTGAAAAGGTGGCGTCCACGCGCTGAAACGGTGGCGCGTCCGCGCTGAAACGGTGGCGCGACCGATGGTCGGCGCGCGCTGAAACGGTGGCGCGTCTGCGCTGAAAAGGTGGCGCCCTCCTCTTTATTGCACCTGATCAACAGCGCTTTTTGGCACTGCCCTGTAGTTCTTTCCTGTAGTAACAACTCCTTTAGGTCGCGCCTGGGCGGCGAGCGCCGACGGGCGGACCAAGCCGAAATCCTGGCCGGCTGCGCCGGCGGTACTGCACTCCCGCCCTCCGCCGCCGTTGGCGGCTCCGGTTGGGCTGCCGCCCTGCGCTCCCTACGGTCGCTCCGGTTGCCCTCGGTGTTGGCAGCGGGCGGGGTGGCGTAAGCCGCTGTGTCCGGCTGAACGGCGGACACGGCAAGTCGTTGCCGTTTTCGAGGATCGAGTGTTCAGAGCGGGTCGGCAGGTCGATTCAGGATCGTCACGGTGAGTCTCTAGAGGTCGGAGCCGGTCGTCTGGGTGCTGTGGCGGGTGTGTGCGTGGGTGTGGTCGCCGGGCCGGTACTGGGCGCACCAGGCGGCGATATCGGGACGAAGGGCGTCATTCCTGGTCACACCCCTCGTTTAGGACTGGTGGTGGGTCGCCTTGCCGTCCGTGACCCCCCTCCCCCAACGTCAAGCGTTGGAAATCCGGTAGGGGGGTCACGGACGGCAAGG
>Ga0070741_10019073_pt1 | contig 11002 bp, 16 predicted proteins | sample Coa_R1_4_FD_66440 | JGI IMG/M metagenome (GOLD analysis project Ga0070741, IMG submission 66440) | Surface soil microbial communities from Centralia Pennsylvania, which are recovering from an underground coalmine fire - Coalmine... | ecosystem: Environmental > Terrestrial > Soil > Unclassified ...
GGACGACATGTCAATCTTTCTCATGGAACGAGAGAGCAATACGTGCTTCAACAAGTCGATCCTGGATGAACCTTCTATCGTTAACCACATCACTAGCAAGTGGCAAGGTCTTAGCAAGACTGGTCGAGCAGCTATTCCAATGATCCTAGGGACCACTCCGATCTTGTCTTGCGTGCGAGTGGCTGAAGGTATGTTGGAGAACGGGTACGACCAAGATGTCGGCATGTTCTTGCTGTATGAATCTTCTTCCTACGCTACAGGCGTCTCTAAGAAAAGCGGTCGTAAGTGGAGTAAAGTTTCTGTAATGCTGAGCGATGGTTATAACACGGTTGAGTGTGTTCAGTGGAATGCTGACAGAGCAAAGCATTGGCCGAAGGATACTATCGTCTATGTTCGAGGCACTCTCCAGGAAGGTTGGCTCACTCCGTTGAGTATCAACGTGAAAGAGATCGAACGGGTAGAAGATCAGTGATGAGTACCTACTTTCAATCAGGCAATCTTAACGTTTCAAAGAACGGTTCAATATGTGTGAAGACACCTGAAGAAACTGTAAGCATACAGTGTCGTAACGATGGCGCATATATTGTATGCGGCGATAAAGAGATTCGTATAAAAGACCTGATTAATGTTTTCGACAGAATAAAAACATTAGAAAATAATATGGCAGAACTTATTCTGCTAGGAGGATCAGATGGCAAAATTCGTAATAGTGGAAACAGCACCGACTGAACTAAGGGATGGAGAGTATCTAATCGAGATGCCCGACTTCATTCCTGAGATTCGTCAAGCTTCAGCTCGCAGGACTGATCGCAAAAATATCACAACTCCATCGTACATCCGTTCGATGGCTCAGATGATCGCGATCAAATACGATCAAACGTTCGATCCAATCCGCCATATCAAGGCTCACAACTATGACGGTCTTGAGTATGCTAGCGATAGTGACTTGAGTGCAATCATGAATCGAGTTCTTGAAGAGAACTACCCTGCGATCTTTGATCGCTACATCGAGCATCGCCTTCGCGATCGTCCACACGGTACTAAGCTGGTCTACTTTGTTGGACCACATCAGAAGACCGGGGTTTTCTATCAGAACGGTCTCGACCAGATCGACGCTAAAGATGTAGATTCGTATCTCGGTCTCAAGCCACGAAAAACAGTTGGCAAACCAGCTGTAACGAAAGAGGAAGCGGATGAGCTTGCAAGAGCCTCAGCAGGAAACAAGTAACGTCATCCCCTTTCCAGTAAAGAAGAGGAGGTTGAGATTGCTAAAAATGACTTGCTATGTCGTCATAGCGCTTGCCTTAGTCGCTGACTTAGGCATTGGAATCTACTTCATTACCAAGCTCTTCTGAGAACTGTGGTATAATATAAGGTATGCCGCACTGCGGTAGTTAACAATAAAGTGCCCTTCGGGGTAATTGGAGAAAATATGGCTAAAATTAACGTAAATCTAGATGCTCTCAAACCAAAGCGCGAGTGGAAGCGCCACAAAGTCCAACCTGGACACAATATCTTCCGCATCCTCCCACCATTCGGTCCCACTGCAAACGGATACCCTTACAGAAAATGGATGATCACCTGGGGTCTTCTTGATCCTGAGTCTGGTCGCATGCGTCCATTCGCAAGCTCGCTCACTTCCGAAAAGAAGTGTCCGATCTTTGAATATGTCGATCTTCTGGCTAAAAAAGCTGAAGCTATCAAGTCTGATATGAAGGCGAAAGGCGCCTCTGACGCAGACGTGAAAGAGAGACTACAGGACATCAACAAGGTCTTGTCGAATCTTCGTCCAAAGACTGTGTATGCTTACAACGCTATCAACAAGGCTGGCGAAGTAGGCATCCTCGAAGTCAAAGCAACTGCTCAGAAGAAGCTCAAGGATCTTATGATGCAGTATATCCAAGACTATGCCCAGGATCCTACGTCGCTCAACAGCGATACGGATGACTCCGGTGTGTGGTTTGATATCACTCGCACTGGCGAAGGTTTCAACACCGAGTATGATGCTGTCAAGGTTCAGCTCAAGACGAAGGACCCAGCAACGAACAAAACTATGTTCGTCGACGATCAGTCGCCTCTCCCTGACAACGTAGTTCAGAACTACGAAAGCATGGCATATGATCTCGGTGCTATCTATCAGACCAAGACGTACGACGAGCTTAAAGCTATCCTTCTGGCGAACCTCCGCAACATCGTTTCTGAAGTTCCCGAAGCAGCAGTTCCTGGCTTCGATGATTTCGGTGATGTCGTTGTCAATACTGCTCCCACTGGAAACAGCGGCGGCAGTCGTCAAGGATCTGACGATACAGTTCGTCAAGAACCAGCAAAAGGCACAAAGAAAGTCAATCTCAATCTGGGCGCAGCCGATGAAGATGATCTGGACTCAGAACCAGCTCCTCGTTCCAACGGCAAAGCAGCTAAACCGGCTGCTGCAGCTACGATTGACGACGACGTCTTCGCACTAGCAGACAGCATCCTCAACTAAGGACCTATCATGGTAGAGAATGCACTTCAGAGGATCGAGGAGAGACTCGTCTCCATCGATGTAACTAAACTCGTTGAGTACACGAAGAAGATCAAAGAGATCGGAACCATCAACAAGATGATGGCCCCTGTCTACCTTCGTGACTTCATCATAGCCTACGACGTTACGAACAGCATGTTAAGTCAAGCTATTCGTTTCGATCTAGAAACAGCGGCGGCTCTAGATACAGCTAGATCTATCGCTTATCTGGATAAGGCTGGTGACTATCTCAAGACTAAGGGCATCAAAGAATCATCTGAAGCTAGAAAGCAGTACGTCGATATCGACGAAACAGTAATCAGGGCAGCGAACACCAGAGCCAAGACACAGGCTCTGGTGTCCTTCCTTAAAAATAAGATGCAGGAGTTCAGATTAGCTCACGATGATGTGAAGAAGATCGCATACGGCGAGCAATACATGTCTCCTGACGAAGGGATTAACTAATGCCTTATCTAAGACAACAAGATCGTGAAAAGTTTCAGAGCCTTGTAAATGCAATGCATCTGAATGACATCCGTACTCCTGGTGATCTGAACTATCTAGTTACGCATCTGATGCTTGCATATCTAGAGAACACCGATCGTAAGTACCAGAACTACAACGATGCTATTGGTGCACTCGAGTGTGCCAAACTTGAACTCTATCGTCGTCACGTTGCTCCATATGAGGACTTGAAGATCGATGAGAATGGAGATGTACAATGAACTGCAAATTTACTTCTGCTAGTCAGAAAGACAATGGAAAGGTTACTTTTGCCCTTTCTCAAACCTACGACAATCCATGCGTAGACGACTGTGTACCAAGAAGTTTACTAACTAGAGAATCTATTGTGGTTGTGACCATCAAAGCGAACAGAAAACGATACAATGTTCTGTTTGAGCCTAATCGTTTCAACGACAAGGATGAAGCTACTACGGCAGCCACTAACGCTTGGCCGCGTGGACTAAAGCTTCCTAGAGTTGGTAAGCCAGTGACCTATGAGGTGGTAGGGGTGTCCTATGTCTAATGCTAAGAAATGGATGACATCTCTTACTTCTGACTTCGGTGCTGTTGCAGCAGCGATGCCAGAGCCTACTGATAGCGTGATCGAACTAGCGTCCCCTTCTCTCAACTGGGCTATCGGTAACGGTGGTCTGGTGGAAGGCAAGGCTCTCTGCTACTTCGGTCCTGAGTCTGGTGGTAAGTCCTTGCTCATGCAGCTTACTCTGATCGAGATTCAGCGTAAGCATCCAGATGGTATCTGTGTGCTGTTTGATGCTGAGTATGCCTTCAACAAGGCATGGTTTCGTAAGCTAGGCGGCGATCTAGATCGTCTATATATTCGTCAGACGAATGATCCTCTCAAGATCTTCGACTATATCTCAGGAGAGATGCTAGAGAAGATCCAAGAAGGATGTCCGATCAAGGCTATCGCAATCGACTCCGTCAAATCCATCAAGTATCCAAAAGATATTAAGAAGCAATCCACTGACCAGACAATGGGTGGTGGAGGTGCATCGTATCTTGGCTCTGCTCTCAAGCATGTCACTCCTGTGATCCGTGAGAACAACATCACGTGTGTGCTAGTTCAGCAGGTCTATGAAGAGATGGATCAGTACAAGAAGATGCGCAACCCATGGATCGTTCCGGACGGTCGTGCGCTGAAGCACTTCTGTGACTATATGGCTCAAGTTGAGAAACTAGAGACCAAAGACGGTGTTGTTGAGACTGGCGAGAATATCCACGGTGGAGCAGCTCAGATCGGTCACAAAGTTCGCGTCAAGTTCAAGAAGAATCGTGTTGCGGCACCTTATCGGACCGCTCAGTTCACTCTAAACTACGAGGAAGGTATCGTAGATACCGGCAATGAAGTGTTCGATCTAGCCAAGAGCCTTGGCGTCATCTTTCACCCAGTCAATCCTGAGACTAAGAAAGAGAACGTTCAGATGTGGCAGTTTGCTAGCTATGATCCAGTTCGCGGTGAGCAGAACATCCGCAACGCTGTTCTAGCATCCAAGAAGATGCAGGAAGAGATTGTTGCAGCTTGTAACTCTGCAAACGACGACGCTGTCAAAGTTCGCAATGAAGCGCTTGACATGGTTAACGTGGACCTAGAAAATCTGGAAAACTGATGCTCAACGAGGAAGAGTTTGATATCTTTGAAGAGATAGAGAACCGAGTCCATAAGTATGTGGAAGACAACAACTGTACTCCAGATGCAGTTGTTGTCTCTACTCAGATGTTCAAGGATATGCTATATCAGTTAGCTTATCAAACTAGTCGTCCCTTCGGTGGTTCTTTAAACCAGCAAGGAATGCAGTCGCTAGAGATCATATCTAGCATGGGACGATTGAAGGTCTATGAAACGAAGAAGTATGGAGATGAATTCTTCTACGTCGGCTTACACACCGATATTTTTCCTAACGATGGTGAGTTAGACATCGCTGAGGACCTTCTGCTAAACGGAGATAAAGAATGATTACAGCTATTGGCGATGTGATGCGTCGCTGCTACGATAAAGGATGGATCACCACAAGAGATGGTAACGCCTCTCTTAGAAGAAAAGGAAGCAACAAGATCTACATCACGCCCTCTGGCGTCCGCAAGAACAAGATCGAAGTTGAATCTATCGTTAAGTTGAAGATCGTCGATCGCGAGCTTGATGTTCCCGGCGACGTAAGCCCGTCAGGCGAACTACATATGCACTGGATGCTTCTTAGAGAAGTCGACGTGACAACTTCTGTCCTACATGTTCATCCTACACATGTTGTAGCAGCTATGTATGCTGGATTCGATCTACAGAAACTTGCAGCGGACTTCCCAGAGATCTACAGGTACACAAGAGTAGGTCCTTCTGTCCCTAATTTGCCAGCGACTTCTGTGAAGCTAGGAGATGCCACGTATCTAGCTCTATGTCCAAGCGGAAATAGAGAGTTCGATATTGTTGGTCAAGCTAATCACGGCGTTTGTGCCGTTGCTAGCGACCCTTGGTCTGCTTACGAACACATCGAAAGATTGGATCACATATGCGAGATTGCCCTGAAGAGCGGCATCAAGCCGAACAGCAGATAGAAGACCCATGCCTAGTGTGCGGTGCTGAAAGCGATTTCGGTGCCCACGGTATAAGGGATGGAGAGGTGTACAGCGAGTACTTCTGCGAGAAGCACTATCATGCCAAAGACGAAAAAATGCAGCCATTGCAAGAAGAGGAAGAAAATAACTCGGTTTTACAAGGCGAACTGGTGTCTTCACGGAGTGAGACCAGAGTGCCGAAAGTGCAACAAAAAGCGTCGTCGAGTGAATCACAAGAAGGCAATGAAGAAAGATCCTTCTATTAGAAGGTTCGTAGTTTTAAAGAATAAATACGGTATTACTAAAGAGCAGTTTGAAGCACTTTTATTGAAACAGAATAATGTTTGCAGCATATGTTCCTCTCCAGATCCTGGACCTAATGGAGTCTTCGCAGTTGATCATTGCCACAAAACTCAAAAGGTTAGAGGTTTACTTTGTTACTTGTGTAATATTGGTTTAGGTTCATTTAGAGATAATAGAAATTTTTTGAGTGCTGCTATAAAGTATCTGGAGGACACAAATGGCTAAACTTTTGCTCATAGGTGACCCCCACTTGAAGATCACTCGGTTCGAGCTGGCGAAACAGTTTTTGAACTGGGTCAACAACTTAATTCTTGAGGTGAAACCCGATGCGATTGTTAATCTGGGTGATACTTTTGATAGCCACGCTGTCGTCCGCTCTGAGATAACGCAGGAGTTTAAGAAGCATGTTCAAGTCGCCACTTCTCAGGGGATTGCTTACTACTATGTGCTTGGCAATCATGATATGTACAAGCCTAACGATAGTAGGTATCACGCTCTACAGTCTTTTAAAGGAACCTATGACAAGCTTTTTGTGGTCGACGATGTACTTGAACTCGACGATGTAACGTTTGTCCCATACCAAGTAGACATCTCTACATTCCCCAAGATCACGAAGCCTATCTGCATCGCCCATCAGACGTTCATAGGCGCAGACTACGGTTTCACGCGGCCTGATGCCGGAGTTAACGCAGATCAGATCTCTGCTGAGATCATCATCAGCGGACACATCCATACCAGACAGATGTTCGGCAAGGTCATCTATCCAGGAACTCCGTATGCTCAATCGGTGAACGATGTAGACCAGAACAAGGGCGTTATGCTCTTCGACACGGAAACCTACAAGTACAGTTTCATCGACTGTCCACTTCCTCAGTGGAAAAGTTTGACATATGATCTATCAGAATATTCCGCAGATAACGTTAAAAATATGATAATTGAATCTGTGGATACCGCGAACCACTGGGTGGCAGAGATCACTGGCCCTAAGGTAGAGTATCTTGCTATCAGAGACTCAGAAGAACTACAAGAACTACGAAAAACAGTTAGTCTTAACTTTAAACCGCACTTCACAGATAGCGAGAAGAAAAAAGTCTCAATTAAGTCCTTTTCTGTAGCTAATATAACAGAGGAGTACATAGATAGAGTATATGCTGGATCTTTAGACAAAGACCTGCTAAAAAAAGAGGCAGCAAAAGTGTATTCCCAGCTCAGTCAGCTGGACTCTAAGCTGAAAATGTAAGTCATACTCTGGTATAATGAGATGGAGGAACTATGGATTCCAAAGAGTTAGTTGAGTTTCTTGACCAGAATCGATGGCTTATGAACAATGGGCTCATCAACGACGGTATCAAAAACCAGCTTTTCATGTATGGTTCCATAGTCCATAAGGAAGTCAAGGCAGTAGAGCTCAACATCAACGTTGAGAACAAAAGACTTGACTACTCACTTTACTTTGACGTAAAGATGCTCAAAGCCATAGAGACCTATAAAGAGCTCTCTAATGCTAAGGGATTGTTTGGGCTCTGGAGGTTCAAGAGAATGCTTAACAAGCACGGAAACCTTAACCTTCAACATATCCTAAACGCTTTTGTCAAGGACTTTTGTGGGCCTGGATGGAGCGCTGACGTCAAGTTGATGGACATTGAAGGATATGAGGAAGGATTTAACAGAAGACGAGAAGACAGTCTTCAAGCTGATAAACAGCCTGACTAACGACGAAGATTTGCAGCAAGACCTGTGGGTGCACTACCTTTCAGGTAACAATACCTCATTCACTGAGACCCTAGAAAAGATAATTTCCAACCAAGAGCAAGAACGTAAGTTACGCTCACTTATCTACGAACTAATCAATAACAAAAGTCCGCGCGCTCAGAAAATAGTCGAGATCATCGACTCTTTCACTGATCTCGAGCGTTCAATCCTTGCCTGTTTCCTGATAAATTTAGCTCTTCCTGAGATAGCTAGAATGAAGAACATTAGTCTAGTCAGGATAGATCAAGTAGTTACAACTATTAGGTATAACTCTAGATGGAGAGAGTTGAATGGCACTGAAGAGAAATTTCACGGATGCGGAAAAGCACGGACTGACTCAGGAAGAGATAAACCTGGGAGAGAAGTACCTCAGGAAGAATAAGACTGCCGGCGTTATACCTGAACAGGAATCGCTGAAGCTATTCGAGATGTACTTGATTGGTTCTTCGTTCAACGAACTGCACAATCAGTTTCCTCAGTATTCCGTAGATAGGATCATCATGACCTGTGCGCTCAGGGGTTGGGCTCAAGACAGGGACAAGATGATGCACACCCTTCGCGATCGTGTTCGCGCAAAAGTAGTTAAGTCTGTGATCGACCAAGTAGACTTCCTCACTGCAATGCTCTCTGTGAGCAATGCTGAGCATCTTGCTGCTATGCACAAGTATGCCATGGATCCGCTCAACAATCCAAAACCAGACCTTCGTGTTACGAGTATCAAAGAGTACAAGGAAGTTGCTGAAACGCTGTACAAGATTGTGGCAGGTGCAACCCCAGGCTCCAACAATAAGACTTCGCCCATGTTTGATGCCCTGTCTAATCCTCCGAAGCGAGAAGACTTACCAAGCAACTCCAATAACACTCCACAAGTTCTTCCGAAAGAAGAGCCTAGTGTCTTAGATCTAGTGGAAGACAGCGATGGCCCAACGTAAAGCTATCTCAGCTATGACGGCTGAGGAGAAAGACAAGTATGCTAAGCTCTTTCTGAAACCCTGCAAGACCAGGAAAGAGCTTGCTGCATGGATCAAATACTTTCTAGACCTACATCTTCCCGATGCGAAGGTAAGTCGATACGCTGATACGACACCGCTAGACGTTGTGTGGGAAGTGTACGATATCTGCGTCAACAAGAACAACCCTAACAAGATTCAAGAACTTCTCTATGTTGCTGGTCGAGGCTCTGGCAAGACTCTCGGCATGGCTATCGCAGAGATGATGATCCTACTTCACGATCAGAGAGATGTGGTGCACGTCGGAGCGATCCAGAACCAAGCTGATCGATGCTATGCATACATCAAGAATTTTTTATACAACCGCCACATCAAAGATCTAGTTACACCGTCAGACGTCCCTGAAGATAAGCGCATCCTAGAGAAAGCTAACATGAGTAAGTCTATCTTCAACGTCAACGACGAGAAGATAACTCTTGAAGTTCTGCCCTGCACACTCAAGGCCTGCAACGGTCCGCACGTTCCACTTGTCGTAGTCGATGAGATCGATACAGTCAGCGGTGAAGGCGCACTTGCATTCAAAGAGATCTCAGGTATGCTTGACTCCAAGAAAGGCAAGAAAGCTCTCAGAGTTGGCATCTCGACACGTAAATCCCGCTATGGTCTGATGAATAGGCAGATTGAGAATGCGGATACCGAGGGTCGCACAGTTAGGAGATGGACTGCATTCGAGTTCACCGAACGCTGCCCAGACTCCAGATCCGGCACTAAAAAAGCAGATCTCTATGTGATCCAAGATAACATGGAAGTTCTCACTGAAGAGCAGTTCAAGAAGAAGGCTCCGCAGAAGCAAAAAGACTACATGAAGCACAGTATGTACGAAGGCTGTGCAACCTGTCCTCTTGCAGCTATATGTCTAGGCGATGCCAAGAATCAGACATCCAAGTCTCCTATGCTTAAAACGCTGGATGAGCTTGCACAGAAGGTAAAAGCTGAAGGTGCTGACTGGGCACTTGCACAGCTCATGAACCTTAAGCCCTCTGTTGAAGGCATCATATATCGTGAGTTTGAGGAACGACTGCACGTCAAGTCATGGAACGAGATGTGGAAGATTCTAGTCGGCAAAGATTTTCCAGGAGAATGCACACACGACATCTTTGTCAAGAAGTGTCACGAGATGAAACTTCCTTGCTACGCTGGTGTTGACTGGGGATGGTCGTCTCCGAATACAGTAGTCTATTTCTTCATGGACAAGGTCGACAACATATACATCGTCAGGTGCGACGGCATGACCTACATAAGTCAACCCGGCTGGATCCATCACCTGAAGAACAAGTATCACCACATGTATCGTTGCCAGATGTACTTCGCAGATCCCGCTGACATGGGTGCCTTAGAGGAGATGAAGCTGGCTGGTCTACCTGTGGCCAACAACATTGATAAAGCTATCAATCCCGGCATTCAGGTCATCAAGAAGATGCTCAGAGTACCTGGAACACTCGAAGCCAAGATGTTCTTGGCCAAAGAGACGTCAACCCCACTTATTCAAGAGTTCGGTATGTATCACTTCAAGCTCAATACAGCTGGCGAAGTCACCGAAGATCCTGATACTGAGTTTGACCACTGGCTCGACGCACTCAGGTATGCTCTGATGATGCTGCTAGGTAAAGCTCAGCTTGTACTGTCTGGAGATTCTCTAGTTTACGATCTGGGTGGTCCAGTCGATAAGACTGGTAGCTATACCCGTACCCCTACCCCCGGCGAATTTGCGGCCAACAGCGGCATCAAGTTCAGTACTGAAGTCGACACATCTAAGGTTGGTAAGATAGTTAAGACTAAGACAGGGGAGCCCGACGATGAGGGTGATGGTGGGAACGGGGATGGTGGCTTCTTATGGTCATTCTAGTTACTTATGGGGTAAAATAGTTAAATGGCTTGGTACGACGATTGGCTGAAAAGCCGCATTAAAGGGCAGATAGACGACTTACTCAAGGCTGATGCAGACGCTCTGCCAGACAAGCCAGAGCCAGCTCACGCTGACGATGCCCAGAAGGATATCGGCCGCAAGGCTATAGTCGAGGACCCATACTTCGAGAACGTCACTCACCATGTGATGTACAAGCAGAAGCTTTCCCGACTCACCAACAAAACTCTCAAAGACGTATCCATCAGAGACTGGACTGTTTCGGCTATCATCCAATGCCGCGCAGACACGCTCCTACGCTTCTCCAGACCATCTAGGAAGAAGCTTGACATGGGTTATCGTATCGTGAAGCGCGACCTCACGGCTGAGTGGAATTCCAAGGATAGAGAAGAAGCTGCAGCCCTAGAGGACTTCATATACAACTGCGGTCGTATCGACAACACACCACAGAGCGACAAGATGCTGTTCGGTGAGTTTTTGAAACTCACTGTCAGAGAT
>Ga0070741_10019074_pt1 | contig 11002 bp, 8 predicted proteins | sample Coa_R1_4_FD_66440 | JGI IMG/M metagenome (GOLD analysis project Ga0070741, IMG submission 66440) | Surface soil microbial communities from Centralia Pennsylvania, which are recovering from an underground coalmine fire - Coalmine... | ecosystem: Environmental > Terrestrial > Soil > Unclassified ...
GCGAGCCCGCTGGAGCCCCCGCAAGAGCGCGTCGGGGAGGGGGCGGGCATGGACGGCGACGAGTTCGCGCGTCGGCCTGGTGAGGGCGACGAACAGCCCCCGCAACCCCGCCTCGGCCACGATCGACGCGGGCTCGGCGACGACGACGGCATCGAACTCGAGCCCCTTCACCGACCGCACGTCGAGCAGCGTGATCTTCTCCGACAGCCCGGCGCGCTCGGGGTCGCCCCACGGCAGCGAGGCGGCGTCGAGGGCAGCCGCCAGCGCGGGCAGGTCGGCCGTGGCGGCGACGACGGCGACGGTGCCGTCACGCTGCGCCAGCTGCCCGGCGACGGCAGCGACTTCGGCGGGCACGCCACCCGGCGGGACCGGCCGCGTGGTCGGCACCCGGCCCGTCGCCCGCACCGAGCGGGGCACGACGGCGTCGGTGCTGGCGGCGGCGAGGACTTCTGCAGCGACGTCCATGATCTCGGCCGGGGTGCGGTAGTTGACGGTGAGCGACACGACCCTTCCCGGGCGACGGGTCGGCAGGTGGCGGAGCACTTCTGACCACGATGCCGGTGCCCACCCGGCGGTCGCCTGGCCGAGGTCGCCCGCGAGCGTCATCGACCCGGAGATGGAGCGGCGGGCCAGCATCCGCAACGCCATCGGCGAGAGGTCCTGCGCCTCGTCGACGATGATGTGCCCGTACCCCCGCGGCTGCTCATCCTCGCGCCGCGCCCGCACGGGGCCGAGCAGGGCGCGGGCCTCGTCGATCAGGGGAATGTCACCCGAGGCCCAGCGGACCTCCTCCAACGTCTTGGCCCTCGGGCGCCGGAGGGCGTCGCGCTCCGCGTCGGACAGCAGCCCCCGCGTCGCCAGCGCCAGCAGCGGCTCGGCCCCGAACAGGTCGTTCAGCAGGTCCTCCGGCGACAGCACCGGCCACATGCGGTCGAGGGCCCCGGCGACTTCGGGTGCCCGGCGCACCTGCTCGCTGAACTCCTCCAACGCCAGCTCACCGCCGTCGTCGCTGACGGTCTCCGGTGCGAGCAGCGTGCGCCGCGAGCGGGCCAGCGCGGCGAGGTAGGCCTCGTGGAGGGCCCGCAGCACCATGGCCTCGACCTGGCGCCGCCGCGGGTTGTGCGAGCCGGGCCGGCGCTTGGCCGTCGACACGATCGCCGCCGTGGTCCCCGCCGGCACGCGCAGGCTCAACGAACCGAACCCGACCACCAGGTCGCGCCGCAGGCCGCGCTCGCGGTCGCGCACGGCCCGCCCGAGGACCTCGGCCATGCGGGCGTCGCCCTTCACCCGGTTGGCAAGGGGGGTGTCGGCCCCACGAGGGCGCACGCTGGGGACGAGCCCGGCGAGGGTGGACAACGCCACGCCGCTTTCGCCGAGCGACGGCAGGACCTGCTCGATGTAGCGCAGGAACACCTGGTTGGGGCCGAGCACCAGCACCCCCTGCTGCTCGAGCGGGAAGCGGTAGGTGTAGAGCAGGTAGGCGGCGCGGTGCAGGGCCACGGCGGTCTTGCCGGTCCCCGGCCCGCCCTGGACGATGAGCACGCCCGGCAGCTCGGCGCGGATGACCTCGTCCTGCTCGCGCTGGACGGTGGCGACGATGTCGCGCATCTGGCCGGACCGCGACCGCTGCAGGGCGGCGAGGAGGGCGCCCGGGCCGACCAGCTCGGAGTCGTCCGCGCCGTCCACGGCGAACAGCTCGTCTTCGATCCCGAGCAGCCGACGCCCGTCAGTGGCGAAGTGGCGCCGCAGGCGCAGCCCCATCGGTGCCCGGCCCGTCGCCCGGTAGAACGCTTCGGCGACCGGCGCCCGCCAGTCCACCACCAGCGGCTCCTGGTGTTCGTCCGACACCGCCAGGCGCCCGATGTAGAAGCGCTCGACATCCGTTGCGTCGCCGTCGCGGTCGATCCGCCCGAAGACGAGCGACGACCGCCCGAGCTCGAGCTGCTCGAGGCGGGCCAGGCTGGTCGAGACGAACACGTCACGTTCGACGCGCGCCTGGTGGGTCCCCCCGCGGCCCTCCCCGATGACGGAGTCGCGGAGGTCCTCGGCGGCCCGGCGCATCGCCTCGAGGCGCTCGTAGGCCCGGTCGATGTACGCCTGCTCGGCTTGGAGATCGGGGTGGGGGCTCATGGACGCGGAACGTGCCAGTTTACCGGCCCCCTCCCGGGCCCCCCGTAACCTGGCGGGCGATGGCGTCCCCCTTCCTCCTGGCCTGCAGGCGCCAGCCCGCACCCGTCACACCGGTGTGGTTCATGCGCCAGGCCGGGCGGTCGCTGCCCGAGTTCCGTGCCCTTCGCGAGCGCTATTCGTTCTTCGACGTCCTCGCCTCCGCGGAGCTCACCGCCGAGGTCACGCTCCAGCCCGTGCGGCGCCTCGGCGTCGACGCGGCGATCCTGTTCAGCGACATCGTGGCGCCGCTGGCGGCGATCGGCGTGGGGGTCGAGATCAAGGCGGGCGTCGGCCCCGTGTTCGCCGACCCCTTCCGGACCGCTGCGGACCTGGACCGGCTCCGCCCCCTCGAACCCCCCGTCGACATGGCGCCGATGGTCGAGGCCGTGCGGGGCCTGTCGCGCGAGCTGCACGTCCCCCTCATCGGCTTTGCCGGCGCGCCCTTCACCATCGCCAGCTACTTCGTGGAGGGCGGCCCCTCACGCGACTACGCGCGCACCAAGGCGCTCATGCTCGGCGCGCCTGACCTCTGGGCGCAGCTCCTCGACCGGCTCGCCGACGTCACCATCTCCAGCCTCTGCGCCCAGGTCGAGGCGGGCGCCGCCGCGGTCCAGGTGTTCGACAGCTGGGCCGGTGTGCTCACGCCCGCCCACTACGAGCGCTACGTACTGCCCGCGACCACCCGTGTGTTCGACGCGCTCGCGGGGGCGGGCGTCCCGCGCATCCACTTCGGGGTGACGACCGGCGAGCTGCTGAGCCAGATGGCCGCCACGGGCGCAGACGTGGTGGGCGTCGACTGGCGGGTCCCGCTCGACGCGGCGTGGCAGCGCGTCGGCGACCGCGCCGTGCAGGGCAATCTCGACCCTGCGGTCCTCGGTGCGCCCTGGGAGACCGTCGCGCGAGAAGCCGACGCCGTCCTCGCCGCGGCGGGAGGCCGCCCCGGCCACGTGTTCAACCTCGGCCACGGGGTCCTCCCGGACACCGACCCGGCCACGCTCGCCCGCCTGGTCGAGCACGTGCACGAACGCACGGCGCGGTGACGACCACCGACGTCGCCGTCGTCGGCGGCGGCATTGCCGGGCTCGCCGCCGCGTGGGAGCTGGCGACGGGCACGCCCGCGCACCGGGTGACCGTGATCGAGGCCACGGGCCGCCTCGGCGGGAAGATCGAGACGTCGCCGTTCGCCGGCATCGACCTGGACACCGGCCCGGACGCCTTCCTGGCGCGGGTGCCGGCGGCGGCGCAGCTGGCGCGCGAAGCGGGCCTCGGTGACGAGCTGGTGGCGCCGGGGACGGGGCAGGCCTGGCTGTGGGCCCGCGGGCGCCTGCGCCGGCTGCCGACCGGCCTGGTGCTCGGGGTGCCCGTCGACCTGCGGGCGCTGGCTCGCTCGGGTGTGCTGCCCCGCGGCGCGGTGGCGCGCGCCGCCCTCGACCCCGTCCTCCCGGGCCACCCCCTCCCTGCCGGCGACGACGAGAGCGTCGGGCGCCTGGTCCGGCGCCGGATGGGGCGCGGCGTGCAGCTGGACCTGGTCGACCCCCTGCTCGGTGGCATCAATGCCGGGCACACCGACAGCCTCAGCGCCGAGGTCGCCGCCCCGCAGCTCCTCGCCGCCGCCCGACGGGACGCCAGCCTGGTGCGGGCGCTGCGGGCAGCGGGGACGGGCGGGACGGCCAGCGGTGCGGTCACCGAACGCGCTGTGGCACCGGATCGGGACCGGACCAGTTCCAATGGGGACGGCGGGGGTGGGGGGCCGGTGTTCCTGACGGTGCGGGGCGGGCTCAGCCGGCTGGTCGGCGCCCTCTCCGAGGGGTTGGCGGCGCGCGGGGCCGCCGTGCGCACCGGCGAGGCGGTGGCCGCCATCTCGCCGGTCGCCGACGGGTGGTCGCTGCGGCTGTCGTCGGGCGACGTCGTAACCGCCCGCGCCGTCGTGCTCGCCTGCCCGGTGCCGGCGCTGCTCCGCGACGTGAGCCCGGCCGCGGCGGCCGAGCTCGGCGCCATCGAGTGGGCCTCGGTGGCCATGGTGACCCTCGCGTACGCAGCCGAGGGCGAGCCGACGTGGGAAGGCAGCGGGTTCCTCGTGCCGCGACGGGAGCGACGGTTCGTCACCGCGGGCAGCTGGGTCGGGCGCAAGTGGCCCCACCTCGACGTGCCCGGCCTGTTGATCATCCGGGCGTCGGCGGGCCGCGTAGATGACGAGCGCATCGCCGCGCTCGACGACGACGAGGTGGTGGCCGCCGTCCACGACGACCTGGCGGCGGCGATGGGCCTGCGGGCGCGGCCCGTCGAACGCCGGGTCACGCGGTGGACGGCCGCGTTCCCGCAGTACGGGGTCGGGCACCTGGCGCGCGTCGCGCGCGCCGAACAACGGCTCGCGCACGACGCGCCGGGCGTCGTCGTCGCCGGCGCGGCACTGCGCGGCGTCGGCATCGCCACGTGCATCACGGGTGGGCGCGGTGCCGCACAACGCGTCCGCGAGTTCCTGCACGAAGTACGAGTACGGTGATAGCGCGATCGGGCCATTGCGATACCGCTCAATAGGTTGAGAGAGTGGGCAAACCGCTATGGCTACATCGGAAGCAGACCGCGAAGCGCTCCTCGCGCGGCTGTTCGGCTCCGAGAGCGTCCCGTCGACGCTGAACACGGAGCTGCTGCGCACGCGCGACGTCGCGCGCGCCTTCCAGGTGTCCGAGCGGACGATTGCGGAGTGGGCTCGACGCGGCCGCATCCCGTCGGTCCGCACGCCCGGCGGGCACCGGCTCTACCCGGCCGAGCGCATCCGCGAAATCCTGCGCGACGCCGAGAACACCCCGGAGCGCCCGCAGTCCTGACCGCCGCGCGCTGACCCGCGGTTGGCGGTGAGGCGGGGGCACAAGGGATGCTCCGCCCCCGTGACGACGGCACCGCGGCGCGCGACATGGCCCGTGGCCGCCGCGGCGCTGGCCAGCGGCTTGCTGATCGCCGCGTCGGTGCCGCCGATGGGCTTCTGGCCGCTCGGCATCGCGGGGCTCGCGGTGCTCGTGGGGCTCCTCCGCGACCGGCCGGCGCGATCGCGCGCGCGCATCGGGTTCCTCTGCGGCATCGGCCTGTACGCGGTCACCATCTCGTGGTTCGCCGAGTTCAACGTGATCGGGGCGGTCGCGTCGATGGCGATCGAGGCTGCGTTCCTGGCCGCCGCTGCCGCGGCCACCCCGCCCGGCAAGGGACGCCGGGCGGGGTTCGTCGGCGCCGTCGTGCTCCAGGACTGGGCGCGGACCTACATCCCGTTCGGCGGGGTCCCCCTCGGGGGGGTGCCGCTCGGGCAGGCTGCCGGCCCCCTCGTCCCGGCCGCCCGCATCGTCGGCCAACTGGGCCTGACCGGGGTGGCCGCACTGGCTGGTGTCGCGGTCGAGTTCCTCGTGGCGACCCTCGCCCGGCGGGGCCACAGGGCAACGACGTGGAAGGGGGCGGCGAGCCTCGCGGTCATGTTCTCCGTGGTCGTCGGACTGCCCGCGGCCGGCGCATGGGTACCGAGCGGGCGGGCCGTGGGCACGGTCCGGATCGCCCTCGTGCAGGGGGGCGGCCGGCGGGGGCTCCGCGCGGTCGAATCGTCGGCGCAGCGGGTCTTCGACGCCCAGGTCGCCGAGTCGGCGCAGGTCCGTGGCCCGGTCGACCTCATCGTGTGGCCCGAGGACGTCGTCGCCCTGCCCGGCCCGCTCGCCGGGTCACCCGAGGCGGCCGAGGTCGCGGCAGTCGCCCGGGCGCACGGCGCCACCGTGCTCGCCGGCGTGACCGAGGACGTCGGCGCCGACAAGTTCCGCAACGCCATAGTCGCCTGGTCCCCTGCCGGGGAGGTGATCGGCCGCTACGACAAGGTGCACCGGGTGCCGTTCGGGGAGTACGTCCCCTTGCGCTGGCTCGTCAAGCACGTCGTCTCGCTCGACGCCATCCCCCGCGACGCCATCCCGGGCCACGGCAACGGGGCGGTGGCCACGCCCGCGGGGCCAGTGGCGATCACGATCTCCTACGAGGTGTTCTTCCCCGACCGGGCGCGCTCGGCGGTGCGGGCAGGCGGCGAGCTCTTGCTCGTGCCGACCAACACGGCGTCCTACACGACGACCCAGGTGTCGGCCGCCGAGGTTGCCTCCGTGCGCATCCGGGCGTGGTCGACCGGCCGCGACGTAGCGATGGTCTCGCCCACCGGCTGGAGCGCGTTCGTGTCGAGCCACGGCCGGCTGCTCCAGCGGTCACCGCTCGACGACCCGGCCGTGCTCGAGGCCACGCTGACCCGGCGATCGGGGCGCACGCCCTACGTGCGCTGGGGCGACCTCCCCGTCCTCGTGGCGGCGGCCGCCCTGGTCGGGGCCGCGTGGGGGGTTTCGCGGCGGAGTTGACCGGGCGGTCAACTCCGGCAAGCCTGGGCGCCCCATGGCCCCCCTCCGGATCGCCTACCTCGCGTACCGGGGCAACCCCCACTCGGGAGGCCAGGGCGTCTACACCCGCCACCTGACCCGGGAGCTGGTGGGCCTCGGGCACTCCGTCACCGTGTTCGGGGGCCAGCCCTGGCCGGTGCTCGACGAGGGCGTGCGGTGGGTGCCGGTGCCGTCGCTCGACCTCTACCGGGAGCCGGACCCGTTCCGGGTGCCGCGGCCGCGCGAGTTCCGCTCGCTCGTGGACGTGGCCGAGTTCGGGCTGATGTGCACGGCGGGGTTCCCGGAGCCGTGGTCGTTCAGCGTCCGGGCGCGCCGCGTGCTGCGGGGGCGGCGCGGCGAGTTCGACCTGGTGCACGACAACCAGTGCCTCGGGTCGGGGCTGCTCGGGATGCTCGACGACGGCTGGCCCCTCATCGCCACCCTGCACCACCCCATCACCGTCGACCGCGACCTCGAGCTGGCGGACAACCCGTCGCTGTACCGGCAGATGACGCTGCGGCGGTGGTACGGGTTCCTGCGGATGCAGATGCGGGTCGCCGCGCAGCTCCCGCGCGTCGTCACCGTGTCGCACTCCTCGGCCCGCGACATCGCCGCCCAGATGGGCGTGCCCGCCGAGCGCATGCACGTCGTGCCTGTTGGCGTCGACCACCAGCTGTTCCGGCCGCTGCCGGGCGTCGTGCGCAACCCCGACCTGATCATGACGACGGCGTCGTCCGACGTGCCGTTGAAGGGCCTGGTGCCGCTGCTCGAAGCGGTGGCCAAGGTGCGCACCGAGCGGCCCGTCGAGCTGGTCGTGATCGGCAAGACCCGCAAGGGCTCCAAGGTGCCGGCCACCCTGGCGCGCCTGGGGCTGACCGGCGCCGTGCACTTCCGCTCGGGCATCGACGACGAAGGCCTGGTGCGCCTCTACAACGAGGTCGCGCTGGCCGTGGTGCCCTCGCTGTACGAGGGGTTCTCGCTGCCGGCCATCGAAGCCATGGCGTGCGGCGCACCCCTCCTCGCCACGACGGGGGGCGCCCTGCCCGAGGTCGTGGGCGACGGCGGGTACCTCGTGCCGCCGAACGACCCGGGCGCGCTGGCCGATGCCCTGCTCCTGCTCCTCAGCTCCGACGACCTGCGGGCGCGGCTGGGCGCAGCGGGGCGGCGGCGGGTGCTCGACCGGTTCACCTGGCGCGCGACTGCGGCCGGGACGGCCGAGCAGTACGCGGCCCTCCTCGACCTCGGCCCGGCTGCGGCGCGGCGGGCGGCGGCCCCGTGCTGACCGTCGACTTCGCCCGGCTCGGCCTCGCGCCCGGCGAGCGCGTCCTCGACCTCGGGTGCGGGGCGGGGCGCCACGCGTACGAAGCCATGCGCCTCGGCGGCCGCGTCGTCGCCTACGACGTCGACGCCGCTGCGGTCAAAGACACCGCCATCGTGATGGACGAGTGCCCGGGCGAGGGCGCCGCCGTCAACGGTGACGCCATGCAGCTGCCGTTCCCCGACGCCGCGTTCGACCGCGTGATCGCCGCGGAGGTGCTCGAGCACATCCCGGCCGACACCGTCGTGATCTCGGAGCTCGCCCGCGTGCTGCGCCCGGGCGGCGTGCTGGCCGTGACCGTGCCCCGCTGGGGCCCCGAGCTGGCGAACTGGGCGCTGTCGGACGAGTACCACACCGTCCCCGGCGGCCACATCCGCATCTACCGGGCGTCGGCGTTGGCGGCGCGGCTGGCCGCCGCCGGGCTCGTGGTGGAAGGCCGTGGCTACGCCCACGGCTTGCACGCGCCCTACTGGTGGCTGCGCTGCGCGGTCGGGGTGTCGAATGCATCCCACCCGCTCGTCCGTGCGTACCACGGGGTGTTGTGCTGGGACATCGAACGGCGGCCGCTCGTGTCAGGGGTGACCCGGGCGCTGGATGCGGCGTTGACACCGTTCATCGGCAAGAGCCTCGTGCTCTACGCCCGCCAGCCATGAACGCGCTCCCGGCGTCGGCCCTCCCCGACGTGCCCGGCATCGTGAGCGCCGGCGAGTTAGCGGAGACGGTTGCGTCGATCGCCGCGGACCAGCTGCCCAACGGGATGATCCTGTGGTTCCCGGGCGGCCACGCCGACCCCTGGAACCACGTCGAAGCGGCCATGGCGCTCGCCCTCGGGGGGTACACCGCCGATGCCGAGCGCGCCTACCGGTGGCTGGCGGAGACGCAGCTGCCGGACGGGTCGTGGCACAGCTATTACGTCGCGGGCGGCGTCGAGGACCGCCGGCGCGATACCAACGTGACCGCGTACATCGCGACCGGGCTGTGGTTCCACACGCTCGTCGTCGGTGACGACCGGCTGTTGGCGCGGATGTGGCCGGTCCTGGAGCGGGCGATGTCGTTCGTGACCGGGCTGCAGTGGGAGAGCGGCGAGCTGTGCTGGTCGATCGAGCCCGACGGGACGATGGGGTCCTACGCGCTGTTGACCGGGAGCTCCTCGGCCTACCTGAGCCTGCGCTGCGCCATCGCCGCCGCCAACCACCTCGGGTGCGAACGCCCCGACTGGGAACTGGCGGCCGGCCGCCTGGCCCATGCCATCGCCCACCGGCCCGAGGCGTTCGCCAACAAGCACCGCTGGGCGATGGACTGGTACTACCCGGTGCTGTCAGGAGCGGTGACGGGCGCGGCGGGGCGGGCGCGGCTCGAAGAACGGTGGGGCGAGTTCACAATGGACCGCCTCGGCGTGCGCTGCGTGAGCGACCAGCCGTGGGTGACGGCAGCGGAGACAGCCGAGTGCGCGCTGGCGCTCGACGCCGTCGGCATGACCGAGCACGCCTGGTCGCTGCTCGAATGGGTGCAGCACCTGCGCTGCGACGATGGCCGCTACTGGACCGGGTGCGTGTACCCCCAGGCCGTCCCCTTCCCCGTCGAGGAGCGCACCACCTACACGGCGGCAGCGGTGGTGCTCGCGGCGAACGCGCTGGCGGGCACGGGACCGGCGGCCGCCCTGTTCCGCGGCGAGGGCCTGCCCACGGGTCTCGACCTCGACCTGGTCGACGATCTCGACGAGGTCTGAGCCGGACCCGAAGCGGGGTCTGAGCCCTACCCGAACCGGGAGGCGAGGAAGGGCTCGAGCCCCGGCTCGAGCGCGCCGCCCAGCGCCCACGACGCCACGAGCTTCCCGCACCACGGCGAGAGCAGCAGCCCGTCGGCGCCGTAGCCCGTCGCCACCCACACGCCGTCGGCGACCGCCCCGAGCACGGGCAGGCCATCGGCGGAGGCGGGGCGCAGCCCGACACGGACCTCGAGCAGCTCGGCGCCGAGGAGCCCGGGAGCGACGCGCCCGACCTCGTTGACGAGCTGGCGCACCCCGGCGACCGTCGCGCGCGGTGCGAACCCGGCGTCGGGCTCACGCGTCGCCCCCGTCGCCACCCTCCCGCCCGGCCATGGGACGAAGTAGTCGCCGAGCACGGGTGAGACGATCGGCCAGCCGCTGGTGTCCTCCTCGATGCCGAGGTGGGCGATCTGGCCGCGCTCGGGGTGCACGGGGAGCTCGACGCCGAGCTGGGCGGCCATGGCAGGCGACCATGCACCGCCGGCGATCACGACGGCGCCGCACGCCCAGACGTCCCCGCCGGCCTCCACCTCGCCGCCCTCGCCGCCCTCGCCGCCCGACACGCGGTCGGCCGACGCGTCGACCCGCTCGAGGCCGCGTGCCTCGGCGGCGGCGAGCACGGCCGCGGCGAAGCGACGGCCGTCGACGCGAGCGGCGCCCGGGTTCCAGACGGCGCGCGCGACGTCGGCGAGCGGGGGGAACCGGCGGCGGGCCTCCTCGGGCGTGACCGCGGTGAGTGCGGGTGAGCGGGCGAGCAGGTCGTCGCACGCGCCCGCGTCCCAGTCGCCCAGCGCGACGGCCAGCAGGCCGCACTCGGCGAACCCGTGGTCGCCGGGGAGGGCGGCGGAGAGCTCGCGGTAGTAGCGGCCGCACGCCGCGGCAAGCGCGTCCCACTCGTCGCCGGCGGCCCGCGTCGTCTCCGGCGACAGGATCCCCGCACCCGCGTCGGTGGCGCGGCCGGGGTCGCGCCGGTCGACGAGCGTGGCGCGCGCCCCGGCGGCGACGAGGTGGTACGCGACGGACGCGCCGGCGAGGCCGCCGCCGATGACGACGACGTCGGTCGCGCGTCGAGTCACGCGTGCGGTCGCGCGTGGGGTCGCGCGTGGGGCCGCGCGCCGTCGGCCGGGCCCGTGCGCCGCAGCACCCGCAGGCTGCCCTCGCCCAGGTCAGGTTCCTCGACAAAGGCGCCGCTGGCCATGACCCGGCAGAACAGCTCGTAGGGCGGGCGGCCGCCGTCGGCCGGGTCGGGGAACACGTCATGGATGGCGAGGAGGCCACCCGGCGCCACGTGCCGCACCCACGCCCGCTCGTCGGCGCGCACCACGTCGTCACCGTGGCCGCCGTCGATGAACAGCAGGC
>Ga0070741_10019076_pt1 | contig 11001 bp, 11 predicted proteins | sample Coa_R1_4_FD_66440 | JGI IMG/M metagenome (GOLD analysis project Ga0070741, IMG submission 66440) | Surface soil microbial communities from Centralia Pennsylvania, which are recovering from an underground coalmine fire - Coalmine... | ecosystem: Environmental > Terrestrial > Soil > Unclassified ...
CTATGACGACGTCGAGGGCTCGCCGGTGAGAAGCGCGGTGAACTCGGCCTATGTCAGACTCAATTGCGGGACTATGCAGCTCATCTGCGACATGGGCCCGGCGCCAGCGCCTTCGCTCAGCTACGACGCCCAGGCCGGGTTCCTCTCCTTCGAAATGGCCTCGGGCAACGCGCCGATGATCGTGAATTGCGGCATCCCCTCGGCCGACCACCAGGAATGGCTGCCGTATGCGCGTTCGACCGCGGCCCAGTCCACCCTCACCTTCGAGGATTCCTCCTCCGGCGAATTCTCCGGCGCCGTCGACGGCACGCCGGAGGTGATCGGCGCGCCGCTGATCGGACCGGCCAACGCGCAAGCCACGCTCGCCGATCAGGGCGACAATCTCCGCATCAAGGGCACGCACGAGGGCTATCTCGCGCGTTACGGCGTGGTGCATGCGCGGCAGTTTCTGATCGCGCAGACCGGCAAGCTGATCTCGGGCGAGGACAAACTTACCGCGCCCAAGGGCCTGTCGAGCCCCGAGGGGCTGATAGCCGGCTCCTATGCCATCCGCTTCCATCTCCACCCGAGCGTGAAGGCGGCCGTTTCCGAGGACGGGCAGAGCGTGAATCTCCTGCTCAGGAACGGCGAGACCTGGCGCATCACCTCGAATGCGCCGGAGACGGCGATCGAAGAAAGCTACTTCCTCGCCGATGCGCGCGGGCCGCAAGCCAGCTCCCAGGTCGTGCTCGGCGGGGTGATGGGCGAGGCCTACGAGGTCAGGATCGTGTGGAACATCGAGCAGGTGGGCGCCAACGGCGCGCCCCATCCCCTGATCGACCCGAACGACGCGCCGGCGACAACTTAAGCTCGACGTCATCGCCGGGCTTGACCCGGCGACCCAGGGGCCGTTGACTGCGGCCCCTGTTGCCTCTGGATGCCGGCTCAAGGCCGGGCATGACGTGTCCATGGAAACGCGAACCATCAAGCGCGCGCTCATCTCGGTCAGCGACAAGACCGGCTTGGCCGAATTCGCCACGGCGCTCGAAGCACACGGCATCGAGATTGTATCGACCGGCGGTACCGCGAAGCTCTTGCGCGATGCCGGGCTAAACGTCATCGACGTCTCCGACGTCACCCGCGTGCCCGAGATGATGGACGGGCGGGTTAAGACGCTGCATCCCAAAATCCACGGCGGGTTGCTCGCGGTGCGCGGCAATCCCGAGCACGAGCGCGCGCTTCAAGAGCAGGCAATTCCGCCGATCGATCTCGTCGTGGTGAACCTCTATCCCTTCGAGGAGACGGTCGCCCGCGGCGCCGATTTCACCACCGCGATCGAGAAGATCGACATCGGCGGTCCGGCGCTGATCAGGGCCGGGGCCAAGAACCACACGAGCGTCACCGTGGTCACCGATCCCGCCGACTACGCGCTCGTACTCGGCGAGATGGCGGCGCATGGCGGCGCCACCACGCTCGCCTTGCGCAAGGCGCTCGCCGCCAAGGCTTACGCGCGCACGGGAGCCTACGATGCCGCGATCGCCGCCTGGTTCGCGCACACCCTCGGCGAACGCGCGCCCGAGCGGCGCGTGATCGCGGGGCGGCTCGCGCAAGAGCTTCGCTACGGCGAGAACCCGCATCAATGGGCGGCGTTCTACCAGAGCGGCGAGGCGAGGCCCGGCGTCGCCACCGCCACGCAAGCGCAAGGCAAGGAACTCTCCTACAACAATCTCAACGACACCGACGCGGCCTACGAGCTGGTCGCCGAGTTCGATCCCGCGGCGAGTGCCGCTGTCGCCATCATCAAGCACGCCAATCCGTGCGGGGTGGCGCTCGGGAAGAGCCTCGCCGAGGCGTATATGAAGGCGCTCGCCTGCGATCCCGTCAGCGCCTTCGGCGGCATCGTGGCATTGAACCGGCCGCTTGATGCCGAGGCCGCGCACGAAATCGTCAAGATCTTCACCGAGGTGATCATCGCGCCTGACGCGAGCGACGAGGCAAGAGCGCTCATCGCCGAGAAGAAGAATTTGCGCCTCCTGCTTGCCCACGCTTTGCCGGACCCGAAGGCCGAAGGCCTCACCTTCCGCTCACTCTCGGGCGGCTTTCTCGTTCAATCGCGCGACAATGCCGTGGTTTCGCCGGCCGAGCTCAAGGTCGTGACCAGACGCAAGCCTTCCGAGGCCGAGCTTGCCGACCTTCTGTTCGCTTTCACCGTGGCAAAGCACGTCAAGTCGAACGCGATCGTCTATGCGAGAGGCGGCGCCACGGTCGGCATCGGGGCAGGGCAGATGAGCCGCATCGATGCCGCGCGCATGGCGGCGTGGAAAGCGGAAGACGTCGCAAGAGCGCGCGGTCTAAGCGCGAGCCTTACGGAAGGCTCGGTCGCGGCATCTGATGCGTTCTTCCCCTTCCCCGATGGACTTCAGGCGATCGCCCAAGCGGGCGCCACCGCCGTGATCCAGCCGGGCGGGGCGATGCGCGACGCCGATGTGATCGCGGCGGCCGACCGGCTCGGGCTTGCCATGGTCTTCACCGGCATGCGCCATTTCCGCCATTAGGGGACGAGCGATCGCCCTCCTACCGGTGCCAAGACTTTTTCTTCCTAATGTTCCGTAAATTAACCGGTCGTTAACCACGAACGCCGTCCTATCGGCCACGGGGTTAACGAAATGACAACGCGGGGCACGACCTCCTTCAAATTTCGCGGCGGCACCTTCCACGCGCTCGTGGTGCGGCCGGGAACGCCGCTCGAGGCCTGGCTTGCCGACATCGACAAGCTGCTCGCCCGCTCGCCCGGCTTCTTTGCCGGCAAGTCGGTGGTAATCGACGTTGCCGGCCTCTCCCTCACGCGGGATGCCTTCCTCGGCCTGCTGGACGAGCTCTCCAAACGCGACATCCGCATTCTCGGCGTCGAAGGCGCCGATCCCTCGTGCGTCGATGGCCGCGTACCCTCGCTCACGCGCGATAAGGCCGACAAGCCGAAACGGCGCGCGCCGGCGCCCGCGATCGAAACCTCGGCGCCCGCGCCGGCAAGCTCGATCCTGATCGACAAGCCGGTGCGCTCGGGCCAGCAGATCGTGCACCCGCACGGCGATGTGACGGTCATCGGCTCGGTCGCCTCGGGCGCCGAGATCGTCGCCGCGGGCTCGATCCACATCTACGGCACGCTGCGCGGTCGCGTGCTCGCCGGCGCCTACGGCAATGCGCGCGCCCGCATCTTCTGCCGCAAGCTCGAGGCTGAGCTGATGGCGATCGACGGCCACTACCTCGTGGCCGACGATATCGAACCGAAATTTCGCAAGGCATCCATCCAGGCCTGGCTCGGAGGGGATGCGCTTGAAATCGCCAATATGGACTGAAGCAAGAAAAGGAGCGTTCACATGGCCCACGTGCTGGTGGTGACGTCCGGTAAGGGTGGCGTCGGCAAGACGACTTCGACGGCCGCGCTCGGCGCGGCTCTGGCATCCGCCGGCGAGCGGGTGGTGGTGATCGACTTCGACGTCGGCTTGCGCAACCTCGACCTGCTCATGGGCGCCGAGCGGCGCGTGGTCTACGACCTGATCCACGTGGTACAGGGCGCGGCCAAGCTCACCCAGGCGCTGATCCGCGACAAGCGCATCGATTCGCTCTTCCTGCTCGCCGCCTCGCAGACGCGCGACAAGGACGCGCTCACCGAGGAGGGCGTCGAGCGCGTGATCCGCGAACTTCGGCCCTTCTTCGACTGGATCATCTGCGACAGCCCGGCCGGCATCGAGCGCGGTGCCTCGCTTGCCATGCGCTATGCCGATTCGGCCATCGTGGTCGCCAATCCCGAGGTCTCCTCGGTGCGCGACTCCGACCGCATCATCGGTCTGCTCGATTCGACCACCACCAAGGCGCGGCACGGCGAACAGATGGAGAAATACCTGCTGCTCACCCGCTATGATGCGGCAAGGGCAAGCCGCGGCGAAATGCTCGGCGTCGAGGACGTGCTCGACATCCTGTGCATCCCGCTGCTCGGCATCATCCCCGAGAGCAAGGAGGTGCTCAACGCCTCGAATGTCGGCACGCCGGTCACGCTCAATAATCCGGCGAGCGCGCCTGCCCGCGCCTATAATGACGTGGCGCGCAGGCTCAAGGGCGAAGAGGTGCCGCTCGTCGTGCCGAGCGACAAGAGCGGCCTGCTCAACAAGCTGTTCGGACGGAGGGCCGCATGAGGCTGATGACCCTGTTCAACCGGCAGCCGACGGCCAAGACGGCTCAGCACAGGCTCCAGGTGCTCCTGATGCACGAGCGCGGCGGTCCCGGCAATACCGACCTCATCCCCATCCTGCGCGAGGACATCGTGGCGGCGATCAGCAAGCGCATCCCCGTCGATCCGGACAAGGTCCAGGTCAAGGTCGAGCGCGGCGAATCGGTGTCGTTGCTCGAGATCGACATCGAGATCTCGACTATTACGCAGCACCTGCTCCAGCGGCGCCCGGCCTCCTATGATCTGCCGCGCGCGGCCGGCGCCCGCTGACGCCCGACTGCGCCCGCGCCGGCTCTCGCCCGGCGCCAATAAGGGACACGCAAGCCGACGCTTTGGCGTGGGCTTTGACGTTTTGCCGCAGCATAGGGAGCGCCATCCTTCGCCGTTTGATCCGAATCAACGGTCAAACTCACCGGGCCGTCTATGATCGTGTCCTGAAGCCCGGACAGAAGGAGGACAACATGCGCACGTTGAGCACCGCCGCCGCCACGGCGTTCATACTCTTGGCCGGCTCGTTGATGTGGAAGGCTGAAGCCGGCGTCGGCACGCTCCCGCTCGCAAGCAAGGGCTATTCGCCCGTCGAACAGGCCGCCTGCTGGTGCGGTCCTTACCGCTGCGCCTGCCGCCGCTATTGGGGGCCGCGCTACCGCTATTGGGGCGGCCCGTATTACGGCTACTGGGGACCGCGCTACTACGGCTACTACGGCCCCCGCGCTTACGGCTATTGGGGCCCCGGCGTGAGCGTCTATGTCGGACCCCGCTGGTGGGGCTGGTAACAGCCGACTGACTCGGCGGGCGCTGAGCAGCCTTCACGGCTAGTTGGCCTTCGGCCTTTTGACGATATCGCAGATCGCGCTGATGGCGTCGCCGAGCTTGTCGGTGCCATTGGGCGGTTAGGCGTTGGTCCGCACCGTGGTCATGAGATCCTCGTCGGCAAGTGCCAAAGGCGACTCTATAGGCCGCGGAACAGATTCCCAACGAGCAACACGAGGTAGCCGACGAGCAGAGTCTCAAAGACGTGCGCGCTGACAATTGGAATTGCCACATGCGCGTAACGGACAAGCAACGCAAGAATCGCCAGCACCAAGGAAACGATGAAAGTGAGTCGCGTGGGTGGAGTAAGCCAGTAAACCGAGCGTGCCATGCTGTCCTCTCGATGAGCTTGTTTCCCCTTTTATAAACGAGTGTGGAGCTGAACACACTGTCACCGCCTACCCCATCGGATGCAGGAAGCTGTGGCTTGTTGCAAGAGTGTGACAGCGTGGGCCGTTGACAGCGGCTAAGCTTGATGCGGGTGCGGCCAAGGACCAGAACATGGCGCGCTTGCTCAAAGCGTCCGCCTTTGTCTTGTCGATCGCCATCGCCTCGCCCGCGCTCGCGGACGAAGGGGCATCGGGCCTCTATGTCCCCGGCAATTTCGGCTTCGGCGCCGGCGTCACGCCCGATGCCGGCTTCTATCTCGGCACGGGACTCGCCTATTACGACGGCGACATCAAGGTGTTCATCGACGGCGGGAAGATCGTCGTCGATGCGGTGAAGCGGCCCTATTCCATCCCGTTCGCGGCGTTGTGGGTGCCCAAGCAGAAGGTGCTGGGCGGAAATCTCGGGCTCTCGCTCAGATCGGCCGCCAATTTCACCTGGGTGCACGGTGTGGTCACCGGGCTCGTCAATCTCGACGACACGGTGCAAGGCTGGGGCTTCGGCGACACGACGGCGCGCGCGCAGCTCGGCTGGACGACGGGGCAGTGGTCGAACACGTTCTATCTCACCACCTGGTTCCCGACCGGACGCTACGAGCGGGGCTTCAAGCCCAACACCGGCAAGAACCACTATGGCGTCAATCTCGGCTGGGGCGTGACCTACACCGAGCCACGCACCAATCTCGAATTCGACACGGCGGTCGGGGTGACCTTCAACGCCAAGAACCCGGCGACCGACTACAAGGACGGCGATGCCTTCATCTGGGATTGGGCGGTCGGCAAGAAATTCGCCAATGGGCTCCAGGTCGGCGTCGCCGGCTATGCCTATCAGCAAGTGACGGGCGACTCCGGCTCCGGCGCGAAGCTCGGCCCCTTCAAGGGACGCGTGTTCGGCGTCGGTCTCCACCTCGTCTACAGCACAATGCTGATGCAGCACGCCGTGCTGTTCAATTTGCGCAACTATCAGGAGTTCGGCGCGGAGAACCGCTTCGAGGGCAACGTCACGACCTTCACCACGACGGTTAAGTTCTAGCCCCGCCGCTCGTTGTCAGCGCGCGCGCACCTTCAACAGAAGCAGGAGGCCGGCGACGAGGAAGAAAAGGGAAGAGGCAATGCCGATGCGCTGGCTCCCCGTTGCGTGCGTGACGACGCCGATGGTCAGCGGGGCGGCGAACGCGGTGATCTTGCCGGAGAAGGAGAAGAAGCCGAAGAACTCGGTGACCTTGCCCGGCGGGCACATGCGCGCGAGCAGCGTGCGGCTCGAGGACTGGATCGGGCCTGAGGCGATGCCGATCAGGACGGCGAAGGCGAGATAGACCTTCTCGCCGAGCGAGGTGAATGCGCCGCTTCCTTCCGCCTTGGGCTCGACCGGGATCACGAACAGCACGTGCTGCGCATCGACCGAGAGCACGCCGACCGAGGCGGCGATGAACAGTAACAGCGTCGCCGCGATCACCCATTGCGAGCCCCTGACGTCGTCAAGAAGTCCGCCGAGGACGCAGCCCAAGGTGCCGGCGATGATGAGGACGATGGCGAAGATGCCGAGCTCCTGCGCACCCCAGCCGAACACGGTGCCGGCGTAGATGCCGCCGAAGGCGAATACCGCGCCGAGCCCGTCGGCATAGAGCATGCGCGCCAGGAGAAAGAGCGCGACCTGGCCGTGGTGCCTGACAAGATTTCGGAACGAGCTTGCGAGCTGGCCGAGCCCCGCCGTCACCGCGCGCGCCTCTTGCCGCACAGCAGGCCGGTCGGGCGTGAACAGAAAGAGCGGCAGAACGAACACGAGGTACCAGAGCCCGGAGAACGGGCCGACCAGGCGGTCGCCTTGGTGAATGGCGGGATCGGCCGGGACGATTGGGTCGAGACCGAGCAGGGTCTTGCCGGTCGAGGGATCGCCGGCGATGAGGCCCAAGACCACGAGGAGGCTCACGAGGCCGCCGAGATAGCCCGTCGCCCAGCCGACGCCGGACAGCGTGCCGAGCCTATGGTTGCCGACGAGCGAGGGCATCATGGCGTTGGTGAACACGGTCGCAAGCTCAGCCCCGATGGTGGCGACGGCGAAGGAGATGAGCACGAGCGGAGCAAGGCCGGTGCGGCCGGGGACGGCGAGCCATAGCCCGCAGCAGCCGGCGATCAGCAGCACCGAAAAGGCGGCGATCCAGGGTTTGCGCGGCAGGCCGGCATCGACGATCGCGCCGAGCACGGGCGCGATCGCCGCCGCGATCAGTTCGCCGATGCCGGTAGCGTAGGCCCAGAGCGAGGAGCCGCGCGCCGGATTGTTCATGAACACGTTCACGAAATAGGGCGCGAACAGGAAGGTGACGACGAGGGTGTAGAAGGGCTGCGTCGCCCAGTCGAACAGGATCCAGCCGAGCAGCGCACGCCTTTGCGTGGGCTCAGGCTGCGCCTGGGTCGGGAGCGTGCGCTTGCTATCCGCCGGCATAGGTGTCGAGCACGATGAGGTGGTTCGGCAGCTCGTCCTTGTCGAGGTGGCCCGGCGGGAAATGCTCGGCGAGCACCTTGCCGCACATGCCGATGGCGGCGATGAAGCCTTGCTCGCGCGTGCCGCGGGCGAGATGCGAGGTGAGCTCGGCGATGACCTCTTCCCACACGGCCGGGCGCACCTTCTTGTAGATGCCGTCGTCCGCGATCACCTCGGCGTAGCGCTCGGCGAATGAGACATAGATGAGCACGCCGGTGCGGCCGTGCGTGGTGTGCATGTTCTGGGCGAGGAACTGCTCTACGGCCTTGTCGTGGGCGCGGGCGCGTTGGATCGATGTCGGCGTTAGCTGAAGGCGGAGCGGCTCGAGCTGGATAAGCGCCACGCAGATGACGAAGGTCGCGAGCTGGAGGAGGTAGATATACTCGACCGGCCATTTGGTGAGCAGGATGAGCGGCAGCGGCACGGCAAGCGCGAGAAGCGCCGACCACATCAGCGCGAGCGACCAGTAGCCGCCGGAGGCGCGAGCGACCACGACCACGATCTCGCCCGACGTGCGCTTCTCGGCGCGGGTGATGGCGGTTTCGATCGCGGCGCGTTCCTCTTTGGTGAAGGGCTGCATGTGAGACTACCAGCCGCCCGAGGCGCCGCCGCCGCCGAAGCTTCCGCCGCCGCCGGAGAAGCCGCCGCCTCCGCCGCCTGAGTTCCAGCCGCCGCCGCTTGAACCGCTGTCCCAGGAGGGGCCGGGCATGAACACGGGTCCGGTCCATCCCCTGCCCCGCCGTGTCTTGTCGGCAACCGAGGCATAGCGCGCGTTTCGGTACACGCTGTAGGCAATCCACGACAGCATCAGGATCCAGAAGATGATCATCACCCAATCGACCTCGGGCCGATCGACGTCGGGCCTCGCCTTGGCGCGGTCGGCGACCTCGGCGGCATCGCCGGTCAGGACCTTGATGATGTCGGAGACGCCGTCCTTGATGCCGCCGGCATAGTCGCCCGCGCGGAACTTGGGCAGGATGGCATTCTCGATGATGATCTTGGAGAGCGCATCAGTGAGGGTTCCTTCGAGGCCGTAACCCACCTCGATGCGCACCCTGTGCTCGTTCGGCGCGACGATCAGCAGGACACCATTGTTGAGCTTGGCGGTGCCGATGCCCCAATTGCGGCCGAGCCGGTAGCCGTAATCCTCGATGGGGTAGCCCTGCAGCGAGGGCAGCGTGACCACGACGAGTTGATCCGAGCTCTTGTCCTCGAGCGCCTTGAGCTCGTCGGTCAGCTCCTGCTCGTCGGCGGGAGACAGAAGATCGGCGTCATCGACGACCCGGCCGGTGAGCGCGGGGAAGGTCGGCTCGGCGGCTTCGGCCGGCACCAGTGAAAGCGCAAGGCCAAGGGCAAACGCGACCGCACCGAGGCGCCGCTTAACTCCCAACTCAGCGGCCATCTGGCCCTCGCTCACGCCCTGAACCCTAGAACTTCACCTCAGGCACCTTGGTCGTCTCCTCGGAGACGGTGAAGTTCTGCATCGGCTTCGCGTCGGGATAAAGCAGCGCGCGCCACCAGCGTCCGGGGATCGTCCTGATCTCGGTATTGTAGTCCTGCACGGCGGCGATGTAGTCGCGGCGCGCGACCGCAATGCGGTTCTCGGTGCCCTCGAGCTGCGACTGCAGGGCGAGGAAGTTCTGGTTCGACTTGAGGTCGGGATAATTCTCGGTGATGACGAGCAGCCGGCCGAGCGCGCCGGAAAGATTGTTCTGCGCCTCCTGGAATTTCTGGAAGGCGTCGGGGTTGGTCAGGATGTCGGGCGGAATCTGCACCTGGGTGGCCTTGGCGCGGGCCTCGATGACGTCGGTCAAGACCTTGCTCTCCTGGGCCGCGTAGCCCTTCACCGTCTCGACGAGGTTGGGAATGAGGTCGGCGCGGCGCTGGTACTGGTTCAAGACCTCGCTCCAGGCGGCATTGGCCCGCTCTTGCAGCGTGGGGATGGTGTTGATGCCGCAGCCGCCGAGCACCGCTCCCAGGATCAGGAGGCAAGCTGCTCGGGCAGTATTGATGGGGTAACGCCGCTGCGTCGCAGCCAGCATGATGTTCGCCTCCCTTGAAAACATCTGAAAGCAACTTTGGGTGGTCAGGGATGTATTGGCGCGGCATGCTCCAAGCAAGGACTTTCCCGTGCCTTTCGTCCCACCGGCCCGGCCGGGCGTCACCAAATTGTCGCCTTGCTCGTGGGCAAGATTGGCTACGAGCCGGCGGGCAGCATGGGGCGTGCAAAATGCCTCGATTGCGAGTGTTGCGGGAAAGGAACAAGCACGAAGTTTTTCGCGGATGGGCACGGTGTTCAGCCCGAGCCCGAGCTGTGCAGAAAGATCATGTTTTCACGGTCAAAGCACCGAAGTTCCAGGCTTTTTCGTCGCCGCTGTGCTGTGGAGACTTGGCATCCTTTGCGCCGTTTGCGCGTTAGGTAATCAGAAGGCTTTGCTGGCCAAATTGGGACGCCTCTTTTAGTTTGATTCGTTGAGTCGCGAGGGGGGCTCAAACGGGGGAGGCTCGCTTTGTGGGTCGGACCATTCACGGGGAGCGAGTGCGTTGCGTAACGAGGGTATGAGAAGCGGCCGGGCGACATCGGTCGCCCGATGGGCTACCACCACATTCTTGACCACTCTTGGCATCGCGGCTCTCAGCGTCGCTATCGCCGTCGCGCCGGCCGAAGCCAAGAAGCAGAAGGCGCCGGCCGAGACCGGCATTGCCGACATCGACAACGGCGAGCCGCTCTTCCTCGTGGTCTCCACCGGTCAACAGAAGGTCGACGTCTATCGCGGCACGACCCTCCTCACCACGTCGCAAGTTTCGACGGGAATGCCGGCGCATCCGACCTTCCTCGGTGCATTCTCGATCATCGAGAAGCAGCGCTGGCATCATTCCAACATCTACAGCGGCGCACCCATGCCGTGGATGAACCGCATCACGTGGTCAGGCACGGCGCTGCATGCGGGTGTCGTTCCCGGCTATCCCGCGTCGCATGGCTGTATCCGCCTGCCTTATTCCTTCGCGCCCAAGCTGTTCGACATCACGAGCGTCGGCGACAACGTCGTCATCTCACGCGACCGGCCGGTCCCGGCTCTGATCGAACACCCCAACCTTTTCCAGCCGCTGCC
>Ga0070741_10019077_pt1 | contig 11001 bp, 8 predicted proteins | sample Coa_R1_4_FD_66440 | JGI IMG/M metagenome (GOLD analysis project Ga0070741, IMG submission 66440) | Surface soil microbial communities from Centralia Pennsylvania, which are recovering from an underground coalmine fire - Coalmine... | ecosystem: Environmental > Terrestrial > Soil > Unclassified ...
TCGCCGAGGAGGAACGGCAGCACGTAGTAGCCGTGGCGCCGCTCGGTCGCCGGCGTGTAGATCGCGATGCGGTAGTGGAAGCCGAAGAGGCGCTCGGCGCGCTCGCGCTCCCAGATCAGCGGGTCGAAGGGCGCGAGGAGCGCGCGGGCGCCGACGCGGCCCGGCATCCGGGCCCGCGGGTCGAGGAAGGCCGGTCGGCCCCACCCCTCGACCCGCCCGGGGAGGAGATCGCCCGCCTCGACCAGCTCGGCGAGCCGGAGACGCGCCTCCGTGCGCGGCAGGCGGAAGTAGTCGGCGAGGTCGCGCCCGGTCGCCACGCCGAGCGCCCGGGCGGCGATCCGGAGCAGCGCGCGCTGGGCCTCCGCCTCCGGCGGGACCGGGGCGCCGAGCACCGCCGCCGGCAGGGCGCGCTCGGGCAGGTCGTAGACGCGCTCGAAGCGACGGCGGGCGGCGGTGGTCAGCCGCCCGGCCCAGAAGAGCCACTCGAGCGCGCGCTTGGCGTCGCTCCACGCCCACCACCCGCCCCCTCGGCGCCGGCCGCTCGTCAGCTCGGACGCCGCCAGCGGCCCGCGGGCGGCGACCTCCGCCAGCACGCGCTCGATGAAGCCGCGCCGGCCCCGCGCCCACCGGGCCAGGCCCCGGTAGATCCCCACGCCGCGCTCGGCCCGCGCCATCCGCCAGCGGAGGAGCGGATGAAGACCCACCGGGAGGAGGGAGGCCTCGTGGCCCCAGTACTCGAACAGCGCGCGCCGCGGGCCGGCGGCGGCGGCGTGGTCGAGCAGGTCGCGCCCGTAGGGGCCCAGGCGTGAGAAGAGCGGCAGGTACTGGGCGCGGACCAGGACGTTGACCGAGTCGATCTGGAGCAACCCGAGGCGGGCGACCGTGCGGAGGAGCCGGGCGCGGGCGGCCGGCGCCGGCGGCCGCGGCTCGGCGAACCCCTGGGCGGCGAGGACCAGGCGCCGGGCCTCGGCGGCGGAGAGATGCTCCACGCGCGGCGGGGGCGGCGGGCCCGCCGGCGCGCCGGTCAGCGCGCCCGCCGAGCGGCCACTCGCCCGTCGGCGGCGGCCCACCCGGCGTCGAACGGGCAGCCGGGCTCGTCGACGTCGATGACGACGGGCGCGTGGTCGGACGGCGTGGGCTTCCCCTTCCGCGCCTCGCGGTCGATCTCGGCCGCCACCGTGCGCGACGCCAGCGGCGCGGTCACGAGCAGGTGGTCGATCCGCATGCCGAAGTTCTTGTGGAAGTTCCCGGCGCGGTAGTCCCACCAGGTGTAGCGGCCGGGCTCGGGATGATGCAGGCGGTAGGCATCGACGAGCCCCCACGCGACGAGCCGGGCGAACGCCGCGCGCTCGGGTGGCGAGACGTGGGTCCCGCCGTGGCACGCGGCGGGGTCCCAGACGTCGGCGTCGGCGGGCGCCACGTTGAAGTCGCCGCCGAGGACGACCGGCGCGCCGGGATCGAGCGTCTCGGCCAGCCAGCGGGCGAGGCGGTCGAACCAGGCGAGCTTCGCCTGGTAGAAGGGCGAGCCGACCTCGCGGCCGTTCGGGGCGTACAGGCTCACCAGGCGGACCCCGCCGCACACCGCGCTCAGCATGCGGGCCTCGGCGAGCGGCTCGTCGTCGGCGATGTCCGGCGTCCGGGCCGGCCGGAGCGGCTCGCCGAAGTTCGTGACGACCTCGGCGATGCCGCACCGGCTCGCGATCGCCACGCCGTTCCAGCGCCCCTCGCCGTGGTGCGCGAGCGCGTAGCCGGCGGCGGCGAAGGCGTCGGCCGGCGCCTCGTCGTCGGCGACCTTCGTCTCCTGCATGAGGAGCACGTCGGGACGGGCGCGCTCGAGCCACCACACCACCTTCTCGAGACGCGCCTTGAGCGAGTTCACGTTCCAGGTCGCGATCCGCATCTGACCGGATATGATACTCGCCCGGCGTCGTCCTGGCCGGGATGCCGGCGCGCCGCCGGCCGCCGCCGCGCCCGCCCCAGGAGCCCCCGGTGCAGGGCGAGCGCGAGGACCCCGCAGCCGGCGATGATCGCCGCCATCGGGACCGCCGTCCCGTCGTGCAGCCGGCCGACGGCGGCGCCGGCCACGGTGGCCGCCAGGAACTGCAGCGTCCCGTACAGCGCCGCCGCGCTCCCGGCGCGCTCCGGGTGGTGCGCCATCGCGCCCGCCAGCGCGTTCGGCTGGGTGAACCCCAGGGTCGCCACGAAGCCGAAGAGCGGGACCAGGAGGCCGGGAAGGCCGCCGGCGCCGGTGGCCGCCACCGCGACCAGCACCAGCCCGACGAGCGCCGTCGCCGCCAGTGCCCGGGCGAGCACCACCGGCGCCGGTCGCACCGCGAGCAGCCGGCGGTTCCACTGGGACGCGGCGATCAGGCCGAGCGCGTTCGCGCCGAAGATCCAGCCGTAGGCGCGGGCCGGCACCCCGTAGACCTCGATGAGGACGAACGGGGAGCCGGAGATGTACGCGAACATCCCCGCCGCCGCGATCCCCCCGCCGAGGGCGTGGCCCAGGAAGACGCGATCGGCCAGGAGGCGCCCGTAGGCGCCGAGCGCGGCGACGAGCGCGCCCTCCGCCCGGCCGGCCGGCGGGCGGGTCTCCGCCACGCCGACCGCCACCGCCGCGAGACAGGCGAGCCCGATCGCGGCCAGCCCCCAGAAGATCGCGCGCCAGCCGAGGAGCGTGAGCACCCAGCCCCCGGCCAAGGGTGCCAGGATTGGCGCGACGCCCATCACGAGGACCAGCAGCGAGAAGACCCGCGCGGTGGCCTGGGGGTCGAAGCGGTCGCGCACCATGGCCCGCGGGACGACGAGCCCGGCGCAGCCGCCGACGGCCTGGAGGAAGCGGAATCCGGCCAGGGTGCCGACGGTGGGGGCCAGGGCGCAGCCGACCGAGGCCACGACGTACCCGGCGAGGCCGGCGTAGAGGGGCGGCTTCCGGCCGAACCGGTCGCTGAGCGGCCCGTACAGCGCCTGCCCGAGGGCGAGGCCGACGAAGAACGTCCCGAGCGTGGACTGCACGGCCGCCGGGCTCGCGCCGAACGCCCGCTCGAGCGCCGGCAGGCTCGGCAGGTACATGTCGATGGAGAGCGGGATCAGCGCCGTCACGGCGCCCAGGATCCCGACAAAGCGCGGCGGGACGCCCGGCCGGCTCAGGTCGCGAGCGTCGATTCCCAGAACATCTGCTCCACCGCGAGGCGCCGCGGCGCGAGGCCCTGGCGGAAGGTGTAGCCGGCGAGCGTGTCCAGCGTCGTGCGGTTGCGGGCGACGCCGTAGGGGAAGGGGTCGTCGCCCATGAGCGCGCGCGTCTCCTCCACCTCGGCGACGAGCCACGGCAGCGAGACCGGCAGCGCGGCGGTGAACGCCAGGCGGTCGAGGGCGCGCCGCTTGGCCTCCACGAAGGCGTCGTAGAGCGTCCGGGGCAGCCAGGGATGGGCGCGGGCCAGCTCTTCCCGCAGCACGACCGTGTGCATGATCGGGAAGATGCCGGTCTTCTCGTACCAGGCGCGCTCGACGCGGCGGAAGTCGGGGAAGAGCCGGCGGACGCGGCCGGCGCCGGTCCCGAACGCCGCCGGCCGCCGGGCGCCGACGAAGGCGTCCAGCTCGCCGGCGGCCAGGAGGTCGCCGAGCGCGCGCCCGGGCGGCACCCGCTCGCGCCGCACGTCGGGGGGCGGCGTCACGTCGACCTCGGCGACCGCCGCGCCCTCCCCGCCCTCGAACCAGCGCAGGTCCCGCGGCGCCACGCCGTACTCGTCCTCCAGGATGCCGCGCACCCACACCGCGGCGGTCATGTGGTACTTCGGCACGCCGACGCGCTTGCCGACCAGGTCGCGCGGCTCCCGGATGCCGGCGTCGTCCCGCACGAAGATCGAGCCGTGGCGGAACATGAAGGAGGGGAAGACCGGGATCGCGACCAGCGGCTCGCCGCGGCCGCGGAGGACGGTGTAGGTCGACAGCGAGAACTCGGCGGCGTCGAACTCCCGGAAGCGGCCCATCCGGTAGAACATCTCCTCGGGGGCGAGGGTGAGGACGTTCAGCTCGACGCCGTCGGGCCGGACGGCGCCGGTCCGGAGCGCGAGCGTGCGGTCGTAGTCCCCGCAGGCGAGCGTGAGCGAGAGCCGTGCCACGGATCCCCGTCCCCTTGTTCGCTCCGGAGCGGCAGTCTATCATGCCGGCCGAGGCGCGACCGGGCCGTGAAGGTCGAGCGCGAGATCCACGTCGCCGCGACCCCGGCGGACGTCTGGGCGTTCCTCTGGGACGTGCCGCGGCTGGCGGCCTGCATCCCGGGGGCGCGGGACGTCCGCACCGTCGAGCCCGGCGCGCGCTACGCGGCGGTCGTCGCCGAGCGCGTCGGCCCGTTCAGGCTCGAGGTGCCGCTCGACATCGAGGTCGTCGAGGCGACCCCGCCCGAGCGGCTGCGCGCGCGGGCCGGCGGGCGCGACCCGGCCGTGGACGGGCTCGTGAAGCTCGACCTCGACGTGGCCGTCGCCCCGGCCGCGGACGGAGCGACGCTCCGGCTGGCCGCGGAGGTGATGGTGCTCGGGAAGCTCGGCACCCTGGGTCACGGCGTCATCGTGCGGAAGTCGACCGAGGTGATCGACCGGTTCGCCGCGGCCCTCCGGGCGGCGCTCGAGCGGGCCTGAGCGGTGCTGCCGCCGTTCGAGCTGTGCGAGCCGACCTCGGTGGCGGAGGCCTCCGCGCTCCTGTCCCGCCACGGCGAGACGGCCCGGCTCTACGCGGGAGGGACCGAGCTGCTGCTCGCGATGAAGGCCGGTCTCCTCCGCTCCGACTACCTCGTCAACGTCAAGACGATCCCCGGGCTCGCCGGCGTCCGGGTGGATCCCGACGGCACGCTGCGGATCGGCGCCGCGACCCCCCACCGCGCCGTCGAGCGCGATCCGCTGGTGCGGGCCCGCTTCCCGGCGCTGGCCCGCATGGAGGCCGACGTCGCCAACGTCCGCGTCCGGGAGGTCGGCACCCTGGGCGGCAACCTCTGCTTCGCCGAGCCGCACGCCGACCCCGGCGCGCTGCTCCAGGTCTTCGACGCGACGGTCCGCCTCGCGCGCGCGGGCGCCGATCGCACGATCCCGGTGGCGGCGCTCTTCCTGGGCCCCTTCGAGACGGCGCTGGCCCCCGACGAGCTGCTGACCGAGATCGCGGTCCCGCCCCTACCGCCGCGCTCGGCCGCCGCCTACGCGAAGCTCGGCATCCTGGAGCGGCCCTCGGCCGGGGTGGCGGTGGCGGTGACGCTCGACGGCGGCGGCGTGGCGGACGTGCGCATCGCGGTCGGCTCGGTCGGACCCGTGCCGCGGCGGATGCCGGAGGCGGAGGCGCTCCTCCGCGGCCGGTCCCTCCCCGAGAGCCGGGCGGCGCTCCCGGCGGCGGGCCGGGTGGCCGGCCGGGCGGCGGACGCGGTGAGCGACCTGCACGGCTCCGCCGAGTACAAGACGCACCTGGTCGGCGTGCTCCTCCGGCGGGTCTTCGAGCAGGCGGTGGCCGCCGCGGGCGCGCCGGGAGCGCCGGGATGAGCGAGCTTCCGGTCACCCTGACCGTCAACGGCGAGGTCCACGCGCTGCGGCTGCCGCCGTGGGAGACGCTCGTCGAGTGCCTCCGCGACCGCCTGGGCCTGCTCGGCGTGAAGAAGTCCTGCGACGTCCAGGTGTGCGGCGCCTGCACCGTCCTCCTCGACGGCCGGCCGGTGAGCGCGTGCACGCTGCCGGCCTTCGAGGCGCGGGGCCGGGAGGTGCGGACGATCGAGGGGCTCGCGCGGGGGGAGGAGCTGCATCCCGTCCAGGCCGCGTTCGTCGAGGCGGGCGCGCTCCAGTGCGGCTTCTGCACCCCCGGCATGATCCTGGCCGCGGTGGCGCTGCTCGAGGAGAGCCCGGCGCCGACCCCCGACGAGGTGAAGCACTACATGCGCGGCAACCTCTGCCGCTGCACCGGCTACAAGCGGATCCTGGAGGCGATCCTCGCCGCCGCGCGGCGCCTGGCGGCCGATGGGCGCTGAGCCGCGCCGCGTCGTCGGCCGCTCGGTCCCGCGGCTCGACGCCCGGGAGAAGGTCACCGGGGCCGCGCGCTACGTGACCGACCTCGCGCTGCCCGGGCTCGCCCACGCGAGACTCTGGCGAAGCCCCCTCCCCCACGCGCGGATCGTCGCCGTCGACGCCGCCCGGGCCGCCGCCGCCCCCGGCGTGCTGGCGGTGTGCACGGCCGGCGACCTCCCGGTGGCCGGCCGGCGGTACGGGCCGGCGTTCCGCGACCAGCCCGTGCTCGCCGACGGGATCGTCCGCTACGCCGGGGAGCCGGTGGTCGCGGTGGTGGCCGAGACCGAGGCCCGGGCGGAGGCGGCGGTGCGGCGGCTCGACGTCCGGCTCGCCGAGGAGGCGGCCGTGACGACGCTGGAGGCCGCGCTGGCGCCCGGGGCGCCGCTCCTCCACGCGGCGCCGGAGCGGGCCGGCCGCTTCCGCGACCTCGCCGGCCTGCGCCCGGTCCCCGGCACCAACGTCTGCCACCTCTGGCGGCTCGAGCGCGGGGACCTCGCCGCCGCCTTCGCGGCCGCCGACCTGGTCGTCGAGGCGGTCTACCGCTACCCGGCGCTCTCCCACCACGCGCTCGAGCCCCACTGCGCCCTCGCCCGCGTGGACGCCGGCGGGGTGACGGTGTGGAGCGGGACCCAGCACCCGTTCGCCGTCCGCCAGGAGCTGGCCGAGCTGTTCGGGCTGCCGCTCGCCCACGTGCAGCTCATCGTCCCGCTCGTCGGCGGCGCCTTCGGCGGCAAGTGCTACACGAAGCTCGAGCCCCTCGCCGCCGCCCTCGCCGCGCGGGTGGGCCGGCCGGTGCGGCTGGCCCTGTCCCTGGAGGAGAGCGCGCACACGAGCTGCCGCCACGCCGTGCGCGTCCGGCTGCGCACCGCCGTCCGCGGCGACGGCACGCTGCTCGCGCGGGAGGCCGAGGTCGCGCTCGACACCGGGGCCTACGCCGACATCGGCCCCCGCGTCGCGACCAAGGCCGGCTACCGCGCCGCGGGCCCGTACCGGATCCCCGCGCTGCGCCTGGAGGCGCGCTGCGTCTACACGCACAACGTCCCGGCCGGCGCCTACCGCGGCTACGGCATCCCGCAGGTGACGTGGGCCTCCGAGTCCCAGATGGACGCCATCGCCGAGCGGCTCGGCCTGGACCCCCTGGCGCTCCGGCTGCGGAACCTGCTGGCGCCCGGCGAGGAACCGGTGGCCGGGGACACGCCGATGGACGGCGACCTCGCCGGGGGGCTCCGGGCGGTCGCGCGGGCGGCCGGCTGGGGCGGCCCCGTGCCCGCCGGCCGCGGCCGGGGGCTCGCCGTCGCGATGAAGGACGGCGGCGGCACCCACACCGTGTCGACCGCCGTGGTCCGCGTCCACGCCGACGGGAGCGTGAGCCTCCTCGCCGGCACGGTCGAGCTCGGCCAGGGGGCCCGGACGGCGCTCGCCCAGGTCGCCGCCGAGGAGCTGGGGGTCCCGCTCGAGGCGATCCACCCGGCCGTCCCCGACACCGCCCTCACCCCGTTCGACCACGGCACCAGCGCGAGCCGGTCGACGACCGTGACGGGGCTCGCGGTCCAGGCCGCCGCGGCCGACGCCCGCCGGCAGCTCCTCGCGCTCGCCGCGCCGCGGCTCGGCGTCGAGCCGGCGGCGCTCGCGCTCCGCGACGGGCTGGTCGTCGGCGGCGCCGCGCCGCTGTCCGTCGCGGAGGTGGTCCGCGGGCACTTCGGGCTGGTGGGCGGCGAGGTGACCGGCGTCGGGACGTTCGTCCCGGCGCGCTGGTCGGGCACGCTCGGCGGCGGCACCGTCTTCTGGGAGACCGGCATGGCCGCCGCCGAGGTGGCGGTGGACCCCGAGACCGGCGCGGTCCGCGTCCACCGCTACGTCTCGGGGGCGGACGTCGGCCTGGCCATCAACCCCCGGGAGTGCGCGGGGCAGGACGAGGGCGCGGCCGTCCAGGGGCTCGGGCCCGCGCTCTTCGAGGCGCGGGCGCTCGCGGCCGGCCAGCTCCTCAACCCCGGCCTCGTCGACTACCGGCTGCCGACCTTCGCCGACCTCCCCGACGTGCTCGAGACCGTGCTGGTCGAGAACGGTGACGGGCCCGGCCCCTTCGGCGCCAAGGGCGTCGGCGAGAGCGGCACCTTCTGCGCGGCCGCGGCCGTCGGCAACGCCGTCGCCCGGGCGACCGGCGTCCGGCTCACCGAGCTGCCGATGACGCCGGAGCGGGTGTGGCGGGCGCTGCGCGCGGCCGGCCGGGGGGCGCCGCCCGAGGGGGCCGAGGCTCAGCCGACCCCGGGGGGGCCCAGCTCCTCGATGGTGTAGCCGGCGGGGTAGCTCGGGTGGCCGCCCGCCGTGCGCAGGCGCGGCCGCCGGCGGGGCGGCAGGCGGCGGAGGAGGCGGGCGCGGAGCCGCAGCGCGGCGGGGGCCAGCCGGCCCATGGCGGACGAGGGGCGGGGGAAGCCGAAGGCGTCCAGCAGGGCGTCGTCGAGCAGGGCGTGGATCACGGACCGCACGACCGGGGCGAGCGGGCGGGGAAACCAGCCGACGAACAGCTCGCGGGTGGCCGTCGCCACCCGGTGGCCGGCCTCGGTGAAGCGGTAGTGACGCCGCTCGTACTCGCGGTTGAAGCGCTCGAAGGCCACCGGGTCGGCCGGGATGTCGCGGATGCCCATGCGCCGTCCCACCTCGCGCCAGAACCAGAAGTACCCGAGCCGCTCCGGCTCGCACATCGGCCGCCATCCGAAGCGGGCGTTCCAGCGGATGGGCTCGTAGACGAACGTGGACAGGACGTAGAGGAAGTCGTCGTTGGCGATGGCGAAGCGGCCGTGGAGCCGGTTCATCCGGCGCAGCGCGCGACGGCCGCGGTCGCTGTCGTACCCCCACTCGATCAGCTCGCTCACGATGATGTCGGTGTCGTCGTAGCGTCGCTGGGCGCGGAGCCGGAACTCACCCGTCCGGTCGAGCAGCGCCGCGATGCGGGGGACGGCGAAGGTCCGGAAGAGGGCGAGCTCGAGCGCGCGCGTCGTGTCGAACGGGAAGTCGTAGCAGCTCGACAGGAAGACGATCCGCTGGTGGTCCCGCTCGGGGTCGAGCCGCCGGATCGCGTCCCGGATCGCGTAGCGTGCCACGGGTCCACCATCCTACACACGCCGGCGCCCCGCGCGACAGCGCCCCCTGGCGGGCGGCGCCGGCATCGTCTATCCTGGCCGCCACACACGGGAGCGATGGCGGGGAGGACCGGCTCGGCGTGAGCCTCGGCGTGGTCGGCACCGATGCCCGGCGGCTCGACACCCCGGAGAAGGCGACCGGGCGGGCCCGCTTCATCAGCGACGTGGCGGTGCCCGGCATGCTCCACGCCCGGCTGTGGCGGAGCCCGCTCCCGCACGCGCGCGTCACGCGCGTGGACACCGCCCGGGCGGCCGCCGCGCCCGGCGTGCGGGCGGTGCTGACCGCGGCCGACCTGCCGGTCCGCGACCTCTACTACGGCCCCGCGTTCCGCGACCAGCCGCTCCTCGCCGACGGCGTCGTGCGCTACGCGGGCGAGCCCGTCGTCGCGGTCGTCGCCGACACGCCCGCCGGGGCCGAGGCCGCGCTCGCCCGCGTCGTCGTCGAGCTGGCCGAGCTGCCGGTCGTCGCCACGCTCGAGGACGCCCTCGCCCCGGGCGCCCCCCTCCTGCACGCCGCGCCGCGGCCGGCGGGCCACTTCGGCGACCTGCGCGCGCTCCGTCCGATCCCGGGCACCAACGTCTGCCACCACTTCGAGTACGGCCGGGGGGACCCGGCGCGCGGGTTCGCCGAGGCCGACCTGGTCGTTGAGCAGACCTACACCTTCCCGATGGCGCACCACTGCTCGCTCGAGCCCCACTGCGCCATCGCCCGCGTGGACGCCGACGGGATCACCGTGTGGGCCTCGACCCAGCACCCTTTCCCCGTCCGCAAGGAGCTGGCCGAGCTGTTCGGGATCCCGCTGGCCCGCCTCACGGTGATCGTCCCCTACCTCGGCGCCGCGTACGGGAACAAGTCCTACACGAAGATCGAGCCGCTGGTGATCGCCCTGGCGGCCGCCGTCGGGCGCCCGGTCCGCCTGGCCCTCACCGCCGAGGAGGCGTTCCACTCGGTGCGGCGGGCGGCGGTGCGCTGCCGGCTCAAGACCGGCGTGCGGCGCGACGGTACCCTGCTCGCCCGCCAGGCCGAGATCCACTACCAGCTCGGCGCCTACGCCGACGTGGGGCCCCGCGTCGTCCAGAAGTCGGCCTACACGGCGACCGGCCCCTACCGGATCCCTCACGTCCGCACCGACGCCTACGGGGTGTACACGAACACGGCGGTCAGCGTGGCGTTCCGCGGCTACGGCGTCCCCCAGCTCGCCTGGGCCTACGAGTCGCAGATGGACGTCATCGCCGAGCGGCTCGGGATGGATCCGCTCGAGCTGCGGCTCCGCAACCTGCTGCGGCGGGGCGAGACGTTCGTCGCCGGCGACCTGCCGGTCGACTGCGACCTGGCCGACGGGTTGCGGCGGGCCGCCGCCGCCGTCGACTGGGCCGCGCCGCCGGCCGGGCCGCGGCGCGGGAAGGGGCTGGCGTGCACGATCAAGGCGCCGCTGGCGCCGTCGGTGTCGAGCGCCATGGTGCGCCTCCACGCCGACGGCAGCGCCAGCCTGCTGACGGGCACCGTCGAGTGCGGCCAGGGCGTCCGCACGGTCCTCGCCCAGATCGCGGCCGAGGAGCTGGCGCTCCCGCTCGCGCGCGTGGCCCCCGCCCGCGCCGAGGCCGGCATGGGGCCGTACGACCAGGCGACCAGCGCGAGCCGCTCCACGACGCTCATGGGGCTCGCCGTCCAGGCCGCCGCCCGGGACGTCGCCGACCAGCTCCGGACCCTGGGCGCCCGGGCGCTCGGCGTCCCGCCCGGCGCGGTCGCGCTGCGCGACGGCCGGGTCGTCGGCACCGGCGGCGCGGGGCTGCCCTACGCCGCGGTGCTGGCGGCCCACTTC
>Ga0070741_10019078_pt1 | contig 11000 bp, 7 predicted proteins | sample Coa_R1_4_FD_66440 | JGI IMG/M metagenome (GOLD analysis project Ga0070741, IMG submission 66440) | Surface soil microbial communities from Centralia Pennsylvania, which are recovering from an underground coalmine fire - Coalmine... | ecosystem: Environmental > Terrestrial > Soil > Unclassified ...
AAACCCAGCGCCGCGAGCAATGCCATCCAGCAAAGAATCACCGCCAGTCCGCGCGCAAAATTGATGGCGAAATTGCTTTCGGGATACAGCACTTCCATGCCTTCATCGAGCGGAAACAGCAACGTCGTGTCATTCGGGTTCAGAAACGAAATCGTCAGCACGCCGTCTTTGTCGAACAGATTGGCCGGAATTTGAAATTCATGAAATGTATCCTGCGGCAGACTTTCGAAATTTGTCCGCCAATAATTTCCATTCGGGTCGCCGATTTGCCACATGCCGGCATAAGTCGTGCCGGAATATTTATTTGCCGTGTTAAATTTGATTCGCAATTGCAACGGCTTGTCGTGAATAAAATTTTTTGCGATGCCTAAATCAATTTTCCATTCGCGCGTGTAAGCCGGCGGAACAAGTTGATATGCCGCTTTGACCTGCTCTTGGATTTGTTTCAGGACTTGAAATTGGTCCGCTTCCGAAAGATTTGTGATGCCGGGATTTTCCTTCAGGCGTTCGGCCAAAATCTGTTTCGTTTGGGAATCAATCTCCGCGCTGTAATCTTTTTCCTTCGCTGAACCGCGGGCGACAAGAATTTCATTTCGCAATCTCGCCTGCTCATCGGCAGGCAATTTCGTCGCGCGCCATTGCAACATCCCGTAAATGCAACCGCCCGCGATTGCGAGCAGCGCCGCATTCAACGTCACGATGCCGAGCCATTTACCGAGCCAGATTTGCCAGCGCGCAATGGGTTTTGTCGCGACGACTTGAATCTGACATTCCTCGATGTCCCGCGCCAGCGTGCCGCATGCGAGCCAAAGCGTCGAAAGCCCGAGCAAACCTGTCGTGACGCTCAACGTGTAGGTCAAAATGATTTGCGTGAAACCCTGCGCCGTGCCGTCGTCCTTGATGACCAGCGGCAAACCGACGACCGCCAGAATCAATAGCGCCGCGATGACGAGGAACAGCTTGAACCGCAGCGCGGCTTTCCACGTCAACCAGCAAATGGCGAAAATTCTTTGCATCTATACAATTGGGAGGGTCGCCGTGTCGGCGACCCAAATTTTGGGACGGCGGCACGCCGTCCCTCCCGAAAAATCATTTTTTCTTTCCAAGTAGCGACGACAATTTCTCATCCGCTTTGGCCAAATCTTCCGGTTTCACTTCCGGCGCGGACGGCTTTGGCTCCGGCGTTTTGACTTCCGGTTTTGCCAGCGCTTCCAGTTTTTTGTCGTCCGTTTTCGGCGCTGAAATTGATTCAGATGATTTCGGTTGAGCCGCCGGATGCGGCGATTGCGGCAGCGCCAATTTTTCCAAAACTTTTTCCGCCGCAGGCCGGTCTTCCGCGCCTGCGCGCAAATACGCCGCAACGCGCGCGCCAGATTGCGCACCGCTCGTTTCCTGCGCCGCGCGTTTCGCCTTTTCGACGACTTGCAGGAAATAACTTTCCAAATTTTGCGTCGGATTGTCCACGCGCACTTCGCCGGTGGAAATATCTTTGCGAATGGCGGCCAAAACCTTTTCCAAAGTTTCGCGCGGCAAAACCGGCGTCGTGATTTGCAACGTGTCCGGTGTCGCGAGCAATTCTTTCAACGTTCCCGCCGCCTGAATTTTTCCCCCATAATAAATCACCACGCGGTCGCAAACGTCCTCGACATCGGACAGCAAATGGCTGCTCAAAATCACCGTTTTGCCGCGACGCGCGAGCGCGATGATTAAATCTTTCACTTCGCGACAGCCAATCGGGTCGAGGCCGGCGGTCGGTTCGTCGAGAATCACTAAATCCGGGTCGTTGATGAGCGCCTGCGCGAGACCGATGCGGCGTTGCATGCCTTTGGAAAACTCGCCGACGGCACGCGTCTGCGTTTTTCCGAGGCCGACCATTTCCAAAAGTTGTTCCGCGCGATTGCTGCGCTCGCCCTTGCTCAATTGAAAAAGATTTCCAAAAAAGTCCAGCGTCTCGCGCGAATTGAGGTAGCGATACAAATACGATTCTTCCGGCAAATAACCGATGCGCGATTTTGTCTGCACATGTCGCGGCGAATGGCCGAAAACTTCGATGTGCCCTTTGGTCGGATTTAGCAAACCGAGAAGCAATTTGACCGTCGTGGATTTGCCGGAGCCATTCGGGCCGAGCAATCCGAAAACTTCGCCGCGCCGGACTTCAAAATCTACATTGTCCACCGCGCGCGCTTTCGGACGATTCCAGAAATCTTTGAAAATTTTTGTGAGACCGCGAACGGAAACGACAACTTCATCGGATTTCCGATTTCCGATTTCCTGTTTTGGATTTGGTTCAAGCACGGTCATGGCGAAATTTTAATTGTTGCGGTTCACGTCAGCGATGAATTGTTTTAGTTTTACCCACTCTGGAGCACCGTCATAGGCAACAAGGTCATCTTTAGATGCGTTCCCGTTCTCCAGCCATGCCAGTAGTAGAGAGTATTTATATGGGCCAAGAATTTCTTCACCACGAGCAATATAAAGTTTTTTATGAAATGTTTTTTTAGGCGCTACTGCGGCTTTAACCTTTGCTTCATGAAATCTGCGTTGCGGCTTTTGCTTTTTATGAGCTGCCTGTTTTTGGGGTGTTTCCAGCACAGCAGCTTTGTGGTTTGGAGATGCCCCACGCAACTTTAAACCGTCTTCACTAAATTTTAATTTCCAACTTTTTTCATCTACCTTCATGTTCGCAACCTTCTGATAGAAGCATGCAAAAACTTTGTCTTTAGTTGGCTCATGGGCTAGTTGTTCGTTAAGCTGCTGTATTATATTTTCGCTAGTAGAATTAACGGCTTCAATAGAGCCTTCCACGTCTGAATGAATATTTTGAACTAAATTAGGCGTATAGATATACCCTGAACTTATGGCTCTTTGAAAGGCAACTGTCACTTCATTTTTTATTCGATTTTTGTTCGCGTTCAACCAATTTGAATAGGCAAGAAATTTTATTAATGGAGTGACGTTAAATACGTGTGGGTCTTCGTTTATTAAATTAAAATTTGCACGAAGTAAGGCGACTTCTGCATCAATATTTTCAAGCTTCCTCTGCAATTTTTTGACATATTCCGGGTTTCTTGGTGCGTGTGAAAATCTCGGTCCGCTATATTTTGCCTTCGTCGCGTAGTAGGCTTTATTTCCCGCAAGACTGCCAAAAGTCCAAGCTGCAATTGATGTTAAATTGTATGGACGAAACATAAAGTTCGTTCACGCCATCTTCGGCGTCAGTTGTCTGGAAGCGTGTCGCGGCGGTTCTTCGGTTTCGGGATGAAAATGTTCCATTTCTTCGCCTTTGCGGACGAGGCGCGCGCTGTTGAAAATCACGATGAACGTGCCGGTCACATGCAAAATCGCCGCCGTCACCGGCCCGATGTAGCCGAACGCCGATGCTGACAGGCCGACGATGATGAAGCACACGCCGAAAATAAAATTCTGGTTGATGACGGCGCGCGTGCTGCGCGAAAGTTTCACGAGGAACGGCAGCCGGCGCAGGTCGTTGTTCATCAGCGCAATCGTCGCGCTGTGAATCGCCACTTCGCTGCCCGCCGCGCCCATCGCGATGCCGATATCGCCCGCCGCGAGCGCGGGCGCGTCGTTCACGCCGTCGCCGACGACCGCAACGCGATAGCCTTTCGCCTTCACAGCGCGGACAAATTCAACTTTGTTCTGTGGCAGGCAATCGCCCTTCGCTTCTTCGCAACCGATTTCATTCGCGACGCGCGTGGCGACCACTTGACGGTCGCCGGAAATCATCGCGATGCGGCGGACGCCGGCTTCTTTCAATTCAGCCAACGCTTCCTTCGCCTCGGCACGCGTTTGGTCCTGCATGCCGACCCAGCCGACGCATTGGCCGTTGCGCGCGACAAAAATCAAACTCCAGCCTTCGGTCTCGTTCAAATCCATGTGTTTCTCGAAGCCGCCGTCAATGCCGTTGTCTTTGAGCCATTGCGCGCGGCCAACCAAAACAGTTGTGCCATTGATTTGCGCTTTCACGCCGCGACCGGCGGTTTCGGCAAAATCTTTTGGCTCGGCCAGCGGAACGCCGGCTTCACTTGCGAGATTCGCCAAAGCTTTTGCCGTCGGATGGTTGCTGTATTTTTCGGCGGACGCGGCGAGCAATAAAAGTTCCGCCGGCTTGATGTCGCCAATCGGTGCGAGGCGACTGACGGCGAGTTGGCCAGTCGTGAGCGTTCCGGTTTTATCGAAAATGAATGCATTAATTTTTGCGGCAAGTTCAATGTCCGCGACATTTTTAATTAAAATTCCCAAACGCGCGGCGGCGCTCAACGCGGCGACCATCGCGGTCGGCGTTGCCAAAATAAATGCGCACGGGCACGAGACGACGAATACGGCGATGACGCGGTTCAAGTCGTGCGTGAATGCCCAGACGAGCGCGCCGATGACGAGCACGAGCGGCGTGTAAAAGCCCATGTATTGGTCCACGATTTTTTGGATGGGCAATTTGGTTTTTTCGGCGGCGATAATCAGCTCGCGCACGCGGCCGAGCGTCGTGTCTTCGCCCGCGCGGCTGACTTTGATTTCCAAAACGCCGGTGAGATTTTGCGTGCCGGCAAAAACTTCGTCGCCGGATTTTTTTTCGGCGGGCAACGATTCGCCGGTGATGGTCGCCTGATTGAACGAACCCTGGCCACTCAAAATAATTCCGTCCGCCGCGACATTGTCGCCGGGGCGAATGCGAATCACGTCGCCGACGGCCAATTCGCTCGCGGCAATTTCTTCTTCGCTGCCGTCCTTTTTGATTCGTCGCGCTTTCGTCGGCGTCAATTTGATGAGCGATTCGATGGATTGCCGCGCGCCTTCGGCGGTGCGCGATTCGATGAGTTCGCCCAACAGCATCAGGAACGCGATGAGTCCGGCGGTTTTGTAACCGGCGCTGGCCTGCGTGCTGAAGGCGTCGCCGGTCTGACCGTTCAAGATTCCCACGGCGCCGGATGCGAACGCCGCAAGCACGGCGACGGCGACGAGTTCGTTGATGCTCAAGCGGCCCGCGCGTAAATCTTTGATGGCGGTGACGACGATGGGATAAATCAAAATGAGCGCGCCGAAAAATGCGCTGAAGCTGGCGACGGTCGTGCCTTCGGAAAAAATCCAGTCCACGATGAATGCGTTGAAGACGAGCACGATGCCGACGACGGCCTGCCACAAATGCACCGAGGAATGTTCGTGGTCATGGCCGCAGCCGCACGAATCGTCGTGCTTATGTTCGTGCTGGCTTAAAAGTGACGTGACTTGCATAAAAATTACGATTTGCGAATTAAAAAACCTTTCTGCCGAGAATTGGAAAATGGTTGAGCCAGTTGTCGAATTTAACAAAGAGCCAACTGAAGCAAATACTCCAAATTGGAATTGATAACAGAACGAGAAATAAAGATAACCAAATTGGAAAAGTGAAGGGTAATGCTTTAACAATTGAAAGTTTTTCAATCCAATTTAAAACCGCAAACTGTGGCTGAAAAAAGAGAAAAATATTTTCCAAAAGATTTCGCCAAGCACTTACCCAAGCCCATCTTTCAGCAGGGCCTGAAAACGGACCAAAAGCTCTTGCTAGACAAAATCCAAAAAATGCAGTCAAAGCAAAATGAATTGCTGCGACGATTCGCATTTTTCGTTTTTGCATCGCTTCCATTTTGATTTACGGATTCGCCGCGGTTTTCGGCTGCGGCGGCTCGCGATTTAATTGTAACCGCAATTCGGTCGGTTTGCCATCGGCGCGCTGCGGCAAAAACAATTTTTCCGAGTTCGTCAGGACGTTGGCGACGGCGGGCACGAAAAATTGCTGCGCGAATAAATTCGGGTTGGCCTGATATTTGGCGAGCAGGTTCGTGAACGTGCCGGCGTCGGCCTTGACGGACGTGACATATTTTATCACCGACGATTCGGCTTCGTTGGTGATGCCCGCGGCCTGCGCGCCGGCGCTGAAAACAATATCGTTGGATTTGCTTTGGGCGTCGTAAATGGTTTTGTTGCGGTTCTCGCGCGAGGTGAGGACCTGGTCGAATTCGGATTTCAATTGCCGCGGCGGGATGTTCACCACCTGGCAATTGTCAATGACGATGCCAAGCCGCGCGTTGTCGATCAAATCGCCGACGCGTTGCAACACTTTGTCGCGAAACCCGCCCTGGTCGGTGTAGACCGCGTCGTCCACTTTATAACGCGCCGCGACGTAAAAAATGGATTCGTTCAGCGCATTTTGAATCGTATTGGACGCGGACGAAAAATTGAAAACGTAGCGAATCGGGTCGTCAATGTGATAGAACAACGTCGCGCGGGTGTGAATGATGTTGCGGTCGGCGGTGATGACATAGCCGTCGCGCGCGGGGTCGAGGCCGGCGCCGGCGGGCATTTCTTCGCCGCTCAATTCCTGTTCCGGCGTCGTGAAATACCAACCGGTCGTGGATTGGACGGATTGCTGCACGGTGATGGGAATTTTCACGACTTCATCAATCGGATACGGCCACGCCCAGTGTGCGCCGGAGCCGAGCAATGCTTTTTGTCCTTCGCCAACCGGTTTGCCAAAACGAAGGATGATGGCTTTTTCTGACGGGCCGACCTGAAAACAGCCCGAAAAGAAAAATCCAGCCACCATAATTACCATCACAATCTTTACAATTAAAAAACTGCTGCGCAATGCCTCGGCCAGCGCCTGCGTGCCGGCGTCCTGCACCTGCGGTTCGCTGTGCGAATGCTCGTGGCCGTGATGATGTTCGTGGTCGCTCATCGAAATTATTTTGAAATGGAATTGGTCGGCAAATTTTTAAATAAATCAAATGGCGGTTGATTTTGATCGAAAATAAAAGTGCTGTGCGAGCTGGCTTGTTTCAATGCGTCAATGCGCAACAGGAAATTTTCCAGTTCGGGATTTTGCTGGAATACGCTGTAAGTATTGGCCGCTTCACGCTCGCCTTCGGAACGGATTTGCGTCGCCTGCGCCTGCGCCAATGCAATCGTCTCGGCAGCCTGGCGCTCGGCGGCGGAACGAATATTCATCGCTGTGGCATTGCCTTCAGAATCATAACGGCTGATCAATGTCTGCCGTTCGGTTTTCATGCGGTCAAAAACCGTTTGCGTCACGCTGTCGGGCAAGCCGATTTTTTTGAAGCCGAGAAATTCAACCGTCATGCCGACGTTGTTCGTGGCCAATCGCGATTGCACATTTTGCTCGATTTCATTTTCGATTTGGTCGAATTGCAATTGCTTCGGGTCGGCGTTCACGAAATCAGACAATTGATGCTTGCCGACGGCGTCAAGTTTTGCGCTGCGCAAAATGCCTTCCAGTTTTTGCTGCGCGTCAGCCATCGAGCCGTTGCGAATCGTCAGCAAAAAGCGGCCCGGGTCGGAAATCCGCCAGCCGACATAAACACTTGCGAGCAGCGTGACGTTGTCGCGCGTGTAATTTTCGCTGTATTTGTCTTCAAAATTTTGGACGCGCTCGTCGAATTTATAAACTTTTTGGATGGGCCACGGCCATTTGAAATACGCACCCGGCTCGGTGATGTTGCGCACCGGCTTGCCGAACGTGGTGACGACGGCGACTTCCGATTGCCGCACTTGAAAGACAAACAATAACAGCGCAAAAATCGCGACGAGCGCCGCGCCGATGAGGATGGTTATCAGATTGCGTTTCATAAATTATTCCTGTGGCACATTCGCGTTCAGCATTTGCGACGCGATGGTATCTTCAAGGTTGAAAATCACGACGTCCTGCGTGTTGGTCGTGAGCCAAATATATTTGCGCGCGTTTTTCGTCGCGCTGGCAAAGGCTTCGAAGTATTTGCGATTTTTGTAAACCGACGGCGCGGCTTCGAACGCGGGAATTTGATTGGTGAACAGCGCAGCGGTCGCAAATGCCGAAGTGCGTTTTTGAATGCGATAGGCTTCGGCCACATTCGTTGTGGAAAACGCAATCGCGCCGGAAATCGTGTTCGTGCTGATGGCGACGGCGACGGCGTTGTTCGATTTGGCAATCATTTGCTGCTGCGCGCCGACAACTTTTTCGTAATTTTCCGCGACGGCGACGGGCGGGTGGATGTCCTGCAAACCGACAAATAAAATTTTCACGCCAAGATTTCGCGCATCGGCGGCGGATTGGATTTGCGTCTGCAATTTTTGCGCGGCGGTGAGCCGCTCGTATGAAAGCACGTCGCCCAAATCTTCGCCGGCGAGAAACTGCACGACCTCGCGCGTGGCGAGATTCTGCAAAAGGCCGCCAGGGTCGGCATTTTGATACGCCCATTTGCGAACGTCAGTGATTTGAAATTGAATCGGAATGCTGACGGTAATCAGGCTGACCGGCGGCGCTTTGAGCGCGCCGGAATTATCGCCGTTATCGCTTTGCACCATCGCGGTTGACCGATTGCCGACGAGGAAATTTTCTTCCTTCGCATGCGACATGCTCCACAAAATCACGTTGGCGCTTTCGCTTTGCGCGTCGGGCGTGTAGCCCACTTCGAACGTTTGGATTTGGTCGGTGCGATAGCGATAAATTTTGTCGAGCGGCCACGGCAATTTGAAATGCGCGCCGGAATCGAGCGTGGCAACGGCCTTGCCAAAATGCTCAAGCACGGCTTGCTCGCCGGGCTCAACAAAAACAACCGTCGTGGACAAAATCAAAACAGCAAATTGCGCGAGCAGCAGCAGCGGCAGATTTTCTTTCAGCACTTGGAAGAACCACGTTTCGGAAACTTTGAAGCCGAATTGATAGTCGAGCGTTTGCGCGGCGGTGGTGAACAAACTTTCCGGCTGCGCGAGAATGCCGATGACGCGGCTGTCATAAAGCGGGCGAACAATTTTTCCTTTGACGCGCGGACGATAAATTTCCAGCAGCAATGTCAGCAAAATTTCCGCCGCCATCACGCCGAGCAAAATGCAAAATGCGCGCGCGACCCAGAAATCCGCTTTCGTAAAATCAGCTTTGACGAGGGCAATTCCAATCGCCGTGAAAAAACAAACATACGCACCGGCGAGAAGGAAACTTGCGCTTGGCCGAAGCAGCCGATGATTTTCCAATTTCGCAATCGTGACGGAAAATCTTCCCAGCAAAAATAAAATCAGCGCAAAAATCGAAAAGAGCGCCAGCGACGACATCGCGCGGTCGGCTGGAATGCTGTGCGGGGCTTTGTCCATCCAGCGCCAGAGCAGAAATGCGCCGCCGGCTTCGAGTAGAAAAAGTAAAACAGCAAATCCGGGAACGAAAAATTTTTCAAATTGTTCTTTGGCGCGGCGCGCGGGGAACAACTCAGATTCTTTCGAATCAAACATTGAGGCTTCGCCTTTGGCGCGCGCCATTTCTTCGACTTCCAGTTTTTCAAGCCGCTCATTTTCTTCGAGCCGCATTTGAAACCAGCTCGCAAAGGAAATCAAAACGCCGAGGCCGAGAAAAATGGAAGCGGCTTGTCCCGCGACTGAATTGGAAAAGACGGTGACGGCGAACGCGGCGATGAAAATCAAAATCGCCGCGGCCAAATTCACGATGCCATTTTTTTGCGTGTTGCGTTCCATTAACTTAATTCTCGTTCTTCAAACAGCGCCGCGCCGACGGCCAGCGCCGCGCCGGCGTAACAAACCATGTAGGCGAACGCCTTGCCGACGTAATTCCATTGAAATGTGTTCTTGCCTGTTTCAATGGCGTCGGCGAGCCAGAAAAGTTGCCAGTTTGGGATGATGCTGTAAAGCGTTGAAGCCCACGTTTCGCCGTGTGCCGCGCGCTGGCCGAAGAAATAGTCGGACATCAGTCCCACGAGAAAAATCGCCGAGCAAATCGCGAGCGTGGCAATCACGTCGAAACGCGTCGAACAGGCCAGAGCAATCGCCGCCAAAATCCAAAGCGCGAATAGAATTAAAATACCGGCGGGAACGAGATTCCAATTTACTTTTGCGATGACGCCGACGCTTTGTTTTTGCGTGGTGAATTCAAAAATCACAAACGCGGCGAGCGTAGCCATCACGACGAATGCGAGCACAGCGTCGCTGACAAATGGACGTCGCAGGAAAAAATTGCTGAAACCGCCGAGCGCGTAGGCGGCGGCAATACCTGCGGCGAAAATTCCGATGGCGGGCAAATCCGTTTTGCCGTAGGCGTCGAAGGACATCCAACTGCCGAGCAAAACGCCAATCATGTTTGTGTAGGTCAAGACAGTCAGCGCGGCGATGAGTCCGGTAAATTTTGCCAGAAGAAATTGCGCGCGGCCAACTGGCTTTGATAAAACAGCGAGCGCGGTTCCGCTGCGAATTTCCCGCGCGAGGGAGGATGATGCGCTTAACACCGCGCCGAATAAACCGGAAAGCAACATGACGGCGAGCGTGGAGTTTTCCACGAGCTTCGGTTCGTCGCCAAATGCAAAGTAATATGGCACGGCCAGAAAAATTTCGAAGCACGCGGAGCCCGTCATCAGCAGCAGAAAAATCGGCTGCCGAATCAATTCCATAAACGCGTTGGCCGCGATGGTGAAAAATTGTCGCATTTAGTCGGCTCGAAGATTACGAAATCGTCCGCCTGAAATCAAAAGCATCTTCGCTTGAATTGGAGCGAATTTCCCGGATTTCGTTCAAAAATGGTGATTTCAACGGTTCCAAATCACGCGGATGAAGCACTGATTGGTCGTCGGCACGTTGGTGATGTTAATCAATCCGCCAGCCGCGTTGGTGATGTGCTGGAGCAATTGCCAATTGACCGGGCTCAACGAAAGCGAGTATTGCACGTCGTAGCTCTGGCCGGCCATGGATTGGAATGCAAATTTCGTCGCGCTGTTCGTTGCGACGGCGACAAATGGCTGCGCAATGGTCAACGTAAATGTATTTGACACGGACAGCGACGGCGAGCCGTTGTCGGAAACGGAATATGCAATTGGATATGTTCCGGGCGTTTGCGCGTTGCCGCTGACATGACCGTTTGCGGAATTTAAATTTAATCCCGTCGGCAATCCGGATGCGGAAAATGTCAAAATGTTCGGCGGCCAATCGGCGTCGGTCGCGACTAAATCGAGCGCGAA
>Ga0070741_10019079_pt1 | contig 10999 bp, 7 predicted proteins | sample Coa_R1_4_FD_66440 | JGI IMG/M metagenome (GOLD analysis project Ga0070741, IMG submission 66440) | Surface soil microbial communities from Centralia Pennsylvania, which are recovering from an underground coalmine fire - Coalmine... | ecosystem: Environmental > Terrestrial > Soil > Unclassified ...
TGCTTCGCACCGCAGTACGCGGCCTGCAGGGGAATGCCCCGAAACGCGAGGGCCGAGCCGACCTGCACGATCACGCCGCTGTCGCGCGGGCGCATATAGGACAGTGCGACGCGGGTGCCGTTGACCTGTCCCAGGTAGGTCACCTCGGTGATCCGCCGGAAGGTCGCGTCGTCGGTGTTCCAGAAGTAGCGCAGAGCCCCCACGAAGGCGTTGTTGACCCAGAGGTCGATCGGGCCGAGCTCGCGCTCGACGCGCTCGGCCGCCGCCTCGACCTGCGCGAGATCGGCGACGTCCACCTGGAGCGCAAGGGCCCGGCCCCCGGCGTTGGAGACGTCCTTCGCCGCCGCTTCGAGACCGGCTCGTCCGCGCGCGATGACGGCGACGTCGTAGCCGTGGGCGGCGAGCTCGCGGACCGTCGCGCGTCCGACGCCGGCGCTTCCTCCCGTGACAACCGCGATCTTGCGTTCCACGTGTGTGATATTGCCCAGGCAGCGAACGGGGCACTCATGCGGATATGAGCAAGTACGCGCCGATCTCGGACTACGCGTTGATCGCCGACGGCCACTCGGCCGCGCTCGTGTCCCGCGAGGGGTCGGTCGACTGGTGCTGCCTGCCGCGCTTCGACGCCGAAAGCTGCTTCGGACGGATCCTCGATGCCCGGCGCGGCGGGTACTTCTCGATCACTCCCGTCGAGAAGTTCACGGCCGTGCGCGAGTACGTGGAGGGTGGTCTCGTCCTGCAGACGACGTTCACGACCAAGTCGGGCCAGGCCCGGCTCGTCGACTTCTTCTCGATGCGCCGCGGGGGCCGGGACGACCCGCGTCGCGAGCTCGTCCGAATCGTCGAGGGCGTCGAGGGACGCGTGGAGTTCGCGATTCGCATCGTCCCGCGATTCGTCTACGGGCAACTGTCGCCGTGGATGCGCCAGCACTCCGCGAGCGCGTGGACGGCCACCGGAGGGGACCAGGCGCTGGTCTTCGTAACCGACGCGAAGCTCCGGATCGAAGGGCGCCACGAGCTCGCCGGCACGGCGAGCGCGAGCAAGCGCAAGGGTTTCGCGATCCGGACGACGTTCGTGCGTCCGGAGAAGGTCGAGACCCGGGTCGGCGCGATCGCCAGGACGGCGAATCCGACCCGGCGCCTCGAGGAGACGCTCACCTGGTGGCGCACGTGGCTGGCCAAGGGCAGCTCGGACGACGAAGGGGTGAGGCGGTCGAGCATCGTGCTCAAAGCGCTGACGTACGCGCCGACGGGCGCGACGGTCGCGGCGCCGACGACGTCGCTTCCGGAGTCACTGGAAGGCGATCGCAACTGGGACTACCGCTTCAGCTGGGTGCGCGACTCGTGCTTCGCCGCCGAGGCGCTCCTGGCGATCGGGCACGACGCCGTCGCCGGCGGCCTGCGCCGTTTCGTCGAGCGCTGCGCGGCGGGCGACGCGAGCGAGCTGCAGATCATGTACGGCATCGGCGGTGAGGCCCGCCTGACCGAGACCGTCGTCGACGACCTCGAGGGGTACAGGGGCATCGGGCCGGTCCGTGTCGGCAACGCGGCGCACGAACAGCTCCAGCTGGACGTGTACGGACAGCTCATGGGCCTGGCATCCGTCTGGCAGCGTCAAGGGCACCGTCCGGACGACGACTACTGGCACTTCCTCACCGACGTCGTCGAGATCGTTTGCGACCGCTGGTCGCGTCCCGACCGCGGCATCTGGGAGGTGCGCAGCGACCCCGAGCACTTCGTGCATTCGAAGGCGTCGTGCTGGAACGCCATCAACACCGGCGTTCGCATCGCGAAGAGAACGAAACGCAAGGCGCCCGTCCAGCGATGGAGGAAGGTGCGCGACGAGATACGCGCGGCGATCGAAACGAAAGGTTACGACCGTGAGCGGGGTGTCTTTCTCCGGTCGTTCGGCAAACGCGACCTCGACGCGTCGCTGCTCCTGCTGCCGGTGATCGGGATCGTGCGCTTCGATGACGAGCGGATGATCAGGACCACCGACGCGATTCGCGACGAGCTGGACGACGACGGGCTGCTGCTGCGCTACAACACCGACGATTCGCTGACCGGCGACCAAGTCCCCTTTCTTCCGTGCTCGTTCTGGCTCGTGCGCTGCCTGGCCGAGCAGGGCCGCGTCGCCGACGCGCAAGAGGTGTTCGAGCGAGCCGTCGCGACCGGCAACGACCTCGGGCTAATGGCGGAGATGTACGACACGAAGTCCGATCAGATGCTCGGCAACTTTCCCCAGACGCTGACGCACCTCAGCCACATGACGGCGGCTCTCGCGCTGCGTCGCGCGGAACGCTAAATCGGCGCAGCTAACGGTCGCCGAGGCGGAAGTCGAGCTCGGCAAGCAGGCGTTCGGCAGGGTCGTCCAGGTTGATACCGGACAGCTCGACCAGCCGGCGCAGCCGGTACCTGAACGTGTTCGGGTGGATGTTCGCCTGCTGCGCCGCCCGCGGGATGTCCCCGAAGGCATCGAGGTACGCCCGCAGCGTCTCCACGTACCGCGTGCCGTGATCGGTGTCGTGCTGCGCAAGGACCGCAACGCGCCGCGACCGAATGTGCGGACGATCGGAGGCGAAGTCGCGTAACTCCACCATCGTCACCAGCATCCGCGCGCTCTCGAAGTCGGCGATGTCCGGCGACGCCGGTTCCGACGCCAGCGCGCGCAGCACCTGGTCCGCCTCGGCTCTCGATTGAGGAACGGCTCGCAGTCCCTCGGCGATCGAGCCGATACCCGCGCGCAACCGGGTGCCGAGGCTCGCGTGTGCCCGCTTGACGATGTCGCGCGCGAGGTCGACGAGCCGTTTCGGCGTGTCCGGTCCGGGCAGCAGCACGTAGACCGTGCGTCCGAGACGCACGGCCGCACTGCGCGTGCGGAACGCCTCGCCGTAGAGCGTGACGAGGTCGAGCACCCGCTCGCGCGCGAGCGCGTCCTCAACCTCGTCCTCCGAGTGCGGTTCGAAGGCGAGCACCGCAAACCCACCGTCCGGGTCCACGCCGAGGCGGTAGGCGATGCCGTCCGTGCCGCTGGTTCCTTCGAACACCTGACGCAGCAGCTCGCCGCGCGTGTTGCGGTCGATGTCGTCGGACGCGCGGTGCCTGATGAGGTGCAGCGCGGCGATGCGCGCCGCTTCGCGCAGCGCCTGCTCGGCCTCCGGTCCGAGCGGGTCGTCCGCCTCCGCCACCCAGATCGAGCCGAGGATCGAATCGCCGGCGCGCACGGCAACGGCAAGGCGCGGACGAAGACCGAACTTCGGCCCCGGCTGGTAGCGCACGACCTCGCCGGCCCAGAGCTTCTTGAAGACACCGGCGTCCTCCAGACGCTCCAGCCACTCCTCCGGCACGCGGCGGCCGAGGATCGTCTGCCGCCGCGGCTCGTCGATCCCCTGGTCCTGACTCGAGTACGCGAGCACGCGCGACTGCCTGTCCTCGATCGTCACGGCACCGCCGACCATCGCGGCGATCGCACTCGCCAGAGCGAAGAGATCGCCGAGCGGGACGTCCTCCTCGTCGGTTTCGGGTTCGGTCGCCGCCGTCACCGCCGTGCGAATCAGCGAGTACGCCTGGCTCCACGTGATCTCCATCGGCAGCGCAAGCACGGCGACGCCCGCCGCCTCGGCCGCCTTGCGCAGCTTCTGGGTCGGCGCGGCCGTGAACTTGAACGCGACACCGGCCGCACCGGCCGCGCCGGCTCGCTCGACGAGCGAGGTGGCATCCGACGAGCGTCCGGGCACGCCGACACCGAGCACGAGCGCACCCGTACCGACCGGAGGCGGTGAGCTCGGATCGTGAATGACGGTCTCGGTGACCGCGACGTCCTCACCACGCGGAGCGCAGACGAGGTCGATGACGTCGACGGTTGCGACGACGGCGCCGAGCGTCGTCGGGACGGGACCTACGACTGCGTCGTGATCGTCCTCATGAGCGCGCGCCATTCCTGCCCAAAACGTACCAACCCGCGCGGGTGAACCCCGTCACGCCGTATCCGTCGTGCAGAGCCGAGCCGAGCGTCTCGCGGAGCGCGACGCGCCACTGCAGCGCGCGCTTCGGGTCGGATTCGCGCAGCGCGACGATGTCCTCCGGGGTCTGACAGAGCACGACGTCGCCGCTCAGCTTTCCTCGGTGCGGAGTGTCGCCGTCGGCGGAGAGCGCGACCGTTCCCTCGCCGGCCGGTTCGTCGAGGTGGCCCGAGGCCGCCTCGACCGCGCGCTCGTCGTCGAGGTTCCACACGATGAGCAGGCGGTCGCTCTCGTCCCCCGCGTTGATGCCGTCCATCATCTCGCCGTAGAAGCGCTCGTGATATTCGGCCGCCGTCGCACCCAGCTTCTGCAGATTGAAGTGCGCGTTCCGCCGGACGAGCGGGTCGAACGTCCACGTCACTTTGCGAATGCCGTTGGACAGCGACCACGCGCGCTGATGCTCCTTCAGTGCGTATCCGACGTTCGCGCCGCGGCGCTTGTTCGAGACGCCGAGGATGTGCGAATGCAGGTAGACGCCGTCGGCGTCCTTGCCGAGAAAGCCGATGATCGTGCCGACGAGCTCTCCACCCGCGTACGCACTCGCCGAATAGTTTCCCGCGTGCGTGAGCGCCCGCATGAGCTCGGCGGGCATCTGCGATTCGTCGCCCGTGCGCCAGATCTCCGCGATGAGCTCGGACGCCTCCGTCAACGACGCCATGTCGTGGTTGAGCCGGATCTCGACGCCGCCGCGCGCGGCGGCCTCCAGCGCGTCGCTCCGCGCGCGCTGCACGAGGGTGGGTTCCAGCGTCTGCCTCATCTCACCACCAACATTCCCACCGCACTACCACCCTTCCTATGTGCGATCCCACCAAAGCCCGGCGAGGGATTCGTGGAGCCCGTCAGCGACTCGCGAGATGGCGGTGGATGCGACCGCCCCAGCGGAACCAGGCCACGCGGCCCGAGCCGTTGCGGACGAACTCCGACTTCGTGCCGGTCCACACGCCGTTGATTCCGACGACGCGGTCGGGGGCGTAGAAGCGCATGTGCATGTCCGCGGGCTTCGGCGGACGCTTGCCGTTCGCGCCGGCCGGCGGCTGCGGCATCCGCATGATCAGACCGTTGCTCTTCACCACGGGCACGATCTCGAACTCTGTCCCGGACGACTCGACGCGATACTTCCCGGTGTACGCGCTCAGATCGGGGACGCGGATGTGCTCGACCTCCGGACGGCGCACGTCGACGTAGTGCTCCAGCGCCCAGTCAACGACGGCGCGGTGCACCTCGCCGCCGCGCGTCGAGTTGGTGAGGACGGTGACGGCGAACTCCTTCTCGGGGACCATCGTGAACGCGGACAGCTGCCCCGGCGTGGTTCCGCCGTGGGACACGAGCGTCGTCCCGTCGACGAAGCGGAGCAGCCACGACAGCCCGACGGCATCGGCGAGCGTGCCCGCCTCGGCCTGCGGCTTCTGCATCAGCTTGAGCGACGACTTCTTCAGCACGCGCTTGCCGGTTGCCGAGCGTCCGTCGCCCATGTGAAAGCGCGCCCACGCCAGCTGGTCGCCGACGTCGGACACGATGCCGCCGGCCGCGTTGACCGAACGCGGCAGCTGCCACATCGGCACGACCGTCGACTTGCCCGTCTTGGGGTGCGTGACGTGTCCGGCGACCACGCGCTTGGGCAGCACTTCCTCGGCAAAGAAGTACGAGTGCGTCAATCCGAGCGGATCGAGGATCAGCTCCTTCAACGCCGCCTCGAAGGGTTTGCGCGTCACGCGCTCGATGATGCGCCCCGCGACGTAGAAGCCGGCGTTGTTGTAGGACCAGACCTCGCCGAGCGGCGTCAGCTGCTTCACCTTTGCGAGCTTCGCAACCACCTTCTCCAGGGCGTCGTCGCCCCGGCCGGAGTCCTCGAAGTAGTCGCCCAGCCACCCGCCGGTGTGCGTCAAGAGGTGACGGATCGTCGCCTTTCGTCCCGCCTCGGCATTGCGGAGCTTGAACTCGGGGAGGTACCGGCGGATCGGCGCGTCGAGATCGACCTTGCCCTGTTCGACCAGGCGCACGAGCGCCGTCGCGGTGAACGTCTTGCTCGTGGACCCGATCTGGAACAGCGTGCCCGCGTCGACCGGCAGTGGATGGTCGACGTTCGTGACGCCGTATCCGTTCGTGTAGGTGCGTCCGCGGAACAGGATCCCGACGGCCGCGCCGGGCGTTCCGGTGAGCTTCAGCTGCCTGCGGACGAACCTGTCCAGCGCAGCGTTGGTTTGCGTCCAAGCGACCACATCCGACCCCCTTGTGTGCGACGTAGGATTCCACAACGGCTCGCCGGGGCTTTCGTCCGGTGGACTAAAGAAATCGCGCTCGTTTGTGCCGTAAGAGAGAGGGGACGCTCATGGCCCGCCGCACGCTCGCCTACGAAGACATCTTCCGGCTCCGGGAACCGGCCGACCCGCGCTTGTCTCCCGACGGCTCGACGGTTGCGTTCGTCGTCGTCACGGCCGACGAGGAGGCGGACGAAAACCGCGCCTCGATCTGGACGGTCGGCACCGACGGGTCCTCGGCCCCCGTCCAGCTGACGCGCGGCACCCGCGACGCCCATCCGCGGTGGTCTCCCGACGGCAAGCAGCTCGCGTTCGTTCGTGCCGACGACGACAAGGTGCCGCAGATCTGGCTGCTGCCGAGCGCCGGCGGCGAGGCCCGCAAGCTGACGAGCCTGACCGGCGGCGCGCGCGGCTTCGAGTGGTCGCCCGACTCGTCCCGCTTCGCGGTGCTGTCGTCGGTCGACCTCGACGGGGAGCCCGCCGACGACAAGGAGAAGGAGCGCCGCAAGACGGCGCCGATGGTCGTGCGGTCGGCCGCAATGAAAGCCGACGGCGTCGGCCTGCTCGGCACCAAGCGCGTGCACCTGTTCGTCGCCGACGCGCAAACGGGACAAGCCGAGGCGCTCACGAAGAACGACGTCAACGTCGCCACGCCCCGCTGGTCACCCGACGGCAAGCGCATCGCGTTCTCCGCATCCTTCGAGGACCGCGACCTCACCGCGCGCACGCGCCTGCTCGTCGTGGACGCGCAGGGCGGCGAGGCCGAGGAGGTCGTGACGTGGGGCGGCACGGCCGTCGCTCCCTTCTTCACGGCCGACGGATCCACGCTCGCGTTCGTCGGCGGCGCCGATCCCGGTCCGGGTCACTCGAAGCTGTTCACAGTCGCCGCCGACCACGGCGCGCCGGACGAGCTCGCGCCCGCCTTCGACCGCAACGTGATGATCGGGGGCCCGGCCTACCCGGGCGCGCCGCCGCGTTTCCTCGGCGACACCGTGCTGTTCTGCGCGCGCGACCGCGGCTGTACGAACGCGTACGCGCTGCGCGACGGCGAGGTCACGAAGATCGCGGGCGACGGCGCCAGCGTCATCAGCGGTCTCAGCGACAACGGCAAACGGATGGCCTACGTGAAGTCGGCGCCCGACATTCCCGGCGACGTCTTCATCGCCGACGTCGACGGCTCCAACGAGGAGCGCCTCACGAACCTCAACGAAGACGTGCTGGACGAAGTACAGCTGCACGCCTGGGAGGAGCGCACGTTCAAGGCGAAGGACGGCCTCGAGGTGCACGGCTGGGTGATGACGGGCGACGGTCCGTCGCCGCAGCCGCTGCTCGTCGACATCCACGGCGGACCGCACAACGCGTGGAACCCGGTGTTCGACGCGGTGCACATCTACCACGAGGTGCTTGCGTCGCAGGGCTGGAGCATCCTCCGGCTCAACCCGCGCGGCTCGGACGGGTACGGCGAGAAGTTCTTCACCGGCGTCGTCGGCGGGTGGGGCGAAGTGGACACGCAGGACTTCACCGCCGGCATCGACGGTCTCGTCAAGGAAGGGATCGCCGACCCCGACCGGCTCGCGGTCTGCGGCTACAGCTACGGCGGACACATGACGAACTGGCTCACGGCGAAGACCGAGCGCTTCAAGGCCGCCATGTCCGGCGGGTGCCTGTCCAACTACACGAGCTTCTACGGCAACTCGGACATGGGCTACTGGATCGGCGTGTTCGAGTTCGGCAGCGAGCCGTGGGAGGCGCGCAAGAAGTTCGCGAAGCTGTCGCCGATCAGCTACGTCGAGAAGGTGACGTGTCCGACGCTGCTCCTGCACGGAGAAAATGACGACCGCTGTCCGATCGAGCAGGCCGAGGAGTGGTTCGTCTCACTGCGCAGGCGGGGTGTGGAGGCGGAATTGGTGCGCTATCCCGGCGGGAGCCACCTGTTCATCCTCAACGGACGGCCGTCCCACCGCATCGACTACAACAAGCGCATCGAAGAGTGGATGGTGCGCCACACGTAGTCAGCCGCGCAGCGATTCGACGGCCGTGAACGCCGCCTTCCCGATCGACGCGTCCACCGCCGGCTGGCGGTCGAGGTAGCTGTGTGCTCGCGTGAAGACCGCGACCGCGAAGCGGGAGCCGTCCGGATACGTCACCACGCCGGCTTCGTTGCGAATGCCCGGCAGCGTGCCCGTCTTCGCGGCGAGCGTCACTCCCGACGGGAAGCCGGACGTCAGCCGATGCGGCCACACCTGCAGCGCCATGATTCGCCGGATCTCGGCGCACGCCTCTGCGGGCGCCGCCTGATCGAGCCAGATCAGCTTCAACAGGTGCGTCATCTCGGCCGGCGTCGTGCGTGACGTCTGCGCGGGGTCGAGCGAGCGCCATCTGCTCAGGACCTGGGGGTCGGCCGTCGACAGATTGACGTCGAGGCGGTCGAGGCCGGTGTCCTGCGTGAAATTGCTTAGGAGCTCCTGGCAGTCGCCGACGAGGTGCGTCTCGGCGAGTCCGAGCTCGCGCAGCGTCGCGTTGATGCGGTCGAGGCCGACGATCCCCATGATCACGTCGGTGGCGGTGTTGTCGCTCACGCTCATCATCAGGTAGGCGAGGTCACGCAGCGACAGGTCGACGTCGTCGACCATCACCGACAACCCGGTCGGACCGAGCGTGTGCTGCTCCGGCGTCACGCGAATGCGGTCGGTCCACGATCGCTCGCCCGACGCGACCTGCCGCGCGGTCTCCACGAGGACGGGAATCTTGAAGACGGACGCCGTCACCGCGAGCTCGCCGGCGTTCAGTCCGATCTCCACGTCGCCGTCGATCGCGCGCGCGTGCAAGAACCCGGTCGCGCCCGCGTCCGCGAAGATCTGCTCGAGCTCCTGCGTCACGGTTGTCGTCGTCACACATGCCTCCCCGTCAGTTCTTCGAACCTTTCGGCGCCGATGTTGCCGCCGCTGATGATCACACCTACCCGACCCTCGAAGCCGCCCGCGAGTGCGGCCGCCGTCGCGATCGCGCCGCTCGGCTCGGCGACGACCTCCAGGCCATCGAAGAGGAACGCCATCGCGGCCACGATCTCCGAGTCCGTGACGAGCACGACGTCGTCGACGCGTTCGCGCATCACCTCGAACGGATAGGCCCCCGGTGTCGTCAGCTGCTGGCCGTCGGCGATCGTCTCCGGAACGTCGATCGACAGCCGCTCCCCTGCCGCGAGCGATTTCTTCGTCACGCCGCCCGCCGCGGGCTCGGCGCCGACGACGCGGCACGCGGGGTGCAGAGCCTTCGCGACGGTCGCGTAGCCCGCGATGCCGCCTCCGCCCCCGATCGGCGCGACGACAACGTCGAGCGGACCGGCGTCCTCGAAGAGCTCGAGCGCGGCCGTTCCCGCGCCCGCCGAGATCATCGGGTCGTCGTGGGCGCTCACGAACGTCATCCCGCGCTCGGCCTGGAACCGCCTGCCGGCCTCCCACTGCGGGATCGAGTACCGGTCGTAGGTGACGACCTCGGCCCCGTAGCCCCGCGTCGCCTCGACCTTGAAGGCGGGCGCGTCCTCCGGCATGAGAATCGCGGCCCGGATGCCGAGCTCGCGCGCGACCAGCGCCAGTGCCTGCGCGTGGTTCCCGGACGAGATCGTGCACACGCCGCGTGACCGCTCCTCGTCGGTCAGCGACGACACCTTGTTGAACGCTCCGCGGAACTTGAACGAGCCACTGCGCTGCAGGTTCTCGCTCTTGAGCACCATCGACTCATGGCGCAAGGCCGGTGTGCGATTCGCAACTCCGTCGAGCGTGCGTGCGGCGCGCTGGACGTCGGTGAGGCCGAGCAGCCTCACACGCTGCGCAGGAAGCTGATGAGACCGTCGACGTACGTCTGCTGGTCGTCGTACATCGCCATGTGGCTTCCGTTCGGGCAGTGCAGGTAGCTGCCCTTCGGGAACTGCTTCGACATCCACTCCATATGCGCCGGGTCCATCGTGTCGTGCTGCGCGCCGATCACGAGCGTGGGCACATCGATCCGCGACAGGTCGCCGCTGCGGTCCCAGTCGATCAGCTTCCCGCGCGCGCCGAGCTCGCTCGGCCCCTGCATCGGGACGTAGATGTTCGGATTGATGTGCTCGAAGGCTCGGTTGACCGAATCGGGCCATTCGGCAAACGGCCTGCGCAGCACGTGGTGCTCGTAGTGGTGCGGGATGAGCAGCTCCATGTAGCGCGGGTTCTCGTAGTCGTCGTTGTCCTCGAGCTTCTTCGCCTCGGCGAGCACGTCCTGATCCATCGCCGGCATCAGCACGTCGTTCGCGTAGGCGTTGTACGCCGGGACGCTCGACATCATGTTCGAGACGATCAGACTCTTGAGCGCGTCGCCGTGCGCCAACGCGTACTCCATCGCGAGGATGCCGCCCCACGAGTGTCCGAGGAGAAAGAAGTTGCCGGCGTCCAGGCCGAGCGCTGTGCGCACCTGCTCGACTTCGTCCACGAAGCGCGGGATCTCCCAGAGGTCGGGGTCGTCGGGCTGGTCGCTGAAGTGGGAGCCGAGCTGGTCGTAGTAATAGAGCTCGATCCCGGCCTCCGTGAGCGGGCGCTCGAGACACTCCCAGTACTCGTGCGTTGCGCCCGGGCCCCCGTGCAGCGTCAGCAGTTTGGTGGACGGGCTGTCGCCGGCCTTCTTCGTCCACACGCGAAAGTCGCCTTTGGGCGTGTGGATCGGGATCATGCGTTCGCCGTCGGTCAG
>Ga0070741_10019080_pt1 | contig 10999 bp, 11 predicted proteins | sample Coa_R1_4_FD_66440 | JGI IMG/M metagenome (GOLD analysis project Ga0070741, IMG submission 66440) | Surface soil microbial communities from Centralia Pennsylvania, which are recovering from an underground coalmine fire - Coalmine... | ecosystem: Environmental > Terrestrial > Soil > Unclassified ...
GCTCTTCGGCACCGGCTTCCGCGGCGAGCCACGGGCGGAGGCGGCGGGGCTGATCGAGGAGTTGAACGGGGCGGGCGTCCCGGTCGTCGCCGTCGACCTGCCCTCGGGCGTCGACGCCGACACCGGTGAGATCGCCGGCCAGGCGGTGCGTGCCGACGTCACCGTCACGATGCACGGCCGCAAGGTCGGCCTCGAGGTCGCGCCCGGGCGCTTCCACGCCGGCGAGGTGGTCGTCGCCGGCATCGGCCTCGACCACGGCGACACCCGCCATCGGGTGGTCTCGAGCGACGTCCTCTCGCTCGTCCCCCGCAAGCGGCCCGAGGACACGAAGTACACCGCCGGCGCGGTGCTCGTGGTCGGCGGCGCCCCCGGGACGACGGGCGCGATCAGCCTGACCGCGACCGCCGCCTTCCGGGCCGACGCCGGCTACGTGACCGTCTGCGCTCCGGCCGAGGCCCTTCCGGTGCTCGAGGGCAGGCTGCTCGAGGCGGTGAAGCGCCCCCTCGACGAGGCGCTCGCCGCTGTGGAGCGGCACGGCGCGCTCGCGGTCGGCCCCGGCCTGGGGCGGTCCGACGAGAAGCAGGCGCTCGTCCGCCGGCTGCTCGAGGAGACCGATCTGCCCGCCGTCGTCGACGCCGACGCGCTGTTCGAGCTCCGGCCGTTCGACCGGGCGGCGCCGACGGTGCTGACGCCGCACGAGGGCGAGCTCGGCCGCCTGCTCGGCCGCGAGTCGGCGTGGGTCGCCGCGCACCGCCTGACGGCGGCGACCGAGGCCGCCGAGCGGTTCGGGTGCGTCTGCCTCCTGAAGGGCGCCGACGCGCTGATCGCTGCCCCCGGCGAGGGCGTCCTGGTCGCGGCCCTCGGTCCGCCGTCGCTGGCGACGGCCGGCTCGGGCGACGTCCTGACCGGCGTGATCGGCGCCTTCCTCGCCAAGGGAATGGACGCGCGGGCCGCGGCGGCGGCGGGCGCGGTCGCGTGCGACGTCGCGGCCAGGCTCGGGCCGGCGCGGGGGCTCGTGGCCTCGGACGTCGTCAGCCTGCTCCCGGCCGCGCTCGGCTGAGCATGGCCCGGTCCGAGATCGAGATCGACCTCGGCGCCGTCCGCCGGAATGCGGCCGTGCTCCTCGCTGCGCTCGGCGGCGCCGAGCTCTGGGCCGTGGTGAAGGCGGACGGCTACGGACACGGCGCCGTCGACGTCGGCGGCGCGGCGCTGGCGGCGGGCGCGACCGCGCTCTGCACCGCCACCGTCGCGGAGGCGCTGGCAGTCAGGGCCGCCCTCCCGGAGGCGCGCCTGATCGTGCTCGGCCCCGCGGACGACGCCGAGGTGCGCGAGGCGCGCGAGGCGGGGCTCGAGCTCGCAGTCGCCGGCGCGCGACCGCTGCCGGAGGGCGTCCCGGTGCACCTCAAGCTCGACACCGGGATGGGCCGCTGGGGCCTCGCCGAGCTTCCCCCGCCCCCGGTGCAGGTCGTCGGCGTCATGTCCCACCTGGCGACCGCCGATTCGGACGCCGGCTTCGCCCGGCGGCAGATCGGGCGCTTCCGCGAGGCGACCGCCCCGTACCCGGGCCTCACCCGCCATCTCGCGAACAGCGCGGCGGCGCTCCGCCTGCCGGGCGCGCGGTTCGACGCCGCCCGGTGCGGCATCGCCCTCTACGGCCTGTCGCCATTCGGGACCGACCCGGCCGACGACGGCCTGACGCCCGTGCTGAGCTGGCGCAGCGAGCTCGCGCAGGTGAAGCTCCTCGACGTGGGGCAGAGCACGGGCTACGGCCGCCGGTTCGTTGCCCGGCGGCCGACCTGGATCGGCATCGTCCCGGTCGGCTACGGCGACGGGTTCCGGCGCGACCTGACCGGCACGACGGTCCTGGTCGAGGGCGAGCCGCGGGCCGTCGTCGGCACGGTCTCGATGGACGCCTTCGCGGTGGAGCTGCCCGCCGAGCTGCCCGTCGGTACGCCGGTCACGCTGATCGGCGACGGCGTGCCGGCCGATGCCCATGCCCGCGTCGCGGGCACGATCTCGTACGAGCTCGTTTGCGGCGTCAACACGAGCCCCTCGCGCGCCCGGCGGACGATCGTCGATGCTTAGCCTCGACGTGATCGCCGACCTGTTCACCGAGGACGAGGAGGCCTGGTTGGTGGGCGGAGCGGTCCGCGACGACCTGCTCGGCCGTCCTTCCTTCGACCTCGACGTCGCGTGCGCCGAGCCCGAACGGGCCGCGCGCCGCCTCGTCGCGCGCACGGGCGACGCGATCTTCCCGCTGAACGAGGCGTTCGGCGCCTGGCGCGTCGTCCTCGACCGCAGCCGAACGGTCGACTTCGCCGCGATCCGCGGCGGTGCGATCGAGGCGGACCTCGGCGGCCGCGACTTCACCGCCAACGCGATCGCCGTGCCGGTGCGGGGCGGGGAAGTGCTCGACCCGTTCGGCGGGCGGGCGGACATCGAGCGCCGTCTCCTGCGGACGGTCTCGGACGAGGTGTTCGACTCGGACCCGGTTCGGCTGCTGCGCGGCGTTCGCCTGGAGGCCGAGCTCGGCTTCCGCCTCGATCCGGCCGCGGAGGAGCTCACGCGCACGAAGGCCGCGCTCGTCACGCGGGCCGCCGGGGAGCGCACCCTGGAGGAGCTGCGCAGGCTGGGGGCAGCCGGCATCGAGCGGCTCGGCGAGCTCGGCCTGCTGGAGCCGCTCGGCGGCCGGCTCGACCCGCGTCTCCGCGCCTACGACTCGCCGTGGTTCCGCCTCGTCGTCACCTTCGGGGAGAACCTGGAGCGGTTGCCGATCCCCGGTGACCTGCGGCGGTGCGCGCGCACGCTCCTCCGCGCCCGGCCGCCCGCGGACGGCTCGCCGAGGGAGATCCACCGCTTCCGCCGCGCGACCGAGCCGTACGCCCTGGAGGCGCTCGCGTTCGTGGGCGCGGAGGCGCTGGCCGGCGCCGTCGAGCAGGCGCGCAGGCACGAGCCGGCGGAGCCCCTGCTGCGCGGCGACGAGCTCGGCATCCCGCCGGGGCCGGAGGTGGGGAGGCTGCTCGAGCTGGTCGCCGAGGAGCGCGCCGCGGGCACGATCTCGACCCGGGAGGAGGCGCTGGAGCTTGTCCGGCGATCGCTGGAGTAGGACCGCACAGCGGCTGGGCGATCTCGAGGAGCGCCGCCGCGCGGCGTTCACAGAGGCGGTCCAGGCGTTCGTCCAGCCGAAGGGAGACGAGCACGCGATCGACCTGGGCGCCGGGACCGGTGCGCTCGCGTTCGCGCTGTCGCCGTTCGTCGCCGACGTCCTCGCGGTCGACAGCTCGGCGGAGCTGCTCGACGAGGCCCGCCGCCGCGGCGGCGCCTTTCCCAACGTCACGTTCGTCGAGGGCGACGCGACCCGCCTCGACCCGGAGCTCGGCACGTTCGACCTGGCGGGCTGCGCGCGGGTCCTCCACCACGTCGACCGTCCGGAGAAGGTGGTCGCGACCCTCGCCCGCGTCACGCGCCTCGGCGGTCACGTGCTCGTCATCGACCAGATCGCGCCGGCCGATCCCCTCGTGGCGCTCGAGCTCGACCGCTTCGAGCGGGCCCGCGATCCCGAGCACTGCCGGCTGCTGCCCGACATCGACCTCCGCGCGCTGCTGGAGGCGAACGGCCTCGTCGTCGTCCGGACGAGGTTCGTGCACGAGGACCGGGATCTCTCCACGTACCTCGACCTCGCCGACTGCGAGGGGGAGGCCCGCGCGCGTGCCGAGGCGCTCGCACCGCCCTCGCCGGGCGCCCAGGTGGGCTGGTACCTCGCCGTCAAGCCTCTTCCCGCGGCATAGACTCCTGCCGGTGGACCGGGACTCCTCGCTCGCGCGCCTGGCCGACCTCGCCGTCACGCTCGGCGCCAACGTCCAGCCCGGCCAGATCGTCACCGTCGGCGCCGATCACGGCCAGCACGCGCTCGCGCGCGCGATCGCGGACAGCGCCTACCGGCGCGGCGCGCGATTCGTCGACGTCCAGTACTTCGATCCCTACGTGAAGCGCGCCCGGATCGCCCACGCGCCGGACGACACCCTCGCGTACGTCCCGCCGTGGTTCAGCCACAGGATGCTCGCGATCGGCACCGAGCGGGCGGCGCGGATCTCGCTCGCCGGGCCGAGCGTCACGGGTCTGCTGGACGACCTCGATCCCGCGCGCGCCGGCCGCGACCAGCTCCCGTTCATCAAGGAGATCCTCGACGTGATCAACGAGCGGACCTCCAACTGGACGGTCGTCCCCTGCCCGAGCCCGGCCTGGGCGGAGCTGGCCTATCCGGACCTCGCGGGCGACGGTGCGCTCGACCGGCTGTGGGAGGAGGTCTCGCACGTGTGCCGGCTGGACGAGCCCGACCCGATCGCGGCCTGGAACGAACGGGCCGACGAGCTCTCGGCCGCCGCCGGGCGGCTGAACGACCGGCGGTTCGACGCCCTCCACTTCGAGGGGCCGGGGACCGACCTGACCGTCGGGCTCCTTGCGACCTCCACGTTCCACGCGGCGCGCGACGAGACCGTCGACGGGATCGTCCATCTCGCCAACCTCCCGACCGAGGAGGTCTACGCCACGCCCGACCCCGAGCGCACGCAGGGCGTGGTGCGGTCGACCAAGCCGCTCGTCCTCGGCGACGGGACGATCATCCGCGGTCTCCGGGTGCGCTTCGAGCAGGGGCGGGCGGTCGAGATCGACGCGGACCAGGGTGCCGCGGTCATGCGCGGGCGCGCCGCCTTCGACGACGGTGCGTGCCGGCTCGGCGAGGTCGCGCTCGTCGACCGCGAGGGCCGCATCGGGCGGCTCGGCACCGTCTTCTTCGACACGCTCCTGGACGAGAACGCCGCCAGCCACATCGCCCTGGGCGACGGCTCCGACGAGGGGCTGTCGGACGAGGACCGCAAGCGCCGGAACCGCAGCTCGATCCACATCGACTTCATGATCGGCAGCGACGACGTCGCCGTCACCGGGATCACACGCGACGGCGAGCGCGTGCCGGTCCTCCGCGACGGCTCCTGGCAGATCTAAGGGACGGGCATCAGCCTGTCCCTTACCTGTCGCCGGGGTCAACGGAAGGCCAGGGGACAGGCTGAAGCCTGTCCCTTCGACAAGCTCCTTTACCTTTCGCCGGTGTCGCCGAAAGGCCAGGGGACAGGCTGAAGCCTGTCCCTTCGAGGTACCCTGCCGCCTTCGCCCGTTCCGCTACGACCGGACGAAGCGGCCGCTGAACCAGGCCAGGCCGCGCGAGAAGATTCCGGGGAGCGAGCCCTGCAGGATCGCGATGCCGCGGAACCACCAGGGCACGAAGCTCTCGCGCTTGTCGCGCGCGACCGCGCGGACGATCGTGCGGGCGATTCGCTCGACCGGGATCACCGTCCACTCGAGCGTCCGCGGGAGCACGCTCGGCTCCGGGAAGCCCTCGGTCCGCGAGAATCCGGGGAGGATCGTGTGCACCCGGATGCGCCGCGGGCGCAGCTGGGCGGCGACCGCCCGCGAGAACGCGAGTTGCGCGTGCTTCGACGCGGCGTAGGGGCCGGACGGCGGGAGCGCGACCGTGCCCGCGACCGAGACGACGTTGACGACGTCGGCCGGCGCGGCCGCCTCCAGCGCCGGGAGGAACGCGCGCAGGCACCAGATCGCGCCGAAGTAGTTGATGCGCATCACGTTCTCGATCCGCTCCGGCTCGCCGGTGAGGAAGTCCGCCTTGCCCGGGATGCCGGCGTTGTTGACCAGGAGCTCGATCCGCGGGTGGCGCGCGCGGACGCGCTGCGCGAGCGCGTCGACCGCCGCCGGGTCGCCGACGTCGCAGACCTCGGCCTCGGCGCCGAGCTCGTCCGCGAGCGCCCGGAGCCGCTCCTCGTTGCGTGCGACGAGCACGCACCGCCAGCCGTCCGCGACGAGCAGGCGGGCGACCTCCGCACCGATTCCGCTCGATCCCCCCGTGACCACGGCAACGCGCTCGCCCACGGCCAGCAAGGTTAGACTCGCGCGGTGTCAGGCGGCGCATTCGCGGGCAAGCGCGGGCTCGTTCTCGGAGTCGCGAACAAGCGCTCGATCGCGTGGGCGATCGCCCGGCGGCTGGCCGAGGGTGGCGCGCAGCTGGCGTTCACCTTCCAGGGCGAGCGGATCGAGTCGAGCGTCCGCGAGCTCGCCGGCTCGGTCGACAGCCCGCTCGTCACCGAGTGCGACGTCCGTTCCGACGACGACATCCGGCGCGTGTTCGAGGAGGCGGGGAGCGCCTTCGGCGGCAGCCTCGACCTACTCGTGCACTCGGTGGCGTTCGCGGCCGCCGAGGATCTCGAGGGGCGCTTCACCGACACCCCGCGCGAGCGCTTCTGGATGGCGGTCGACATCTCGGCCTACTCGCTCGTCGCCTGTGCACGCGCCGCCGAGCCGCTGATGGAGGCGGCGGGCGGAGGCTCGATCCTGACGATGACCTACCTGGGCGGGGAGCGCGCCGTGCCGCACTACAACGTGATGGGCGTGGCGAAGGCGACGCTCGACTCGTCGGTGCAGTACCTCGCCTGGGACCTCGGCCAGAAGAACATCCGCGTGAACGCCGTCTCGGCCGGCCCGGTGCGGACGCTCGCCGCCCGGTCGATCGCCGGCTTCCCGACGATGGAGGCGATCGTCGAGGAGCGCTCGCCGCTCCACCGCCCGATCGACGCCGACGACGTCGGCGCCGCCGCCGCCTACCTGCTCTCCGACGAGGCGAAGAACGTCACCGCGACCACGCTCTACGTCGACAGCGGGTACCACGCGGTCGGGATGTAGCAGGCCCCTAGAGCCAGGGCTTCGCGGTCATCACGAAGACGATCGCGACCAGCAGCACCATGTCGAGGCGGGCGCAGAGCAGGATGCGGCGGATCCGGTGCTGTACCTCGGGATCGTCGGCGCCTTTCGACGTGATCAGCGCGGCGAGCCGCTTGGATTCGGGGCCGAGGAAGAAGGCGCCGGTCGCGAAGGAGAGCCCCCAGCCGACCAGCGCGAAGACGACGAAGAACTGGTCGTAGGTCCACGGGCTCTGGCCGTTCTCCATCAGCCCGAAGCCGAGCGCCAGGACGATCAGGGACAGCGGGGCGTAGAAGCGCTCGCCGAGCAGCCCGATCTTGCGGGCCATGCTCGCCTGCTCGGCCGGCGTGTCCCGCCGCACCGTCAGGAAGGCGTAGATCGTGATCGTCGACCCGCCCCCGACCCAGAGGACGGCGGCCAGGACGTGGCCGGTCTTGAACCACTCGTACCAGGTGATCGCCAGCGGCATCGGCGCGGGAATCTACCAGGCTCGCCTAGGGGAGTGCATAGGCGACGACACGCGCCCCGCGGGGCTTGCCGCGCAGCTCGAAGAGCGGCCCCGAGTCGAGCGTGACCAGGTGCCAGCGCGCCCCGGAGAGCCCGATGTGCTTGGTGCGGAGCGTGTCGACGGTCAGCCGCGAGTGGAAGCGGCCGTCCACCGAGACGCTCACCTGCTCAGGCTGCGGCGACTGCATGAACAGGCGGAGGATGCCGGCGCCGTACACCAGGAGCGACGCGTGGCGCGAGCTCATCTGGTGGCCGACCTGGTCGGGCGGGAACCAGCCCTGGCAGAAGATCGCGTCGTCGTGCGGCGGCCCGGGGAACGGCGGCGCCGCGCTCGACCGGCCGCGGACGAATGCCGTCACCGCGCCGTCGGTGGTCGTGGGGCGCCACCCGTGCCGGACGAGGCCGCGCCACGCGAGCCAGGCGCTGTCCGCGACCACGGGGTTGTCGGCGAAGAGGCCGCGGTGCAGCGTGATCGTCGACACCTTCAGGATCGAGAGACGCGACGCGACCCCGGTCGTCCAGTCGCCGCAGTCGAGCGGCTGCAGGTGCCGCGCGACGACGTCCGCCTCGCGCGGGGCCGTGGTCGAGTACCCGAGCGGCCGCTCGCGGAGGACCTGCTGCTCGTAGTGCTGGTAGACGCTCCCGTAGTGGATGTCCGGGGTGAACACCGGCACCTCCACCAGCCGCCCCGGCGGCGCGCTCTTCACCGCCGCATAGGCGGCGTTCGACGTGTCCGCGGCGGATCCGTGGAACGCGCGGACGTGCAGGTCGGCGACGAGGACGACCGCGACGACCGCGCCGAGCGCGAGCGGCGGCACGCGGGCCGCCTCGGGCCGCTCGAGCGCCCAGTCGACCGCGAACGCCAGCAGCGCCGCGAGGCAGAGGCACGCGATCGGCATCAGCCGCTCGGGCACGCGCGGGTAGCGAAGCGGCGGAAAGTGGTGCCAGATCGTCGAGTAGAGGGGGAAGTGCGTCCCGAGCGCGAGCAGGATCGGGACGACGGCGCCGACGCCGAGGACGAGCGCCAGCCCGTGCCGGCGCGAGACCGCGAGCAGCACGAGCCCCGCGATCGCGAGGAGCGGCGTCAGCCAGCCGAGGAAGACGAAGGCCTCGACGCCGTGGCGCGTGTGCCGGGAGAGGAAGTCGACCCCGGTCGCGGAGTAGAACCGGACCTCGCCGAGCGACCGCCCGCCGGAGTCGATCGAGCCGGCGATCACCGTTTCGCGGATCAGCAGCCCGGCGGCGACGGCGGCGACGACGCCGACGCCGGCAGCGACCAGGTCGCGCCGCGCGAGCGTCCGGCACCCCGCGTAGAGGGCGTAGAACGGGATCGCACCGAGGGCGAGGTGCACCTGGCCGGACAGTGGGATCGACGCCAGCGCTGCCCACGACAGCGCCCACCAGCCCCAGCGGCCCGACCGGTGCGCCCGCTCGAACGCCCAGAGCGCGAGGGCCAGCAGCAGCGACGTCGGCCCGAGCAGGTGGCCGCGGCTCTGCATGACGCGGTAGGGGGCGATCTCGAACGCGAGCCCTCCCGCCGCGGCCGCCGGCAGCGACAGCTCGAGCTCGAGCAGCCAGAGCATCGCCAGCACCCCGGCGGCGAACAGGCACAGCAGGGTGAAGACGTTCCACGCGAGCACCGCGCCGAGCACGCGGTCGAGCGGCCAGTACGGCAGCCCGAACGGCCACCAGGCCGGATTCACCCGCGAGCCCGCCTCCGGCTGGAACGAGTACGGGTCGGTCCACGGCGCGCGGCCGTGCTCGAGCTGGTGGCCCGCGAGCCAGAGCCGGTAGTCGGACTGGAGGTGGTCGCCGGGTGCGGCCTCCCCGTGCCCGGGCGCGCCCCCGGCCATGAACTGCGTGGCCACGTGCAGGACGGCGGGCTCGGTCGCGACGATCGCCGCGACCGCGAGCACGGCGCAGGCTAGAGCGCTCGGGCCGCCGCCAAGAGCTCGTCGAAGTCGGGCTCCACGTCGTTCTCGTAGATCCACGCGCCCCGCACCTCTCCTTCGCGGTCGATCAGGAATGCGGTCCGCCGCGCGACGTCCCGCATGCCCCGGTAGTCCTGCGCGACGTCGAACCCGCGGACCGCCTCGCCGTTCCAGTCCGAGAGCAGCCCGACCGTGAGGTCGAGCGCCTGCATCCAGGCGATGTGCGTCCAGGGCGAGTCGCGCGAGATCCCGAACGCCCGCACCCCGATCGCCTCGAACTCGGGGCCCCTGTCACGCAGGAGCTCCATCTCGTTCGTTCACGTCGAGGTCCAGTCGAAGAGGTAGAAGAGGAGGAGGACGGGGCCGTCCTCGACCATCTCCGCGATCGTGTGCCGCTCGCGTGGCCCGACCCAGACCGTCGCCTCGGGGATGCGGTCGCCGATCGCCAGCACGTCAGGCGCCCCCGACCCGGACGACGACGCGGTGGTCGTACGTGTCGACCGTCAGGACGTTGCCGTGCCGCGCGATCCGCTCGGGGCCGCTGGGGAGCAGCAGGCGACCCTTGACCTTGCCGGTGGCGCGGTCGAGCGCGTACAGGTAGTCGGGCTCGGCGGTGAAGCCGTAGCCGGAGACGATCGTGTCGTTCAGCAGCACGAAGTTGCCGGCGTTGGCCACGAGCGCGGGGCTCCGCCAGCGCAGCTTCCCGGTCTTCAGGTCGACCGCGTTCACGTACGCGTTCAGCCCGTACGAGGACTTCGCGTAGGTGAGGTGCGCGGTCTCGGCGAAGAGCACCCCGGCGGCCTCCTTCGCGTAGACGACCTGCTCGTAGACGAACTCGCGCTCGCCCGGTGCGATCCTGGGCGGCAGCGCAAACTTCCGGAAGTCGTAGGCGTAGCGCCCGGGGGCGACGACGACGTGCTGCGTGCCGCCGTCCGGGCCCTCGAGCCGGAGGGGCCTGGAGGAGGGCGAGCGGACGAGCCGCCCCGGGTCGGCCGGCGTCGACGAGACGATCCGGAACGTGACCTTGCCCGAGCCGGCCCCGGTCGCGGGAGCGTGGAACTGCGGTCGCGGCAGGACCGTCACCGGCTGGGCCGCGATCGCGGCCGAGGCGAGCAGGAGCCGGAGCATGCGCGAACCCTACGCGGTGGCCGGGACGGCCTCGGTGGCGGCGGCGATCTCCCGGACGACCTCGACGATGTCCCGGTTGGCGTTGTAGATCCGCAGCTGGCGGTCGGCGCCGTTCCCGCGCGCGAGGATCTCCCGGATCCCCTCGAGCTCCCGCTCCGCGCCGAGCTCGCGGGCGTGCGGCTCGATGTCCCGGAGGGTGCGCCGGACGAGCTGGGCGACCGGCACGCGGTTGCGGCGGCCGGTCGCGAGGTCGATCACCGGCGCCTCGAGCCCGTAGCGGGCGGCGAGCCACTTGTTCTCGGCGGTCAGGATCCGGTGGTACGACGGGATCGTCGCGCCTGCGTCGAACTGCTCGGAGTAGAGCTTGACCAGCGCCTGGCAGAACGCCGCGACGGCGACCGCGTCCTCGACGCGGGTGACCGCGTCGCAGATCCGGATCTCCACCGTGCCCAGGCGGGGGTGCAGCCGGATGTCCCACCAGATGTGCGTGTAGTCGGCGATGCACCCGGTGCGCTCGAGCTGGCCGACGACCTCCGCGTAGTCGGCGTAGTCGCGGAACCGCGGGGGCGGCCCGGAGCGCGGAAAGGCGGCGAAGACCATCTGCCGGCTCGACGCGAGCCCGGTCGGCTCACCGCGCCAGAACGGCGAGCTCGCGGTCAGCGCGAGCA
>Ga0070741_10019081_pt1 | contig 10997 bp, 10 predicted proteins | sample Coa_R1_4_FD_66440 | JGI IMG/M metagenome (GOLD analysis project Ga0070741, IMG submission 66440) | Surface soil microbial communities from Centralia Pennsylvania, which are recovering from an underground coalmine fire - Coalmine... | ecosystem: Environmental > Terrestrial > Soil > Unclassified ...
CACGCGCCGCACTACGTTGTCCCCTTTCTGCAGACCCCGTTCGTGGTCACGGTCCACGATCTGATCCACCTGCATCGCCGGAACCCGCTGCAGCGCACCTACGCGCGGTCGATGATCGGGCGGGCGGTCCGCCGCAGCCGGGCAGTGTTCACGGTGAGCGAGGCGGTGCGAACAGAGATCGCGGCGGCCTTCGATCACCAGAGCAGAATCACCGTCACTCCGAACGGCGTCGATCCGATCTTCCTCTCCCCCGGTCCCGCGGCCGAGGGGAGCTACTATCTGTTCGTGGGAAACGACAAGCCGCACAAGAACGTCGATGGACTGGTGAAGGCGTTCGAGATGCTCCATCCACTGGAGCTCGTCCTCGCCGGCGGAAGCTTCGAGCGCTTCCGCGGCCGCCAGGGAATCCGCATCGAAGGCTTTGTTCCGATCGAGCGTCTGGCGGCGCTCTATCGCGGAGCGATCGCGCTGGTACAGCCGAGCCTCGATGAGGGATTCGGTCTGCCGGCGCTGGAAGCGATGGCCTGCGGCACGGCGGTGATCACCTCCACCGCGCCGGCGCTGATCGAAGTGACCGGCGATGCGGCGCTGCACGCGGACGGGCAATCGGTCGGCGAGATCGCCGCGGCGATGCGCCGCGTGCGCGACGACGAAGCGCTGCGCGCGACGATGATCGCGCGCGGCCGCCAACGCGCGCGCGCGTTCACCTGGCGGCGTTGCGCGCAAATCACGCGCGATGCATATCGCTCCGCATTTCGTGTTTTTAAAGGAAGCGCTTGACAATGCGTTTTATTAATCGCATATTTACGTGAAGAAAAATGATGATCACCAGAAACTGGATGCTCCATTCAGTGCCTGTTGATGGTCATCACTCCGCGTCTCCCCAAATTTCCGACCTCCAACTCAATCCAGCTTGCCGGAGCAATCCGGCACTTGATGCCAAGGATGCGCGACCGGGAGGTCCCGTACGGCATGAAAGGTGGTGAGCAGAATGGCCACAAAGAAGAAAGCAGCGAAGAAGACCAAAAAGTCGTCGAAGAAGAGATAAAACGACATCGACTTTGGGGAGTCGTATTCTGAGGGGCCGCGCTCGCGGCCTCTCAGTTTTTTCGCTTCCCGAACTTTTCCCCATCCTCCTCGTAGAATCCGGCATGCGCACTCTGCTCACTGCCGCCGCGCTCCTGGCCCTCGCGGCGCCGGCATTCGCCGATGCCACCGTGGTCCACTCCTTCTCCTCGGCCCTGCCGCGCGGCGCGATCCGCCGGGTCATCGTCGACATCCCCGCGGGTGAGATCACCATCCGCAACGGCGCCGCCGACCGCATCCGCCTCTCCGGATCCGTGGAGCGGGAGTACGACGACTATCGATCGCGCCAGGAAGCACAGCGCGTGGTCGACGACGCCGCCGCGGAGATCTTCGTTCACGGCGACGAGGCCCTCATCCGCCGCACCTTCGGCCCGAATGCCAAAGGATGGCGCGTGCGCAACTCCGGCCTGCGGCTGACGGTGGAGGTGCCGCGCGGCATCGACGTCGACATCGAGACACGCTACGGCGACCTGACGATAGAAGGCGATTTCGGAGACATCGACGCCGATCTGCGCGCCGGCGAGATCCACATGCGCATGCCGCGCGCCTCCGTTCGCGATCTCACCGCCTCCGTACGCGTGGGAGAAGTCCATGCCGATTTCGGCGACCAGCGCGAAGACCGTGAAGGGCTCTTCCCCGGCAGCACGCATTTCTTCAACGCCGGCGGCCGATCGCGCGTCAACGTTCACACCACCTTCGGCGAGCTGCACATCACGCTCACTCGCTAACGAACCTCTGCTCAGGTTCGCACTCCTTCGCCCCCGCGCAGCGGGAGAGGAGAGTTCGACTTGTGCAGAGCTTCGGGATCTCACTCGATCGCCGGGTACATCCACGAGTGCTGCAGGCCCGCGTGGCGCTTGCCGTAGCGCCGCGGGACGTCCTGCGTCCAGTCGCTCGGCATCACCAGGCAGATCAGGAGGATCGCCGCGAGGAAGACTCGCCGCGGCCAGAGAATCGCGCTGCCGCCTTCCGCCGGCCGCACTTCGATCACCACGCGCTTCGCACGCGCAAACCAGATCCACAGCAAGAGCCCGATGGCGCTCATGAAGAGATTCAGGCTCTGGCCCGTGGCCAGCCCGAACAGGCGCGTCGGATATTCGCGAAAGAGATCGACGAAGATCCGCAGGAAGGCATACCAGAAGATGAAGTTGGCCATCACCACGCCTCGCTTCGGACTGCGGCGGCGGATGGCGATCAGCAGCGGAACCAACAGCAGATTCTTGATCGCGTCGTAGATCACCACCGGATGCCGGAAGCCTTCGGTATCGGGGAACTTCACTCCCCACGGCATCGATGTGATGCCGCCGACGATCTGCCCGTCGATGAAGTTGCCGATCCGCCCCACGCCCATCAGAAACGCGCCGGGGATCACCAGCGCGTCGGCGACGGTCAGAAACGGCCGCCGATGGATGCGGCAGAAGATCGCCGTTCCGATCGTTCCTCCGAGCAGCAGCCCATGCGTACTCATGCCGCCGAGCCAGATCCACGGAATCTTTGCCGGATGCGCCAAGTAATACGGCCATTCGTAGAAGATCACTTCGACCACGCGCCCGCCGATGACCACGCACGCCGCGAGCAGGATGCTGATGTCGTAGACCTCGACAATCGAGAATCCGAGCCGCTTGCGCTGGCTTCGGAACCAGAGAAAGACCTCGAAGAAGCCGAGGGTGTAGCTCAGGCCATAGAACCAGAGGTAGAGGCCGTCGACACGGCCGAGAACGGGATCGATGTGGTGGACGAAGGGCCCGATCACCGCATGATTATGCGCGCCCCTCATCCGCCGCTTCGCGGCACCTCCTGCCCGCAAGCGGGGAGGAGGGAGTCAAGCGGGGGATCGACGCATCACGAACTGTTCCGCCTCCTCACGGGTGTGCACTTCGCCGCGGAGCTGCGCTTCGAGAAGAGCGCGTTTGACCGCCCCGAGTCGCGGACCCGGCTCCAGTCCGGTGAGCGCGGCGATGGCCTGGCCGTCGAGCAGCGCCTTGGTGGCGAAGAGGCGCGGCGGGATCGAAATCTCTGCCTCGCCGATCGCGCGCAGCAGCGGCGGGAGTTGCCGCGCGATCGCCTCCCCGGCATCGTAGAGTGCGATGACCCCGGAGTCGCGCAGCAGGCTCTGAAGCGTACGCACCTCGTGGAGCAGCGCAGCGCTCCACTTCCAGCGCTCCGCGAATGGCCGGGGGTCGCGCAGCAGAAGGGCGTACGCGCCGGCGAGTGAGAGATCGTCGGCGTGAAAGCGATCGGGATCGAGCTGATAGCCAAACAGCGGCTCGTCGAGTGCTGTCTCGTTGAGCAGGCGCAGCGCTTTGCGAAAGCGGCCGGCGGAGAACGTCGCGTGCAGCTCGTACGTGACGCGCTCCGCGGCGATGGTAACGATTCGCGCGGCACGTCTGCGGACCGCCGCGACCGTCGCCGGGTCGATGGTGAAGTCGAAGCGCGCCGCGAGCCGCACCGCACGGAGCATCCGCAGCGGATCGTCCTGCAGGTTCTGAGGATTGATCATCCGCACGACGCGGCGGCGGATGTCCTCCTGTCCCCCGAACGGATCGCGGATCTCGTCGGTGGCGAGATTCACGGCGATGGCGTTCATGGTGAAATCACGGCGGCCGAGGTCTTCCTTTCGCGAGAAGTCGTAGACGCGAGTTTCGAGGACCACGCGGTAGACCGTCATCTCGCCGCGCCCCAGGGTGATGACCTTGCCGAGCGAAGAGGCGCAGGCGAGCGGATCGTCACACTCCACGTCGACGTCGTTGGGGATCACATCGAGAAGGAGATCGCGGACCGCCCCGCCGACCGCCTCGGTATCCGGCGGGAGCGAGCCGAGCTCGGGAAATCGCCACAGCAGCGCGTTACGCAACATGATTGCGCAGCGTGCCGATGCCCTCGATCTCCACCTCCACGATGTCGTTCGCGACCAGCGGCCCGATTCCCGCGGGCGTTCCGGTGAGGATCACGTCGTTTTCCTCGAGCGTCATCACCGACGAGATGAACTCGATCAGCACGGCGCAGGGGAAGACCATCATGCTCGTCCGTCCGTTCTGCCGAAGCTGGCCGTTCACGCGCGTGGTCAGCGCGAGGTCGGAGGGATCGACATCGGTTTCGATGCACGGGCCGATGGGGCAGAAGGTGTCGAAACTCTTGGCGCGCGTGAATTGCACGTCCTTTTTCTGCAGATCGCGCGCGGTGACGTCGTTGGCGCAGGTGAAGCCGAGAACGAATTCGCGCCAGCGGTCGCGCGGAACGTTTCGCCCACGCTTGCCGATGACCATGGCCAGCTCTCCTTCGTAGTCGACGCGCTGCGACTGCGGCGGACGGACGATGGTCCCGCCCGGCGGCAGCAGCGCGCTCGGCGGCTTCAGAAAGATGATCGGCTCGGGCGGAGTCTCGTTTCCCAGTTCCCTGGCGTGGTCCGCGTAATTGCGTCCCACGGCGATGATCTTCGACGGGGTGGCCGGCGGCAGAATCTGCGCCCCGGCGGGAAGCTCGCCGGCGGTGACCACGCGGCCACTCTGAAGAAAGCGGTAGATTTTCAAGATGCGCGGATTGTATTCGCCTTTGGAGTGCTACACCCCGGCCGGCTGGCCGCCGCGGTCGTAGATCAGCCACAGGCCGCTGAAGCCGCGCAGAAGGCGGAAGCGCGAGCGGTAGAGCTGGTGCAGGATCTTCGGGTTCGAGTAGTAGACGGCCTCGTGCAGGAAGTCGTTGAACTGCTCGTCGAGTTCCTTACCGCAGTCGAGGCTCTGCTTTGCCAGCTCGAGGATCTCGGCATCCGGCGCAACGCCGGCGCCGATCGACGCGGCGAGCCGCGTCGCCTCCTCATCGACCTTGATTCGAAGTGCGGCCGCGCGGAGGTAAAGAACCCACAGCTCGTCGTTGTCCTCGTCGGCCTCCGGAGGGCGGCGGTCGAACAGCTTCTGGTAGGCGCCGATCTCCCACGGTTCGAGCCGCAGCTCCTTGATGTTCGGAAACTCCGCGACCTCTTCCGGCATGACCGCCGGGTCGGCAACGTCGATCGCCGCGGCAATCCGCAGCAGGAACGGATGCAGGACCGGATCGGTGCCGAAGCGGCTGGTGATGTTCTCCACCTGCTGCGCGTCGGCGAAGAATGACGACGGCAGTTCGGCGGTGGCCTCGACTTCGTCGCTCCCCAATCCGCGGTCGAGCTGCGCCAGGATGTTTCCCATGCTCTGCTTCAGATGGGTGATGACGTCGTGCTTGACGTTCGAGGCGGCACGCGACGAATCGAAGCGCTGCTTGAACTCGCGGAAGCGAGCGATCTCCTCGAGCAGCTCGGGATTGGTGTAGCCGAAGTTCCGCTCGATGGCCGGACCGTGTTCCATCAGCTTCTGCGCATCATCGATGATGCGGTGCTCCTCTTCGTGATACAGCTTGAGGAACTTGTTCTTGGTGGCCACGTTCAGCTCGACGATGGCCATCAGAATGTCGGGATGGAAGTAGAGGTGACCGAGGCGGTGCTTGAAGAGGCGCGCGTTCTTGAGCAGGTTGCGCTCGGTGAGCTCTTCGAACGCCTGCGCCGCCTGAATGTCCTCCCGGATCACGCGCACGGCACGGATCAGACGGACAACCTCTTCCTGCGGGGCTTCGATGGGGCGAAGGATGGTGGTGAGGGCGATGATCCGCTCGCGGAATTCGAGCGAATCACGCGAGCTGTACTCGCCGCGGTCGGCGATGAAGTCCTCGCCGATGCGCGTGAACAGGTAGTCGAGCTTGTCGCGGCGGTCGCCCTCCAGGGCATCGGCGTAGAGATAGAACTTGATCAGAAAGTGCAGGATGCTTTCATCCTGCCGTTTGAGCTTTTCGAAAAATCGCCGGACGACGGAGGCGCTGATCTGATCGTCCGCGCGCAAGAGCTGCGTGGTCACTCGATCGAGGGACAGCTCGCAGAGTCCGAGCGCCGCTCCCGCCTCCTGCACCTGCGAGGCATTGAGGGTGTTGCTGGCGGCCTTGATGCGCTCGTAGGTGTTCTGGAAATCGATGCGGTAGGGCAGATCGGTGTCCAGAACGCTGCGGAAGGCACCGGAGGCAAACTGATGGTAGGTCCAGATCGATTTGAATCGGTCCGACAACCGGACGTAGCGCCCGTGCAGGACTCCTATCTCGGCGACACTCATGGGGTTGGGTCGAATAGCGAGATGTTAGAATTCTCGCATACATGCCCCCCGTGACGTTAATCACCAAATCCCAAATTGATGCGCGCGTGGCCGAGATGGGCCGGCAGATCAGCGCCGATTTCGCCGGCACGCAGCCGATCGCTCTCTGCGTGCTCAAGGGCGCGGTGTTCTTCTGCAGCGACCTCATGCGTCACATCTCCATCGACATGGCCCTCGACTTCATCCAGGTCTCCTCCTACGGCAACGAGAAGTACTCTTCCGGGGTGGTAACCATCCTCAAGGAGCCGCAGCTCGACATGCATGGCCGTGCCGTGCTGATCGTGGAGGACATCATCGACAGCGGCCTGTCGATGCGCGAGGTCTTCCGCTACATCGAGAGCCGCGGCGCCTCACCGCTGAAGACGGCGACGTTCCTCGACAAGCCGGCAGCACGCAAGGTCGCCTTCCGCGCCGACTACGTCGGTTTCTCCATCGACCCCCAGTTCGTCATCGGCTACGGACTTGACTACGCGGAGAGATATCGCAATATCCCGGAGATCCAGGTCCTGTCGGATTAACGCAACCACCCTCCAACCAGCAGCGCAATCATTACGGCGCCGAGGGCCAGGCGGTAGTAGACGAAGATCGACGTGGTGTGCGTCTTCAGGTAGCGGATCAAGAACCAGATCGAGGCGTAGCCGGAGATGAAGGCGACGACGATTGACACCACGATCGGAGTCCATCCGAGTTGCGCGAGGTGATGCCGCTCCTTGAACAGCTCCAGAAACCCGGCCGCTCCGACCGCGGGAATGCTCAGCAGGAATGAATAGCGCGCCGCAGTGGGGCGGTCGACGCCGCGGAAAAGCGCGGCCATGATCGTCGATCCACTGCGCGACGAGCCGGGAATCAGCGCCAGACACTGCCCCAGGCCGATAGCCACGGCGTCGGTCACGTTGAGCTCTTCGAACGAGCGAAGTTGTCGCCGCCGCACGTACAGTTCTGCGAGCTCGAGCAGGATGGCGATGACGATGACCGTGGAGACGATGATCCACAGCCCGCGAAACGTCGACTCGATGTACTTCTTCAGCGCCAGCCCGAGGATCACGATGGGGATGGTGCCGATCACGACGAGCCACGCCTCGCGCGAGTCGGTGCCGGCCAGCGGACGGCGGCTGGCCAGCCCGGCGAAAAATCCGCGCACCAACCGCACGATGTCGCCGGCGAAGTAGATCAGCGCGGCGATCCACGTGCCGAACTGGATGACCGCCGAGGCCGCCGCCCCCGGATCACCCCATCCGAGCAGCACCGGAACGATTTCCAGGTGCGCCGTGGAGGAGATGGGGATGAACTCCGTCAAGCCTTGTACCAGGCCAAGTACCACCGCTTCGAGAATCGACATAGTCAGTGCCAAGTGCCAAGTGCCGAGAGCCATACCCCCGCTCAGCACTCGGCACTCGGTACTCCTTTTCTACATCTCCCAGATCACCGGCAGAATCATCGGCCGCCGCCCCATGGTCCTGCGAAAGTAGCGCTTGAGTGTGGCGCGCATCGCTTCCTGCAGCAACTCCGAGTCGCGGACCTCCTCCACCTGCGTTTCCGTAAACATGCCAGCCAGCAGACGGCGGACCTCATCGAGCATCTCCTGATTGCTGTCCACCTGCATCAGGCCGCGGGTGATGATCTCCGGCTCACGGACGAGCCTGCCGCTGCTGTCAACGGCGATGACGACGATCACGAACCCGTCCTCCGCGAGGTGCTGCCGGTCGCGCACGACCACCTCCGGCACTTCCTCCGCCTCGGCATCGATGAACACCTTGCCGTTCGGCACGCGCTCCTCGAGCACGCGGATCGTCTCGCCGTCGATCTCCGCCACCTGCCCGTTGGTGATGACCACCCCGTGCGGAACCCCGACGTTCTCCGCCAACCGCGCGTGGTGAATCAGATGCCGCAGCGTCCCGTGGATGGGGACGAAGAACTTCGGCCGCGTGAGGTTGAGCATCAGCTTCAGCTCTTCCTGACATGCATGTCCCGACACGTGCACGTCGGCCGTGTCCCAGGTCATCACCTCGGCGCCGCGCCGGTAAAGGTGATCGACCATGTGCACCACGGCGCGTTCGTTTCCGGGGATGGTCCGCGCGGAGATGATCACCGTGTCGCCGCGCATGATCTCCACCTGCCGGTGCTCACCGATGGCCATGCGCGACAGCGCCGAGGTCGGCTCTCCCTGCGTCCCCGTAGTGATGATCACCAGGGGAGCGCCGCCGCCCTCGGCGACCCCATTGGCCCGCACCTCGCGCGGGATGTGCAGATGGCCCAGGCGCTCCGCGGTCTCCACGTTGTCCACCAGCGAACGCCCAACGATGAACACCTTGCGTCCGTGCCTGCGCGCGAGATCGACCACCTGCTGGACGCGATGGATGTGCGAGGCGAACGTGGTGAGGATGATCCGGCCGCGCGCGGTGGCGAACACCGACTCCAGCGCGCTGCCGACCGAACGCTCCGACGGACAATGCCCCTCCACGAGCGCGTTGGTGGAGTCGGACAACAGCAGCAGCGTCCCTTCCTCGCCATAGCGCGCGAGCGCGGTAAGGTCGGTGGAACGGCCGTCGATCGGCGTGTGGTCGACTTTGAAATCTCCGGTGTGAATCAGGGTACCGATGGGTGTGCGGATGGCGTACGCGAGGCAGTCGACGATCGAATGCGTGACGCGGATGCCCTCGACGCGGAACGGTCCGACCTCCACCACGTCACGCGGCTTGATGGCGCGCAAGTCGATTCCCTCGATGCCGAACTCGTCGAGCTTGTCCCGAAGAAACCCCAGCGTCAGCGGCATTCCGTATACGGGGACCGGCACGCGCTCGACGAGGAATGGCAGCGCGCCGATGTGGTCCTCGTGCGCGTGCGTGAGGAACACCGCCCGCAGCCGCGACGCGTTCTCGAACAGATACGACATGTCGGGAACGATCACGTCGACGCCGAGCGTCGCGGCATCGGGGAACATCATGCCGCAGTCGATGGCCATCATGTCGCTGCCGTACTCGACGACCATCAGGTTCATCCCGATCTCGCCGAGGCCGCCGAGAGGCACGATGCGCAACACGCTGCGCGTGGTGCCGTCGTCGGGAGCCGGTTGTCGGTTGTGGTCCACGGTTTACGGGTAGATGCGAGTCAGCATGCGCGGATAGGGGATCGTCTCGCGCAGATGGGGAACGCCACAGATCCAGGCGACGACGCGTTCGACGCCCATTCCGAATCCGGAGTGCGGGAAGGTCCCGTATTTCCGGATATCGAGATACCACTGAAAAGCCTCGATCGGCAGGTCGTGCTCGCGCAGGCGCTGCAGCAGCAGATCGTGATCGTGGATGCGCTGCGAGCCGCCGATGATCTCGCCATACCCTTCGGGGGCGATCATGTCCAGGGCCAGCGCCACGCTCGGATCGTTCGGATCGGGTTGCATGTAGAAGGCCTTGATCGCCGCCGGATAGCGCGTGATCATCACCGGGCGGTCGAACGAGTTGGCGATCGCCGTCTCCTCGTCGCCGCCGAAGTCGTCGCCGAACTTGACCGGCATCCCCTTGCCCGCCAGCAGATCGATCGCCTGGCGGTAGGTGATGCGCGGGAAGGGACGCGTCACGCGCTCGAGCCTCGAGGTATCGCGCTCGAGCGTCTTCAACTCTTCCGGGCAGCGATCGAGCACCCGGTCGACGATCGTCTCGATGAACTCCTCGGCCAGATCCTGCAGGCCGTCGAACTCCAGGAAGGCCACCTCCGGCTCGACCATCCAGAACTCCATCAGGTGGCGCCGCGTCTTCGACTTCTCCGCGCGGAACGTCGGGCCGAAACAGTAAACGCGGCCGAACGCGGCGGCTGCCGGCTCCAGATAGAGCTGGCCCGATTGCGACAGATAGGCCTTCTCGCCGAAGTAGTCGGTCTCGAACAGCGTCGAGGTTCCTTCGCAGGCGGCGGGCGTGAGAATCGGCGAATCGATCAGCACGAAATCGCGCTCGTAGAAAAAGTCGCGGCACGTTTGTTCGATCTCATTGCGAATGCGCAAAATGGCATGCTGCTTCGACGACCGGAACCAGAGATGGCGAATGTCCATGAGGAACGCCGTCCCATGTTCCTTCGGCGTGATCGGATAGTCCTGCGTCAGGGCGACGATTTCGAATGCGGTGACGCCCAGCTCCACACCGCCCGGCGCGCGTTTCTCCGCGCGTACCGTTCCCGTGACGCGTACCGTCGACTCCTGGGTCACCTCTTCGACCGCGCGCCAGGTCGCCTCGCTGACCTCGTTCTTTGGGACAACGCATTGCAGGTAGCCGCTGCCGTCGCGAACGATCGCAAACTGCAGCTTCCCCGCCGTGCGCTTGTTGTAGAGCCACCCGTTGAGGGTGACGTTCTCGCCGAGGTGGTTGGGAAGATCTTTGATGCGGATGGCGGTCATGAAGCTGGCGATTGTAAAGGATGAAGGATGAAAGGATGAATGGGGGGCGGGCGGGATTCATCCTTCTCGCGGCACCTTCACGGTCAAACCCATCGGCATGATCGTGATCACCAGCGGCGGTGCCATGGTGAACACCTCCCCGTCGATTCCCAGGTGCAGCCGCTGCTTCGCCGACTGCACTTTAAGGTGCGTGGTGCGGAAGGAGCGGAACCCCGGCGCCCGAGTGACGCGCCCGGCGAGATAGTGAGCCAGAAAGCGCACCAGAGCGATCCGAGGAAGATGCGGAAGCCAGTACACCGACAGCCGCCCTCCCTGGAGTGTGGTACGAGGCGGCGCCTGAATCCCGATGCGCGACAAAT
>Ga0070741_10019082_pt1 | contig 10997 bp, 10 predicted proteins | sample Coa_R1_4_FD_66440 | JGI IMG/M metagenome (GOLD analysis project Ga0070741, IMG submission 66440) | Surface soil microbial communities from Centralia Pennsylvania, which are recovering from an underground coalmine fire - Coalmine... | ecosystem: Environmental > Terrestrial > Soil > Unclassified ...
GTAACGACAATCAAAATCAGCAGCCAGAGCGCCGCCGCGACGATGAGGATCATGGATCAACGCGAGAGGCGATAGAGGCGCGTCTTGCCATCAGCTGCCGTCCATGCGAGCTGCAATTCAGGCACATCGGAATAGATATAGAAAATCAAATCGCCTTTGGCGCTTTTGCCAGGACCCACTTCGCCGGATTTGAGATTTTCGCCTGTCGTAATTCCTGTCGTGTTGACCGCAAAGTGATCGCCGTCGGGCGACACCAGCGCGAAATCTTCCGGGTCATATTTGATGGGCGCGCCCGTCGTACGCACATTATCAAGGCGAACGGTTACTAGTACCAATTCTTGCCCGTCGGGAATTTCTACATTCTCTGCCGGCAGCGGACGTTGAAAGGCAGTCACCGTCACGCGCAGCCCGCTATCGCTCATCGCGCTTCTGCCGTACGGCACAAGGGTCGGCGTCTTGCTGGAGGAAGCGCGAGGGGCGGTCGGATTGTTGAGTCCGACGTTAGGACCACCACCTCCCGAAAGTTGTGAGCCAGCCCAGACGCCAAGAATGCCCAAGCCCAGACAAACGCATAGGACAATAATTCCGCCAATTGCAATGAGCGCGCTTTTATTTGCCGTGCGGCGTTGTTCTATGCGTAGTTCGCGACCCATCGGCGCTTCGCGCGGAACGCGATAACTTCCCAAATCGTCCATCAAACCTCCACTTATTTCAACTTGATTGAACCAAGACTGACCGCATCATTCGGTAGACGTACTCCGTTTCGCGTCAGCGGCACGCGCTCGCCGGTTTCAAGCAAGTACATTCCAACTTCGACAGTGTATTCGCCCGGCGGCGCGTTCTCTGGAATTTTGAGTGTGTAATTTTCAATAATCGTTTGCCCGACACGCCACTGCGATGTTGGAAACGTGCCTCCGCCGGGCTGTTCATCCACTTGCGCCCACACGGTCGAATGCGTCTCCGGATTCGGCGGGCCAATCAGATGCACAAAGATTGTGTAATCGCGTGGTACAGACTTGAGCGCGTCCCAACACAATGTAACAAGAACTGCACCAGTAGATTCGGTTGTCTCTCCTGAACACTGTCCCGCGTTGAGTACTGCAAAATCACCGACCTTCGGCGCGTCGTTCGCTTCGGGAGACGCGTTTTCGGTGTTTGCGTCAAGAGTCAAAATACTAGCGTACGGTTTTCCCGCAAGGTCGGAGAAGGATTCTACAGGTTGCGCGTGGGTGAATGCGTGCTGGAGCGCGTCGAGCGTCTGGGTATCTTCGTAGGTGATAATACCATAAGTCGCCGCACGGGTTGAATCAGGCAGCACCCGCACACGGCGTCCATCGAACGAGGATATTGGGCGTCCGTTAAGCGCCCATTGAATTGTCGGATGATCGTCATATTTTGGGCTTAGATAAAGCATCTCCCCGTTAGGACGCGCGGCAAGCGCCTTTCCGACGTTCAAGAGACCTGCATCGAACGAATAAAACAGCCCTGTTTCGCCCGCCCATTCGACAAAATAGGCGCGGGCACTCCAGAACGCACTCAAGACGAGCGCGCCGATAAAAAGCGCCGCGAATGCAATACGCCAAATCTTTTGTGATTGGAGGTTTGAAATATGCTGCCATAACCAATCGAATCCCAGCGAACAAAGCAAAATTGCGGCGGGCATTGCGCCAATCGCGCGGCGCATATTCGGGGCAAATTCGGTGAGCGCCGACGGCAGCATCATCACGACCAGCCAAATTAAAAGAAACGCGTAAAACGGTTTGCGAACTCGCACAAGGGCAATGATGAATCCCATTGCAAAAAAGATAAACAGAATGACATCAAGCGCGGGGCGACCCGGAAAATTGTCGCGCGGGTCAACATCGCCTGTGACTAGAAACATGCCCGCCGTACGGAGCAAATTCGCGCCGAATGTTTCTGGCGTAAAGACTTGACCAGAGCGACCGGCAAAGGCGGTGGGATTCAAAAGGAAAAACAAGCCAAGTGGAAGCGCGGTCAGAAACGCGCAAATGGCGATCACAACCCATTTTGAAAAATGGGTGCGAACGAGCGCACGCTGTGTCACGACGAGATAAACAAACCATAGCAGAACAGCGGGAAACCAAATGCGCGAGGCGAGATAGGTATAAAGCGTTGCGCCGAGCAAGACGCCCGCGCCAACGACCCATTTCCAATTCCACGTACGATAAGCATAACCTAGTGCTGCCGCGCTCAATGTGAGTAGAGTTCCGAGACTGTTCGTTTCAATACCGATGCGCGAAAAATTGATTGCCCAATATAACGTTGCAGCGATCAAGGCGGCGACTTGAGCAATAAGAACAGAATGTGGAAAAAACGCGCGAGCACATGCATACAGCGCGACGACGAAAAGAACGCCAAAGAAAACTGAAGTCAAACGAATCGTCCATGGGGATTCGCCGACGAGCGTGAACAGCGCGGCGGTGCTATAGATTTGTAGCGGCTCTTCGCCAAAATTTTCCGTGAAAAAGATGGGACGTTCTGCGCCGCTTAAAACCGCGCGTGCTTTGACGCCCTTGAATGCCTCATCATAGTGGAGACCGGGCGGGAGAACATCCAACTGCCAGACGCGCAAAAAAAGCGCGAGCCACAAAATGAGGATGAGGGGAAGATAATGCTGCGCCCAACGACGCGCAGACGGTGCAGGGGTTGCACCATTCTCGAAAGGCGGAGCGATTTGGTCGGACTGGGCGATCAAGGATGACTAGCTGTTGGGTTTGGGTTTTGGTTTCGGCTCGGCGGAGAGGAGCGAGGGACGATTCTTGGGTTTCCGCGTTCGTTTGCCGCCGCGTTTCGTCGTGCGTCTCTTTTTTGGCGCTTGCGCTTCAAGAATGCCGAGTGCGCGCGGACCCGGCGATTCCAGCCACGTGATCACATTATCCGTCAACAGCTGGCGCGCCGCGTCATTTTTTCCCGCTTCGATGCGACGCACAGCTTCTTCGCAATACCAGCGCGCGGCAGTGTGCGCCTGCGCGTTGGCGAGGTCATTCGAGTGTTCGGGCGCAGACGCATAAAACCATGGAATGAGTGATTCTTTAAGAATGGCGCGTGCGCTCTCGCTTTCTCCCTTTTCCAATTTTGCTCGCGCTTGTTCGGCAAGCTGAAGCGCGTCCGAAAGATGCATCAATGCAGGTGCGCGCGCGGGCGGTTCAACTTTGGGCTGGGGCGTAGTTGGCAGGGCAGGCGGTAATTCGAGCGGAGGTGTCGGCGTATTGATGATATAGTCGCGCAGGGCTTTGGCAAAATCGCCGCCAATATCGTACGTCTTCCATTGAGGCGCATTGATGCCATAACAATAAATCGTCGCGCCGATGACGACTGGATCGTGCATCAATTGCTTGTCATAGTTCGCCATCATCGAGAGATACTGCGGCACGCTAATTTTGCCCTTGTAACCGTGCTGACCGAAATAATCCGCGCCGCATTCAGTGATCAGGATCGGTTTACGCGCATCCGCAGGCACAACGTCATAAATTGCGCGGTAGCGATTGCACATATCGGTATTGAATTCGGTCCATTGTTCGTTCGGCGCAATGTATTCGTGCAAGGCGAGATAGTCGCTGGCGCGCAATCCATTCAGAAGCAAGTTCCACAATTCGAGATGCACTGGATTGCCAGTGCTAAATGAATACGCCGCGTACTGTAATCCTTCCGCGTGCATCAACCGCGCCATCTCAACGGTGAACGCATCATAATTGCGCGCTTTCTGACGTTCGCGCTCTGTGAGCGCGGCTTGAGTATCAATCGGAATTTCGTTATAGCCTTCCCAGACCGTGACAAGGCCGCGCATTTTTTCGAGGATGCCGCGCATTTGTTGAAACGCATTCTGCGCGTCGGCGATTGGGTCATACGTAAAGACGGTATCTATGGGCGTTTTTTCATCGCGTTCGATTCGTTGATCGGGGAAATACATGCGCCCAACATAAAGTGTGGAGGGCGAACGTCCCTTTGCCTCGCGCACCTTGACATCATCCAATCCGGCATCACCAAAGACTTTGATAACGGGCGGACGCGTCTGCTCGATGAAATCATACGTAATTTCGGGATTCAGCCAATCGCTGATGTGAAGGGAAAGCTTACTCATGGCAGGCGGAAGGGTATCAGGTTACAGGTAGCAGGTGCAAGTAGTAGGCTAGAGCTTACAAGCTGCACAAATCGCAAATTGAAAATCGAAAATTCCATCAGGATGGATAGGGTGACCCAGAAGCAAGCAACTGCTGAAATAAAGTTTCGAGCGCGTAACTGTCGGCGGCTTGGAGGCGCGCGACTTTACTACCCCCATCGCGCAAACGTTGTTCATCTTGTGTATTGACCGCGCTCACGCCGCCGACGATCGTAACGCGTTCCGCATTCGCCGCTTCATCCACTGAAAAGCCAACGATGGGCGCATAGTGGACGATGTAATCAAGTGCAAGAATCAAGTTGGTCAATGTCCCGGGCTGCGTGCCGGGCCCGAACAAGAGGTAATGCTTGAATAATTTTTTTGTAGGTGCGGGCTGTGCTACCGGGTAATCGAACGTCACGGTTTGATTCGCGGCGACGGTGAGCGACGAATTGATCGCGCCGACGCCTGCAAGTTCGAGCGTGTACGTCCCAACAGGCACATTGGTGAAGCTGTATGTACCATCCGAAGCAACCAGCGCGTCGAGCGCGCGTCCGGTTGCTCGCAAGACAAGGCGCGCTCCGGCAGTTGCATTCGCAATTCGACCACGAACATTGCCTGTCTGCGGAGGCGGAGTCGTCCGAGGCGGTGTTTCGGGAGGAGTCGTTTCGGGAGGCGTAGGCGCAGGCGCGGGAGCGGGTGCTTGCGCTACGGCGCGTCGCCAGACGAGAATATATTGCACATGCCGACGCAGTGGCAGCCCCATTCCAGTTACATTATCGCTTGGCATTCCTTCGACAAAAACAGTGAGTGGTCCATGTTCCCCGCGACCCGGATCGAAATTTGAGCCTGCGCCCATTGGATGGTCGCAGTGCCCTTGTCCGTCGGTGACTTGGGTTGCTGTATCGCCTGCGCTGGTGCGTAGTGTAACGCGCGCGCCGGGGAGTGGATTGCCGCGTTCGTCTTGCACAAAGCACACGATGTTGACGTTGCCGCCCGACTCATCAGGGTCTTGATATTTCGCCGAGATGAGCTTCCAATAATTCTGTCCTTGCGAGACGCTAGCTTTGTTTACCACGACACCTACCAGCTGCGCGAGACGCGGGTCGAGGTCTAGATCGGGTGTAGGCGCTGGCGAAGAAGATGGTGTGGGTGCAGGTGAAGGCGCGGGCGCTGCGTCCGCCGCAAGCGTGACAATGACCCAGTGCGTTTCACCCGCCGGAAATGGAAATTGAATCGGCGCGCTTTCGGGCTGCCCATTCGCGCCCATCACGCGACAAAAAAAGTCGAGACGGTTCGAGGGCGGACCGCCTGAAACAGAAAATTGAAATTTGCCCGTCGCATCGGTGCGGCGATTGGGATTATTTGGGTCATCGTCCACAAAGTAGGGTGGTTCTCCCGTCGGCGGCGGACCTGCATAAATTTTGATTTTCTTGTTCGGAACGGGGATGCCGTTCGCATCGCGAAGATACAAAAACACAATGCATTCGCTGTGCGGCTCGATACTGCGGCTTGTCTCGGTGAAATTCATCTGCGGCTCCAGAGGGAAGAGGTGAGGAAGGATTATAGCACGTTCTTAGACCCGAAGGGTTTCTCACGATGCGGAGCATCGTACAAACCCCTTCGGGTCTTTGGCTAATGCCAACAAGCTCAACACCTCAAACCCCACCCGCGCGGCGAGGAGCGCGGTGATTCCCGCTGAATCGTAGGCGGGCGAGACTTCGACAATATCAGCGCCAACAAGATTCAAGCCGCGTAAGCGATGCAGTAGTGCCATCATTTGCTGTGACGTAAATCCGCCGATTTCGGGCGTACCGGTGCCCGGTGCAAATGCAGGGTCAACGCCATCCACGTCGAACGTGAGATAGACAGGCGCAGAACCAACCCGCGCGTGAATAGCAGCAGCAATTTGTTCAACAGTCCAATCCACGATCGCGTCCATCGGCAGAATTTCAATGCCCAGGGCGTGCACATCATCCATATCGCGCGCGGAGAATAAAGGGCCGCGAATGCCAACCTGAAGGGAATGATTCACGTCCACCAATTCTTCTTCAATCGCCCGTTTCATAAAACTACCGTGCGTGTATTTATTTCCAAAATAGCTGTCCCACGTATCGAGATGCGCGTCAATCTGCAATACGGCGACCGAGCCGCGCGCCGCCGTCAACCCGCGCAGTACGCCGAGCGCAACCAAATGATCACCGCCATACGAAAGAGGAATGACGCCCGCGCGAACAATTTCCTCGAATCGCCGCGCCATCATATCGAGCGATTCGAGCGTGTTGAATGGATTTACGGGACAATCGCCGACATCCGCGCAGTTCAACACTTTATAGGGGTCAATATCTAGCACTCGATTGTACGGTCGTAAGAGACTGCTCATTTCGCGCACGGCACGCGGGCCAAAACGCGCGCCGGGGCGAAAGGATGCGGCACCGTCAAACGGAATGCCAGAAATCGCAAGATCGAGTCCGCTCAAATCGGTCTGATAGGGCAATCGCAAAAAGGTGGGGCTACCTGCAAATCGCGGCGTGACCTGTGCATCGAGCGGATAATTCATGGTTGACCTCGACGGGGAAGATGTGAAAACTATAGACGAATGCTACAGTGATGTCAATTCTGCGACAACTCATTTCAAAAAGCAGTCACAAGGTGAAACTGGCATCCATTCTCGTTGATTTCATCCGATGCTTGGCTTCGCATTCCCTTTTTGAAATGAGTTGTATAATCCACCGCGATGAATCGGATTGCTCTGCTGTATCATCCCCACAAAGAGCGCGCGTTGGAATTGGCACGCGAATGGCGGCAGGAGATCATTCGACGCGGCGCGACCGAGCCAGTTGTCGCCAACGCGTGGGATGAGGAGCATGTGGATCAAGTGTGTCACAGTGTTGACTTGATTCTGACGCTCGGCGGCGATGGAACGCTGCTGCGCGCGGCGCGAGTTGGTGCGCCGTGCGGTGTGCCTGCGCTCGGCATCAAATTGGGGCATGTTGGTTTTCTGTCCGGTCTGCGCCCCGAAGCGTTTTTGCAAAACCTGGACCGATTGTTAAAAGGCGATTATTGGATTGAAGAACGGATGATGGTGCAGGCGCGGTGGCTGCGCGGCGAGCAAGAGATGGGAATTTATACGGCGATAAACGATGTCGTCGTGAGTCGCGGCAAACTTGCGCGTGTGATTCGAATTGAAGCAGCCGTTGACGGTCAAGTGCTGCAACAGTTTGCTCTGGATGGCGCGATTGTAGCTACGGCAACCGGTTCAACCGCCTATTCCTTAGCCGCAGGCGGTCCCATTCTCGCGCCGACAGTACGCACGATGCTGTTAACGCTCATCTCACCCTATCTTTCTCCAATTCGTTCGTTGGTCTTGCCCGAAGGGGCGAAGGTGTCCCTCAAAGTCGAAGCGCCAAACCCGCCGATTCTGACCATTGACGGGCAAATAGATTACGAACTGCAAGATGGGGATGTTGTAGAAACCGAAGCAAGTCCGATACCCGCGCGCTTTGCGCGCCTCGAAGCACGTACCTATTTTTATCGAACGTTGTTCAATCGCTTGCGCGAAGCGGATGATTGAGCAAATAGAAAATTTGTGCTAATATCGAGTAAAGAGAAAGTGCGAATCGGCGCGAATCATCGCTAATATTTATATTCGTGTAGATTCGCGGTACATTGCCTTTACCTTCCGCAACTCGGAATAGGAACAGCGATATGACGATTGATCGTTCACTGCTTGGCATTGGCGCGGCGATTCTGGCAGCGATTCTCACGGTGTTCATGCCCGTCAGCAAGCGTCGTGCGAATCAAACAATTATTGCGTTCGTCCTCGCGGTCTTGATTTTCGCCGCATCGTTTTTGCTGCTCGATCCGCCTCTAGCTCTCCCTGTCGCGGTCGGCGCAACAGTCGTGGTTGTCGTCGGACGATTTCTATTAGGCGCATTTCGCAGCGCGCTCTATCACAATGTCACCCGTTACACGCGGCGCGATTTTTGGCAGCGGCGCGTTGGGCAGGCGATTCTTGGCGGCAGACGAAGGCGGTCATAAAACTTTACGCCAAAACCTTCGAGGGTCTCATGCGATACTCCGTATCGCCGACCTCGAAGGGTTAACAATAGAGCTAGAAATAAACTGACGTGGAATATTCCACGTCAGTTTTGGTTTGCCAAGATTTTTTCGACTTCATCCAAGATGAGACTCGCTAAATTATCTTTGGACATCGGTTCCAAGTCTGTCTGTTTACCATTCTTACTCAACAACGTTGCCTTCACATTGTCGCTGCCAAAGGTTTGAGGGACAGGATTAGCGACAATCAAATCGAGACGTTTGCGTTCCAATTTACTGCGCGCGTTGGAAAGCAAATCATTTGTCTCGGCGGCAAAGCCAACGACCACACAAGGCGCAGCTTGTGGTTGTTCACTGCGGATGCGCGCAACCTCGCCCAAAATGTCCATGTTCCGTACGAGATGAAGCGTCAAGTCGTCGGTAGTTTCTTTTTTGATTTTTTCAGTCGCCGTAAAAGACGGGCGAAAATCGGCAGGGGCAGCAGCCATAATCAAAACATCGGCGTCGCGCATTCGAGACAATGTCGCGTCGCCCAAATCTTGCGTTGACGCGACGCGCGTGACCTGCGCCCCATAGGGCAGGGGTAAATCATCTACGCTCGTAATCAGCGAAACCGCTGCGCCGCGCGCCAATGCTTCCTCCGCGAGCGCATATCCCATCTTGCCTGACGAATGATTGGAGATGACGCGCACGGGGTCAATCGCTTCGCGCGTACCGCCAGCCGTCACCAAAACGCGTGTTCCCGCAAGAGACCCGTCGCGCGCCAACAGCAAACGCGCCGCCCCGAAAATTTCATCGGGTTCTCCCATGCGCCCTTTGCCTTCTGCGCCCGACGCAAGGTGTCCCACATTTGGCTCTAACATAGTAACGCCCCGCGTTTTCAGTTTCGCAATGTTTTCTTGCGTCGCGGAATTTTCCCACATCCCTGTTTCCATCGCGGGCGCGAGCAAAATGGGCGCGCGGGTATCGAGTACTAACGCGCTGATGGCATCATCCGCCAAGCCGTGCGCTAGTTTTGCAATTGTATTTGCGGTCGCGGGTGCAATGATGATGAGCGCCGCGCGTTTTGCCAGCGTCACATGTTCGATTTCCGAACCCGCACCCAACTCGAATACGCTTTGCAGAACAGGATTGTGTGTAAGGCTCTCGAATGTTAACGGCGCGATAAAGTGCATAGCTGCTTCCGTCATGGCAACATGAACACGCGCGCCCGCTTGATACAAACGGCTCGCCAGCATCGCGGCTTTGTACGCGGCGATGCTGCCCGTTACGCCGAGAATGATTGTTTTGTCGGCAAAAGGATTCATATGACTTTTTGCTTGTTAAAAAGAATCGTTTCTAATTCTTGATGCCAAACATCTGGTTCTGGCGCGTGAATCGTTTGCATGCCCACCTCGCGTGCGCCTGTCAGATTGTCTTCGCGGTCATCAATGAACAATGCGCGTGCGGCAGAAACGCCTGCGCGGGTGAGCGCCCATTCATAGATGCGCGGGTCGGGCTTGCGAAAGCCAATATCGCAAGAATAAAAACGCTGTTGAAACAAATTCATCCAATTAAATCGCTGTTCAAGATATGCCGCGTGCCATGGGTTGGTGTTTGAGATGAGATACAGCGGAAATTCTAGCGCAAGTTCGCGGACAACGCGCATGGACGATGGTATTTCTTCAAAGATTTCGCACCACGCTGCCCGGAATTCCTCTAATGTTCCCTCAAACCGCGTCAGTTCGCGTCCGAATTTAAAAAATTCTTCCGACGAAAGCTCGCCGCGTTCAAACGCATCGTGACGTGGATTTGCCAAAAAATCTCGAATACTTTGGTTGTCGCCGCCATTGCGTAATGCGAGCCGCGTAATCGTAATTTCCCAATCAAAGCGAACCAGCACCATTCCCAAATCGAAAAAAATCGCGCGTGGTTTTTCAAACATTAGGCATTCATCTCGTAAAGCATTCGCAGTCCATCTAATGAAAGGTTAATGTCCACAATTTCGATAGCGGGGCAATAGGGCGCAAGCAGGGCAGACATTCCGCCCGTTGCGATGACGCGCGCATTCGCTTCATTCATTTCCTGCTTGAACCGCGCAATCATCCCATCCACAAGACCGACATATCCAAAAAAGATACCCGAGCGCAGCGCGTCGCGGGTGTTTTTTGCCAGCGCGTTCGACGGCGCGGCGATTTCAATGCGCGGCAGCTTGGCAGTGAATTCGTGGAGCGCCTGCGCGGACATATTCAAACCGGGGGCAATCGCTCCACCGATAAACGCGCCGCGTGCGTCGAGCGCGTTGAAGGTAGTCGCCGTCCCCAAGTCAATGACGATGCACGGTGTGCCGTATTTCGTTTTTGCGCCGACCAGCGCCACGAGTCGGTCTGCACCGAGCGCACGCGGGTCGTCGTATTTGATTTGAATTCCGCTTTTGACACCTGCGCCTGCAATGAACGGCTCAACATTGAAATAGTTCACCGCCAATTCGCGCATTATTTCGGTAAGCGGCGGAACGACCGATACGATAGCAATGGCGCATATCGAAGCGGGTGGAATCTCTGCGCTCTCCAAATGGGTAAGCAAAAGCGCGGCGTATTCATCGGCTGTCTTTTCGACCCGTGTTTCGGCGCGCCACGAATGGGCGAGTTTCTCCGAGAACGAATTCTTCTCCGCACGCGCGTCGTATAATCCAAAAGCGAGATTCGTGTTCCCAATTTTGATTGCAAGTAAACGCGCGGGGGTCATGGAATCATCAAGGACGCTTTACGTCGGCGTAAATATCGTATTGCGTAAAAATGGCTTCCGCGCCCGCGTCTTGCGTCAAGGCAATCATGCC